>ERZ773108.367-NODE-367-length-51928-cov-5.644844_pt1 | contig 51928 bp, 54 predicted proteins | sample MGYA00580570_ERZ773108 | MGnify/ENA primary metagenome ERZ773108 (study PRJEB29015, sample SAMEA2737840) | human gut metagenome | biome: human gut; feature: human-associated habitat; material: faeces | place: China | collected 2012 ...
CTTGTCCATCGGCTCGCCCCTTGCTCTATATTTTTCTATTTTTTCATCTTCAAGATGCCTGAAGTGAACCGCCGTGCGCTCAAAGCCGCAATAGCTTTTTTTACTTTCGTTATCGATTATGGCAAGCCCCGTGCAGACGTGATGGTCGCGCCCCGAAAGCATATGAAGCATCTCCGACGCCTCCTCTTTGTTTGCTGGCTTTCCCAAAATCTTTCCGTCAATAAACACAACCGTATCCGCGCCTATAACCAAGGCGCTTTCGTCAGCCTTTTTTGCTACGTTTCTTGCCTTTTGCATCGCAAGGTTTCTTACCGTCTCTTCGGGGGTTATCCCGTCCTCAGTAATCTCTTCCGCGTCATCGGCAATTATATCAAAATCACTCACAAATTCGGATAAAAGCTCTCTCCGTCTCGGTGATTTTGACGCCAGAACTATTTTTCTCATCTTATTTTCTCCTAAATCCATAAACTATTTTCCGATTCCCGTAGAGCCGAAGCCGCCGTCTCCGCGGTCGGTATCATCAAGCTCTTCCGCGCTTACAAATCTCGCCTTCTCAACGGGAAGAAAAACAAGCTGCGCAATCCTGTCACCCGAATTTACAGTAAACTCTTTATCGGAGACATTTATCACAGCGGCTTTAAGCTCGCCCGTGTAATCGGTGTCTATAACCCCTACACAGTTGCACATTGTGATTCCGCTTTTAAGCGACAAGCCCGACCGCGGAAAGACAAATGCACCCCAGCCGTCGGGAATTTGTATAGCTATCCCGGTGGGAACAGCCACTCTCTCGCTGGGCTTTATAACAACAGGCTCTGAAAGAGCCGCCGACAAATCCATTCCGAGGCTTCCGTCCGTTGCATACCTTGGCTCTGTTGCCTTATCCGACAAATACTTTATTTTTACATCTATCATTTTAAACAATTCCTTTCTACTCTGCCGCACTTTTGAACATACGCAGTCTTGTAAAATCCAAATTATTCGGCGCACTGCCGTTTAAATACGCATCGCAAACCTCGCCGACGCGCTTTTTATCCTCTGTCGTGAACATAAGCCTTAAATAGTCTGCCCCGATTTTGTCAAGTTTCTCACCCTTATCCGCCATATACAGCGGGACTGAGTTTAAAACAACGCTTCTGCACTTGTCCCCGTCCTTTACAATCGGGAATTTTGTTCCCTTTCTGTCTGTCACATATCCGCCGTTTTTGCACGGACATTTGCCTATATTCTTTAAAATGCAATTCTCTGTTATCATCAGCGGAATCCTGCCGTATGCAATCACTTCGCATACGGAATTTTTGATTATACCGCGCATTATTCCGATGTTAAGCTCGGGCGATAAGCAGCAGCAACCCACGCCCATCTCGCAAAGCTTATTAAATGCAAGGCTGTTTGTTATATTCATTCTGTGTGACGCATAAACCTGAAATCCGTCCGCAAGCTCAAATCCGTCAAGAGTTGAAATCTCTGCCTTGTCAAAGCCCATACTCCTAAGCCTAAGCAGGCTGTCTCTGATTTTGCCGCGTTCATCTCCGCGGACTATAACGGGAAGGGAAAGCACAATCCTTTCCTTATCCTCTGTCAGCCTGTCCGCATTTTGTTCCGCAATATTCACGGGAATATATATCCTCTCGAATTTGTATTTGCGCGCCGCCTCAAACTGCCCGATTGTCAAAACCGAGCAAGTATACACCGCATTCCTTTCGGCACGCTCTTTGGTCAAAGGCTTTGGCGGCTCTTTAATTCTTTTATTTCTGTATGGCAAAAGAATCTTTTCTTCAAGCTGCGCGGCAGCCCTTCGGCGAAGCTCGTTAATCTGCGAAACCGCCAAAAACGGCTCGCCCTTTATTTTTATCTCTGCATTTTCGGCTGAAAAAGCCGTATCGCCCATCTTGCAAAGCCGCATTTTTACGTCTTCGGCACTTAGCGGTCTCTTTGACGCGTGCTCTGCCGCCGCGTCACTGATAACGCATACGGATATATCGCCGCATTCCATTTTTATAAGCGGCGGCTCTCCCTCAAAAATCTCGGCATATATATTTATGGGCTGTTTACGCTCCGATACCTCGCTTCGGATATCCGAACCGTTTTTCAGATAAGGATTGTCGGGCTTATCAAAGGCAAACATATCAACGCCCTTTTTATCCGTAAAATATCCGTCTGTCAGACCGCCGCGGTAAAATACGCGGTTAAGCTCTTCTATCTCGCATTTCTTCGGCTGTCTTTTCTCGTCTATAAGCCTTCTGTACGCCGAAACAACAGCTGTAACATAGCCTTCGCCTTTCATTCTTCCCTCTATCTTAAGTGACGCAACACCCATCTCGGCAAGTCTGCCGAGGTGTCTTGCAAGCGACATATCCTTAAGACTTAAATAAAACTTTTCATCTCTTCCGCCCGCAGAGTAAGGCAGTCTGCACGGCTGTGCACATTTGCCTCTGTTTCCGCTTCTGCCGCCTATCACGCTGCTCATCAGGCATTGACCCGAGTAGCTCATACACATTGCTCCGTGAACAAAAACCTCGGTCTCTGCCGATGCGTTTTTTGTTATAAATTCAATTTCGGCGGCGGACAGCTCGCGCGACAGCACAACGCGGCTGACCCCCTCATTCTCAAGCTTTTTAACTCCGCCGAGAGAGTGAACCGTCATCTGCGTGCTTGCGTGGAGCTCGATATCGGGCGAAACCTGCTTTATAAACCGCATAACGCCCAAATCCTGAACAATAACGCCGTCCGCACCCGCTTTTGTGATTGTTTTTACAAACTTTTCAAGCTCGCCAAACTCTCTGTCATATACCAATGTGTTAACGGTGATGTATGCACGCGCACCGCGCAAATGGCAAAAGTCAACCGCATAAAAAATTTCTTCGTCCGTCAGATTGCCGGCAAAGCTTCTGGCGCCGAAGACCTGTCCGGCAAAATACACCGCGTCTGCTCCGCTGTTTACAGCGGCTTTAACGCAACCAAAAGTACCGGCGGGGGCAAGAAGCTCCATATCGGCAACACCTCGTAAACCGTAAATTACTTAATCAAATTCAGTTCGGCAGGGGGTTAAACCTACCTGTCCGCCGCACTGCGCAAAGCAGCTGTTCTGCGCAGACTTGACAACTCGGTCTCTCGTTTTGCAAGCTCTATCTGAAGCTTATGCACATCCTCACGCAGCTTTTCAACCTCAAGCCGCTTTGCCTCAAGCTCGCTTCCGAGGCCCTTTGCCTCTTCCATATACCCTTTAAGCTCAACACGCAGATTGTCAGTAATTTCTTCATTTTTCAGACAGTCATCGGCTAAGTTGACAGCCGTAAGAACCGCCTTCATAGCGGTACTCAGCTGCGGCGTTCCCTCCGATATCTGATTCATACGCTTGTTAACCAAAAGCGCAACACGCTGAACATACTCCTCCGTCTCATTGGTTACAAGAGTATATTCAATATTGTTAATCTTTACTTCAACTTTTTTACTATCCACGACCGAGCCTCCTTTGGCAGTCATTTTATCTCATCATATTATATTTCAGTATTCCGAAAACCGATTTTGCATCGTTTATTTCGCCGTCGATAACCATTTTAAGCGCACGTTCAAACGGAACCTTCTCCACGTCCAAAAACTCATCGTCATCGGGGTGCGTCTCGCCCTGCGTCAGCTCTTTTGCAAGATATACGTGCGTTACCTCATCCGTAAAGCCCGGCGAAGGATATATAAACCCCATATAATCAAAAACTTTCGCCGACAAACCCGTCTCTTCTTCAAGTTCGCGGATTCCGCAGGTTCTGTGATGCTCGCCCGGGTCAAGCTTGCCCGCCGGAATTTCATATATAACCTTATCGAGAGGCTTTCTGTACTGTTTTACAAGAATAATTTCATCATTTCCGGTCAGCGCCACTATTCCGACGCCGCCGGGGTGTTCTACCAGCTCTCTTGTTGATGTCGAGCCGTCGGGCATTTCAACCTTATCCACTTTAACCTTTATAATTCTGCCCTCAAACACCTTTTCGGACGATACGGTTTTTTCTTCATATATCATATATCAAAGCCCCTTCCCATATGTGTTGAATATATAATGAAAGGCTCTTTTTTTAAGAGACATTCATTATATATCCGCCGTCTGCGGATATATAATCCGCAGACGGCAAAGTCTCATCGGTTTATATTAAACAATACCGTGAGCCATCATAGAATCAGCAACCTTCTTAAAGCCTGCAATGTTAGCGCCGATAACAAGGTTACCCTCGTGACCGTACTCTTTTGCGGCTGTGCTGGTCTTTGCATAGATGTCTTCCATAATATTTTTAAGCTTCGCGTCAACTTCTTCAAATGTCCAAGAGTAACGCATACTATTCTGGCACATTTCAAGAGCCGAGGTAGCAACGCCGCCTGCGTTTGCAGCCTTTGCCGGGCCGAAGAGAACGCCTGCATTCTGAAGCTCTGCTATTGCTTCGGGGGTAGAAGGCATATTTGCGCCCTCGCCTACCGCAAAGCAACCATTTGCGATAAGAGCCTTTGCTCCTTCAGCGTCAAGCTCATTCTGAGTTGCGCAAGGCAAAGCGATATCGCACTTAACCGTCCAGATACCCTTGCAGCCTTCGTGATATTCAGCCGAAGGATGTGTTGCGGCATACTCTTTGATTCTCTTTCTCTCAACCTCTTTAAGCTGCTTAACAGCCGCAAGGTCAATACCGTTCATATCAACAATATATCCGTTTGAATCAGACATAGCGATAACCTTTGCGCCAAGCTCTGTTGCCTTTTCAACCGCATAAATTGCAACGTTGCCCGAGCCCGAAACAACAACCGTCTTATCTTTGAAAGACTTGCCGTTGTCTTTAAGCATAGCGTCTGTAAAGTAGCAGAGACCGTAACCGGTAGCCTCTGTTCTTGCAAGGCTTCCGCCATAGGTTAAGCCCTTACCCGTAAGAACACCCGTAAACTCGTTGCGGAGTCTCTTGTACTGACCGTAAAGGTAACCGATTTCTCTGCCGCCTACGCCGATATCGCCTGCGGGAACATCAGTATCAGCACCGATGTGCTTTGAAAGCTCTGTCATAAAGCTCTGGCAGAAGCGCATAACTTCGCCGTCTGACTTACCCTTCGGGTCAAAGTCACTGCCGCCCTTGCCGCCGCCGATAGGAAGTCCGGTAAGAGAGTTTTTGAAAATCTGCTCAAATCCCAGGAACTTAATTATGCCGAGGTATACGGACGGGTGGAAACGCAGACCGCCCTTGTACGGACCGATTGCGCTGTTAAACTGAACGCGGAATCCTCTGTTTACCTGAGTTTTGCCGTTGTCGTCAACCCAAGGAACACGGAATGTAATAATTCTCTCCGGCTCTACAAGTCTCTCTACAAGACCTGCCTTTTCATACTCGGGGTGCTTTTCGATAACAGACTCCAGAGATTCAAGAACCTCTTCCACTGCCTGCAAAAACTCAGGCTCATTTTTATCCCTTGCCTGAACTTTTTCAAATACCGATTTAAGATATTCGTTTTTAATTGCCATTTCTGACATCTCCTTTTCTGCATTCAGACCGGCGTGACGGTTATGCCGGCGTCAGTCTTATTGCTTTATATATTAATTTAATTTTTTTAACGTAATTTATTTTTGTTTATTCTTAAGATATTCGTCTATTGCCGCGGCAGCGTTCTTTCCCGCTCCCATAGCAAGAATAACGGTTGCCGCGCCCGTTACAACATCTCCGCCTGCCCAAACGCCCGTTTTGCTTGTTGCGCCGTTTTCATCCTTTGCAACAATACAGCCGCGCGCATTTGTCTCAAGGTCGGGAGTGGTGTTTTTAATCAGCGGATTCGGCGTCTGACCTATTGCTATTACAACAACCTCGGCATCGATTTTAAACTCGCTTCCCTCAACGGGAACGGGGCGTCTGCGCCCCGAAGCGTCGGGCTCGCCAAGTTCCATACGTATGCACTCAACCTCGGTTGCCCAGCCTTCGCCATTGCCGAGGATTCTTACGGGGTTACACAAAAGCTTAAAGTCTATTCCCTCTTCCTTTGCGTGGTGGATCTCTTCGGCTCTTGCGGGCATCTCTTCTTCGCTTCGTCTGTAAACAATGCTTACATTCTCGGCTCCGAGACGCTTTGCGCTTCGCGCCGCGTCCATAGCAACGTTTCCGCCGCCGACAACAACAACGTTTTTACCCATATATAATGGTGTGTCGTATTCGGGGAAGCGATAAGCCTTCATCAGATTTATACGCGTCAAAAATTCGTTTGCCGAATATACGCCGTTTAAATTCTCGCCTTCTATTTTCATAAAGCTCGGAAGTCCCGCGCCCGTTCCCACAAACACAGCGTCATAGCCCTCTGTTGTAAGAAGTTCTTCTATCGAAAGCACCTTGCCTATAACCATATCGGTATAGATGTTGACCCCCATAGCCTTTAATTTATCTACCTCTGTTTTAACTATATCCTTGGGAAGCCTGAACTCCGGGATTCCGTACACAAGCACTCCGCCGGCTGTGTGAAAAGCCTCGTAAACCGAGACCGAATATCCAAGCTTTGCGAGGTCGCCTGCGCAGGTAAGCCCCGCCGGGCCTCCGCCGACAATCGCGACTTTCTTGCCGTTGCTCTCCGCAGAAGCCGCGTTTGCTCTGCCGTGCTTCATATGCCAGTCGGCAACAAAACGCTCAAGCCTTCCTATTGCGACGGGTTCGCCCTTCTTGCCCCTTACACAGAACCTCTCGCATTGGCTCTCCTGGGGACATACTCTTCCGCATACTGCCGGAAGTGAACTGGTCTCCTGAATCTTTAAATATGCTTCTTCAAACTTGCCCTCTGCCACAAGTGCAATAAACTCCGGAATCTTAACATTTACAGGACATCCGCCGATACACGGCTTGTGCTTGCAGTTTAAGCAGCGCTGCGCCTCTTCAACCGCCATCTCTTCCGTATAGCCGAGGGCAACCTCTTTAAAATTTTTATTTCTTATATTCGGATCCTGCTCGGGCATAGGAAGCTTTTCCATCGACATATTAGGCATTCTTCATTCCCTCCAATCTGCATTTATGCGCTTCTCTTGCGCTTTTCTCCTGCTGAGAGAACATTTTGGAACGGCGTATTGCCTCATCGAAATCCACCTGATGCCCGTCAAAGTCGGGGCCGTCAACACAGGCAAACTTCGTCTCTCCTCCAACGGTGATACGGCAGCCTCCGCACATCCCCGTTCCGTCTATCATTATCGGGTTCATACTTACCACGGTTTTTATTCCGTATTTTTTTGTCAGTTCGCATACAGCCCTCATCATAACAAGCGGGCCTATGGCGATAACCACGTCATACTTTTTGCCGCCTTTAATCAGTTCTTCAAGCTTTGCGGTAACAAATCCTTTGTTTCCGTTAGAGCCGTCGTCCGTCATAGTATAAAGCGTACTGCACGCCTTTTTGCACTCGTCCTCTATTATAACAAGTTCGCTGTTTCTGAAGCCGTTTATCATATCAACTTCAACGCCTGCGGTATGAAGTTTTTTTGCCTGCGGATATGCGATAGCCGTTCCCAGTCCGCCGCCGATAACCGCCGCAGTCTTTATTCCTTCAAAGTGTGACGCCACACCGAGAGGACCTACAAAATCCAAAAGATAATCCCCTTCATTCAGTTGATTAAGCTTCTCTGTTGACATTCCGACAATCTGAAATATAACCGTTACCGTTCCGCGCTCGCGGTCATAATCGGCAATGGTAAACGGAATCCTCTCGCCCTGCTCGTCTATTCTTAATATAATAAACTGACCGGGTTCTGCTTTTCTTGCAATATACGGAGCCTCAACCTCTATCAAAGATACAGTGGGGTTAAGACATTCCTTTTTAACAATTTTAAACAAAAACCACACCTCCGCAATATATAACAATAATCTCCCATTATTAAAGGATATCATCTGAACTATTATATCACATAAATTAAATGTATGCAATGTTTTTTAAAAATTTATTGATGAATTTTTTGTTAAAAATCTCTTCCCAAAAAATCCCCTCTTTGTAAAAAAGAGAGGATTTTTGTATAATCTTATTAATAATTCTCTGCGTGAATTTCAAAATAACTCTGCGGATGTGCGCATACGGGACATACCTCGGGCGCTTTTGTGCCAATCGCTATATGTCCGCAGTTGCGGCATTCCCATATTTTAACCTCGCTCTTTTCAAACACCTTGGCTGTCTCAACATTCTTTAAAAGGGCACGGTAACGCTCTTCGTGCTGCTTTTCTATCTCCCCTACCATTCTGAACTTTTCCGCAAGCTCGCAAAACCCCTCTTCCTCGGCGGTCTTTGCAAATTTTTCGTACATATCCGTCCATTCAAAGTTCTCACCCTGCGCCGCACTTTCAAGATTCTCAGCGGTATCACCGATTCCGTTAAGCTCTTTAAACCACATTTTTGCGTGTTCCTTTTCGTTATCCGCGGTCTTTAAAAACAGCGCGGAAATCTGCTCGAAGCCGTCTTTCTTCGCCTTGCTTGCAAAATATGTGTACTTGTTTCTTGCCTGAGATTCTCCGGCAAAAGCCGCCTCAAGATTCTTTTCTGTTTTTGTTCCCGAATATTTGTTTGATTTAATCATTGTTTAAACATTCCTTTCCGCAAGTATTTTAATTTAATAGGCACGCCATCTTTTGATGATAAATTAATCATCTCAATTTGCTTTCTGCATGCCTGCACTGTTATTTTACATCATCTGCGAAAAAAAATCAATTGTTTGCAAAAATTATTTTAAATAAAGAAAAACCAAAAGCCTATTTTTAAAGATTTATAGATTGTAAACGCTGTATTAAATTTACGGATTACATTGTCCACAAGAAGTATAGCCGCAGTTTATAGCTTCATCACGTGTACAATTTAAATAAACCTTGTTTTCCTCTTTCATCTGCGAAACCGCTCTGCACTCGGGATAATGAAATTTTTTTGTATTTGCATTGCCTATATATTTACACTCTTCCCGATTTGCCGAGCTTACAGGGCTTTTATCAGACTTTGATTTTTCATTTTCAGTCGCGTTTGTTTGAATGCTTTCATTTTTCTTTGGTGTAACAGTAACTGTTTTACCGTCACTTACGACTACAATGTCACCTTGCAAATCGGTGCGGTATACTTTAACATCTGCATCACGCAGACGGCTTAACACCTCCTCTGTCGGATGACCGTAGCTGTTTTTTCCAACCGAAATTATTGCATATTTTGGCATAATCTCACGCAAAAACGGATATGTGGTAGAGTTTTTACTGCCGTGGTGTCCAACCTTTAAAACTGTTGCCGACAAATTAAATCCCTTTTCTAATATCTCTTGCTCTTCTTCTCGCTCTGCGTCGCCCGTAAAAAGAAATGATGTATCGCCATATATGATTTTCATTACTATAGAACTATTGTTTCGATTTTTTTCACTCTCTGTTATAGGTCCGTAAAACTCTATTCTACTGTCACCGAAGCCAAGACTTTCTCCCGATTTTGGATGAATTATTTTCAAGCCTTGCTCAGCGACTTTTGTTTTCAAACTTGTGTACGAGCGTGTATCCGCTTCTGTTTCGGGGGCTAACACATTTTTAACCTTCATTTTTGCAAGCGGAGCCGAAAGCCCTCCGATATGGTCATCATCTGCATGAGATGCAACGATATAATCGAGACAATCAATATTAAGATTTTTAAGATATGTATATATAATATCCGAAGCGTGCGGCTTTCCCCCGTCAATCAGCATTGTTTTACCGTCACAAATCACCAATGCGGAATCTCCCTGCCCAACATCAATATAATGTACTGCAAATCTGTAATTTGAATAATCTGTCGTCTCATTCGACATTTCATTTTCCGCGACATTTGTCTCAGCTTGCCTTAAAGTGTTGTTTTCATTAGACAACAACGCTGTATTTTGCGTACAAGAGCATACACAAATCACCATACAGATACACAATAACATAGATATAATACGATGTTTAGTTTTTGTCATAAAAATCACCTTTTTTAAAATAATAGTCTTTATATAGTCCATATTGTATCATATATAGCCTATTTTTACAATAGCAACAGTCTATAATTAGACTATTATAGGAGTGATTTGTATATGAATACTTATGAAACAGTAAAAAATCGTTTGATTTTTCTGTGTGGAGAAAAAGGTATCACAATAAATAAATTGGCAACAGAGTCAGGGGTTGCGCCATCAACAATTAAAAATATATTGTATGGGAAAAGTACAAATCCCGGAATCGTGACTTTGAAAAAATTATGCGACGGTTTGAACGTTTCTTTAATTGAATTTTTTAACACCAACGAGTTTTCGGAATTGGAACAGGAAATAAAATAATACGTTCATATAACGGTTTCTTTGAAAGTCTTGAAAATACTGATTTAACGGAGTGATTTTATGGGCATTAAAGACGCAATCGTACTGCGCATTAAAGAGTTATGTATGCAAAAGGGAATAAAATATAACAATTTGGCAACTGATTCCGGAGTAACACCGTCAACCGTGTACAGCTTGCTCAATGAACATCGTCGGGATATCGGTGTTATTGTTCTAAAAAAGCTTTGTGACGGCTTGGATATTTCAATATCTGAGTTTTTTGATTCTGATATATTCCGACATTTGGAGCAGGAAATAAAGTAATATGTTTATTATAACATCTGATAATCCATCGTCTGAAGTAGAGTGTGGGTTTTGCGTTAGCAAAACCCGATGGATAATAAATTGATTTTTGTTTTACAGCTCCTTTCTTAACACTTTACAAACGCTAAATAACTCATCTTTGCTATACTTTTTATTATCATTTGATACCGTTATCACCAAATTTTTTGAGCTGAATATTTTACTTGCCGCCTCATTAATCTTATTAACCGTAACCGATTTATAACGTTCGCTCAATTCATCTATTGAATCAATTCTCTCGCCTTCAATAAAATCTCGCCACCCAATTAAAAAATTCAGTTCCCGCACATCGTCAAGCAGCCTATATTGATTATCCGTATAGAAAACAATACTTGACTGCATATCTTCTTTTGTCAATTTCCTCTTTGCCTTAGCTATTACCCCAAAGGCTGCTTTTAAGCTTTGCTTAAGATTCTCACACGCCGTATCAAATTCAAAAGTCATTCTGCCTGCGTATTCCGAAAACTCAATATTACCGCTCAACTCACTTATAAAGCCCAAACGCTCTCTCAAAACCTGCGATAGCTTAGATGTAACGCCGAAGCCGATTATACTGTGAAGTATTTCGGCAGCATAACGGTTGACCTGTCTTCCATCAACATCAAACGAAATGCACACATCGGAAAACCCGTCATTTGAATTGTATATTTTGTCCGATTCTGCACTACGATCAGAAAAATCCTTAACGGCATACTCAGCAAACGCAAGACCGGATTTTGTATTATCCGCGAGAATTTGCTTTAATTTTTCCGTGAAATACGATAAATCGCTATCATTAAAATTCCCGGTCAAAACCACACAACAATTATTTGGTGCAAACACATTTTCACGATAATTATTGATACTCTTTGTACTCATTCGGTTCAGGTCGGATATGTTCCCCATTATCGGGCATCCCTTTGGCGTACCGCTGTAATATTCCCTGTCCGCCCTTGAATATAAGGAATTATATCTGTCCTCAATTTGCCTCCTGACAACTCTCTTTTCCGCATTAACCTCCTGCGATAACCATTTAAAATCGTCAAAGACCTTTGAAATAAGTTCAAATGCCTCTCTTAGTTTTGTTTGGGAAACGGTAATATCAATGCAGATAAAATCCGTATATGTAGTACCCTTAAGCGTTGCACCGATTTTATCTGTTGCAAAATATAACTGTTGCTGAGGTACATCGGAAAGCCTTCTGAAAATCATATGCTCTGTCATATGAGCAATGCCGCAAATTTTCTCGGGCAGTTTGCGCGTGTATATTCCGATATTTGCACTATGCAAATAATCGTTTTTTATATACTTTACAGTAAGCCCGTTGTTTAAAATATTTGTTTTAATCTTTGTATTCATAACAAAATACTCTCTTTCTTTAAGGCAGCACCTTTGATACAGATATAGCAATAAGTCTCAAATTAGAAAATCTTGTTTAAAGTCTTTCACATATATTATAATCATTTATAACCCTACCGTCAATTGCCGAGCATAAAAAAGACCCGAGAGGTGTGCACCTCTCCGGTCTTTTGTTGTAAGCTGCGTATTCTACGTTATTTTGTTATTATAACCTTTTGCTCACTTTCAACCCAATCAACACCCGCGCCAAGCTCTTCCGAGATAAAGCGTATCGGCGTGTAGGTACGGTCGTTTTCTATAAACGCGGGCGAGTCAAGCTTGACTTCTTTCTCATTCACATAAGCAATGTCCGAATCTATATAGATGAGGATTGTTACATCTTCACCCGTTTTAAGATTTTTGCCCGTTATTGTTACAAGCTCGTCTTTCTCGTTCCAGTCGACCGCTGCGCCTAAATTCTCAGCCACAAACCGTGCGGGAAGCATAGTGCGGTCTTTAACTATCTTAGGCGCAACATCGTTGGTCTTGATTACCCCAAAGACGTCTGCATCATTTTCTCCGATGGTAAGAATAAACCGATTCTCTGCGTCAGTCTTTTCGGTCCACGCGGCGTAAAGCGTAAAGTCGCTTGTTACCTTTGCGGAAAAGTCATATTTTGTTATAAGTTCTTTATCGGTGTACCAGCCCGCAAAGTCAAAGCCCTCTTTGGTCGGTGCCGTCGGCTCTTTGATTACGGAATTTTTATTAACCGTTTGGCTTGCCGTCTTGCTTCCGCCGTTTGAGTTAAACGTTACCGTATAATCGGTTGTTTTGCTTCCGCTTCCGCTGCTGCCGCTGCGCCTTGAAATTATTTCGTCATATGCAATGGAATAGGTAGAGAACTTTGCAGAGTAGATATAAATGCAGCCGTTTTCCGCATCAACAAAGCAGGTTCCGTCCTCATACGGCTTTACAGTATCTCTTTCCGCAAGCTTTGTAAGCTCTTGCGCGCTTCCGCCGTGATATCTGTAAACCTTGACATTTGTTTTTCTTGTAAAGTCATAAGGCAGTTTAATCTCAATAACGCTTGGCACTTCCGCAACCGTTCCGCCCGTGGATTTTTTAATGGCAATGTCATAGAAGCCAAAGTTTTTCGGCGCATTTGCAACGCTCTTGATAGCCGTCTGGTTCTCATTGCCCTCGGCTGCCTCCTGCACCTGAACAACAAGCGAAACATTCGTCTTTTCTGCCTTTGCGATATCGTTTAAGCCGTCTGCCGTGACTTCAGCCACGCTGCCCTCTTCATCGGAGACAACGCCCTGTACCCATTTTGCATACAAAGTTTTACTCTCGGTGACCTTATCTGTCTCAAAATTCCACGCATCTGTAAACGCTTCGTCTGCAAACCAGCCCGTAAATTCATACCCCTCTTTTGTCGGCTCTGCCGCAGGCTCTGTGATAGTTTGATTGTACTCACATGTTACGCTGTCAACGGCAGTTCCTCCGTTTGAATTAAAGCTTACGGTTATCATTGAACCCGCCGCAATTTCTATCGTCTTGTCGGCTCCCGCAAGGTAGTTGTCGCTTTCTTTATATCTCACTTTGTATGTTCCGACCGAAAGATTCGTAATTTCATTGCCGACAACGGCGGTATATTCACTTGCGCCGTCCGCCTTATATTCCATAGTGCTGTCAGTGCCCGTGATTTTACCGTCCGCTTTTCCCTTTACCGTTTCATTTACAGCCTCAACAGCTGTCAGTGCGGACTGCTGCACTTTTGCCATTCCCGTTGATTTGTCGGCAATCGTACCCTTAAAGTTTCCGTCCGCGGTAAATGTTGTCTTGTCAGCAACATTTGTGACATTGCTCCAAACGCCCGTTGCGGTGAGACCGCCTACGGTAACCGTTGCCTGCGGAGTTTGTGCCGAGCCGTTATATGTCATCGGTGAAAATGCTCCGACCGATGCACCTGTGATATCCTTAGGCGTGATAACCAACCCGCCATTTATAGTTACGTTACATTCCGCGAATCTGTCATCAGCCGCCCTTGTGATATTGACATCATACGAGCCCGCGTCGGTTGGCGAAGCGATATCTGCGCCGTCTTTTTGATACTTCACGGTAAATCCGTCCTTAACCGAGCTTTTAACCTCAAAGCTTTTGGCGTTTCCATCATATTCTTTCTCTTGAATTGCCCTATCTATCGGAACGTCAGATTTATCGATCCAAGCCGCCTTTATAGTAGTATTTTTGGAAATATCAACCGTGGTGTTCGGCGCATATTCTGTGCCGTCTACGTCCCACGCTTTAAACATCTTGCCCGCCGGCGCTGTATATTCGCATTCGGGAAGCTCATATGCGCCGCGGACTCCGCCGACACTCGCCATTGTTCCGCTGCCGCCGTTTGAATCAAACGAAACGGTGTATACAGCCGTATAAACCAAATCATTTCCGACTCTCTTTAAAATATAGCCGCTGTTTTTATTTTGGTCGGACAGTGTGAACTTACCTGTCGTCTCATCGGTCACATTTTTTACAACTATGTCACGGTCGGAAAGCCCGTCACACAAAATGCGGATGCTTCCGCCTTTATAGCCGCTTGCGTCAATCAGCTCTTTTTTGTATACCTTTATATCATTATAATCATTCGGAACGCTGATTTCGGTATTGCCAAGCAAATTCACCTTGCCATTCTCTGCTACAATACCGTTAGACTTTTCGGCAATGACCTTTCCTCCGTAAAGATTTAATGTAAACTTGCGGCTTCCTATAGCCGTACTTTTATCACTTCCGCTGTACTTAACCGTACCGCCGTACAGATTAAGTGTATTAACGCCTGTACAATCCTCAGCATCTACAACAGTATTTGCTCCGTCAACACTTGACAACAAGGTTCCTCCGTAAACGTTTACAACCGCGTCTTTATAATTAAAGAATATTGTATGACCTATCGGATTTGTAATTGTGCCTTTGCCATTACTGTCGCAGTCGCATATGTTTAAAACTGCGCCTTCTTTCGGAATAATTTTCGTCTCCAGCGTGTGTCCGTTTAAGCAAATGTTCACATTCCCCGATACATTAAGCTCTCCGGCACCATTTACCTCAAGGTCACCGCTTAAATAATAGCTACCGCCTGTAAGAGTAGCTCCGCTTGTTGTGATATCCTTAATAAGATTAAGGCTGTTGTCTGCAATATGCTTTATTGTACCTGTATGAGAGGTGCAGTCTGTCTCGCCGCATACGTAGTGCACAGTCGGCGCTTTGATGACAACCTCTCTTGCATATTGTCCGTCCGTATCAAAAATGGTTTTGTTACTAGCGAAGCCATCGTCTTTGGGGGTAAGCCTGTCGAAATCGTACCCGCCTATTCTGCCCGCATCGGGAGTGGTGACAGCAAGTCCGTCATTTAAACTAATCTCTCCCACCGACGGTATTTCTCCATCTTCACCGGAGGAATCTAAAGGCTTTTCTGTAAGTATTGCCGCATAACTTTCTGCCCAGCCGCTTTCGTCAACGGGGGCACGGGATTTTACCGAAACTACGGTATCCGCACCTGAAACAGTAATGGACTTTCCGTCTTTTGCAATTAATCCGTTTTCGTCACAAGTGATGTCTACCGTACTGCTTTCAATGACAATATTACCGTACGAATATATACCGTCACACCAACTCTTTCCCGTTCCTGCATTTATTGTAACGTTACTGTTTTTAATTGAGGTAACCTCATCGCCCTTAGCCAAATTACGTCCAACTGTATTTGTCCAGATTCCGCGGTTACTTTTTGATGAGACATTTACTTTGGCATTTTCGATTTTAAGCGAACCTCTGCAGAAAATCGCCTCTCCGCTGTATTTCTCTCCCTTATCTGTTTTAAACTCATATTCCCCGCCATTTATGGAGATAACACAGTTTCCCCAATCATCGTAGTCTACTCCGTTATAGACTGCAAGAGCATTTTCCTCCGAAGCAACCTTCAGGCTTGAATTCTCACCGCCTTCAAGCATAAGTTCTGTGCAGGCACCCTCTGTGATAATTCCGTAAGTCTCGGAGCTGCCTGGGTGATCGTCATCATTATAGTCTTTCGGCTCAATAACATTCGTTCCGGAAAGCTTTATTGTAAGCTTGTCATTGCTTGCGCTCTTATAGTAAATACCGTAAATTTCATAATACCAATCGCCGTTAAATTCAGAATATTTGTACCCATCTTTTATGGTCACGTCGTTTAAGCATAGTGTGGGAACACCGTCTTCCACTTTAAATGATGCATTACCCGTGATATCTTCTCCCGAGTAGCTTGTTATTATGTTTGCGGCATTTGCCGCCGTAACCTCAATTGCACCGACATATAGTTTGTTGCCCGATTCGTTAAGCCAGGCGGCGGTAGCTTCATCCGTCGCCGAATCCGCAAAAATAACCGTCGGCATAAGCGCCATCAGCATTGCAATACATAAAAGCGATGCTAAAATTCGTTTTGTTTTCATAATTTTGACCTCCCGCTATAAAAATAACTATAGTTGACTTTTTATATATTATTCGGTATAATTGTATCACGTTCATAGGTGAACAAGTCAATAGCAAAGTGGTGATTTTTATGAAAAATTTATTTACGGTATCGCAGGTCACAAAAAGCTGCGGCATTTCACGCGCAACTCTGCTCAGGCTGGAGAGCAGAGGGCTTCTTACCCCGATTTATATTGATAAAAAAAGCGGTTACCGCTACTTTGACAACCATAATATTACCCGAATATTGCAAATCAAGCATCTGCTATCCATCGGATTATCATATGACGAGGTTTATGAATACTTCGGCACAAACGGAACATCTCTTAAGCTTTTAAATTCGCTTGAAAAGCGAATGTATGCGACAAAACGAATGTATGAAGAGATGAGTCTCAGAATCTCGCACAGGCAGTCGCTCACGTTTGAGACCGTCTCTCTGCCCGAATATGTTTGCTATGCAAGAGAGTGCGCGGGGGACACCGCGAAAGAAAAATATAGCGTTATGTACGCACTCTATCACGAGGCGGTCGAGAAAGGGCTTCAGCCGCTTGCGTCAGAGCCGTTGTTTACAATCAATAAAAATTCTGAATTGTTCGGCGAAAAGAAGGAGGCTTTTATATGCTGTATTCCGCTTGAGCCGAATAATGCCCCAAGCGACGCTTTAGTTTTAAAAGGCTGCCGCGCTTTTTCGTGCTTATACTACGGCAGTTATGATTCTTTGCCGAGTATACGCAGCCTGTTTCGGCAAAAGTTCAAAGAGTTAAACCTTAAGCCTATCGGTTATCCGCGCGTTTTGGGCATTGTTGCCCCATATACCGCAAGGGAATTTAAAGAGGAAAACTATGTCTCGCGTATTGCAATTCCCATCGCCGATGAATGAGTGACCGAAATATTTGATTGTGTTTGCCAAATTTGCCGAAAGCAAAAAAATAAGAAAATGAGCTTCCATTATGATTAATATTTGCGCCCAAGCATAACATTAATCAAAGAAGCCATTTTCTTATAAATATTTTGATATCAACTGTCCGCTTTCGGCAGCGAATAATTGAAAAACCGTAAAATACCCCGATTAACCAAAGTATCTCTTCAGCATACCCTCAAAGCCTTTACCATGCCGTGCCTCGTCCTTTGCCATTTCATGGACAGTATCGTGGATTGCATCGTAGCCAAGCTCTTTTGCGCGCTTTGCAAGCTCAAGCTTGCCCGAGGTTGCGCCGCATTCTGCCTCTGCTCTCATTTTAAGATTGGTCTTTGTGCAGGGAACAACAACCTCGCCCAGAAGCTCTGCAAACTTTGCCGCGTGCTCTGCCTCTTCAAGCGCCGCTCTCATATAAAACTCGCCTACTTCGGGATATCCCTCACGGATTGCCTGACGGCTCATTGCGATATACATACCAACCTCTGTGCACTCACCCTCAAAGTTTGCCTTTAATCCCTCATATACTTCCGCGTCAACCTTATCCTTTGCTCCAACACCTATTACGTGCTCGCATACAAAACTGAGGTCTCCCTCTTCCATAACAGTAAACTTTGAACCCGGAACGCCGCACTGAGGACATTTCTCGGGCGGATTTTCTCCTTCATAAACATAGCCGCATACGGGACATACATACTTTTTCATAATTAATTCCTCCTGAATAATATTAGATTATATAAATTTTTATTTTTTACAACATTTATTGCATACGCCGTAAAACATAAGCCTGTGCTCGTCTATTTTACAGCCGCAAAGTTCTTCGGCGCTTCTGTCAAGTTCATCCGCATAATCGATAAAAACATCGCTTACGCCTCCGCATAATCTGCAAAGCATATGATAATGAGGTTTGACCCTTGCGTCATATCTTTCCACTCCGTCATCTCCGCTTATGCGAAGAATCACCCCGTCTTCACTCAGCCTTGCAAGATTTCGGTACACCGTACCCAAACTTATGTTCGAAATCTCATTCTTTACCCTTTCATAGACCCAAGAAGCCGTAGGGTGCGTGTCGGTGCCTTTTAATACATTTAAAATACACTCTCGCTGTCTGCTGAACCTAACGGGAGTTTTCTCATTCATTTGAGCGCCTCCTAAACAGTAATAGTAATCATTACTACTTAATTATAACACATATTTTCTATTTGTCAATACCTTTTTTTAAAAATTTTTATTTTTTACAGAAAAAAGCTGCCGTGTGGCAGCTTTAAAATTTATTTATGCGCTTTTGCGCTCATTTAATTTTTCTTTAAGCTTACGGGTAAGTTCAAACGTACGATGCTGCTTTGTTGCTTTTAGATTAGGAAAAGCCTTGACAAGACGCCTTCTTGTACGTCTACCCACATCGGAATTTTTCTGAAGCATAGGCTTAAGCTCTTCAAGCTTTGCGGCAAACTTTTCGGCAGCCGCCTGTCTCTTTTCACTCAGCTTGCCTATGTTCTGCTCTGCATACTCTGAAATTCCGCTTGTAATCCTTTCAGCGTTTTCGCGCAGACCGCCTAAATCGTCCATCAGCGCCTCGCTGTGCTCTTTTGCACCGATAACGCTTTCAAATATCTTTTCTCCCAGTCCGTCCGATACCTCTTTCAGCTCGGTCACAACCTTTTCAAGCACACGCGCCGACACCCTGAACTTATGCATAACAACAAACGTAACCGCCGAATCCGCAATATATGCCGCAGCGGCAGCGCTTAAAAGAATTATACCAAGCGTCATCGGCACAAAACCTACCAATTTTAAAATCAGCGGATGAATAAGCCTTACGACAATCACGCACGCCGCTCCCCAGAGAAGCGAAAATTCAAGGCATATGTAACCCTTTATATTAAACGGTCTTTCGGAATAATCCCACCATTTTTCTTTATAAAGCTTTTCTAAAACGAACCCCGTTAAAAATTCCAGAACAGAAGTAAGTATAACCGAGCCGATGAATAATGCCGCTATATTTGCCGATATGGGCGAAAGGCACAGCACAACTATGCACACCCCCGCCCCATATATCGGGCATACGGGCCCGTTTAAAAACCCTCTGTTTACAAAGGTTCCCGTCTTTATCGCGGCAAAGGCAACCTCGCCGCACCATCCCAAAAATGCGTATATGATAAAAAACCACGCATAATTATAAAGCTGATGCATCTCACTTTTTCCGCCTTTCAAGATATTTTTCAGCCGAAGTCACCGCATTTGCTCCGTCCGCCGCGGCCGTAACAACCTGCCTCAGCTTTTTTGAGCGCAAATCACCTGCCGCAAACAGCCCCTCTGCCGAGGTTGCGCAATCTTCGCCCGCGATTAAAAATCCCGAATCATCGGTCTTTGCCGAATCCTTAAACAAGTCGTTCTGCGGAACCTCGCCTATTGCCGCAAAAACGCCGTCGGCTTCTATTATTCTGCCGTCTTTAAGAACAATTTTATCGACCTTTGTATATCCTTGTATGTCAACAATCTCGCTGTTCCACAGCGGAATAATATTTTCCTTTTTTTGCACCTGCTCTGCAAGATACGCCTTTGCTCTCAGCTTATCACGGCGGTGTATCAGATATACTCTATCGCATATCTCCGAAAGATACAGCGCGTCTTCTGCCGCCGTATCTCCGCCGCCGACAACCGCAACCGTTTTGTTTTTAAAGAATCTGCCGTCGCATACTGCACAATAGCTTACCCCGCGCCCCGCAAGCTCTGCCTCTCCGGGAACGCCAAGGCGGCGATAATCGGCACCCGTTGCCGCAATAATGCTTTTTGCCGAATACTCTGTTCCGTCCTCGCACGCAAGCTTCCAGATATCATCGCACTTTTTTACCGATGTCACGGTTTTTGAGATAATTTCCGCGCCCAGCTTAAGCGCGTGCGTACGCATAGCCATTGCAAGCTCTGCGCCGCTCTCTCCTATAAAGCCCGGGTAATTGTCAATTTCGCTTGTGTTAAGCATCTGCCCGCCCGACACTCCGCTTTTTTCGATAACAATAAAGTCAAGCATTGCGCGCGAAGCATATATGGCGGCGGACATTCCCGCCGCGCCCGAGCCTATTATAATCGTATCATATACTTTGTCTGCCATTTTAAACACCTGCGATTCCGCCAAGCTCTGCCTTATCGACAGCGCCTATACTTCTGTTGACCTCGGCTCCGTTTTTAAAAACAATAACTGTCGGAATCGACATAACCGAATATTCCTGCGCAAGCGACTGTTCTTCATCGACATTTACCTTGCACACCTTCACCTTTTCCGCATTTTCAGCCGCGAACTCTTCTATAATCGGGGCAAACATTTTGCAAGGCCCGCACCAGCTTGCCCAAAAGTCAACAACAACGGGTATATTACTGTTTAAAACCTCTTCTTTAAAAGTACCTGCCGTAACATTTGTATACATAAAAATGCCTCCGTTCTTATATTATTTAAATCAGCTGTTTGCAGAAGTCCGAAGTCTATTTTTCAATACCTTCAGCCGCTGCAAAAGCGTCTTTCAGCCATACCGCGTCAACATCTTCGACACAGCCACTGTCGCATTTTGACGCAATCATCGGGTCTATCGGAATTTTGCCCAAAATCTTGATTCCGTATTCATCGGCAACGCTGTCTAATTTGCTTTCACCGAAAACATTTATCTTTTTTCCGCAGTCGGGACATTCAAGATAGCTCATATTTTCAACAACACCGAGAATCGGAATATTCATCATCTGCGCCATTTTAACCGCCTTGCCCACAATCATCGAAACAAGCTCTTGCGGAGAGGTAACGACAATTATTCCGCCAACGGGCAAAGACTGAAAGACCGTAAGCGGAACATCGCCCGTGCCCGGAGGCATATCAACAAACATATAGTCGATGTCGCCCCAGACAACCTCTGACCAGAACTGTTTAACCGTCCCCGCAATCACGGGGCCTCTCCATACAACGGGCGTTGTCTCGTCCTCAAGAAGCAGATTTACCGACATAATCTCGGTGCCGTTTTTGCTTGACGGCGGAATTATCCCGTCCTCGCTTCCTGTGGCTCTGTCTGTTATCCCGAAAATTTTGGGAATCGACGGTCCCGTTATATCAGCGTCAAGAACTGCCGTTTTTGCACCGTTTTTCCTAATTCCCGCCGCCATAAACGCAGTGACGAGCGACTTTCCGACGCCGCCCTTTCCGCTTACAACTCCTATAACCTTTTTTATATTGCTTTTGCTGTTCATCGGCTCAAGCAGGCTCTCCTGCTTGCGGCTTGAACATTCCTCGCCGCAGCTTGAACAGTTGTGTGTACATTCGCTCATAATTTTCTCCCTTCTGCCTCTGTCGGCACAAGAATATTTTGGGGACAATATGTCTTATTTTGTCCTACTTGATGATTATACTCTAAGTTCTCATCTTTGTCAACCGATGAATTATTTCCTCACAAATACGCGTATATCACATAACATATTAATATAATCGGTTAAAAGCGGGAGGGAGCTATGCGGAAATTATATATTTTAAGGCGCATTAAATACAGTTTGGGTATGTATAAAAAGCCGTCGCGCGCATCGCGCTTTGTAACTGTTTTAATTATAGCCTCGGTCACATTATTTCTGCTGTTCGGCGCGGTTGAATGCCGTCTTGCAGAGCCCGCAATCGAACTCGGCTTTTCACAGCTAAGCAATGACGTCCTGGCAGAATCCAACAAAATTACCTCGCGCATTACCGATGAACAAAATCTGTCATACGATTCTATCGTCTCTCAGGCAAAAGACAGCAGCGGCCGCATCAGCAGCCTTACCGTTGACTTTTCGGCGGTCAACCGTTTAAAGTCCGAAATCGCCGTCGGGCTTGCCGACTATTTAAACAGCAATTCCAAAAAGACCTGTTGGGTTCCCGCGGGCTCGCTTATATCGGGCAGACTTATGCCTGCGAGCGGAATCACGATTCCGACCTCGTTTATATGCACTTCAACCGCGGCGGTTGAATTTGCCGACGACTTTTCCTCCGCGGGGATAAACCAAACACGGCACCGCCTTATGATAAAAATAACGGTTAAAGCAAAGCTGAGAAGCGCGTTTGAACAGCGCGAAGAAACTATTCTTTGTGAGATACCCGTCGCCGAAACCGTAATCTCGGGCGATGTTCCCGGGATCGCCCTCGGCTCGGAATTTAAAACCGCTCCGTCAGACAACTGACAAAGCGGTTTATTTTTTACCTCTTTACCCCTATATGATATTTAATAAGCGCAGAATATATTCTTTCAAAAATCAGCCCCACGGCAAACCAAAGCGGCAGATAATCAAGCCTTATCACGCCCATTACCGCGTATGCTCCGCTGTAGTACCACGCTTCTATTCCGATAAGTCTAAGCGCCATTCCGCTCACAAACTCGATAACAAATATAAGCACAGCCCATACACAGCCGCGCACAAACAGATTGCAGTCTCTGATTGCGCGGTAAACGGGCTCAAACACAAACACCGCCGACCCGTATATAAAAAACATCCATATAGAAGTATGTCCCATTAAATTCATATCTCCGCGAAGAACCGAGCATAATCCTGTCCAGATAACCTCTATATTCCAGCCGAGAAGCCCGTATATAACAAATCTTGTAATCATATTACTATGTTTTCACATAAATCAAATAATATACAATCCATTATATTCCAAAACCGTCTTCTCTGCTGAATATACATTTTGCTCTGCCCTGCGCAACAATAAAGTTATATTCAAGCTTTATCGAAAGTGTGTTAAGCCCCTCGTAAACCGCTCTTTGCATATGCATATCGGCAGGCGACGGGTTTAATGAGCCGCCCGGATGATTGTGCGCAAGCATAATATAACTTGCGTGATTTGACAAGGCAAGCTTTGCTATGTAAGCAACAGTCGTGTTAACCTGACTTGCGTTTTCGGCAGATACCATATCTGTGGAAATAACCTTTTTAAACGAGTTTAAACTTACTATATACAAATACTCAACCGCTTTCCCGTGAAAAAGGCTGACTGCATATTTACTTGCTTTTTCTATATTATCGAGGGTGCTTCCGAAGTTGTACTTAAGCTCAAACCTCTCAACAGCTCCTGTTATATAAAGCAATGAATTAAGATATTCGGCAACTTTGGGGCCTACCCCTTTTATTTTCACCAATTCTTTTGGGTCTGCAATAAGAGCCGCGTAAACAGAACCGAACCTCTTTATAATCTCGTGCGCCGTTTCATTTGTATTACCTCTGGAAATCGGGTTGTATAAAATAACCTCAAGCTGTTCGTGCGGTTCAAGGCTTTCAAAGCCGAATCTTTTTATTCTGTCCCACATTCTTTGCCGATGATTGCTATGATATCCGTCATCCGTCTTTTTCCCGTTCTTCTCAGCGGGTTTACTTGTGTCACTTTGAGATTCTGTCTCACTTGAAACACTTTTCTCGGATTCTTTTTCTTCCATTTTTTATTCCCCTTATTTTACTCCTCTGCTTCCGGGCTTAACAAGCGGCTTACCCGTTTTGCAAATCGGACACTCATCGGGTTCATAGGACGTTATATCCATAGAAAACGCACTTTTATAAGGTACGCCGAAGTCGATTTTTCCGCCCGTTCTGTCAACGATTGAGCCGATACCGACAATCTCGCCGCCGCATTCTTTAACAAGCTCCATAACCTCGCGGACGCTTCCGCCGGTGGTGACAACGTCCTCAACTATAAGAACCCTTTGACCCTTGTCAATCGTAAAACCTCTGCGAAGAGTCATTTTTCCGTTCTCGCGCTCTGCAAATATATTTTTTACTCCAAGCTGCTTGCCCACCTCGTATGCCATCTGTATTGCGCCGATTGCGGGGCCTATTACAACTTCTATATTATCATCTTTATATTTCTCTGCCAGCTCTGCGCAAAGCGGAACACTGTATTTTGCATTTTGAAAAATCTTTGCACACTGCATATATCTGTCGCTGTGTCTGCCCGATGTGAGCAAAAAGTGACCTTCAAGCAAAACCTCTGCCTCTTTTAACATTTCAATAATTTCTGAACTTGTCATTTAATCTACCCCTTTTTTGTTTATTATAAAATTTAATAAAGCTCTGCCTTGCCCACTATATCGCGGACGCTTGCTATTTTATTTCTGTTGAGATAATCTTCTATTCCGTCTCTTACCTTAATCCACGCAAGCGGGTCAACAAAGCCCGCGGTTCCCACTGCAACCGCCGACGCGCCTGCCAGCATAAATTCTATCGCATCATCACCGTTTGAAATTCCGCCCATTCCTATGATAGGAAGCGAAACGGCGCGGTATACCTGACTTACCATTCGTACCGCGACCGGCTTGATCGCGGGGCCCGAAAGCCCGCCCATATTATTTTTAAGTATCGGTCTGCGCGTATTTATGTCTATTCTCATTCCAAGCAGGGTGTTTATAAGCGAAAGTGCGTCCGCTCCGCCCGCTTCGGCGGCACGCGCAATCTCACAGATATCCGTCACGTTTGGCGAAAGCTTAACTATAAGCGGCCGCTTTGATACATCTTTTACACGCCTTGTTATCTCTTCTGTCATCTTCGGGTCGGTGCCGAAAGCCATTCCGCCGACTTTCACGTTCGGACAGGAAATATTAAGCTCGTACATATCCACGCTGCCGCCAAGCAATTCCGCTGCCTTTACATAATCGTCAACCGAGCTTCCGCAAATGTTTGCAATAAGCCTTGTGTCATACTTTTTAAGCTTCGGCAGATAATTGTCGATAAAATACCCGACCCCCGGATTCTGCAAACCCACGCTGTTTAAAATTCCCATAGGCGTTTCGGCAATTCTCGGTGATGGGTTTCCCTGCCTCGGGACAGCCGAAAGAGCCTTAAGGCAAACCGCACCAAGCTCTGACAGGTCAAAATATTCTGCGTATTCTTCTCCGAAGCCGAAAGTTCCCGAGCCCGTCGTAACGGGATTTTTCCATTCAACCCCGGCTATGTTTACACTTAAATCAGCCATTCCACTCCACCTCCGAGGCATTGAATACGGGTCCGTCCTTGCAGACGCGCTTACGCTGTCCGCCGACAGTACAGGCACACGTTACACACGCGCCGATGCCGCAGCCCATTCTCTCTTCAAGCGAGACGCGCGCCTCTGTTCCTGCCGCGGCAGACACCTCTGCAACGGCTTTCATCATCGGCATAGGCCCGCACGTATAAACCATATCTATCTTATAATCTTTAAACGCAGTCTTAAGCAAATCCGTCACAAGTCCGTGATATCCGAAGCTTCCGTCATCGGTCGCGGCAAACACATTATCCGTATACTTCTTAAACTCATCAAGAAGCACAATGTCGCTTTCCGACCTGAAGCCAAGCAGAACAACCGCCTTTTGTCCAAGCTTTTTCGCCGCCTCAAGCAGAGGAAAGATTCCTATTCCGCCGCCGACCAACGCCGAATAATTTTCTGTCTTATTAATATTAAAACCGTTGCCGAGAGGGCCGAGTATGTCAAGAACTTCACCTTCCCCGCGCTTTGAAAGCGCATCCGTCCCCTTTCCCTTTACCTGAAAGATAAAACGTATCTCTTCGCCGTTCTTTACCTCGCAGACGCTTATCGGTCTGCGCAGATATGCGTCTTCCCCGCACAATATGTGCAAAAACTGACCCGACTTTGTTTTCTCCGCCATCTCGGGGCATCTGACGGTAAAATCAAAAATGTTTTCTTTTATTTTTTCTTTTTTTGTTATAACGCAGTTCAAAACAATCTCTCCTACTTCAAAACGCTCAGTATGTCGTCTCTCATTCTTAACGCCTCTGCCCTTGCCGCATCGCCGACAGTACCGCCGTTTTTCATATACGCGCACATAATCGACCGCGAGGCGTTTACGATTGCGCCCAGCCCGTCCTCGTTAAAGCAGGGTTTAACATCTTTTGCTCCGCCGCCCTGTGCTCCGTAGCCCGGCACAAGGAAGTAGGTCCTCGGCATAAGCCGTCTCAGCTGTTCCGCCTGCTCGGGATAAGTTGCGCCCACAACCGCGCCCACGCTGCTGTAACCGTGCGTTCCGACAACGCTGCTGCCCCACTCTTTTACAAGCTCTGTCATATGCTCGTATATATGCTTGCCGCCCGATTTCAAATCCTGAAGCTCTCCCGATGACTTGTTTGACGTTTTTACAAGCACAAATATGCCTTTTTGATTTTCCTCACACTGCTTCACGAAGGGGGCGATTCCGTCTGTTCCCAGATACGGATTTACCGTCATACAATCCGCGTCAAATGCCGCGGTCTCGGTATCCCCTATCTTTGTCTTGCCGAGATACGCAGACGCGTATGCCTCCGAGGTTGCGCCGATATCGCCCCTTTTTGCGTCAAGAATAACATACATTCCGTTTGACTTTGCATAGTCAATGGTCTTTTTAAGGCACTTTATACCCTCTGCCCCATACATTTCATAATACGCCGCCTGCGGCTTAACTGCCGGGACAATATCGCACAGATGGTCGATAAGCGTTTTGTTAAACTCAAACAAAGCATTTGCTGCACCCTCAAACGTTTCGCCGTACTTTTTAAAAGCCTCTTGCTTTATGTCATCGGGAATATAGTTAAGCTTTGGGTCAAGCCCCGCAACCGTAGGGTTATTTTTCTCTTTAATCTTATTTATCAATATATCTATCATAAAATGCCTCCCTCTTATGTTTAATATTTCCTATATGCCTGCAAATTAATCACGATAAACCGTTTTTCCTCCGTTTATTGTACGGCGAACCTTTCCGAAGAGCTTCCAACCGTCATACGGAGAGTTTTTGCCCTTTGTTTCAAATTCGTCCACGTTTACCGTAAACTCATTATTTATATCAAAAAGCACAATATCCGCCGGAGCGCCCACATTTAACGTTCCTCTGTCAGAGCCGATTATCGCCGCAGGCTTTGTGCTCATACAGTCGATAAGCTGTATAAGAGACATTCTGCCCGTTTTTACAAGGTAGGTATAGCCAAGCGCAAGCGAGGTTTCAAGCCCCACAATTCCGTTGGCAGCTTTTTCAAACTCAACTCGCTTATCGTCAACGTGGTGCGGCGCGTGGTCTGTCGCTATCGAATCTATTGTTCCGTCACACAAGCCGCATATTATCGCCTCAACATCCTCATCATCACGGAGAGGCGGGTTCATCTTTGCGTTTGTGTTAAACCCGTCGCACGCCTTGTCCGTCAAGGTGAAGTAGTGCGGCGCCGTCTCGGCTGTAATCCTTGCCCCTCTTGCCTTTGCCGCGCGAACCGCCTCGATTGAATTTTTTGTGCTGACGTGGCAGATATGAAGTCTTGCGTCAAGTTCTTCAGCAAGCAGAATGTCACGGCTTACCGCCGCGCTCTCCGCCGACTTGGGAATGCCGCGAAGCCCGAGAAGCGTTGCCGTATATCCGTCATTCATACTTCCGTTGTCAACCAGCGCCAAATCCTCGCTGTGCGACATTATCGGCATATCAAGCATCTTTGAATATTCCAGCGCGCGCCGCATAATCATCGATGATGACACGGGCTTTCCGTCATCGGAAAAAGCCGACGCGCCCGCTTCTTTAAGCTCTGCCATCTCTGTAAGCTCTTCGCCTTTTTGACCCTTTGTGATACACGCGGTTGTCAGTACATTTACAAGTCCCGTCTTTTTACCTTTATTTATAACATACTCGACCAAAGCGGCATTGTCTATCGGCGGATTTGTGTTGGGCATACACAAAACGGTGGTAACCCCGCCCTTGACCGCCGCACGGCTGCCCGAAGTTATATCCTCTTTATGCTCGTACCCCGGCTCGCGGAAGTGAACGTGAAGGTCTACAAGTCCCGGCGCTACTATAAGCCCCTCGGCATCTATAACCTTTGCGTCATAATCGTCTATATTCTCCGCGACACGCTCTATCACTCCGTAATTTATAAGTATATCCGCCTTGCCGGCAAAGTTTTTTGCCGGGTTTACAACAAATCCGTTTTTAATTATTTGCTTCATATTATAACAGACCTCCTATGAATTAATGCGTAAGCATATCAAGCACAGCCATTCTTACACAAACGCCGTTTGTAACCTGACCGCCTATAACCGATTGCGGTCCGTCCGCCACGTCCGCCGAAAGCTCGACGCCTCTGTTAACGGGGCCGGGATGCATAATTATCGCATCGGGCTTTGCCAGGGCAACCCTTCTGTTGTTGATGCCGAAGAGTCTGTGATATTCGCGCACCGACGGGAAGAGCCCGCTCTTCTGACGCTCAAGCTGAATACGCAGGCACATAATAACGTCCGCATTGTGCACCGCAGAGTCAGCGTCCTGCGTAACGGTTACGCCAAGCCTTTCAATCTCTGCCGGCATAAGCGTATGCGGAGCGCACACCGTAACATCGGCACCGAGCTTTTTAAGACCGTAAATATTGCTTCTTGCAACTCTGCTGTGCTTAACATCACCCACAATCGAAACCTTAAGTCCTTCAAAGCCCCCGAACTTCTCGCGCATTGTCATAAAGTCAAGAAGCGCCTGCGTCGGATGCTCGTTCATACCGTCGCCCGCGTTTACCACCGAAGCCTTTGTATAGTTCGACAGCATATGCGGAGCGCCCGACGCGCTGTGTCTTATAACAACAACGTCCGCACCCATCTCATCAATTGTTTTGCCCGTATCCGCCAAAGTTTCGCCCTTGACAACGCTGCTGCCCGACGCGGTGATGTTTGCCGCCGTTGCGCCGAGGTATTTTGACGCCAATTCAAAAGAAAGGCGGGTTCTGGTGCTGTTTTCATAGAAAAGTGTAATAACACATTTTCCGGATAAACAGCTGTCCTTTTTACCCGCCTGCAAAACATCTTTTTTCATAGCCTCAGCTCTGTCCAGTATAGCAAATATATCCTCTGCGGATAATTGCTTTATCCCAAGTAAATGCTTCATAGAATCAAAGTCCGCCTCTCTTTTTTGAAATAACTGCTTTAAAACCATTTCATATTTAATAATATAATATCACAACTGAAGCGGCTTGTCCACAACTTCGGTTAAATTTGTTTAAATTATAAATTTTTGTGTCATAAACTATGTAATTATAGTGTATTTTGCAAAATTGTGCCGCATACACATTATTCATAACATAAAATTTAAGAAAAATATTGTATTTTATTGTTTTTAAATTGTATATGATTCTAAAAGATGATAATCCTTGATTTTTAGTCAAAATTATTCTTGACAAAAATATAACAATAGAAGTATAATACAAACAATTCAAGGGATTATTGCGTCCCTTTAAACCTATATAAAAAGGAGTATGTATATGCGCGCAGTCGTTACCGTAATGGGCCGTGACAAAACAGGCATAATAGCCAAGACAAGCACTATGCTTGCCGAATACAACATTAACATTCTGGATATCACTCAAACTATCCTTCAAGACATTTTTACTATGATTATGATGGTCGATACCAAGAACTGTACTATCGGCTTTGACGAGCTTTCGAGCAATCTTGAGAGTCTTGGCAATGAGATAGGCGTTGAAATAAAAATTCAGCACGCCGATATTTTTAATTCGATGCACAGAATTTAAGCCGATATATCAGGAGGTATAAAAATGATTAATATCAGCACCGATGAAATAGTCGAAACTATTAAAATGATAAGAGATGAACATCTCGACATTCGTACAATCACACTCGGAATCTCTCTTTTAGACTGTGCCAATGAAGACGCAAACCGCGCCTGCCAAAAGATTTATGACAAGATAACGTCTTACGCAAAAAATCTTGTAAAGGTCGGCGAAGAAATCAGTCAAAGATACGGAATCCCCATAATCAACAAACGTATATCGGTTACCCCGATTGCTCTTGTCGCTGCGGCAAGCAAAACGGATAACTATCTGCCCTTTGCCAAAACTCTTGACAGAGCCGCAAAAGAGACGGGCGTTAACTTTATCGGCGGATACTCTGCCTTGGTTTACAAGGGCTTTACCAAAAGCGACGAGTATCTTATAAATTCAATTCCCGAGGCGCTTTGCCAAACTGACTATGTTTGCTCTTCCGTTGCGGTGGGCAGCACCAAAGCCGGCATAAATATGGACGCGGTTAAGCGTATGGGCGAGGTTATTACGCAGACCGCGGCTCTCTCGGCAGAGAATGACTCTATGGGTTGTGCAAAGTTCGTTGTTTTTGCAAACCCTGTTGAGGATAATCCGTTTATGGCGGGCGCTTTTCACGGTGTCGGCGAGGGCGACTGTGTTATAAACGTCGGCATAAGCGGACCGGGCGTTGTTAAAAGCGCTCTTGAAAATGTTCGCGGGTGCGACTTCGGCGTTGTGGCAGAGACGATAAAGCGCACAGCGTTTAAAATTACCAGAATGGGTCAGCTTGTCGCTCGTGAAGCGTCTAAAATGCTGAACATTCCCTTCGGAATCGTGGATTTATCTCTTGCGCCGACGCCCGAAATAGGCGACAGCGTTGCTTATATACTTGAAGAGATGGGTCTTGAAAAGTGCGGAACCCACGGAACGACCGCCGCGCTTGCCCTTTTAAACGATGCGGTTAAAAAGGGCGGCGTTATGGCTTCGGGCTATGTCGGCGGACTTTCGGGCGCATTTATCCCCGTAAGCGAGGACGCGGGTATGATTGCCGCGGCAGAATGCGGAGCTTTGTCTCTTGACAAGCTCGAGGCGATGACCTGCGTATGCTCTGTCGGTCTTGATATGATTGCCGTTCCGGGTGACACCCCCGCTTCCACCATCTCTGCCATCATAGCTGACGAAATGGCAATAGGTATGATTAACCAAAAGACAACCGCTGTACGTGTTATTCCGGCTGTCGGCAAAAAAGTCGGCGACACGGTTGAGTTCGGCGGATTGCTCGGCGCCGCTCCGGTTATGCCCGTTCACGGGTATTCAAGCGAGGAATTTATAAACCGCGGCGGCAGGATTCCCGCTCCGATTCACAGTCTCAGAAACTAATCAATTTTCCGCGGTCTGCGTCCGCTCCTTTAAAGAGCGGACGCAGACTGTAGATTTGTTATAAAGGGGTTGATAATATGGATATAATGCAGGCAATTATGGACATCGAACAAAAGGCTCAGGGTATTGTTAAATCCGCTGACGAGCTCAAAGAGCACCAGCAGGAGATTCTTGACAAAGAGATTAAAGAGCTTGACAGCAAGATGCAGCAAAAGCTTGCGGGAGAAAGCGAAAGACTTCGCCGCGAATACAATGCAATCCGCGATGAGGAAATGGTCAAAACAGAGCGCAAATATGCCGAAAAGTTTGAAGAGCTTGAAGACAGATGCAGCAAGGGCAAAGACAAATGGGTTTCGGACATAGTAAGCGCCGTCATCGGACATTCGGCTTAAATTGGGAGGTCTGAATTGTGATTAGTCAGGTTATGAATAATTCGGCGCTTTGCGCAAAGGTTCAGGCAATGCTTGGCAAGGCGCTTACCGAGGATGACTATGACGCCGTTATGAATATGAAGTCCGTTCCCGATGTTGCCCGATACCTCATCGAGAACACGGCGTATTCAAAAGTATTTAAGGGCGTTTCGGTGTCCTCGCTTCACCGCGGACAGCTTGAGGAAATGCTGAAAAACGATTTGAACTCCGATGCCAAGCGGCTTATGCCATATATGAACAGCGGAACCAAAAAGTTTATGGAGCTTATGGTGATAGAAGACAGCATAGCAAGCCTTAAGGTTTGTATGAGGCTTTTACATATAGGAAACACAGAAGAAGCCGTTGAACGTCTTTATAAAATCGAAGAGCTTAAAGATTTAAAGCGAGAGGCGGTTCCCGATAATATCAGCATTGACGATTTTATCGGGCTTCTTAAAAAAACTCCGTATTATGAGGCTTTGCACGTGTTTATCGGCAAGCCCGACAAACAGCTTCCGTTTTATATGGAGATGGCTCTTGATACTTACTGGACAAAAATGGTTATACGATATGCCAAAAAGTATCTTTCCGCAGCTGAGGCAAAATCCGTTCTTAAAGTCTACGGCACAGAGTTTGATTTTGAGAATCTTACGTTTCTGCTGAGGTGCAAAAGGACTTTTGATATGAGTGATGAAGAAATATACGCAAGTATTATTCCTCAGTACTACAGGCTGTCAGAGACAACGGTTGCAAATATAGTTAAAAGCTCTTCTTATAAAGATGCGCTTAATATAATCCGCGAGGAGACCCCATACGGAAAGGCTTTCTCGGCGGATGACAGATTTATCGAAAAAAGGTATAAAGAGTATATGTGTTCCCTTACGGCTCATACGTACGGGCTTAACCGATACTCTGTACAATCACCTATTTATTATATACATACACGCCGAACCGAGATAAATAACATAATCTCTATTATAGAGGGCATCAGATACGGATTGCCCGCCGAAAAAATCAGAGGTTATCTCATTGGCTGCGGCAAGGGAGGTGCAAGCGAATGATTTCAAAAATGAAGTTTATCAATATCGTAGGTCCCAAAGCGTCATACGAAAGAATTATTTCCGAATATGTCCTTGACAGCCCTATTGAATTTGAAAACCCTATGGTCGCGCTTAAAAACACGGCGGGCTTTGTCCCCAATAACGAGGGAAACCCCGCAGAGGATGCTCTTAAACGCTTTACCGAGGTGTTTGATTACGCCAATATCGACTATAGCGGCGTAAAACGCCGTCACGACGGGTTTGACCCCGATGAACTTGAAAAATTCATCAATGTATTTGATACAAAAATACATTCGCTGAAAGAACGGATGGAGCAGCTTGAACAAGACATCAAGCAGTCGCAGCAGATTGTAGATACGCTTTCTCCGGTAATTTCATCGGACGTGCATCTTGAGGGACTGAGCAAGCTCAGCTATATCAAATACCGCTTCGGCAAGATGCCGCTATCCAGCTATCAAAAGCTTGATACATATTTAAAAGACCTTCCGGCTTACTATATCGCTATGACAAGCGATAAAGAATCCGTCTGGGGCTTATATTTTGTAAACGAAAACAATAAAGAAAATGTCGATCGTGTTTTTGCAACGCTGTACTTCGAGCGTTTCCGCATAAGCAGCGATGAGGAGGGTACTCCGGCGGAAATCATCGAAAAAATCAACGCGCACAACAAAGAGGCTCGGGCTGAAATCGAAAGTCTTAAAAAGCAGATTGACACAACGATTGCCGCGCAGAAAAATGACCTGCTTGACGCATACGCCGATATCAAGTATGAGTATGACCTTTACAACATCAAAAAATATACCACCAACAGCCGAAGCTCTTTCTGCATAACCGGCTGGATTTCGGCAGAAGACGCCGAAGCGTTGAGCGAGCGCGTAAAGGACGACAGCGAATGTATAGTTATCTCTGATAACCCCGAGGCGGTATCGCATATCAAGCCGCCGACAAAGCTTAAAAACAGTAAAATCTTCAAACCGTTTGAAGAATTTGTAAAGATGTACGGCGTCCCCAATTATAACGAGCTTGACCCTACGCCTTTTCTGGCTGTTGTATACACCGTTTTGTTCGGAATGATGTTCGGCGATGTGGGTCACGGATTTGTTCTTGCTCTTGTCGGAGCTTTGATGATGTGGCGCAAAAAGGGCGGCTTTCTTGCCAAGCTTCTTGTCCCCCTGGGAATATCCTCGATGTTCTTTGGGCTTATGTACGGTTCGGTATTCGGATTGGAGAGCGAGCACGCTGTTATAAAGCCCTTATGGTTCACTCCGTTTGAAAACGGAACGACTATGATGAACACCCTTATGTACGCGGTAGGTCTTGGTATTGCTTTGATATTTGTTTGTATGATATTTAATATCATAAACGGAATCAAACAAAAGAACTGGCAAAAGATACTGTTCTCTCAAAACGGCGTTGCGGGAATGTTGTTCTACGGTCTTGTTATATACAGCGCTTTAAGCACGGTCAGCGGAAATTCGCACCCTCTGGGAATCGCAATTCTGTTTATTGTGATTTCGCTGGCTCTGATATTTCTGCAAGAACCGCTCGGCAAGCTTCTTGCAAAGCAAAAAGACTGGATTCCCAAGGAGAAGGGCGGCTTTTTTGTAGAAGCGTTTTTTGAAACCTTTGAGATACTTTTAAGCTTTGTCACAAACACCGTTTCATTCCTTCGTGTCGGGGCTTTTGCCTTAAACCACGCAGGTATGATGTCGGTTGTGGTAATGTTTATGTATCAGTTAAACCTTGGCGGTTCGATAGCGGTAACCATCTTCGGCAACCTGCTTGTAATCGGTCTTGAGGGCTTAATTGTCGGCATACAGGTTTTGCGTCTCGGCTTTTACGAGATGTTCAGCCGCTTCTATGACGGTGACGGAAGAGAGTTTAAGCCTCTTAACCCGGGAAATTAAAAATTTTCCAAAAAATATTTCAAATTATTTAATGAAAACAATTTATATTATTTAAAATACGGAGGTATTTATTATGCTTAAATCAATTGTTATGTTTGTTATTGTTACTTTGGCTGTTTCGGTACCGCTTGTTGCTCACTTTGGCTTAAAGCTCAGTGGAAGAAAGATGAAGACGGCTATCGGCGTTAACCTTTTCTCGTTCTTTACACTTATGCTTGTTTTCGGCGCTTGTATGGTTACGGGTTCTGTCAACGCATTTGCGGCAGGCGGCGATGCGGCGGCTTCTGTTGACGGAATGAAGTACCTCGGTGCGGCTTTGTCTACAGGTCTTGCCTGCGTGGGCGCAGGTATCGCGGTATCATCTTCTGCTTCTGCCGCTCTCGGCGCAATATCCGAAGACCCTCAGATAATGGGTAAATCGCTTATCTTCGTTGCCTTAGCAGAAGGTATCGCCCTTTACGGACTTATCATTTCTCTGCTCATTCTCTTCCAGTAAGCCTTACCCGCGGCGTAATTGCCGCCGCAGAGATACAGAAAAGACAGAAAGGCAGTGGAATTTAAAATGAAGTTTTACTTGCTCAGTGATAACATTGACACACAAACGGGTATGCGCCTTGCCGGAATAGAAGGCGAGGTTGTCCACGGAGAGGACGACTTCCGCAAGGCTTTTGACAAAGCGCTTGAAAATCCCGATACGGCGGTTTTGCTTATTACGGAAAAGCTTGTCAATCTTTGTCCGCAGTATGTTGCGGAGCAAAAGATTAACAACAAAATTCCGCTAATTGTGGAACTGCCCGACCGTCACGGCTCACAGCGCCCCGATGATTATATTTTAAGCTATGTCAAAGACGCTGTGGGCGTAAAATTATAAATGACTTTAACTAATATGTGAGCAGAAAGGCTGTGAAAATATATGGCTGAAAATTCTTTGACCAATTTTGCAACCGTCCTCTATTCAGAGGCGGAAAAGCAAAAAAATGATGTTGAAAAACAGCTTAAGGACGAGCGCGAAAAGATACTCGCCGAAAAGAGCGCAGAGCTTGAAACAAAGCTTAAGCGCGAAATTGAGAATTGTCATAACGGACTTAAGCACGAAATAGGCCTTGCGATTTCAAACCGCGAGGCAGAGCTTGCCAAGCTTCTTCGGCACAACCGCGCCGAGGCGGCGGAAAAGATATTTGATGAAGCGGCACAAAAGCTTAAAGAATTTACCAAAACCCCCGAATATGAGGACTATTTAAAAAGAGAGCTTGAAGACGCCGCCGATGAGTTTTGTGAAGGCACAACGATATGTGCAGCGCGCGAATGCGATGCCGCTCTTATAAAAAAGCTGTGTCCGATTTCAAACATCGAAATAAACGTCGCTGCCGACGATATTATCGGCGGCTTTACACTTAGAAACACGCAGCTTAAGATATTTGCAGACTGTACTTTAAAGAGCAGGCTTGACGAACAAAAAGAGCTTTTCTGCGGTACAAAAGAGCTTGTTATAGACTAAAGGGGTGTGATTATGTTGGATAAAAAAACTGCTGAAATATATGGCATAAACGGACCTGTTGTAACCGTTAAGGACGCTCCTCAATTTATGATGAAGGAAATGGTTTTTGTCGGAAACGAAAAGCTTATCGGCGAAGTAATCGCCGTTCACGGAGACTCGACAATCATACAGGTATATGAAGAAACATCGGGGTTAACCCTCGGCGAACCGGTCGCGCCGGCGGGGGCGGCTATGTCCGTCACCTTAGGACCCGGACTTTTGGGCAATATCTTTGACGGAATCGAAAGACCTCTGCGCACAATCAAAGACGAATCGGGCGCGTTTATCTCAAGAGGTCTGCGCCCGGACGCAGTTGATATGAACAAAAAATGGGATGTTGAAATCACCGCCTCTGTCGGAGACGAGGTTAAGCCTTGTTCTATAATAGGTCAGACAGACGAAACAACGATTATAAAGCACAAAATTATGGTTCCGCCAAATGTCGAAGGCACAATCTCTGACATAGTAAAAAGCGGAAGCTATAGCTGCAGCGATGTTATCGCAAAAGTTAAAAGACCCGACGGAAGCGAAGCCGAAGTAAAGCTTGTTCAGGAATGGCCTATCAGAACTCCGCGTCCCATAGCCAAAAGAGAGCCTATCGCTCTGCCCCTTATCACGGGTCAGAGAATTATAGATGTTCTGTTTCCTCTTGCAAAGGGCGGCACGGCGGCAATACCGGGCGGCTTCGGAACAGGCAAAACTATGACCCAGCATCAGCTTGCAAAATGGTCTGACGCGGACATAATTATCTATATCGGCTGCGGTGAGCGCGGAAACGAAATGACACAGGTTCTTCAGGACTTTACGGGTCTTACCGACCCCAAATCGGGTCAGCCGCTGATGAACAGAACTCTGCTTATCGCAAACACATCAAATATGCCTGTTGCCGCGCGTGAAGCGTCTATATACACGGGCGTAACTATTGCGGAATATTACCGCGACATGGGCTATCACGTTGCAATAATGGCAGATTCGACCTCGCGTTGGGCAGAGGCGCTGAGAGAAATCTCGGGCAGACTTGAAGAAATGCCCGCCGAGGAAGGCTTCCCCGCTTATCTGCCGTCCAGACTTTCGGAATTTTATGAAAGAGCGGGCTATGTTAAAACTCTTAACGGAAACGAAGGCAGCGTAACGCTTATCGGTGCTGTATCGCCTCAGGGCGGTGACTTTTCAGAGCCGGTAACCCAAAACACAAAACGTTTTACGCGGTGCTTCTGGGGACTTGACAAAAGCCTTGCCTATGCAAGACACTACCCTGCCATAAACTGGCTTACCAGCTACAGCGAATATGCCGACAGCATCTCGCCCTGGTATATGGAAAACGTAAGTCCCGAATTTCCTCAGGCCCGCGCCGAGCTTATGGCGGTTCTGCGTGAGGAAAGCTCGCTTATGGAGATAGTTAAGCTTATCGGCGCGGACGTTCTGCCCGAAGACCAGAAGCTTACGCTTGAAATTGCACGCGTTATCCGCGTCGGTTTTCTTCAGCAGAATGCGTATCACGCAAACGATACATATGTTCCTATGAACAAGCAGTTCCTTATGGTAAAGGTTATCCTTAGTCTGTACAATAAATGCAAAAAGCTTGTAAACGACGAAGCAATACCTGTTTCATTAATCAAAAAGAGCGGAATTTTCGATGAGGTTATCAAGATGAAGTATGATATCGAAAATGATAAACCCGAAAAGTTTGACGCTATCTTTAAAAAGATTGATGAGCTTAAATTCTGATAACCATACTGTGCGGAAAGGAGATTTTTATTAACTATGAAAACTCAATATATGGGTCTTAACGATTTAAGCGGTTCTCTGGTTATTCTTGAGGGAATAAAAAACGCCTCGTTTGACGAAATCGTTGAGATATCTCTCGACTCGGGCGAAAAGAGAATGGGTCGTATAATAGAACTTAATAAGGACTTTGCCGTTGTACAGGTATTTGAGGGAACCAACGGAATCTCGCTCAGCAATACCACCACAAGGCTTACGGGCAAGCCTCTTATGATGCCTCTTTCAAAAGAAATTTTGGGCAGAACCTTTGACGGCATCGGCAGACCGATTGACGGACAGGGACCCGTTTACTATGACAAGCTTATGGACATAAACGGAAAGCCTATGAACCCCGTTGCACGCGAATATCCGCGCTCGTTTATACAAACAGGTATTTCTGCAATAGACGGTCTTACAACTCTTATAAAGGGTCAAAAGCTTCCTATATTCTCGGGCAACGGTATGCCTCACGATAATATAGCGGTTCAGATAGCCTCTCAGGCAAAGATAGCCGATGACGAGAATCAGGAATTTGCCATTGTCTTTGGTGCGATGGGTGTTTCTCACGATGTTGCCAACTACTTTATATCATCGTTTGAGGAAACGGGCGCATTAAGCCGAAGCGTAATCTTTGTAAACACCTCGTCAGATCCTGTCGTTGAAAGAACTCTGACCCCAAGATGTGCGCTCACCGCGGCAGAATATCTCGCCTTTGAGTGTAATATGCACGTTCTTGTTATCCTGACGGATATCACTTCATATTGCGAAGCTCTGCGTGAAATTTCTTCTTCAAAGCAAGAGATTCCGTCAAGAAAGGGCTATCCCGGATATCTGTACAGCGACCTTGCCTCGCTTTATGAGAGAGCAGGTATGATAGAGGGCAGCAGCGGTTCTGTAACGCAGATACCCATTTTAACAATGCCCAACGATGATATCACGCACCCGATACCCGACCTTACCGGATATATTACCGAGGGACAGATAGTTCTTGACCGTGCCCTTTCGCAAAAGAATATATATCCGCCGGTATCGGTTCTGCCTTCGCTTTCGCGTCTGATGAAGGACGGTATAGGCGAGGGATATACAACCGCCGATCACCCCGAGGTCAGCAACCAAATGTTCTCGGCTTATGCAAAGGTTCAGGACGTAAGAGCCCTTGCATCGGTTATAGGCGAAGACGAGCTTTCGGACACCGACAGACTTTATATTAAGTTCGGTCAGGAGTTTGAGAAGCGCTTTGTGGGACAGGGCAAGGGCGAAAACCGCGATATAAAACGTACAATCGATATAGCGTGGGAGCTTTTGAGGATACTTCCCAAGAGCGAGCTTGACAGAATCTCGCCCGAGCTTCTTGACAAAAAATATTGATTTAAAACAATGTTCTTTTAAAAGGATGCGATATAAATGGCAATGGTACCAACCAAGGGTAACCTTATAATAGCAAAAAACACGCTCTCTCTCTCCCGTACCGGCTATGAACTTCTTGATAAAAAGCGTAATATTTTAATCCGCGAGATGATGAATCTTATCGATGCCGCAAAAGCTTTGCAGTCAAAGATTGAGACCACATTTAAAAACGCCTACTCCGCCTTAGAGCAGGCGAATATCGACATTGGTATCGAAACCGTTCAGAAAATCGGCTACGCGGTTAATGTTGAAGAAAACGTTGAAATAAAGTTCAGAAGCGTTATGGGTGTTGAGATTCCTATTGTTCTTTTGGACGACGAGCCCGTAAAGCCGGATTACGGAATGAAAAACACCACCTCCTCTCTTGATGAGGCTGTTAACTCATTTGTTGAAGTAAAACGCCTTACACGGCAGCTTGCTCAAATTGAAACATCCGTATACCGCTTGGCGGACAGTATCAAAAAAACACAAAAGCGCGCCAATGCATTAAAAAATATTATGATACCGCGCTATGAAGAAGAGACAAGAAATATCCAAAACGCACTTGATGAAAAAGAACGCGAAGAATTTTCGCGGCTTAAAGTAATCAAGGCACAAAAGCAAAAAGCCGAATAATGTTTTATCTGCCCGCAGCATATTGCTGCGGGCAGACTTGTAAGGAGCAATAATATTGAATATACATTTACTGTACAAAAAACTTGCTTTAATCGTCACAGGAGCAATTATTTCCGCATTTGGAATAACCCTTGCCCTGTGCGAAGGCTTCGGAGGGGCAACCCTTGCCGTTTTATGGCAGGGCGTATCAAATATATTTGGTATCAGTATCGGCACTTCCTCCGCTGCCGTTGCGTTGATTATGATTCTGTTTGCTTTTATATATGACCGCAGACAAATTCATATCGGCACAATTATATATCAAATATTTTACAGCGGATTCATCGAATTGTTTTCAAGGCTGTTAAACAAAAGCGGAAATATTTATGTCTCTGTTTTTCTGATGCTTTGCGGCATTATTCTCTTTGCACTCGGAACAGGTATGTATTCTGCCGCCGACCTCGGCCGCGGCTCTTATGAGGCAGTTACATTTGCCTTGGCTGAGAAGAATAATTATCAGGTAAAATATGTTCGTATTGCACTTGATATAAGCGTGGTTATAATCGGAGTTCTGCTCGGCGGAAAATTCGGCTTGTGCACCATTATCACGGTCATACTTTCAGGTCCGATAATTCAGCTTTCCAAAAATCAAACCGAAAAGTTTTTGCTTTAACCTGATGTTAGCCTGCGAAATTAATTTAAATTAAAAATTTGACATAAGGAACCAGTTATGATATAATTATTATAATATTCAATTTTAAGAGGTAAGCAGCAATGATTATAAAAGAATCGGCAGAAAATTATCTGGAAGCAATTCTTATGATAAAGAAAAAGAAGGGTTATGTCAGAAGCATTGACATTGCCAATCTTTTAAACTTCACAAAGCCCAGCGTATCCGTAGCTATGAAGGCTTTTCGCGAGGAAAAATATATTACGGTTGACGGTGACGGAAATATAAACCTTACCGATAAGGGTATGAAAATTGCCGCCAAGGTCTATGAACGCCACGAAATCATCGCTATGGCGCTTATGGCTCTCGGCGTTGAAGAGACCACCGCGTATGAAGACAGCTGTAAGATAGAGCACGATATCAGCGACCAAACTTTTTTAAAGCTTAAACAACACTTAAAAGAACATAATATTTTAAAATAAACAAAACTGCCGCGTCTGCGGCAGTTTTGTTTATTCTCTGTTTTTTAAAATCTCGGTCACATTTATTACGTCTATTGACGCAATTTGTCAATAGTTTTTTAATCCTTGCAGACCAAAATTTTTAGAATTATCAAGAGTATTATGTCTTACAATGTTTAACTTCCGCATATAATTTACCAAAACCCCGAAAGGAGAATGTAGTTCACTATGAAAATCTGGATACTTAGCAAAAACAACGGTATACTTATACTTACGCTGTTTATACTTGTCACGGCGGCGCTTTTGGTAGGCAAAAACACAGCTGTTTCCGTTAACGGTTCCCCTCGCGAGCTTCCCATATACTGCGTCGATAAAGGTGACGAGAAAATCATATCCATAAGCTTTGACGCAGCTTGGGGCAACGAAGACACGTCACAGCTTATTGATATTCTTGCAAAATATGACGTAAAAGCAACCTTTTTTGTTGTGGGCGATTGGGTTGACAAATACCCCGAATCCGTAAAGCAACTGTCAGACGCCGGTCACGAGGTAATGAATCATTCAAACAAACACCCGCATATGCCCGAACTCTCGCAGGAAAAAATGAGGGCCGAAATCACCGAATGCAATAATAAAATTGAGGCGATAACAGGCGTTAAGCCCATACTTTTCAGGGCGCCGTACGGTGACTATAACAACGAGACAATAAAAACCATCCGAGAATGCGGATGTTATCCCATTCAATGGGACGTTGACAGTATCGACTGGAAGGACATTGAGGCAGACCAAATAACAAAAAGGGTTACAAGCAAGGTAAAGCCCGGAAGCATAGTTCTGTTTCATAATGCCGCCAAGCATACGCCCGAGGCTCTGCCGCAGATTCTTGAAAAGCTGAAGTCAGACGGCTACAGTATTGTCCCGATTTCTCAGCTTATTTATGCCGATAACTACACTATAGACAGCACGGGACGACAGCATTTAAACAGTAATTGATTCTATAAAATAAAGGCTGCCCGATGCCTCCGCCCGACCGATTATCGGTCGGGCAAACGCTCTCTGTGACAGCCTTAATTTTATGCAAGCCTTTCCGTTCCGATTTTGCGGAACTTTCCGTAGCGGTTTTCGCATCTTTCATAATCGGATACCGCCGTAAGCTCTTTTAAATAATTAACAAGTACATCTTTAAGCCTATCGCTTACCTGCTCGTAAGACAAACCGCTCTCTTTTATAATCTTGTCGGCGATATTGAAGTTATACAAATCCTGCGCGGTAAGCTTTAAAGCCGCGCTCGCCTCGGGCGCCATTTTTGCGTCCTTCCATAAAATGCTGGCACAGCCCTCGGGCGAGATAACAGAGTACACCGCGTTTTCAAGCATAACGATTTTATCGGCAACAGATAAAGCAAGCGCTCCGCCGCTTCCGCCTTCCCCCGCCACAACGGCAATTATCGGGGTTTTAAGCGTCATCATTTCCATAAGATTATCGGCTATCGCCTGTCCCTGTCCGCGCTCCTCTGCGTCAATTCCGCAATACGCGCCCGAGCTTCCTATAAAACAGATGACCGGTCGCTTAAACTTTTCCGCCTCTTTCATCAGTCGCAGGGCTTTGCGATATCCCTCGGGTGCGGGACAGCCAAAATGTCTTTGCATTCTCTCGGTTATATTATCTCCGCGCTCCATTGCTATAACGGTAACGGGAATACCGCTTAAAAATCCGATTCCGCCGACTATTGCCTTATCGTCTTTAAACTTTCTGTCCCCGTGAAGCTCTATAAATCCGTCTATCATATGTTCTATATAATATCCGCCCATCGGCCTCTTTCCGTCACGTGCCGCCTGAACCCTTGCATATGCATTGTTATCCGCCATTTTTGCGCCTCCTCTTTTAAAGCATACTTCTTATCACTTTTCCGCTTATGGTTTTGGGAAGTTCGTCAACAAACTCAACCTCACGCGGATATTTATAAGGTGCGGTTGTAGTTTTAACATAATTCTGAATATCCTTTTTTAATTCTTCGGATGCCTCCGTGCCCTTTGCAAGCACGATTGTCGCCTTAATCCTCTGTCCGCGTATTTCATCGGGAACGCCCGATACTGCGCATTCTAAGATATAAGGAAGCTCCATAATAACATTTTCTACCTCGCTCGGTCCGATTTTATAGCCCGAGGATTTAATTATGTCATCACATCTGCCCACATAGTGATAATATCCGTCTTCATCAGCTTTTGCAAGGTCGCAGGTGTGATACATACCTCCGTTCCACGCCTCTTTGGTAAGGGCTTCGCCTTTAAAGTATTCGCAAAACAGTCCGCACATCTCACCCGGCTTTGAGTATATGACTATCTCACCTATCTCATTTGGCTTGCACGGCTCTCCGTTATTGTTTACTATTCCTATATTATATGACGGTATGGGCTTGCCCATAGAGCCCGCCTTTGGCTTCATTCCTCTAAGCGTTGCTATAATCAGCGTTGTTTCGGTCTGACCGAAGCCCTCCATTATACTCATTCCCGTTTGTTCTTTAAACTTGCTGAAGACCTCGGGATTAAGCACCTCGCCCGCTGTTGTTGCGCATTTTATCGAACTTAAATCATAGTTTTCAAGATTCTCTTTTATCATCATTCTGTAGACCGTGGGCGGTGCGCAAAATGTGGTAATCCGATACTTTTTAAACATAGGCAAAATCTCTGCCGCATTAAATCTGTCAAAATCATATACAAACACGCACGCTCCGCAAAGCCATTGTCCGTAAAGCTTGCCCCACAGAGCTTTGCCCCAGCCTGTATCGGCAACAGTAAAATGTGTGCCTCCCGGCTGAATATTGTGCCAGTATTTAGCCGTCACAAAATGACCGAGGGGGTATCTGAAGTCGTGCTCTACTATCTTGGGATATCCCGTCGTACCCGAGGTAAAAAACATTATCATCGGGTCGGTTCCGCAAGGCGAATCATCTGTTCTTTTAAACACACTGTCAAAGCCTTGATACTCTTCATCAAAGCTGTGCCAGCCATCCTTGCTTCCGTTTGAAATTATTTTAATATCAAGACTGCGCGATACCTTCTCTGCCTTATCCACCTTGTTCGGAACGTCATCGTCGCACGTGCAGACAATAGCCGAAATCTCGCCGAAGTCAAATCTGTACTTAAAGTCGTCAACCTGAAGCTGGCTTGTTGCGGGAACGGCTACCGCTCCTATCTTATGCAAAGCAAGAATAGCTGTCCAGAAGCAAATGTGTCTTTTAAGCACAAGCATAACGCGGTCGCCTTTTTTTATTCCCAAATACGAAAAATAATTTGCCGCCTTGTTAGACATCTCCATAATCTCTTTAAAAGTAAGAATTTTTTCATTTTGATTTACATCAAGGTGAAGCATAGCGCGCATATCTCCGCATTCTTTGCCCAAAATATCCATCACATCAAAGGCAAAGTTGAATTTATCCGCGTTTTTAAACTTTATACCTTCAAGACAGCCCTGCCCGTCTTCTTCTTTATCTATAAATTTGTCATAAATTTTATTCAATGTATCTTCCATACGTACGCTGTCGGACATTTTAAATGAATCTTTTATATTAGTCATAGTATCTTCAACCCTTATTATGAATTTTCAGAATATTTGAGATAGTGCCTTTAAGCTTGTCTCTATCTTCGATTATGTCAATAAACCCGTGGTCAAGCAAAAACTCGGATCTTTGAAACCCCTCGGGCAGCTTTGATCCGGTGGTCTGTTCTATTACCCTCGCCCCCGCAAAGCCAACCAAAGCGTTTGGCTCGGCTATTATCACATCGCCCTGCATTGCAAAGCTGGCGGTCACTCCGCCCGTTGTGGGGTCTGTTAAAACGGTTATGTATAAAAGACCCGCGTCGCTGTGACGCTTAACCGCTCCGCTGATTTTTGCCATCTGCATAAGCGAAAATATTCCCTCTTGCATTCTCGCTCCGCCCGATGTGGTAAATCCGATTATAGGAAGCTTCTTTTCAAGCGCAAGCTCAAATGAACGCGTTATCTTTTCTCCGACAACCGTTCCCATACTTCCCATCATAAATTCTGAATTCATTGCAAATACAACAACCTCTGTCCCGTCAACCGTACCTGTTCCGCAAACAACGGCGTCGCTGTCGTGACTTTTCTTCCGTGCCGCGGCAAGTTTTTTGTCGTAATCGGGAAAGTCAATAATATTTTGGCTCTTCATATCCGCGTCAAGCTCTGTAAACTTATCGCAAACCAAGCCGATTCTGTCGTGCGCGTTCATACGGAAGTACGCTCCGCATTGCTCGCAAATCATATGATTCTTTTTAAGCTCTTTATAAGATGCCTCGCTTCCGCATTTTTTGCAGGTAATCTTCTCGGGCATAAGCTTCTTTAGTATATCCAGCATTTTGTCACCTCGTTTTGTCAGTCACGGCGAATGAAAATTCAGCCGAAACACACAGCTTTCCGTTAACAAATCCTTCGCCCTTTGCAAAATAAAACGGCTTTTTTTCTTTTGTTATCTCACACTTTGTTTCAAAAACGTCGCCCGGCTTCACGGGATTTCTGAACTTAACCTTGTTAAGCCCCGTAAATACGGGCAGGCAGTCTTTGCTGATTTTATCGTTTAAAAGCACGCAGGTCGACTGAGCCAATATCTCGCAAAGAATCACTCCGGGGACAATGGGCGCCCCGGGGAAGTGCCCGTCCAGAAACCACTCGTCTCCGTTTATCTCCTTTTTTCCGCACGCCGCGCCGTCAATCACCTCTGCCTCGTCAATTAAAAGCATTGAATTTCTGTGCGGCAATATATTTTTAATTTCTTCACGGTTCATAAGACTAATCCCCCTTTAGATTTTTGCAAAGGCAACACAGGCATTGTGTCCGCCAAAGCCGAGCGAGTTTGAAAGCGCAAGCTCAAGCTGCGTTTCCTTCGCCGTATTCGGCGTATAGTCAAGGTCACATCCCTCGTCGCCCTCGGCATAGCCGATTGTCGGCGGAACGGTATTGTCGCGCAGAGCCATAACCGATGCAATCGCTTCGACCGCTCCTGCCGCGCCCAAAAGGTGACCTGTCATAGATTTTGTTGAGCTTATGTTTATTTTATATGCATCGCTGCCAAACGCCTTCTTTACAGCCTCTGTCTCTGTCTTATCATTAAGCGGCGTGCTTGTTCCGTGAGCATTAAAGTAAATTTTATCCGCGTCAACGCTAAGCCCTGACTCTTTAACGCAATTTATAATTGCCTCAGACGATGCCTCGGCGCTTCCGTCCGGAGCCGTAACGTGAAACGCGTCACAGGTGCTTCCGTAGCCGACAACCTCGGCATAAATTTTTGCATTTCTTTTTACCGCGTGCTCATACTCTTCAAGAACAAGAGCGCCCGCGCCCTCGCCCATAACAAATCCGTTTCTGCGTCTGTCAAACGGAATCGACGCGCGCGTCTTATCCGTTGTCTCGCTTAATGCAAGGCAATTCGTAAATCCCGCGACAGCCAGCGGCGAAATCGCCGCTTCGGTTCCGCCGGCTATTATTACATCAGCATATCCGCCTTTTATGGCTCTGTATGCCTCGCCGACAGCAGTTGTTCCTGTTGCGCAGGCGGTGGAAAACGAAAGGCACGGACCTTTTGCTTTAAGCTTAATTGCTATATTTCCCGCCGCCATATTTGAAATCATCTTTGGTATAAACAAAGGCGAAACCCTTTGCCAGCCGCGGTTTAACAAATTATTATGCTCGCCCACAAACGTGTCAAAGCCGCCTATCCCCGAGCCGAAGTAAACTCCTGTACGGTTCGGCTCTGTGCTGCCCTCTGCTCCGCTGTCGTTATATGCCTGAACAGCCGCGCACAGCGCATACTGAACAAACCTGTCGCTTTTTCTTATTTCAGCCTTTTCCATATACAGGGATGGGTTAAAATCTTTAACCTCTGCCGCAAGCTTAACGCGAAAATCCGTTGTATCAAACTTTGTTATCTCGTCAATGCCGCAAACTCCGTTTTTTATATTGTTCCAAAAAGTATTGGTATCACAGCCGACAGGTGTGATTGCTCCCATTCCCGTTACAACAACTCTTTTCATATACTTCTCCTTATCCGCCGCCGATGCGGCACAATCTCAAAAGTCAATCGGGTATCCGATATATCAAAAACTTTTTTATATTGCCAGACCGCCGTCTATTCTTATTGTTTCGCCCGTAATATAATCTGACGCTTCGTCCGCCAGGAAAGCCGCAAGGTTTGCCACATCTTCGGGAGAGCCAAGCTTTTTCAGCGGAATTTTTTCAACAATGTCGTCCGCGTTCAGCGACTCTGTCATATCCGTGGTGATAAACCCGGGGGCAATCGCATTTACGCATACATTCTTTGAGGCAAATTCTCTTGCCGCCGTCTTGGTAAGGGCGATAATTCCCGCTTTGGACGCCGCATAGTTGCTCTGCCCCGAAATGCCGATAAGCGCCGAAACAGACGCTATATTTATAATCTTTCCGCCTTTGTTTCTGATAAAGTTTCGGCTGCACGCCTTAATCATATTAAAGCATCCGCCAAGATTTGTATTCACAACCCTTGTAAAGTCCTCATCCGACATCAGGGCAATAAGATTGTCGCGCGTTACTCCGGCGTTGTTTACCAATATATCCACTCTGCCAAAGTCTTTTATGACTTGCACGACGGTCTCTTTGCATCCGTCAAATTCCGCAACATTGCATTTATATATTTTTGCCGTAACGCCCAGGCTCTCTGCTTCGGCGCGTACGGCTTCTGCCTTTTCATCGCTGCTTTGATAAACAATGGCAACATTGGCTCCACCTTCGGCAAACTTTTTGGCAATCGCCGCGCCTATCCCGCGCGATGCACCTGTTATCAGCGCCGTTTTTCCGCTAAGCATTCGCCTTCACCTCCGCAAGAGTTTTATTAAGCGTCTCTGTATCTTCAACCGAGTATACGTTTACATCCTTTGAAATTTTTGAAATCAGCTTGCTCAGCGTCTTTCCCGGTCCCAATTCTATAAAATCGGTAAAGCCGTCTCTTATCATATTTTCTATTATCTGCTGCCACTTAACAGGGCTTTTTATCTGCATAGCAAGACAATCGGTTATATCATCTCCGTACGGCTCTGCCGTTACGTTTGAGTAGACGGGAAGTGCAGCGGCAGAAAATGTGTATATGCCAAGCTCTTCTTTAAATTTATCCGATGCCTCTGCCATAAACGGCGAATGAAACGCCGCACTGACCTTGAGCGGAATCATCTTTCCGCCCAAGTCAGTCACCTCGTCCTTGAACTTTTCAACGCTTGTCTTTAATCCCGATACAACAATCTGCGACGGGCAATTAAAGTTTACCGCGTACAATTTATCATATTTTTTCACCGCGTTTATAACCGCTTCGTCAGACAGCTTCATAACCGCCGCCATAGATGTCTCATACTTTTCGGCTGCCTCGCTCATATACTCGGCGCGTTTTGTTACAATTTTAAATCCGTCTGTATAAGAATACGCACCGCCGTACGCCAAAGCGGCAATCTCGCCAAGCGAAAATCCCGCGCACGCATCGGCAAAAACTCCGTTTGAGTTAAGCGCCATTGCCGCGGCAATTTCAACAAGATACATACACGGTTGGGTATTTACGGTCTTTTTAAGCTCTTCATCACTGCCCGAAAACGATTGTGCCATTGTTCCCGGTCTTAATTCTTCACACTCATCATAAAAGCTTTTTATTTTTTCGGCGCTGTCGTAAAAGCTTTTGCCCATACCGCTGTACTGCGCGCCCTGACCCGAAAACACAAATGCTAATTTGCCCATTTTGCCGCCTCCTCAAAAACCTTATCGGTTTCCGTAACCATCTCGTCTATTATCTCTTTTGCCGTCTGCTCTTTATTTACAAGCCCGGCTATCTGCCCTGCAAGGAAGCACCCCTGCTGCACATCGCCGTCCGCAACGGCAGCTTTTAAGCTTCCCACTGCCATTTTATCAAGCTCTTCATCTGAAATATCGGTATATTCTGCCTTTGCAAGTCTGCGTGACAGCGGAGACTTTATGCTTCTTACGGGGTGACCGAGTCTTTTACCCGTGACAATTGTTGATGTATCGTTAGCTTTTAAAAGCTTTTCTTTATACACTTCACTTATGCCGCATTCCTTTGCAGAAAGAAATCTCGTGCCAATCTGCACGCCCTTGGCGCCCAGCATAAATGCCGCCGCTATCCCTCTGCCGTCCGCTATTCCTCCTGCCGCAATGACCGGAATGTTAACCGCATCACAAACCTGAGGGATAAGCGCCATAGTTGTCATCTCACCAACGTGACCGCCCGACTCACAGCCCTCGGCTATGACCGCATCCGCGCCGGAGCGCTCAACCAGCTTTGCCATCGCACACGATGCAACCACAGGGATAACAATAATTCCCGCATCCTTCCAAAGCTTCATAAACCTTGACGGGTTGCCCGCTCCGGTTGTTACAACCGCCGCACGGCTTTGTGCGACAACCTCTGCCACTTCGTCAACATTTCTGCCGAGAAGCATAACATTTACTCCGTACGGCTTATCCGTAAGGCTGTCCATAAGCTCAAGCTGTTCTTTAAGCCACTTTATATCCCCGCTTGCCGAGGTTATGATTCCCAGACCTCCTGCGTTTGAAACCGCCGCCGCAAGCCGCGCGTCCGATATATGCGCCATTCCGCCCTGAAAAACGGGGTATTTAATGCCGCATAATTTACATATAGGCGTACAAATCATCATCAAGCATCCTCTCTTATTTACCCAAAAGTGTATCGATATAGTCGGCAAGCTCGCCTACTGTTTCAACGTGAACCTCTCCCGGCTCGATTGTAACGCCGAACTCGTCTTCCATCTCCATAAGAATCTCGACCGTATCAAGAGAATCAACACCCAAATCAGCAAGCGTTGTGCCCGGTGTTATCTCATTCTTATCCATCTCCAAGTGTTCTGCCATTACCTTAATTACTCTTTCCAATGTCATTTTAAATTCCTCCTGAAATTATATATAAATTATTTTATTATTTTACCATTTAAAAATACAAGCGCCGCTTGAAAGCCCTCCGCCGAAAGCGGTAAGAGCAACAATATCTCCGCTTTTCGGCTTTACGCTATCTTCAAACTCGGCAAGGGCCATAGGTATGCTTGCCGATGAAGTATTGCCGTACGAATCGATATTTGTAAAAAACTTTTCGGACGGCAGCCCAAGTCTTTTTGCCGCGAACTGAATTATTCTGATATTTGCCTGATGCGGAACAATATAATCTATATCGGATATCGCAATCCCCGCGGCATCGGCAACAGCCTTTATATCCGAAACAACCTTATTTACCGCGAATTTAAACGTCTCCTGACCGTTCATAAATACGTACGGTTTTGTTCCGTCATCCGCGCGGAACGGATTAGTTATTCCGTAGCTCGGAATCTTTATAACCGAGTCATCGCCGTCCGTATACAAAAGCGATTCATACATATCTCCGCTTTCCACAATTGCCGCGCCCGCGCCGTCTCCGAAGATAACGCACGTGCTTCTGTCCGTCCAGTCTATAAGCTTGCTCATACGCTCTGCGCTGACAATCAGAATCTTCTTTGCCGCGCCTGACTTTAGGTACTTTTCCGCTATATCAAACGCAAAAACAAAGCCGCTGCAAGCCGAGTTTAAGTCAAACGCAGGACAGCTTGCCCCTATTGCCTTTACCACGGTTCCGCCAAGCGTCGGGCAAATAAGATCGGATGTTATGGTTGTTCCTATAACCATATCTATCTCATTGGCAGAAATTCCGCTTTTTTCAAGCGCATTTTTTGCCGCCGCAGCCGCCATATCGGCAGTGGTCTCTTTCTCTGCAATATGTCTTGACTTAACCCCTACCCTTTGCGTTATCCATTCGTCCGATGTCTCTACCATCTTCTCCAAATCATTGTTGGTTAAAACCCTGTCGGGGACATAAAAGCCCGTTCCGCTAATTTTTATACCCATTATACCGCTCCTTTCAGCTTCTCTTTCAGCACAGAGTGTGCTGAAAACCCTCAAACAACGGGCTGTATAAAAACAGCCCTCCGTTAATAGTTATATGTTACGCTTCAGCACAGAGTGTGCTGAAAGTTTAAAAAATAAACAGCTGCTTTCGCAGCCGGGTATCGGCAATTATTCTTTTGCCCCTTCAAGAAAGCATTCAAACCCTGCTTTAAGGCAGCGGACAGCGTCCTCTTTTGAAACGTTTCTCATAACCGCGTCAAGATTACAGCCGCGGCAGAAGCACCATATAAAATAACTTAAATCATCTGCATTTAAGCTCTCTTTAAGATATCCGTTTTCGATACCGAAGTTTATAAGCTCTTTAATCTTTTCAATCCACCATTCATAATTGTTTTTGGACAGCGAATCGTGTTCAAACATATACTGACTGAACTGATTTTTCAGGTCGTAAGTATCCTCCATACACATAACAATAAGCTTTTCGACATACTCATAAAAGCTCATCTGCGGATTTACGCCGGTATTGATATTGTCACGCATTTTTATGACAACTCTCTCATAAACTATATTCAATACCTCTTCTATATTATGAAAGCGGTTGTAAAAAACCCTGTTGGTCATACCCAGCTTCTTCATTAACATACTGACGCTGATTGACTTTACGCCTTGTTTTACAACCAAATCCTCTGTCAGCTCAATTATTCTGTCCGAAACAGAATCCCGTATAACAACGGACGACTTTTCCCCCACAATATGCACCTTGCTAACCTTTTATTTTTAAACAACTCAAAACATTTGCATTATAACATACCGATTTTTGGTTGTCAACACATTTACACAATATTTATGAAAATTTTTTGTAGGTTTACAATAGATGTGTTACATTCCGGTATATTTTGTTATGAGATAAACT
>ERZ773108.372-NODE-372-length-51480-cov-6.366087_pt1 | contig 51480 bp, 46 predicted proteins | sample MGYA00580570_ERZ773108 | MGnify/ENA primary metagenome ERZ773108 (study PRJEB29015, sample SAMEA2737840) | human gut metagenome | biome: human gut; feature: human-associated habitat; material: faeces | place: China | collected 2012 ...
ATGGAGCGAGGGCGGTGTTGACGAATCGCGCGGCACAATCAGACAGTGCGGCGAAAAAGACGGTACCGCCTTCACAAGCTGGAAGCCGGGCGTATATTTTCTGCCGAGACAAAATTGTTATATTTTAGATATTAACAATCAGGTATCCACACCTCCCGAAATCGAGGCGGTGGGTAAGGCAACAGGTCTTTTGATGGTTAAGACAACCCCCGATGATAAAGATTATGTAAAATCAGGCGTTATTAAAATAAACCAGTCGGTTCAGATTGCGGACAGCACTCCGCAGAACGGTCACTATAAGATTTACTATAAAAAAGGTCTTTATTATGTTGAGACGAAGTATGTGAATATGCAGCGTGCAAACACCAAAAAGCCGACAACTCAGTATAAAGCGATAGCAGCCGCCAACTGTGATATTTCCGACGGGTCTTCGGTTGTCGGTTCGGTTAAAAAAGGTTCGGCAATCGATGTTATCGAGATGGACTACGACGGAAAAAATTCAAAAATCTGGTTTAACTCAAAGGAATGTTACATCCCGACAAGCAATCTCGATGATTTAACCAAAACTCTGTCCGCTGCGGACACGGCAAAGCTGGGTACACCTATCGGCGTTCTGTCAGTAGATACTCCTTGGGGCGAATGGGGCGCGCTGACCTATTCTGCCGAAGGACTTGCAAAGCTGAAAAAGTATCGTTTCGGCTATATCAATGTTGATATGGATAAGAGCCTGGAATACAGTAATTGGGTTCTTTCAAACAACGGTGAAATCAATAAAATACAAGACAGAGAATGGGTAAATGTATACGGTATTGAAGAGTTTTCGTTTGACCGTGACGCGGATATGAGAGATATTCCCGGGATAGACCCTTCCGATATAGAGCCCTGGATTATAACAGGAAAAATCTATACCATTTTCTATAACGGCGAGATTCGCTATCTGGTTCACGAGGATGACGAGCGCGATACCTTTACCTATTATCCCGGAAACGGATTCAGCAAAAACTCCGTTGCAAAGACACAGGCGGTTTGCCTTGACAGCCGCAAATTTAACACCGTTGCATATAACATTGATGACAACAACTACTTTAAGCTGAGAGATATCGCAAAAATCCTTGACGGAACCATTAAGACCTTTGACATTACATATGACGAGGCTACAAACTCAATTGATATGTTAAGCTTTTACGATTATACCTCTGTCGGCGGCGAGTTAACCCCCGGCGACGGCGCCGAAAGAACAGCGCTTTCATCATCGGCATTTCTGACGCTTGACGGCGTGCCGATTAAAGCAACCTGCTATAATATTGAAGGAAACAATTATTTTAAGCTTCGCGATATAACAGACGCGCTGGATTGCCGCGTTGAATGGGACGAAGACACTCAGATGATTTGGGTCATTCCGGGCAGAACCGCATATGATGATCCAGATGAGATAGTGGGATAATATATATCATTAAATTCAAATAACCGCAAAAATAAAAATCCGATTCACTTAAAGAATCGGATTTTTTATTGCAGACGTATTATTCGCTTAAATATTCGCGAAGCTCTGTCTCGGCTGCCTCAACCTCGCCCAAGAACTCATTTGCCGAAACCCTGTACGCCCCGTTGCCGAGTATTATAAGTTGTTCCATATAATCGGATGTCGCAACCTTAACATTATAATTTCTGCTAAGCTTATGAGTCGCCTTTTCAATATACGAGTCGGCAGTTTCTGCCTCCTTTGTGTAAACAACGGTTATGTTTCCCGTTTTTTCACAGCTTCCGTGATTGCCCTTGACCTTATATGCGTCAAATACAAGAATCACCTCCGCATTTCTCATTGCGCGGTACGCGCAAAGCCGATTGGCAAGAGTTGTCCGCGCAAGCTCCAAATCATCTTCCGCAATCTTTTTAAGCTCATCCCACGCAAAAATTATATTATATCCGTCTACCAGAACATAATTACCCTCCTTGGGCTTTTTGCGTACGGCGGGTTTTGACGGCGGCACATTGTCCTTCAGCGTATGCATTGTGTGACGGACTTTTCTTTTGACCTTTCCGTAGGTGCTTTCAAATATTCTCAAAAGCTCCGCATCGTCCGCAAAGCCGCTGTAACTCCGCGGCTTTTTAACCTCGGGCGGGTTAACCTCCGTCCGCTCTTTCTGCATTGCCGGCAGATGCATATGCTCAAACACTTCATTCCATTTAACGGTAAAGCCTGCCCCGTGAGAGCAAAAAACCGAATCCGCAGTATTATCAATATCGCTTTCGGCATTGTAGCCGATTATTTCAATTACTTCCGATTGCTCGGCACAGGGTTCATATCCGCTGACCTCAAGCGATATTCTTCCGCGCCCCTTTGTATAAGCCGCAACCTCGGCACTGTAATCGCCCATCTTGTCTACGGGAGCGCTGCCGCGGATTACCGACATTTCTCCCATAGTCTCGGGCAGAGAAAAACGTCCGCCCATTCGGCTGATATCCATCATCGCTCTGCCGACAGAGTCGGTCGGAAGTTCAAACACAAAATTATACCAAGGCTCAAGCAATACGCTTTCCGCCTGCATAAGCCCTTGTCTCAGCGCGCGGTAGGTTGCCTGACGGAAGTCTCCGCCTTCGGTGTGCTTAAGATGTGCCTTTCCCGCAATCAGGGTAATCTTCATATCCGTTATGGGAGACCCCGTCAAAACTCCCTTATGCTCTTTTTCCTCAAGATGAGTTAAAATAAGCCTTTGAAAGTTCCTTTCAAGCATATCCTCGCTGCACTTTGCCGCGAACTTCAAGCCGCTGCCGCGCTCGCGCGGTTCAAGCAGCAGATGAACCTCGGCATAATGCCGAAGAGGTTCATAATGCCCTACCCCCTCAACCGTATCCGCTATCGTCTCTTTATACACCACGCCGCTTTTTTCAAACTCAATATTCATTCCGAAGCGCTCTTCCGCAATACGCTTTATTATCTCCAGCTGAACCTCTCCCATAAGCTGAATGTTAATTTGTTTTAAGCTTTCGTTTACAAAAACGTGAAGCTGTGTTTCTTCCTCTTCAAGCTGTCTGAGGTTGCTTATCGCCGTGTGCTCGTCAATATCGGGCGGAAGCTTTACCGAATAGGTAAAAATCGGCTCAAGCGTAAGCGGTTCCGCGTCCTGCTCTGCCCCCAGACCCTGTCCGGGATGCGTTTTGTCAAGACCAGTCACGGTACATACCTCGCCCGCACATACCTCTTGTACATTTTTATATTTAAGCCCCGAATATATGCGGATTTCATTAACTTTATCCGACGACCTTCCGTCGGGAATATCCTTTACGTGCAGACTTCCGCCCGTTATTTTAAGATGCGTAAGGCGATTTCCCTTCTCGTCCTCGGAAATTTTAAACACCCGTGCACCAAAGCTTTTGCCGCGGGCAGGTTCATCGATGTATCGGTCAAGCGCGTCAAGAAATTCATCAACACCGTCAAGCTTTAGCGCCGAGCCGAAAAAGCAGGGAATAATTCTGCGCCCCGCAATTGCCTTTTTCAGCGAGGTCAGCAACAGCACTCCGCTTTCCGCAAACTCGTTCAAAAGCTCTTCATCGCACATCGCCGCCGCTTCGGCAAACTCATCGGAAGTGTTGTCCGCAGAAAAGTTAATGCATTCATCGCCGAATCTGCCGCAGATTTCACGCATTGTATCGGCTTGGTTTGTATTGGGCAAATCCATTTTATTTACAAATATAAATACGGGAATTTTATGGCGCTCAAGCAACCTCCAAAGCGTCTCTGTATGCGGCTGAACGCCGTCTGACGCGCTTATGGCGAGAATGGCATAATCAAGCACACCGAGGGTTCTTTCGGTCTCCGCCGAAAAGTCTATATGTCCCGGGGTGTCAAGCAATGTTATATGAAGACTTTTGCTTTCTATTACCGCCTGCTTTGCAAAGATGGTAATTCCGCGCTCGCGCTCAATATTGTTTGTGTCAAGAAACGCGTCGCCGTGGTCTACCCTTCCCGGCTTTTTTATCGCTCCGCTTAAGTAGATAAGCCCCTCCGAAAGGGTGGTCTTTCCGCTGTCAACGTGCGCCAATATTCCGATAGTTATATTTTTCATAGATACTTTCCTTTACTTTACGAGCCCGACCTTAATCCGATACCCGTCATCAGGCTTGCTTTACTTATAAGTATATCATATTTTTACACATAATCAATAGCAGCTTTAAATTTTTTTCGGTTTGATTATATAAATTTGAACAATATGTTAAAACTTGAAATTTCGACTTGTTTTTTAAGGCTTACTGTGTTATAATATTTTAATATATATTGGTAATCATATATATTTACGATATTAAAATCTGATTAAACATATTTTATCATACAGGAGGATGCAAAGTGAAGCGATATCTTAAAGGCTTGGTGTTTTATCTGCTTTTATTCGGCGTTATTATCGCAATATTTTCGCTGACTTCCACCCCTGCCAAGCAGGATAAATCCATCTACTCGGATTTGGTGCTGAAGATTCAGCAAGGCGATGTGACAGACCTTTCCATTACAGATAATATTGCCACAGCGATACTGAAGGACGGAAAGAAAATCGAGGTTGAAATCCCCGGTTACTATATTTTAAAAGAAGATGCCGGTGCGGCTATGCAGAATCAAATCAGCGAGGGTAAGCTTAAGGTTGATACTCCGCTGCCCTACAGTCCGCCCTGGTGGCTGACATTTCTGCCCACAATCGGGCTTTTGGTTGTGTTTATCATCTTCTGGTTCATATTTATGAAGCAGGCCGGCGGCGGAAACGGTCCCGGCGGAATGATGAACTTCGGCAAAAGCAAAGCAAAGGTTTCGGTTGACGGAAAAACAAGCAAAACATTTGCGGACGTTGCCGGTGCCGATGAAGAAAAGGCAGAGCTTGAAGAAATCGTCGGATTTCTTAAAAACCCTGACAAGTTCAGACGGCTCGGCGCAAGAATTCCTAAGGGAGTTCTGCTTGTCGGCCCTCCGGGAACGGGTAAAACCCTTCTTGCCAAGGCTGTTGCGGGCGAAGCAGGCGTCCCCTTCTTCTCGATTTCGGGCTCTGACTTTGTAGAAATGTTTGTCGGCGTCGGAGCTTCGCGCGTGCGCGACTTGTTCAGCGACGCAAAGAAAAATGCGCCCTGTATCATATTTATCGATGAAATCGACGCTGTCGGCCGTCACAGAGGCGCGGGCCTCGGCGGAGGTCACGACGAACGCGAGCAGACGCTGAATCAGCTTCTTGTCGAGATGGACGGCTTCGGAGCAAACGAGGGTGTAATCATTATCGCGGCAACAAACCGCCCCGATATTCTTGACCCCGCTCTTTTAAGACCGGGACGTTTTGACAGACAGGTTGTTGTAACCTCTCCGGATGTTATCGGCCGTGAAGCAATACTTAAGGTTCACTCAAAGGGCAAGCCGCTTGCCCCCGATGTTGACCTCAGCGTTATTGCCAAAACCACGATAGGATTTTCGGGCGCAGAGCTTGAAAATCTTATGAACGAGGCTGCTCTTCTTGCCGCACGCAAAGGCGAAGAGTTAATCACAATGCAGGATATCGAAGAATCGATTATGAAGGTCATTGCCGGCCCCGAAAAGAAGTCGCGCAAGGTTACCGAGCGCGAGAAGAAGCTGACCGCTTACCACGAGGCGGGTCACGCCGTTGCCTCTAAGATGCTTCCCACGCAGAATCGCGTTCATCAGGTATCTATAATTCCGAGAGGCAGAGCCGGCGGATATACTATGTCCCTTCCTAAGGACGACGCGTGCTATAACTCTAAAACCGAAATGCTTGAAGAGATTGTATCGCTTCTCGGCGGCCGCGTTGCCGAACAGCTTACCTTGGGCGACATAAGCACGGGCGCCTCGAATGATATCGAGCGCGCAACAAATATCGCAAAGTCAATGGTTACCAAGTATGGTATGAGCGACAGACTCGGCGCAAGGACCTTCGGCGACCAGAACAGCGAGCCGTTTATCGGTCTTGAATACGGACACTCGGTTGACTACAGTCAGGAAACAGCCGCAATAATAGACGAAGAAATTCATTCGATTATTGACAGCTCTTACAAACGCTGCACCGAGATTCTGGCCGAAAATATGGATAAGCTGAAAGAAGTTGCCGAGCTTCTTCTTGAAAAAGAGAAGATTGAAGGCGATGAATTTGACGCATTATTCGAGGAAAAACCGCAAAACGTTTCAACCGATGCGGAAAACGAAACAACAACAAATGAGGCTTCCGCGGATTCAATCGGTAATGACGATATTTAATTAAATGTTATAAAAAGGCGGTGGTTGCTTGCAGCAATCATCGCCTTTTACAGAAACGGAGAATGACATATGGATTCTGTAACCACCAAGTGTAACGCAAAAATCAATCTTTCGATTGACGTTTTAAAACGCCGACCCGACGGATACCACGATGTAGAACTTATTCTGAACGAAATCTCTCTGCACGACACCCTTACCGTCACGCTTAACAAAACAGGCGTGATTCATCTGAGCTGTAGTGATAAAACACTGCCCTCGGATTCAAAAAACATTGCTTATCGTGCGGCAGAGCTCTTTTTTTCCGAAACGGGTTCGGATTTCGGGGCCGAAATAGACCTCGTTAAGAAAATTCCGCACGGAGCTGGCCTTGCCGGCGGAAGCGCCGATGCGGCAGGAGTGCTTCGTGCGCTGAACAAGCTTACCGGCAGTCCTCTTTCCGCTGACAAGCTTGCGGCGCTTGCTTTAAATCTCGGCGCAGATGTTCCGTTCTGCTTAAACGGCGGCTGCGCCCTCGCGGAGGGAATAGGCGAAATACTTACGCCTCTGCCTCATCTTAAAAACCTTATATATGTTATTGTAAAGCCCAAAGAGTCGATTTCGACCGCTTACGTGTATAACAATCTGGATTTAAGCAACCGCCCTAAAAATCTTAACATCTGCGCCGTTGCTGACGGCATCATAAACGGAGACACAGCCGCGATTGCCCGAAACTCTGGCAATATACTGGAAAGCGTAACGGCAAAAAAATATCCTGTAATAAGCGAAATAAAACAGGCATTGTACGACAGCGGAGCAATCCTGTCTATGATGAGCGGAAGCGGCACGGCGGTCTTCGGAATGTTTGACGAGTTTATACAGGCTCACGTTGCCGCAGAATCAATGCGAAGATTCTCTGACGAAATTTACTTGGTATAAAAAATAATTTTTTCGGGCTTTATCCGATATATTTATTATATATCCAAGATCGCTGCCCGACAGGGAAGCGAACCAATTCGATTCAAATAACTTACGGAGGTAACATTTATGAATATTTGTGTTTACGGCGCGTCAAGCAATGCCATAGATAAAGAGTACATAACCGAGGTTGAAAAAATGGGTGAAGAAATGGCAAAACGCGGCCACACCCTGGTATACGGCGCGGGCGCTCAGGGGCTTATGGGCGCGGCTGCCCGCGGGATGTCAAAAAACGGCGGAGGAATTATAGGTGTCTCGCCGACATTTTTTAAAGTAGACGGTGTGCTTTACGATAAATGCACCGAAATGATTTTTACGGAAACAATGCGCGAGCGCAAGCGCATTATGGAAGAACGCTCCGATGCGTTTATTGTAACTCCGGGCGGTGTCGGCACATTTGAAGAGTTTTTTGAAATTCTTACATTAAAGCAGCTGAACCGTCATCAAAAGGCAATCGCTGTCTTAAATCTTAAAGGCTATTATGACGATATTTCGCGGCTTATGACCCACGCGGCGGCGGGCGGATTTATGAAAGACGATACACTTGAGCTTTATAAATTCTTTACGGATTATAACGAGATGCTTGATTATCTTGAAGGCTACAAGTCGCAGACCATCGATATTCGTTCTATGAAGCATCTCGGGTAATTACATTTATTTTACAATATGATAACGGCTATTGACTGATTAATAAAAAAATGATATGATAAAATAAGTATTCTGCGTAAGTTTACGCATTAATTTGGAGGTTTAACTATGTCTGATTTCGATTCTAACAAAAAGAGTGAAAAGGTTTTGGCGCTTTTGCACGACGATTGCCGCCGTTCTCTTGAGCAAATGTCAACTATGCTTAATATGCCTATGACGGAAGTCGCCGAAATTATCGATAAAATGGAGGCCGACGGCGTTGTATTGGGCTACGGCGCGCATATAAATTGGGATAAGGCATACGGTTCGGATGCAGTTGCGGCTTATATCGAGCTTAAAGTTACTCCGCAGAGAAGCAGCGGTTTTGACAGAATCGCAGAGAGAATATATCAGTTCCCCGAGGTTAAAACAGTCAGCCTTATGAGCGGAAGCTATGACTTTGGTATAACCGTTCAGGGTAAGAATATCCGCGAAATTTCGTTGTTTGTATCCGAACACCTCGCATCGATGGAATCGGTTGTCGGCACTGCTACTCACTTTGTTCTCAAACGTTATAAATATGACGGCATCGTGTGCTGCAAGCCCAGCCGTGACGAAAGAGAGGTTCTGTCCTTATGAGTCTTGATTTTCAAAAACTTATGAACCGCACCGCTTATGAGATTAAGCCTTCCGGCATACGCAAATTTTTTGACATTGCCGCAGAGATGGAAGACGCAATATCTCTCGGTGTGGGCGAACCCGACTTTGTAACGCCCTGGCACATACGCGATGAGGGTATATCATCGCTTGAAAAGGGAATGACCTACTATACTTCAAACTCGGGTCTTAAAGAACTTCGCATTGAAATTTGCAATTATTTAAACCGACGTTTTTCGCTTAAATACGATGGATTGTCGCAGGTGCTTGTCACCGTCGGCGGAAGCGAAGCGATAGACCTTTGCATTCGCTCGCTTGTTCAGCCGGGAGATGAAGTAATTATACCCGAACCGAGCTTTGTCTGCTATAAGCCTATTACCTGCCTTGCCGGAGGCGTGCCTGTAACGATTCAGACAAAAGCCGAAAATAATTTTAAGCTGACCGCCGATGAGTTAAAGGCTGCGATTACACCAAAAACAAAGCTGCTCGTCTTGCCCTTTCCCAACAATCCCACAGGCGGAGTAATGGACAAGCAGGATCTTGAGGAAATAGCTGAAGTTTTAAAGGGTACCGATATACTTGTGCTCTCGGATGAGATTTATGCCGAACTTACATATGGCGATAAGAAGCACTTCTCCATCGCACAGATACCCGATATGTACGAACGCACGATTCTGGTAAGCGGCTTTTCAAAGGCATTTGCTATGACGGGCTGGCGTCTCGGCTATGCGTGCGCCCATCCCGAAATCATAAAAATAATGACAAAGGTTCATCAGTTTGCCATTATGTCTGCGCCGACAACGGCACAGTTTGCCGCTATAGAGGCAATGAAAAACGGCGACGAGGACATAGAAATGATGCGCAGCGAGTATGATATGCGCCGCCACGTTATCGTTAAAGGTTTTAACGATATGGGACTTGACTGTTTTGAACCCCTCGGGGCATTTTATGCCTTTCCCTCGATTCAAAGCACGGGTCTTTCATCAGAGGAGTTTTGCGAACAATGCCTTAAATCAAAAAAGGTCGCGGTTATACCCGGCAACGCCTTCGGCGAAAGCGGCGAAGGATTTATACGCTGTTCTTATGCCTATTCAATCGATAGCATAAATGAAGCCTTAAACCGTATCGAAGCATTTGTAAAACACAGATGATGACTAATCAAAAAGCCCCGCGCAAATACGCGGGGCTTTTTTTATTTTAACTCGGCTATGGTGACTCCGTTTTCGCCTTCGCCGTACTTGCCTAGGCGGAAACTTTTTACGTGAGGGTGGCGGCGAAGCATATTCTGAATCCCGCTGCGCAGAGTTCCCGTACCCTTGCCGTGGATTATGCTGACGGTCTTAAGCCCCGCCATCGCACATTCATCCAAAAACTTATCCGTTTCCATCTCTGCCTCTTCAAGAGTCATTCCCCTTAAATCCACTTCTGATTTAACCGACTCGCGCCTCAGCCCTCCTCCGTACACAGCCGCTTTTTTTGTATACCTCTCGGGCTTTTTGCCCTCTTCCTCTTCCGCAAGCGTCATATTGTCTGCACGTGCGGTAATCTTCATTATTCCAACCTGAACCACGGCTGTCTTATCCTTTTTGTTAATCGAAAGCACGCTTCCCTTGTCGCCCAAATCGTTAATCATTACCTCTGCACCGAGTTTAAGCGAATTAAGATTAACCCCCGCCCCCTTTGCCGCAGATGCTTTTTTCTGCTTAGGGGACTTATTATTTTTTATTTTAAGACCAAGCTCGCGTTTCAGTTCCTGAATCTGACGAAGAGCGTCCTTCTCGTCGCGCGCCTTTTGTGCCTCGCGAAGCTCTTCAAGCAGTCTGTCCGCATCATCTTGCGCCCTTAAGATTATTTTTTCCGCTTTTTCTCTCGCCCTGTCATAAATTTTATCCTTTTGTTTTTCTATTTTGTCACGCTCGGCGGCAAGCTCGGCTTTAAGCCTTTCTGTTTCGGCGCGCAATCTGGCTGTCTCTTCAGAATTTTTCTCTGCCGAAATTCTGTTATCCTCTATTTTTGAAAGCACATCTTCAAATCTGATATTTTCGTCCGACAGCATATTTCTTGAGCTTTCTATAATCCTCTTCGGAAGCCCAAGCTTTTCCGAAATGGCAAACGCATTACTGCGCCCCGGAACACCTATAAGAAGCCTGTACGTAGGGCTGAGCGTTGCCACATCAAACTCGCACGAGGCGTTCTCGATTCCTTTAGCGGTAAGCGCGTAGAGCTTTAGCTCGCTGTAATGCGTTGTTGCCGCGATTTTTGCCCCCGCACTTCTGAAGTCCTCTATTATCGCGGTTGCCAACGCCGCTCCTTCGGTCGGGTCTGTTCCCGCGCCAAGCTCATCAAAAAGCACAAGACAGCCCTCGGTCACCTTTTGGGAAATCTCTACTATATTCTTCATATGCGATGAAAAGGTGGACAAGCTCTGTTCAATGCTCTGCTCATCGCCGATATCCGCAAATATGTCCGCGCATACGGATAATTCGCTCCCCTCCGCCGCAGGAATATGCAGCCCCGCCTGAGCCATCAGGCAAAAAAGTCCGAGGGTTTTTAAAACAACCGTTTTACCACCGGTGTTCGGACCCGTGATAATCAATGTATCAAACGTTGTTCCAAGCTCTATATCCACGGGAACAACCTTCGTTTTATCTATAAGCGGATGCCTGCCCTTGTTGATTTTAAATACGCCGCTGCGGTTCATCTTTGGCATAACCGCGCGCATATCAAGCGCAAGCCGCGCCTTTGCCACAACAAAGTCAATATGAATCAGTGTCTCAAAGTCAAGCTTTATCTCTTCTATGCGCTCTGCCGCATCATTTGAGATATCAAGCAAAACCTTTTCAATCTCGGCGCGTTCTTTTACCGCAAGCTCGCTTAAATCATTATTTGCGTTCACAACCCCCTCCGGCTCGATAAACACTGTAGAGCCGGAAGCCGACATATCGTGAGCAATACCCCGAACCTCGCCGCGGCACTCCGCCTTAACGGGAACAACATATCTGCCGTTACGCACCGTTACAATCGGGTCCTGCAGAAACTTTCTGTAGTGTTGCGAATGTATCATCGAATCAAGCGTATCGCGTATTTTGGCGGATGTGTTTTTAATCTTTCTGCGGATATTCGCAAGCTCGGCGCTGGCTCCGTCAGCCATTTCGTCCTCTGACACTATCGAGGTTGTTATTCTTTCCTCCAGTCTTTTGTCAGGCTCAAGCTCTGCAATATATCCCGACAAAACGCCTGTCTGCTCGGGCGTGTATTGCTTCATCACTCTTGCCCCTTTTAAAATTCGGGCAATGTTTAAAAGCTCGGTCATTGAAAGTCCGCCGCCAGCCGCCAGCCGCTTTGCCGCCTCGGATATATCCGATATTCTTACTATTTCGGGCGAGCCGAATTTAAGAAGCAGCTGAACCGCCGCGTCCGTCTCGTCAAGGGTCTGTTCAACCGCACGTATATTATTTGTCGGCTCAAGTCCAAGCGCAATGGTTTTTGCCGCATCGTTTTTGGCAAGCTCAGCAAGCTTTTCAAGTATCTTATCAAATTCAAGAGTTTTAAGAGATTTATGCTCCATAATGCAAACTGCCTTTCTTCATATATAAAGTATAAAAGCGCTGTCGCTTTTTAAGTTCAATTAAGTTATACTATAATTATACACAAATATTCAAAAATTTCAAGTATGACCGCTTTTTAATACGTAATTTGCTTATGTTTTAATTTACATATTATATATAATTTTTCATTTTTACTTATATTTGACAAAATTAGTTAATTGTGATATAATAAACCAAAAACCATTTTAAAGGAGGAACACCAATGAAAAGGAAGAGTTTATTTGGTGCGCTGCTGTTATTGATATGCGTTTTTGCGTATTTTTCCGCAAACGCAATGTCTACAGCTGACTTCGACAAAGGTATGGCACAAGGAATAAGTTATGCGGAAAACGGATTGTATTATGAGGCAAAGGATGAATTTCAATGGTTCGCCGACGCAAATTGGGGCGCCTTAAACTCCGGTCAGCAGCAGTATCTTTTGGATTATCTTGACGGCTCAAAAGCCAAAATTCAGCAGATTGAATCTCAAAAATCTGCTTCATCCGCCTCTTACGGCGGCGGCTCATACTCGGGCACATCAGGCACACAAAGCTACATAGGTAGCAAAAACACAAAAAAATTTCACCGTTCAAGCTGCCGCACTCTGCCAAGCGCCAAAAACCGCGTAAGCTTCAGTTCACGCGATGAGGCGATAAGCCAAAACTATTCACCCTGCAAAAACTGTAAGCCGTAAAGTTTAAAACCCCTGCTTTAAAAAAGCGGGGGTTTTGATTTTGAGTCACTCATTTGCATTAAAATCCGCTTTTTGGATTCTTTAACTTTCGGACAAATATTGCATATTATATCAATGAGAGAAATTTTATTTATTTTTAGCTTGTTAAACGGTTGAAAAAGAAGCTTAAGTATGTTAAAATAATAAATTAGTGAATTATGTGCAGAATTTGAATTTTCCAAATTTCCGATATATGAAAGGAATTGATGATATATGGAAATATACCTTGACAACAGCTCTACGACCCGTCCCTACCGATGTGTATGCGAAAAGGTAGCCGATGTGATGCGAAACACCTTCGGCAATCCTTCTTCGCTGCACCGCCTCGGAATAGCCGCCGAGAAAGAGGTCAAAGCGGCAACGGCAGCAATAGCCGAAACACTGGGCGCGCGGACTGATGAAATCTTTTTTACATCGGGCGGAACAGAATCAAACAACCTTGCGATAAAAGGCGTATGCTCTGCCGCAAGAGGAAGGCATATCATTTCAACTCCGATTGAACATCCGGCAACTCTTAATACTCTCTATTCATTGGAGGACGAGGGATACACCGTTGATTTTATCCCTGTAGACAGCGACGGCAGAGTTATTCTCTCGGAATTTGAAGAAATGCTTACCCCCGATACAATACTGGTAACGGCAATGCTTGTAAACAACGAAATCGGTACGGTTCAGCCAATCTCAAAAATGTCAGCTATACTGAAAGAAAAATGCCCCAATGCATATATGCACGTTGACGCCGTTCAGGGCTATTGCAAAGTTCCCTGCACCGCAAAAGGCCTCGGCGCGGATATGATAAGCATAAGCGGTCATAAAATACACGGACCAAAAGGCACGGGCGTTCTTTATATCCGCAAAGGAACAAAGCTTTCCCCGATACTCTTCGGCGGCGGACAGCAAGGCGGCATACGCCCGGGAACAGAGAACGTACCCGGCATTGCGGGACTGGGGCTTGCCGCACAGCGCTGCAGTAAAAAACTGCCCGAGTCGACCCGGAATATGGCTTATCTGCGCAAGCGGCTTGAAAATGGGATTTGCTCGCGGCTTGACAACATTGTTGTGAACACCCCCGAATGCTGCGCTCCGCATATTCTTAACATCTCATTCGGCGGAGTACGCTCTGAAGTTCTTCTTCACTCTCTTGAAAGCGAGGGCATATATGTCTCAAGCGGGTCGGCTTGTTCAAGCCATAAAAAAGAACCGAGTTATGTTTTAACCTCTATCGGTCTCGACAGAAAAATGATTGACGGAAGCATCCGCTTCAGTTTGTCAGAGCATAACACCGCAGAAGAAATAGACCGAACCATCTCAGCCGTATGCGCAATTGTGCCGAGACTGAGAAAACTGAATATGAATTAATTACAAGGAGATAAACCTATGAAAGCAGATATAATTCTTTTAAAATACGGCGAAATTTCGTTAAAGGGTCTTAACCGCCCTATGTTTGAAAGACAACTGATAAGCAATGTCGCAAAGGCTCTCGCGCCGCTCGGCAAGTTTTCTGTCAGAAAGTCGCAGTCCACAATTTATGTAGAACCTCTTGAGGACAACGCCGATACAGAGCTTGCCGTAGAGCGGCTTTCCAAGGTTTTCGGCATAGTGAACATATGCCCTGCCGTAAAATGTGAAAAAACAATCGAAAGTATAGAAAGAACAACTCTCAGCTGTCTCTCTCAAATGCCGCTAAAAGGAAAAACCTTTAAGGTTGAAGCAAAACGTGAGGACAAGCAGTTCCCTATGAACTCCCCGCAGATTTGCCGTCATATGGGCGGAGTTATCCTGAAAAACACCGAGGGCTTAAGCGTTGATGTTCACAACCCCGACATTTTGGTTCAGATTGAAATCAGAAAAGAGGCGTATGTCTTTACCCATAAAGTAAGCGGAGCAGGCGGAATGCCTATCGGTACTGCCGGCAGAGCCACATTGCTTTTAAGCGGCGGAATAGACAGCCCCGTTGCCGGTTGGATGATTGCAAAGCGCGGCGTCAGACTTGAAGCCGTTCACTTCCACAGTCACCCTTACACCTCGGACAGAGCAAAGGAAAAGGTCATAGACCTCGCAAGGCTTATGTCGGCATACACGGGCGAAATCAAACTTCACGTTGTACCGTTTACCGAAATTCAGCTGGATATTATAGAAAAATGCCCCAAGAATTATTTAACGATTATTATGCGCAGACTTATGATGAGAATTGCCGAAAAAATATCGGTTCAAAACAATTCAAGCGCACTTATAACCGGTGAAAGCATCGGTCAGGTTGCCAGCCAGACAATGGAAAGCCTTGTGGTAACCGATAACGCTGTAAATATGCCCGTATTTCGTCCGTGCATAGGAATGGATAAAGAGGAAATAGTAACAATATCAAAAAAAATAGATACCTATGAGACATCAATTCTGCCCTTTGAGGACTGCTGTACAATATTTGTGCCAAAGCACCCCAAAACCAAGCCCAATGTTTCCGAAATCGAAGAAGCAGAGAAGCTTTTGACAGACCCCGAGGGTATGATGGACAAGGCCATCGAAGAAAGTGAGCTTATCATTATAAAATAACTGTTGAAGGGAAGCGCAGCATCTTGAATTTTGAAATAATATCTATAGGCACGGAAATTCTTCTCGGTCAGATTGTAAACACAAACGCAAGAGACATAAGCCGCCTTTTAAGCGAGCTTGGTATGAACGTATACTATACAACCGTTGTCGGCGATAACCCCGAAAGGCTTAAAGAGGCTCTTGAAGTCGCCTGCAAACGCGCCGACGGAATAATTACCACAGGCGGTCTCGGCCCGACCGAGGATGACCTCAGCAAAGAGACCATTGCCGAATTTTGCGGCCTTAAATGCGTAACTCATAAAGATAGCAAGCGCAGATTAATTGATTATTTTGAAAAGCAGGGCAAATATATGCCGCAGAATAATTTAAAGCAGGCGGATATGCCGGAGGGCTGCATAGTTTTAAAAAATGACTTCGGTACCGCGCCGGGGGCGATAATCGAAAGCGACAAAGCGACGATTATTATGCTTCCGGGACCTCCGTCCGAGATGAAGCCTATGCTTTTAAACGAGGTACGGCCGTATCTCGAAAAGTTCGCGGACGGAGTTATCCGCTCAAAGGTTCTGCACGTCTTCGGCATCGGTGAATCCGCTGCCGAGGAAAAGGTCAAAAGCTTAATAGATAATCAGACAAATCCGACCATTGCACCGTATGCCAAAACGGGCGAAACAGAGTTCCGCGTGACGGCTAAAGCAAAGAACCCGCGCGATGCCGAAGCCTTGCTTAAGCCAACCCTTGACAAGCTGTATGGGATTTTGGGCGACTATATTTACGCCGAGGGTGAGGACGCATCGCTTCAGAAAACAGTTGTCTCGCTTCTTTGCAAGCATAAAAAGACCATCACGTTTGCCGAAAGCTGTACAGGCGGTCTGCTTGCGAAAAAAATTACTGATGTACCCGGTTCATCGGAATGCTTTAACTGCAGCTATGTAACATATTCAAACGGGCAAAAAGAAAAAATTCTCGGTGTAAGCCGGAGAACGCTTGACGAATACGGCGCGGTATCTCCGCAGACGGCTCTTGAAATGTGCCGCGGGGCAAAGAACGTATCGGGCGCGGATATTGCAATATCCATAACGGGAATAGCAGGGCCCGGCGGCGGAACACCCGACAAGCCCGTCGGACTTGTTTATATCGGCATTTGCACTGACTCTGTATGGGAGAGCCAAAAGCTTATTCTAAACGGAAGCCGCCAAAGCGTCCGCGAACGCACAAGTCTTTATGCTCTCGACACGGTAAGACGCGTTTTAATTAATAACGATAAAAAATAAAATTATTCTTGACAGCGCAATCTGTGTAATTTATAATATAGATGTAAAAATGTATTATATCATCAAGCCTTGTCCTGCCCATCGGATAAGGCAATGTGAATTTATACCAAAATGGGTGGAAAGGCTGTGGAAACACAATGAATGAAGAAAAAAAGAAGGCGCTTGACAGTGTATTCGGTCAGATAGAAAAACAGTTCGGAAAGGGCGCTGTTATGCGTCTTGGCGAAAAGGCGGATACTCAGATAGACGCTGTTCCGACCGGGGCTCTTGCCCTTGATATCGCTTTAGGTATCGGTGGTGTTCCGCGCGGAAGAATCATCGAAATATACGGCCCCGAATCCTCGGGTAAAACCACCGTTGCTTTGCATATTGTTGCGGAAGCGCAAAAACTCGGCGGCGAAGCGGCATTTATCGATGCCGAGCACGCGCTTGACCCCATATATGCCGAAAACCTTGGCGTAAATATAGACGACCTTATCGTATCTCAGCCCGACACGGGCGAGCAGGCTCTTGAAATAACAGAGCAGCTTATCCGAAGCGGAGCCCTTGACGTAGTTGTTATCGACTCTGTTGCGGCTCTTGTTCCCAAGCAGGAAATAGAAGGTCTTATGGGCGATGCGCACGTCGGTCTTCAGGCAAGACTTATGTCTCAGGCTCTCAGAAAGCTGGCAAGCGTTATCAACCGCTCAAATACAATTGCGATATTTATTAACCAGCTTCGCGAAAAGGTAGGCATATCCTACGGAAACCCCGAGACCACACCCGGCGGACGTGCTCTTAAGTTTTATTCATCTGTTCGTCTTGAGGTTCGCCGTGCGGAGACAATTAAAGGCGACGACGGCCTTGCCGGCAACAGAACAAAAGTAAAGGTTGTTAAAAACAAAGTTGCTCCTCCTTTTAAAGAGGCAGAGTTTGATATTATGTACGGTAAGGGAATCTCGGTTGTAGGCAACCTTGTCGATGTCGGAGTTGACTTTGACATAATCGAAAAAAGCGGTTCGTGGTATTCATATAACGGAACGCGCCTTGGTCAGGGCAGAGAAAGCGCAAAGAAGGTTCTTGAGGATAATCCCGAAATGCGTGAAGAAATTGACGCAAAAATCCGCGAGGCGGCAGGGCTTCCGCCCATACGCTCAAGCGCGGAGATAGAGCCTACGCCTATCACTCCGGTTGCAAAACCGCCTAAATCCAAGAAATAATGCAGGATACCGATATGTGTGAAGAAGAAAACAATACATATTTATACGACAAAGCAAAACGCATCGCGGCGAATCTTATAGGCTACAGAATGTATACCTGCCGCGAGGTAGAAGACCGTCTTATAAAAAAGAAGATTGACCGCGAAACCGCCGAGCGCGTTGTGTGCGAATTTGCGGCAGCCGGAGCGCTTGACGATAAAGCCTATGCGGAAGCGTATATCGAAGAATCCGTTAAACTCGGCGGCAAGGGGCTTTATCGCATAAAGCAAGAGCTTATGCGGAAGGGCGTGGCAAAAAGCATCATTGATAAGGCCTGCGATAATGCCGAAGGTGCCGATACGTACGCCGCACTGTGCGAGTATGTTGAAAACCGCAGATTATGCGAGGGTATTACCTCTAGGCGAGAGCTTGAAAGGCTTAAGGCAAGACTTGTGAGAAGGGGCTATTCTTTCTCTGAGATACGCCGATGCCTTGACAATTATGATTTTGACTTTGAAGACGAATTTTAACGGCAATATTTTGCCGTTTGTTTGCGTATAATTTTAAAACAGAATAGAATGGAAGATGTAAATTGTTAAAAAAAGTTTCTTTGGCATCTTTGGGATGTTCAAAAAATTTGGTTGACGCCGAACATATGCTCGGCATTTTGTCAGAGCACGGCTTTGAGATAGTTGAAAACGAAGAAGACGCAGATGTAATTATTGTAAACACCTGCACCTTTATAGAATCCGCAAAGAATGAGTCAATCGAGTGTATTTTAGAGCTTTCTCAATACAAAAGCAACGGCAGCTGCAAAGCGTTAATCGTTACGGGCTGTATGGCTCAGAGATATAAAGAACAGATTTTATCCGAGATGCCGGAGGTTGACGCCGTTATAGGCACAAACGAATATGATAAAATTGCAGATGTCATAGCCGAGCTTGACAACGATAAAACCGACATTTTATGGTGCGGCGCGGGCTGCCCCGACGAGCAGAATATGCCGCGAATCCGCACCACACCGTCTTATACCGCATATCTTAAAATTGCTGAGGGCTGCGACAATCACTGTACTTATTGTGTTATTCCGTCAATACGCGGCAGATACAAAAGCCGTAAAATCGAAGACATCGTATCCGAAGCGGAAAAGCTTGTCTCGGACGGAGTGCGCGAGCTTGTGGTTATTGCACAGGACACCACTGCCTACGGCAAGGATATCTACGGTGAGTTCTGTTTGCCAAAGCTTTTAAAAAAGCTTTGCTCAATCGAAAAGGCGGAATGGGTAAGGGTTCACTACTGCTATCCCGAGCTTATGACCGATGAGCTTATCGATGTATTTAAAACCGAGCCGAAGCTTTGCAATTATTTTGACATTCCCATTCAGCATTGCAGCGACAAAATACTTAAAAGAATGGGCAGACGCACAAACAAGGCACAGATTATCGGGCTGATAGACAAAATCCGCCGCGAAATCCCGAACGCCGCAATCAGGACTTCTCTGATTGCCGGCTTCCCCGGAGAGAGCGAATCCGATTTTGAAGAGCTTTGCGATTTTGTCCGCGAAGTCCGCTTTGAAAGGCTTGGCGTATTTGCATACTCACGCGAGGAGGACACCCCCGCCTACGGCTTTGACAATCAGATTGACGAGGACGAGAAAGAGCGCCGCCGCGACCTGATTATGATGATTCAGTCAGAGATTGCCGAAGAACAGAATGCCAAAAAGATAAACTCTGTCGTCCGCGTTCTTGTTGAGGGAAAGGACGAAATAATTAAAAGCTTCTACGGCAGAACCTATGCGGACTCTGAAGAAATAGACGGCAAGGTCTTCTTTAAATCCGACCGTAATCCGCTGCCCGGAGAATTTGTAAACGTAAAAGTTGAGCAGACGATGGAATACGATTTGTTCGGAACCGAATGTGAATAATCTTACGCCGTTTTATGCGGCAGAAAGGCTGTGATTTAGCTATGAACACTCCAAATAAGCTGACTGTTCTGCGTGTTGTTCTTATTCCGATATTTATGATATTTTATCTGTCGGGCAGAGAATGGTCTGTTTATGCCGCTCTGATTGTCTTTGGTTTGGCTGCGGCTACCGACCGTCTTGACGGAAAGCTTGCGCGCAAGTATAATCAGATAACAACCTTCGGCAAACTTATGGACCCACTTGCGGACAAAATTCTTATAATGTCCGCCCTTATCTGCTTTGTTCAAAGAGATATTAAATATATAGGCGCAGGCGTTGTGATGGTGATTCTTGCGCGCGAGCTTCTTGTTACAGGCATCCGCACTCTTGCGATGGGTGAAAACACCGTCATTGCCGCAAGTCCCTGGGGAAAAGCAAAAACTGTTTCACAGTTTATTCTTGTTATATCCGTTATGGTCTTTGAAGCGGTTGAGTTTCATCTCCCTCAGTTTGGCGGAATGTTTAATTCAATAACCCTTGTTATAGTTGTTGCCGTTGTTTTACTGACCGTATATTCCGGCTGGGACTATATATGGAAGAACAGAAGCCTTTTAACCTTTAAATAAAAAGAGAGGATTGATACCTAATGAAGATAATTGTAGACGCAATGGGCGGCGACAACGCTCCCGCAGAAATTGTCCGCGGCTGCATCGAGGGTGTAAAAAAACTTGATATAGAGCTTGTGCTGGTCGGCAAGCAAGAGCTGATAGAAGCCGAGCTTAAAAAGAATAATTATTCGGGAAGTGCAATAACAATTGTAAACGCCGATGAGGTAATAAGCGGCGATGACGACCCGATTACCGCAGTAAGACACAAGAAAAAATCATCTATGCACATAGGTCTGACGCTTGCCGCCAAGGGCGAGGGCGACGCATTTGTAAGCGCGGGCAACACGGGCGCGCTTATCTCGGGCGCAACGCTTATAGTAAAGCGCATCCCCGGAATCCGCCGCGCGGCGCTTGCCCCTGTTCTGCCAAGCAGCGAGGGCTTTTACCTGCTGATTGACTCGGGCGCAAACGCGGAATGTACCGCAGACTTTTTAAAACAGTTTGCTATTATGGGTTCTGTCTATATGCAAAAGTTTATGGATATGCCCTCTCCCAGAGTAGGGCTTGTCAACATAGGCACGGAAGAAGACAAGGGCACAGACACAATCCGTGCGGCACATAAGCTTTTAAAAGACACACCGATAAACTACATAGGATATGTCGAAGCCCGCGAAATCCCTCTCGGCGGAGCAGATGTGGTTGTGTGCGACGGTTTTACGGGAAACGTTTTGCTTAAGTTTATGGAGGGACTTGCCTCTGCCTTCGGCAAGATGCTTAAAGGCATTTTTTACAAGAACACCAAGTCCAAGCTTGCCGCCCTTGCCGTCAAAGACGGAATAAGCGATATGAAAAAAAGTATGGATTATAAAGAGCACGGCGGCGCGCCCGTTCTCGGCGTTCGCAAGCCCGTTATAAAGGCTCACGGAAGCTCAGACGCAAGGGCATTTTTCAGCGCTCTGCGGCAGACAAAAAAGCTTGTTGAATGTAATCTGGTCGAGAATATTACAAGCGGAATAGCACAATTCAACTCCGAAACCGAGGCATCGGAATAGATTTTGTGATTTTCGTCAAATTTTACAATAAAAAATGCTAAATATTACGCATATTAATATTGACTAAAGGAAATTTCTGTGATATAGTGTGTGTACGATATATAAATACTTAGTTTCAGGAGGCGAATATAATGGACGATATTTTTGAAAAAGTTAAAGAGCTTACCGTAGAAGAACTCGGAGTATCAGCAGATATGATTACACCCGAAACTTCCTTTGCCGACGATTTGGAAGCAGACTCGCTGGATCTTATGCAGCTTATGATGGCGATTGAGGGCGAGTTTGACCTTGATGAAATCTCTGACGAAGATGCAGAAAACATTGTTACCGTCAATGACGCTGTTACGTATATATACGACAGACTTTAATTTTTACAGACGGCGGTTAAGTTTTGCCGCCGTCTGTAAAATCACCCGGAAATCTGCATCGAATACGGTGCATTTTTCCGGGTGATTTTACTTTATTTATAAAGGAGAATCACTATGAATATCGGTTATGAATTTAAAAACAAAAAACTGCTTGACGTTGCCCTAACCCATATTTCACTTGCAAATGAGAAAAATATCGAAAGCAACCAAAGACTTGAATTTTTAGGAGATAGCATCCTATCGTTTGTTGTTGCCGAATATATCTATAACAAATTTACAAATCTTGCGGAAGGACGGCTTACCGAGGTTCGCGCCGAAGCGGTATGCGAAAGGTCTCTTGCCGAAGCGGCAAAAAAGATGGACTTGGGAAGCGCCGTCAAATTCGGCAAGTCCGAAAGCGGAGTCGGGGCGGATAAGCCGTCTATCCTCTGTGACACATACGAAGCGGTGCTTGGCGCAATATATCTGGACGGCGGAATCGAACCTGCGCGGAAGTGGATAATGAATAATTTAAAGGAAACCATAGAGGACGCAAAGCTTGTACACTTTCACAATTACAAGTCAGAGATTCAAAATTACTTCCAAAAGCGCGATAAGGGCACAGATGTCGTAACCTATACCTTGGTCGAGCGCAAAGGGCCCGACCATATGCCCGTTTTTAAAGTAAATGCCGTCTACCGCAGCAATATAATCGGCACGGGCAGCGGAAAAAATCTTAAATCCGCCGAACAGGCGGCAGCAAAGGTTGCGGCGGAAAGGTATATCAAATAGATGAAGAAATATAATATTCCTGTTTTTATTCCTCACAATGGCTGCCCCAACGACTGCGTTTTCTGCAATCAAAAGAAGATTACGGGGATTCAGTCAGAGGTCACCACCGATGATGCCGAGCGTATAATCAAAGACTATTTAAGCTTTTTGCCGAAAGGCAACCGTCATATTGAGATTGCCTTCTTCGGCGGAAGTTTTACCGGGCTTCCTCTTGATCTGCAGGAGGAATTTTTAAAAGTCGCCCATAAATACCGCCGCGAGACGGACGGGATAAGGATGTCAACCAGACCCGATTATATAAACGATGGCGTTTTAACATTATGCAAAAAATATAATGTCAAAACAATCGAGCTGGGTCTGCAATCCTCAGACGATAACGTGCTTGCAAAAAACAACCGCGGTCACGTATTTGCCGATACTGTCGCCGCCGCATCTTTAATCAAAAAATACGGCATAGATTTGGGGCTTCAGATGATGATAGGTATGTACGCCTCAGACCCCGATACCGACTTGAAAACCGCTTATGACACCGCCGCGCTTTGTCCTGTCTGCGTCAGAATTTATCCGACCATAACGCTTGTCGGCACGTGCCTTGAGGAATACTACAGATGCGGCAAATACAAGCCCTACAACTTGCAGACAGCAATATCGGTAACGGATAAAGTTATGCGTGTATTTGAAGAAAAAAATATAGAAATAATCCGCGTCGGTCTGCACTCCGATGAAAGTCTTACAAGCGGCAGTATTGTTGCGGGGCCTTATCACCCCGCCTTCCGCGAGCTGGTCTTGTGCAAACGGCAGCGCGATAAAATTGAGCGTGATATAATAAAAAATAATCTGCACGACTGTGATTATGCGGTCTGCGCCGCACCGTCCGAGGACTCGGTCATTATCGGTCACAAACGCTGCAACGCAAAATATTTTAAGGAAAGATATAATATAAATCTTAAAATTGTCCGTTAAAAATAAAGCGGCGCGTATCGCGCCGCTTCTGTTATGCCTCGAAATCAAATTTATCGGCATTTCTGTCTCTGAAAATATCATACACCGCTGACAAAATATCGGCGTCAAAAATTTGGGAAAGAACCGATTCGCCGCTTCCGTCATCCTCTGTTCTGAAGATAACGATTTCGGTCACTTCCTCCTCGTTTTCGTCATAAGGAATACAAATAACATACTCGTCATCCTTATACAAAACCGTATCGAGATGTTCAAAAACGGTCTTATTTCCGTCTTCATCATATAAATCTATTAAATATTCATTTTCGGGTAATTCTGCCATATACTAATACCTCTCTTTTATTTTTTACTTTAAACTGTCTAAATATCCCTGAAGAATATAAGCCGCCGAGATACTGTCAACGCTTTCTTTGCGCTTCTTTCCGCGGACATTGGTCTCGTTCATCAGATTATGCGCCGAAACGGTTGTCAGTCTCTCGTCCCATAAAATTATCGGAATGTCGCTGAGCTCTTTTATAAGCCCGGCAAGCCGCTGCGTTTTTTCGGCTCTGGGTCCCAGGCTTCCGTTCATATTTTTCGGATAGCCGAGGACAATTTTCTCGGCATTCAGTTCCTTTGCAAGCTCTGCCGTATGTTCCGCAACCTCTTTTATATTTCCGCTTTTAAATGCCCCGACAACGCTTGCGCCGAAGCCGAGCGCGTCGGATATCGCGTAGCCCGTTCTGCTGTCGCCGAAGTCAACCCCAAGTATCTTCATATTCTGTCCTCACATCATTTATTTTTTATCTTATCCCAATATTCTTTTGCACTTTGCTCTGCCTTATTCCGCCCGTATTCATAATATCTTTTATCCTTTATTTTGTCGGGCAGGTACTGCTGAACAACATAATGATTCGGATAATCGTGCGGATATATGTAGTTTTGCCCTTTGGGCAGGTCGCCCTCGCCATCGTAATGAACATTTTGCAGCTGCCTCGGAATATTGCCCGTATCTATGTGTTCAAGATCATAAAGGGCGGCGTCAATCGCCTTGTCTGCAGAATTTGACTTAGGCGCGGTGGCAAGCAATATTGTCGCCTCGGCAAGCGGAATACGCGCCTCCGGGAAGCCAAGCATCAGCGCGCTGTCAACGCACGCCTTTACCACCGTTATCGCCGCGGGATAGGCAAGCCCTATATCCTCACACGCAATCACCATAAGCCTTCGGCAAATCGATTGTATATCGTCCGCCGCAACAAGCCGCGCAAGATAATGTACTGCCGCGTCGGGGTCGCTTCCTCTGATTGATTTCTGAAAAGCGCTTAAAATATCATAATGGCTGTCGCCCATTTTGTCATACTTAATAATCTTTTTTTGCGTACATTGCTCGACCGTATCGGCTGTCAGATGAAGCTTTCCGTCACTTTCCGGCGGCGTGTATCCGACAGCAAGCTCTAACGAATTAAGCGCCCTTCTTACATCTCCGCCGCTTCTCTCGGCAAGCAGACTTAAAAAGTCTGCATCCGATTCAATCGAGTCTTCGCCGATTTCTTTTTCGATAATTCCAAGCGCACGAACCAGAACATGCTTAATATCCTCTGTTTTAAGCGGACGAAATTCAAACACCGTGCTTCGGCTGAGTATCGCATTGTATACGTAAAAATACGGATTTTCGGTTGTGCTTGCAATAAGTGTAATCCGCCCGTTTTCAGTATACTCTAAAAGTGACTGCTGCTGCTTTTTGTTAAAATTCTGAATCTCGTCAAGATATAACAAAACGCCTTCCTGGCCAAGCAAGCCCTCGCTCTCTTTCACAATGGCTTTTATATCCGAAACCGACGCGTTTGTCGCATTAAGCTTATACAAAGGTCTGTTTGAAATTTTTGCCGCAATATTGGCAACGGTTGTTTTACCCGTCCCCGAAGGACCGTAAAAAATCATACTCGGGATATTTCCGCTTTCGATTATATTACGCAGAATCCGCCCTTTGCCGAGTATGTGCTTTTGCCCCGCAACATCGTCAAGACAGGTGGGGCGGATTCTGTCGGCAAGCGGCTTATTCATAAAGCGGGTGCTTCTTGCAAAGCGCGTCAACCCTTGCGGCAACCTCATCGCGCGTGTTATCAAAATCTTTTATTACCATCGAGATAAGCTCTGCAACCTCGGTCATATCCTCTTCCGTAAATCCGCGTGTTGTAACCGCCGGAGTACCCAGTCTTATTCCGCTTGTTACAAACGGGCTTTGCGGGTCGTTGGGAATGGTATTTTTGTTGCACGTGATTCCAACCTCATCAAGGTTATGCTCTACTTCTTTTCCGGTCTTGCCCTGCTTTGTCAAATCAACAAGCATAAGGTGGTTATCGGTTCCTCCCGATACTATGCTTATTCCTCTTGTCATAAGCTCATCCGCAAGCTTTGCGGCGTTCTTCTTTATCTGTGCCTGATAAGCCTTAAACTCGGGCGAGAGAGCCTCTTTAAAGCACACCGCTTTTGCCGCGATTATATGCATAAGCGGGCCGCCCTGGCAGCCGGGGAAAACAGCCTTGTTTATATCCTTTGCGTACTTTTCCTTGCAGAGAATAAGTCCGCCTCTCGGGCCCCTCAATGTCTTATGCGTTGTTGTTGTAACAAAATCCGCATAAGGAACGGGGCTTTGATGCAGCCCTGCCGCAACAAGACCCGCGATATGCGCCATATCAACCATAAGATAAGCTCCGACCTCATCGGCAATCTCACGGAACTTCGCAAAATCGATTTCTCTTGCATATGCGCTTGCCCCCGCAAGAATCAGCTTCGGCTTATTCTCGGTTGCAAGTTTGTAAACCTCATCATAATCTATTCTATGCGTAACGCTGTCTACGCCATACGGCACAACATTAAAATACTTACCCGAAATATTAACGGGCGAACCGTGGCTTAAGTGTCCGCCATGCGCAAGATTCATACCGAGATATGTGTCTCCCGGCTTCATTGCGGCAAAAAATACGGCAAGGTTTGCCTGCGCCCCCGAATGAGGCTGAACATTTGCAAACTCCGCTCCGAAGAGTTCCTTTGCGCGTTCTCTTGCCAAATCCTCAACTATATCGACGTACTCGCAGCCGCCGTAATAACGCTTGCCCGGATACCCCTCCGCATATTTGTTTGTAAGAGGCGTTCCCATCGCCTCCATAACAGCGGGACTTACAAAGTTTTCGGATGCGATAAGCTCAATTTTACCGCGCTGTCTGCCTATTTCTTTAAATATCGCTTCAGCTATTTCGGGATCCGTCTTTTTTACGTTTTCCAATTCAAACATTTTTCTCAATCCTTTCGGGCGCGCACGGCGCGTCTTACAAATTTATCTTAAAGAATAATATTGCAAATTATTCTGATTTATATTATAATATTATATATAAAATTTTGCAAGAGAAATTTGTAAACTTTTAAAATAAAATGCGAGGTGTCGGATATGAAAGAAAGCATTAAATCAAAGCGCCGCAGAGCCGCCGAAATATATAAAATATTCGGCGAGGTATACAAAGACGCAAACTGTACGCTTGAATACGATAACGCCCTTCAGCTTTTAATTGCCACCCAGCTTGCAGCTCAATGCACCGACGCGCGCGTCAATACGGTTACCCCGTCACTGTTTGCAAAATATCCCGATGTATACGCGTTTGCTCACGCCGATGAGCTTGAACTGCGCGAGGATATACGTTCTACAGGGTTTTTCAGAAACAAAGCCAAAAACATTATCGGCTGCTGTCAAATGCTGCTCAGCGAGTACGGCGGAGAAGTTCCGCATACTATGGACGAGCTTTTAAAACTGCCCGGCGTCGGCAGAAAGACTGCCAATCTTGTCCTCAGCGACTATTTTGGGATTCCGGGAGTGGTGGTAGACACCCACGCAACACGCCTCTCTAACCGAATGGGCTTTACCGCCGAGAGCGACCCGTATAAAATAGAGCTTGACCTGCAAAAGCTCCTCCCACCCGAGGATTGGTCACAGTTTTGCCATTGCCTTGTATATCATGGCAGAGAGTTTTGCTCTGCGCGCGCTCCTAAGTGCGACAGCTGCCCCGTTACCGCCCTTTGTCCGAAAATCGGCGTATAACTCTTTATTACTAACAAAAAACCGACAATTTTTTTGTTTATATTCAATCAATTTTTTAAAATTTAGATATATTAATGAAAAAACTATTGTAATTTTTCTAAAAAAATGATACAATAATATTTATGGTATAATAAGTATTTTGCCTGCAGAACGGCAAAATACAAATTTGAGGAAACTAATAAACCGGGAGATTTTACGTTATGTTAAATAAAAAATGGCTTCTGAAAGAATTTGACAAGTCACGCGTTCTTGAAATTTCAAAAACCTTCGGGATTTCTCCGCTGACTTCCATAGTTCTTTACAACCGCGGCGTCAGAGAAGATGAACAAATCAAAAACTTTCTCTCTAAAGACATCGGGATAATGTACGACCCGTTTCTTATGCGCGATATGGATAAAGCGGTAGAGCGCATTAACGCCGCGCGGGAAGCAGGCGAAAGGATTACTATATACGGAGACTATGATGTTGACGGAATTACCGCCATCGCTATACTTTATAAGTATTTAAGCGGCATCGGCATCGACGTTGACTATTACGTCCCCGACAGAATGCAGGAGGGTTACGGGGTAAACCGTGACGCTCTTGACAAAATAAAAAGCCGCGGAAGCTCGCTTATAATCACAGTTGATACGGGTATTACCGCCGTTGAAGAGTGCGAATACGCAGCCGAAATCGGGCTTGATGTCATCGTTACCGACCATCACGAATGTAAAGAGAGAATCCCCGACGTCTGTGCCTCGATAGACCCCAAGCGCAAAGACTGTAAATATCCTTTTAAAAGTCTTGCCGGTGTGGGCGTTGTGTTTAAGCTTATTCAGGCTCTTGACACAAACAGCTCTCTCTTCGATTTGATGGAGGATTATGCAGACCTTATGTGCCTCGGAACGGTTGCGGATATATCCCCACTTACGGACGAAAACCGAGTTATCGTCACCGAGGGTCTTAAACGCTTTAAACGCACAAAAAATGTTGGACTTAAGGCGCTTATCGATGTTTCGACAAACGGCAAGGCAATCACCACATCAACCATCGGATATATTATCGCACCGAGGATTAATGCAAGCGGCAGACTCGGCTGTGCCTCAAGAAGCGTTGAACTCTTTCTGACGGACGACGAAGAGACCGCCTTAAATCTTGCAAAATCCCTTTGTGAGGAAAACTCTCTGCGTCAGCAGACCGAGCAGAAGATGTTTAAAGAGGCTCTTGAATATATAGAAGAACACCCCGAGGTTAAAGATGACAAAATTATTGTTATCCCTCACGAGAACTGGCACCACGGAATAGTAGGTATAGTTTCTTCCAAAATAACCGAAAAGTTTTACAAGCCGTCAATTCTGTTCGCCATAGACGGCGACGAGGCTAAAGGCTCGGGCAGAAGTGTTTCGGGCTTTAATCTGTTCGGCGCATTGGAAAGCTGCTCTGACCTGCTTGAGAAGTTCGGCGGTCACGAGCTTGCCGCAGGACTTACCATTAAAGCCTCTAACATTGAGGCATTCAGAAAAAAGATTAACGAATATTCAAAAGACAAAATGGCTGAATCTATGCTTGTGCCGACGGTTATGCTTGATGCCGCCATTAAGGTTCCTTACATAACTATTGACACGGTTCATGATATTAACAGACTTCAGCCGTTTGGCGTTGATAATCCCACGCCTGCCTTTGCGGTGCGAAACATTAAGATTCACAAAATAAGCGTTATGAGCGAGGGTAAGCATTTAAGAATGACCCTTCTTAAAGACGGAAAGTATCTTGATGCGGTTGGCTTTGGTATGGGTGAATATTATCACCATCTTGAAGAAGGCGATTTTATCGATGTTGCATTTGCACTTGACATCAACGATTACAAGGGCTTTCAGAATGTTCAGCTGATACTTAAAGATATCAAGAAGGTCGAAAAATAGATTAAGACATTTTAATTCGGCTTTTATGCTAACCTGATATTAGTTAAAGGTTGGTTCGGATAGCTAACATCAGGTTAATTAAAAAACTGTTTAAAGCCGGCATAATGCCGGCTTTAATTGACAATTTTTAAGGGGGTTTGCAATATGGAAACAAAACAGGAATACAATCTCGACACCCTGCTTGCCAGAATCCGCAGGTATCACAAGGCAGATGACCTGCAGATTGTTGAAAAAGCGTATAATTACGCTGCCGAAAAGCACAAAGACCAGTTTCGCAAATCGGGCGAGCCTTACTTTACGCACCCGATTCACGTTGCCCATATAATTGCCGATTTAGAGCTTGACCCGCAATCGATTTGCGCCGCACTTCTTCACGATGTTGTAGAGGACACGGACGCAACGTACGATGATATAGCCAAAGAGTTCGGCGAGACAATCGCTATGCTTGTTGACGGCGTTACCAAGCTGGGCAAAATCCCTACCAATTCTAAAGAAGAACAGCAGATTGAAAACCTGCGCAAGATGTTCTTTGCTATGGCAAAGGATATCCGCGTTATTGTTATAAAGCTTGCCGACAGGCTTCATAATATGCAAACTCTTAAATATATGCCCGAGGAAAAGCAAAGAAGCATAGCGAGAGAGACTCTTGAAGTATACGCTCCGCTTGCTCACCGCCTTGGTATGTCAAAGATAAAATGGGAGCTTGAGGATACCGCTCTTCGGTATATCGACCCCGTTGCATATTATGAAATAGTTGATAAAATTGCTCAGAAACGAAGCGAGCGCGAAGAGTTTATTAAAAAAATCATAGATATTCTTAAAAAGCGCCTTTCCGAGACCTTGGATATTGAGCCGCATATTGAGGGCAGAGCCAAGCATTTTTACAGCATCTACAGAAAAATGTATATGCAGAACAAGTCGATTGACGAGCTGTACGACCTCTTTGCCGTCAGGGTAATTGTAGACACCGTTGCGGAATGTTACGCGGTTCTGGGCACTGTCCACGAGCTTTTTAAACCCATTCCGGGGCGTTTTAAAGACTATATAGCAATGCCCAAGCCCAACATGTACCAGTCGCTTCATTCGACCCTTATGGGTCCCGGCGGAACTCCTTTTGAAATTCAGATAAGGACGTGGGAGATGCATCATACTGCCGAAAACGGTATCGCAGCCCATTGGAAGTACAAAGAGGGTATCAGCGGCTCGACCGATATGGACGAGAAGCTTGAATGGATAAAGCAGCTGCTTGAAATACAAAAAGAAACCAACGGCGAAGACTTTATGCAGGCTCTTAAAATAGACATGTTCAGCGATGAAGTATTTGTATTTACCCCTAAGGGCGATGTTATAAGTTTGCCTATTAACGCAACACCCATCGACTTTGCCTACGCGATTCACAGCGCGGTCGGAAATCGTATGACGGGCGCAAAAGTCAACGGAAAGATTGTCACCCTTGACTATACCTTAAAAAACGGCGATATTGTTGATATTATTACCTCAAAGACCTCTTCGGGTCCGAACCTTGACTGGATAAAAATATGTAAAACCTCTCAGGCAAAGAATAAGATAAATCAATGGTTTAAGCGCGTCAACCGCGAAGAAAATATCGTAAAAGGTCACGAAATCTTAGAGCACGAGCTGAAGAAAAGCTCTATTCCCGTGTCGTTTGCCGATGACAAGGATATGATTCAAAACCTTGCGCGCAAATACGGCTTTAACAATTACGATGATTTAATGTCGGCTATCGGTTACGGAAGCACAAATGCCTCAAGGTTTGTAACAAGATTTAAAACAGAGTGCAAAAAGAAAATCGCCAAGGACGAAACGCTTACCCCCGCAGAGCTTATCCCGATTGTTGCAAGAACCGCCGACAAACCCAACAACAGCGGTGTTGTGGTTGAGGGCATAGACAACTGCCTTATTCGTTTTTCTCACTGCTGCAACCCCGTTCCGGGCGACAACATCGTCGGCTATGTTACGCGCGGCAGAGGTGTTGCCATACACCGCGCCGACTGCATAAATATGATTCACGCCCTGCATAATGAAGAAGAGAGTACGCGTTTTATCCCCGTTCATTGGGCAGACGATACAGACGCAAGCTTTTTGTCTACCCTTACCGTTACCGCGGGCAACAGGGCAAACCTCTTGCTTGATATTATGGCGGCGCTTTCCGAGTTTAAGCTGATTGCCACCAACGTAAACGCAAGGACGGGCAAAAACAATCTTGCAATAATAGAGGTAACCGTAGGAATAGCCGATACGGAACAGCTTGACAAAGTAATAAAAAGACTTAAAAAGATAACGGACGTGCTTTCAATAGTACGGCGCAGACAATAAGGAGACGACAAATTATGACGCTTTATACACTTGTTCTCGGGCAGCTTTCCACCAACTGCTATATTTGGGCAGATGACAAAACAAAGAATGCAATAGTAGTCGATGCCCCCGCATCCGCAGATAAGATAATTTCATTTGCTGCAGACAAAGGCCTTAAAATAACGGATATAATATTAACCCACGGTCATTTTGACCACATTCTTGCATTAAAAGAACTAAAAGATAAGACCGGTGCAGATTTATCCGTTTTTGAAAAAACCGCGGATTTTATGCGCGACCCCGTATACAACCTTGCTCAATATATGAACATTGAAATTCCGCCGACAAATCCCGATAAAATATTGTATGACGGAGACACAATAGATTTTTACGGCAACAAAATCTCCGTAATTCACACCCCCGGGCATACAGAAGACAGTATTTGTCTTCTTAACGAAAAGACCCTGCTCAGCGGTGACACGCTGTTTCGGCTCAGCGTGGGCCGCTGGGATCACCCGTCGGGCGATATGGTAAAAGAAATTACTTCAATCAATGAAAGGCTTATGACTTTGCCCGATGACACATTAGTTTACCCGGGACACGGTCCCTCTACAACCATCGGGGACGAGCGAAAGGGGAATCCTTATATAAAATGACAGATTCAGCTAAATCACCCTGGGGAGTTCTTACCGGGATTCGCCCCTCAAAAATTGCAACAAAACTTCTTCTTGAAGGAATGTCCGCCGAGCGCGCCGCAGATTATTTTGTAAAAGAATACGGCGCATCACCAAAAAAAGCCCGTCTTGCCGTTGAAGTGGCTGAGACCGAGCTTCCCGTTAGAGAAAATATGTTAAATGATGGCGTAAGCTTATATATAGGTATTCCGTTCTGCCCGACAAGATGTCTTTATTGTTCATTTGTTACGTGCGGAACAAAACAGGCGGCACGGCTGACCGACAAATATGTTGAAGCATTAAAGCGTGAAATATCTTATGTTGCGGACATTGTTGCCGAAAACGGAAGTAAAATCGAGACCGTCTATATCGGCGGCGGAACGCCTACCACTCTTTCTGCCGACCTGCTTGATAATCTGCTTTCCGGTCTTAAAGACAGCTTTGACCTGTCCCATTGCAAAGAGTTTACCGTTGAAGCAGGCAGACCCGATACGGTTGACCGCGAAAAGCTGACAGTTCTTAAGCGGCACGGCGTTGACCGCATAAGCATAAACCCTCAAAGTATGAACCTTAAAACCCTTCATCTGATAGGCAGAGCTCACACACCCGAGCAAATAACCGAGGCTTTTCACCTTGCGCGCGACTGCGGCTTTGACAATATCAATATGGACGTCATTGCCGGGCTGCCGGGCGAAAGTCTTGATATGTTTAAATACACCCTTGAAAAGGTCGAAGAGCTGTCGCCCGAGGACACAACCGTGCACGTTATGAGCATAAAACGCTCTTCAAGGCTTCACGAATATCTTAAAGACTATCAACTGACAAGCGGAGATACCGTCAGCCAAATGGTTGACTATGCATATGACTTTCTGCACGGGTGCGGCAAACAGCCTTATTATATGTACCGTCAGAAAAACCAGCTTGGCAATCTTGAAAACGTCGGTTATACAAAACCGGGATACGAAAGTCTTTATAATATTTACATAATGGAAGAGATTCAAACAATTATATCCCTCGGCTGCGGCGGAGTCACAAAAACCGTTGACCGAAGCTGCGACCGAATAGAACGAATCTTTAACGTAAAAGAGCCCAAAGATTATATAGAAAGGCTTGACGAAATGCTTCATCGGAAGGACGAATTGAGAGCCGTTAAATAAAAATTCAGCATTTGATAAAAAGCTCAGGCGTTTTGCCCGAGCTTTTTTATTTTATCTGCTCGCCGCGGAAAGGTTTTTGGGGTATCTTCTGTCTTTCTTATCACTATCAGGTCTCTTTTGATGTCGCTCATCGGCAGCGGTACCGATAAAACATCTTCTAATTTTCCGCCCAGCTTTTTTATCATAGACTTTGCGGCATTAAGTTCCGCCGCAGAGCCATCGGCTTTTAACGCAACAAATATACCGCCTCTTTTGACAAGCGGCATACAATACTCGCAAAGCACGGTCATATTGGCAACCGCCCTTGATACAACCGCATCGAATCTTCCGCGATATTCTTCATCTCTGCCAAGTTCCTCCGCGCGTGCGTGTATGCACTCTGTATCGTCAAGCTTAAGTTCTTTTACAACCTCGCTTAAAAATCTGATTCGTTTATTCAACGAATCGACAAGCGTAAGCTTAAATTCGGGTCTCATTATTTTAAGCGGAATCCCCGGAAAGCCCGCTCCCGTTCCTATATCCGCAATCGACACGCAATCGCTCAAGCCGACCGTGTAAAGCGGCAGAACGCTGTCCAAAAAATGCTTAACCGAAATCCCGTCGGGGTCGGTTATCGCTGTCAGATTCATTTTTTTGTTCCACTCAACAAGCAACTGCGAATACTTTAAAAACTGTTCTGTCTGCGCCTCCGAGACCTCTGCTCTAAGCTTTTTCATTCCGTCTTTGAAAAGTTCAACATTCATCTTATCAATCCTTTGTTTATCAACAAAAGGCTGCATCACCGCGAAAGTGACACAGCCTTTCAGTTTACTTACATTTACGCCTGAGGAGCGTCAACGGGACAAGCGCCCGCACAAGTGCCGCAGTCAATGCATTCGTCCGCATTGATAACATACTTGCCGTCACCTTCAGAAATGCAGGATACGGGGCAAGCCTCTGCGCATGCGCCGCAGCTGATGCAGTCATCATTAATTGTATATGCCATTTTTCTTCACCTCACTTAAGCTTTTACACCTTTATAATAATATATTTTTTTAACTTTGTCAATAGTAATTACTGCAAAAACAGTTCTTTTGTGTACGGAAGCGTCAGAATCCAGTCGCAGTATGTATGCCACTCGGCAAGCTTATGATTCCTACGCGCATAGTACATATTTAAAAGATTTTCGTAATTCATAGTGATTGTTCTGGTTTGATTATAGCTCTCGGGCAGAAGCTGAATTATATCATACCAATACGCCTTATCTTTTGTCTCTACAAATTTTATGCGGCAATCTTCAAGATATTCAAGCAGAGACTCAAGAGCCTTCACTCCGCCGGCTGTTAGCCGGTCACAGCTGAAATCGCTCATTTCAAACGGTCGGCTGTGAATCTTATGCATTGTGCTTGTGGAGTTTGCAACAGTCGCAACCTTGTAGGTATCAAACTCCTTCCACCAATACAGCGGCGCGGTTATATCCACCGAGACCAATATCTGTCTTATGAATTTCCTGTGGTCGCTTCCCGCCTTGCAGAGTTTTTTGGCGAGGTTTAAATCGTTCTCGCCCAGCACATATTCGCCGTCATCGTCATAATAACTGTCAATCCTGTTCCAGCTTGCCATTGGGTTCCTCGCTCCGCGAATCGCCCCCTCAAAGTTCATAACAACAGCCTTATCTATCTCTATCATTACAAAAACCTCCGTTAACCTTAATAAACAGAATTAAATATCAAGATTTACAACCGTTGACGAATAATCCTCTATAAACTTACGTCTCGGCTCTACCTTATCTCCCATAAGAATTGTAAAGGTTTCGTCCGCCTGACGCGCGTCCTCTAAATCAACTCTAAGCATAACCCTTGTCTCGGGGTTCATAGTTGTCTCCCACAGCTGTTCGGGGTCCATCTCACCCAAACCTTTGTAACGCTGAATACTCGGCTGTCTGCCCTCGCCCATATCCGCAATAATCTGCTTAAGCTCTGCATCGCTGTATGCGTATCTGTGAACCTTTCCTCTGGTTATTCTGTAAAGCGGCGGCTGTGCAATATACACATGACCCTCTTCTATAAGCGGTCTCATAAATCTGAAGAAAAACGTTAAAAGAAGCGTTCTTATATGCGCTCCGTCCACATCGGCATCCGCCATAATAACTATCTTGCCGTAACGCAGCTTTTCAGGGTTAAAGTCTTCGCCGAAGCCCGCTCCCAGAGCGGTAATAACGGGGGTGAGCTTGTCGTTTCCGTACACTTTGTCAACTCTTGCCTTCTCGACGTTAAGCATCTTTCCCCAAAGCGGAAGAATAGCCTGAAAGCGTCTGTCTCTGCCCTGCTTTGCGGAACCGCCCGCCGAATCACCCTCGACAATATATATCTCGGTATAGGTATTGTCTTTATCAGAGCAGTCTGCAAGCTTACCCGGAAGCGATGAGCTTTCAAGCGCACCTTTGCGCCTTGTATTTTCTCTTGCTCTCTTTGCCGCCTCTCTTGCGCGTGAGGCGGTAAGCGACTTGTCCACTATAATCTTTGCAACCGCGGGATTTTCTTCAAAAAATTCCGACAGTTTTTCGTTCACCATTTTCTCTACGATAGAACGCATCTCGCTGTTGCCGAGTTTTGTTTTTGTCTGTCCCTCAAACTGAGCCTCGGTTACTTTTACGCTGATAACGCACGAAAGACCTTCTCTTACGTCCTCGCCTCTCAGATTATCATCATTATCTTTTAAGAACTTATACTTTCTTGCATAGTCATTGATAACCTTTGTAAGCGCGGACTTAAATCCTACCTCGTGGGTACCGCCCTCGGTTGTATTTATGTTATTTGCAAAGCTTACTATATTCTCGCTGTAGCCGTCGTTATACTGAAGCGCAACCTCTGCCTCTGAATTTTCACGAACGGCATTCACATAAATTACATCGGGATGAATCGGCTCTTTATTTCTGTTTATATATTTTACAAACTCGCGGATACCGCCCTCGTACACCATATCCTCGGTGCGTTTTTCGCCGTTGTGCTGTCCGTCACGGTCGTCAATCAGGGTAATATGAACCCCTGCGTTCAAAAACGCCTGCTCGCGCAGTCTGAGCAGCAGCGTGTCAAAATCATACACAAGGTCTTCAAATATTTCTCCGTCGGGCTTAAAGTGAACCTTTGTTCCCGTCTCGGACGTGTCTCCGATTTTCTTAAGAGGACCGCAGCTGTTTCCGCGTTCGTATTTTTGGTAGTATACGTGTTCTCCGTCGCGGATTTCAACCTCAAGATATTCCGAAAGGGCGTTAACAACCGACGCACCAACCCCGTGTAACCCTCCCGAAACTTTATATCCACCGCCGCCGAACTTACCTCCTGCGTGCAAAATGGTAAACACGACTTCAACCGCAGGAATTCCCATTTTGGGGTGTATACCCACAGGGATTCCGCGGCCGTCATCGGTAACGGTTATCGAATTATCCTTTTCTATAACCACTTTAATGTGCTTACAAAATCCCGCCAGCGCCTCATCTATCGAGTTATCAACTATCTCATATACCAGATGATGAAGTCCCCTCGAAGAGGTCGAACCGATATACATACCCGGACGTTTGCGGACAGCCTCAAGCCCTTCAAGAACCTGAATCTGATTCGCATCATATTCCGCATCACCCATCATACTTGCAATATGTTCTTCTGCCACTTATCTCAACTCCTGTTTCTTTATCTGTACTTTTCGGTTCTTCCGGCAAGCGCCTTTGACGAAATGTTCGTCACATACACAACCGACTGGCCGTCTATCTCACATATTATATACGTCCTGGGAAGCTCCTCGGACACATTGCGCACAAAGCCTTCTTCTTCAACCACTTTTAAAAACTCGCGTGTGCTCAGCGAATGCGACGAGCTCTCCAAATCCATAATCGCTATTATATCCGCGGTGTTTACCACCGTACCCTTGCCAAGATGCAAATACACCCGCATCACTCCTCACTTAAACCGCTGCCGCACAGCCGTTTTCAACTTTAATTCTGCACGCGTCATCGGGAACGGTCATTCCGTCCGTATCGGTACAGGTAATCATTATCTGCATATTATTTATATGACCCAAAATATACTCGCGTCTTGCGCGGTCAAGCTCGCTCATTATATCATCAAGCAGAAGCACGGGCATTTCATTTGTCTCTGCACGTATAAGCTCAACCTCTGCCAGCTTATTTGCCATCACTATGGTTTTTTGCTGCCCCTGCGATGCGTAAAGCCGTGCCTCCGTTCCGTTTATCAAAAATCCGATATCCTCGCGGTGAGGGCCTACAACGGCTTCACACAGCCGCATCTCTCGCGGGCGCGACTCTTCTATTTTGGCTCTGACCGCCGCGCGAATCCCCTCGGTATCAAGACCGCTTACATCGCCGATACAGCACTTGTAATTCATTTCAAGCTCTTCTGTTCCGTTTGAAATATCTGTCTGAAGCGTCTTTGCAAACCCCTCGATTCGGCTTATATAAAGCGAACGGTGAAGAATAATGCCCGCCGCCGCCGAAGCCAGCTTATCATCCATTATATCAAGCATTGTCTTGTTGGGATGCTCCATCCGAAGCAGCGCATTTTTGCTTTCAACTATTTTTTTAAGCTCCGCCAAAGCCGCCATATATCCGGGCTTTATCTGACTTATCAGAATGTCAAGATTTCTGCGCCTTACCCCAGGTCCGTCTTTAACAAGACTTAAATATTCCGGTCCGAAGTAAACCACATTAAATCTGCGCACAAGCTCGCTGCTGCGTTTTATCGGTATCTCGTTTATCTGAATCTTCTTGCGTCTGCCGCGGTAAATTTCAGCCTCAGCCGTGTTAGTGCGGACGCTGTCGGTAAATTCAAGACAGATTCGCGCTTTATCCTCTCCGTGACGAATAAGCTCGGCATCCGTGCGTGCCCGATTTGACCTTCCCATAGCAAAGAAGTAAACCGCCTCGAGTATATTGGTTTTACCTTGAGCATTATCGCCGTATATCACATTTACTCCGTTGCCGAAGTCAATCCTCTGCTTGGCATAATTCCGATAATTCTCAAGCTCTAAATGCAAAGCCTTCATTCAACAAACGCCCTCCAAACAACTATTCTGCGTGAAGCCTGAGCGGTAATATCAGATATAAAAACTCGTCTCCGTCAGACGGCGTAACCACCATAGGCCCCGTCGCCGTATTAAGTCTTATATGTACCGTCTCACAGTTGATAACCCTGAATGCCTCAAGCAAATATCTGTTATAAAAGCCTATCTCAAGTGCTGCGTCGGTTAAATCAACCGGGATATTATCGTCCACGCTGCCCGCGGATGTGGCGCACGAAATATTAATGTTTCCGTCCTCGATATTAAATCTTACGGGGCTTTTAACAACATCGTTCAATATTATCAAAGACACCCTTTGAATCGATTCAAGAAGCTGGTCGGTACGGCAGTCAAACTCTATCGCGCTGTCCTTGGGGATTACGCTTTCGTAGTTTATATAATTGCCTTCGATAAGCCGTGTAACCATTTTATAATTGTCAAACATAAATATGGCGTTCCGCGATGTCGCCGTTATCATAACCTCTTCATCCGTATCGCCGAGGATTCGTCCGAGTTCGTTAAGAGATTTTTCGGGAATAATCATAGAATGCTCTTCAAAATCGTTTTCCATAGGTGTTTTGCACATTGCCAGCCGAAATCCGTCAAGCGCAACCATTGTAAGTCCGCTCTTTTTGATTTCAAGCAGACAGCCCGTCAAAATTGGATTATTCTCGCTCACCGCAACGGCAAATCCCGTCTTGTTAATCATATCCTTTAAAATATTTGCCGGGATACTGATAGAATATTCTTTATCCACAATCGGCAAGTCGGGGAACTCATCTGCCGCTATGCCCGCAATCTCAAACTTTGCGCCGCCGCTTTTTATAAGAGTTTGGTTATTGTCATTCGTTTCAATGCTGACCTTACCCGCGGCAAGCGAACGAACGATTCCGCCAAGCATCTTTGCGTTTATCACAATCTCGCCCGGCTGCATAACCTCTGCTTCAACAACCGCCTCTATCCCTATTTCCATATCGTTGCCCGTAAGCTTAACTGTTCCGTCCTCTTCCGCCTTGATATAAATACCCTCTAAAACGGGCAGGCTGCTTCTGCTTGAAACCGCCCTTGAGACAACCGAAACCGCTTCGTTTAAAATCTCTTGTTCACATAAAATTCTCACGTAAAACACTCCTCAATATTATGCCGCAAAAAATCGCTTTTGAGCATAACTCTATACTTTAATATTATACCACAAAACGTATTTTTCCACAAGAGTTTTTTGAAAATTAAACCAAATTTTTTATTAAAATATATAAGGTTTTATCCTGATATTTGTATGATTATACCGAATTTTTTAATTATTTATGTCAACATCTTTTAATCGGGCAAGAACTGTGCTATACTGAGTAAAACTTTAAATTTTATATAACCGAATGCGGAGGAATAAAAATGGACTTAAAAGGCAAAAAAATAAATTTTTTGGGTGACAGTATCACCGAAGGCGTGGGTGCATCCTGTCCCGAAAATAACTACGTTTCGGTCTTTGGCAGACTGAGCGGCGCAGAGGTCAGAAACTACGGAATCGGCGGAACAAGAATTGCACGTCAGACAACGCCGTCAGATGAAAAAAGATGGGATCTTGACTTTGTTATGCGCGCAGATGAGATGGTCGATGACGCAGACATCATTGTGGTCTTCGGAGGGACAAATGATTACGGCCACGGCGACGCGGCTCTCGGTTCGTTTGAAAGCCGCGATGTACATACTTTCTACGGGGCGCTTCACACCCTTTGTCAAAAGCTTATCAGCAAGTATCCGAAGGCGGATATTGTATTTATGACCCCTCTCCACCGCGTATGTGAAAACAATGAGATTAATTCAATGGGCGTAAGAAATCAGGCACCGCTTTCAAGATATGTGGATATAATCAAAGAGGTTACGAGATATTACGCTATCCCCACTTTGGATTTGTATTCCGTAAGCGGTCTTCAGCCCGAGGTTGAGGTATTAAAGGAATTATATATGCCCGACGGACTTCACCCAAGCGATGCGGGCGCCGAAAAGATTGCTAAGCGTCTTTTGGCATTTTTAAAAACTCTGTAAAATTTTATCGCCGCGGAATACTCCGCGGCGGTTTTTATTTTATGTACGTTCAGGCTCTGCAGCCGTTATAATTCTTAATAAGATTAAGGTTTTCAAGAGCCTTTCCCGTCCCGAGAGCAACGCACTCGTTCGGCGACTCTGCCACAACGGTTTTTATCCCCGTCTCAGCCTGAATCCTTCGACCTATGCCGTGAAGGCGTGCGCCTCCGCCGGTCAGGATTATTCCTCTGGCGCTGATATCGCCGACCAACTCGGGCGGGGTATCCTCAAGCACATTTTTTATAGAGTCAACTATCGTCCCGGCGGGCTCTGACAAAGCCTCATAAACCTCATCGGATGTAATCTGAAGGGTTTTCGGCAGCCCCGATATCAGACTTCTGCCGCGGACATCCATAGCCAAAAGCTTGTCTCTCTTTGCCGCGCAGCCGATTTTAACTTTCAGCTCTTCAGCTGTACGCTCGCCCACAAGAATATTATACTTGCGGCGGATAAACTTTATTATCGCCTCGTCAAACGTGCTTCCGGCAATCTTTACGGACTCGCTGTGAACTATTCCGCCAAGCGAAATCACGGCTATATCGGTCGTACCGCCGCCCATATCAACAACCATACTTCCGCAGGGCTGAGAAATATCTATTCCCACCCCTATCGCGGCGGCAAGCGGCTCTTCAATCAGATGAACCCTTCCCGCTCCCGCCTGCATTGCGGCATCTATTACCGCACGCTCTTCTACCTCTGTTACGCCGCTCGGCACACATATTACCACACGCGGCTTAAAAAGACTTGACAAAACGCTTCCCCTTGTTATGCGCGAGATAAAATACTTCAGCATTCTCTCCGTAACGCTGTAGTCGGAAATAACCCCTTCTTTAAGCGGTCTTACCGCCACTATTGTTCCGGGTGTTCTGCCAAGCATCTGCTGTGCCTCTCTGCCCACCGCCAGCAACTGCCCCGATTCTTTGTCAATCGCAACAACCGAGGGTTCGTTTGCGGCAATGCCTCTGTCCTTGACATATATTAATATTGAAGATGTTCCCAAATCTATGCCAATATCCTGTCCTAACATATTTTTCTCCTTATCTTAAACCTCTGCCGTTTCGCTCTCGCCCCTATGCTTATGCCTTTGTTCCGCACGGCAGAATGTAATGTTACATTTGTGTTACAATTCTGTTACAAAGTATATAATACAACATATTTAAGAATATGTCAATATTCAAATATAATTTTTATGGGTTAATCTATTACAAGTCCGACCGGGCAATGGTCAGAGCCAAGCACATCACTATAAATTTCCGCCGATTTAAGCCTGCTTTCAAGCGACTTTGACACTATAAAATAATCAATGCGCCAGCCCGCATTCTTTTCTCTTGCGTGAAAGCGGTATGACCACCACGAATATCTGCCCTCTTCGTTCGGATAAAAGTACCTGTAGGTATCTGTAAATCCGTCATTCAAAAGAGCCGTCATCTTTGCGCGCTCTTCATCGGTAAATCCCGCATTTTTACGGTTTGTCTTTGGATTTTTTAAGTCAATTTCTTTATGTGCTACGTTTAAATCTCCGCAAAGAATCACAGGCTTGTCTTTTTCAAGGCCCTTTAAGTATTCTTTAAAGTCATCCTCCCATTCCATACGATAATCAAGACGTTTAAGTTCGTTTTGCGAATTTGGAGTATAGCAGGTAACCACATAAAAATCCTCAAATTCGGCTGTGATAATTCTGCCCTCAGAATCGTGCTTTTCAATTCCCATCCCGTATCTTACCGAAACGGGCTTGTCCTTTGCAAACATTGCCGTGCCCGAATACCCTGCCTTCTCGGCATAATTCCAGCAGCAATAATACCCCTTGGGCGAGAAGTCAATCTGCCCCTCTTTAAGCTTTATTTCCTGCAGGCAAAACACATCCGCATCAAAATCGTTAAATACCTTTTCAAACCCTTTCTGCATACAGGCACGCAAACCGTTTACGTTCCAAGAAATCAATTTTTTCATAAGTTAAACCTCTCTTGCCTTTTATCCTATGTCTATTGTAACACAAAGTTTATGATTTTACAATAATTTCCGCAAAACAAAATACGACACCGCCAATCTTTATTCCTTTCCGTCCTCCGTCATTCGGCATTTTTCCGTTTTACCCGCGCGCTTTGTCAATAATTATCCATATAATCCATATCATTCCCATATAGCCGAAAAGTGAGTACAGCCTTGCAACAAGATTTGAAAATCCGTACATTGCGGGCGGAAGCGCGGCAAGGCAAATAACCGCGGCAAACATTATACGCCGGCGCAGTGTTTTTATTTTGTCCGAAAAATGAGATATTAAGCCAAACCCGTACGAAATCGCCGTGGTGCATATCGCCATAAACAAAACCCCCGTATACACTCTTTTACAAGACTTTCCGCACAGCGCGGCAAGCTCAAGCATCGGAAGCTCGCTGTCCCAAAGCTTATCAAAATTCATTCCCTGAGCAAGCCAAACAAGCGTAATAAGTAAGCCTATTATAAACCCTCCTGCTATCGCAGCCCTGCGGATTATCTTTTTATCGGCTCCGCCCGACAGCGGCACCAGAACCGCTCCGGCAGTCACAGTATTATACGCCGCATAGCACACCGCCGACAGCATAATCTCGCGGTTCGCGGTCTCAAAAACCGAAAATGTCTCCTTATTTCCAAACACCGCCGTGCATACGGCAACATAAACCATTCCGCATATCATAATCGGAACAAGTATAACATTAACCGCAACAATTCCGCGAAGGTCAAAGCTCAGCACAAAAAAGCAGACCGCCGCCATAAGCAAGGCCCCCTCTGTCTTTGAAAACGGCGAGAGACTGTACACCAATGCCGCACTGCCCGAAAACATTGTAAAAAGACCGCAGAACATATATATCAGCATAAACCCCTTGACAAAGCCTGCGGCTTTGCCCGCTACCGAATCAACATATCCGTCAAAGCCGATGATATTCTCGTCTGCCGCCTTTGACATAATTATATATGCAACAGCCGCAAACATAAACGCGGCAAGCAGTATTCCGCATACACTTGTATTTGAGCGGAGATTAAAATACTCCATAACCTCTCTCCCCGAGGCAAACCCCGCTCCTATCACCAGCCCTATGTACACAAGCGAAATCTCCGCAGCCTTTTTCATACACTCATCTCCGATTCTTTTTACCCTTTTATTAATTATATTAATATTTGGTCAAAATAAGAAGTAAAATATGTCTGCTCTATTACGCGGCATACTCTCGCTATTGAAATACCGACGTTATTATGGTAAAATATATATACACAGAATATTTTATTTCCGCCGTGCAGAAAGGAGTGTTTGTCTATGGTACGTCCCGCCGAAAGCGCCGATTACGGCTTTGTAAAAGATTTATGGTTAAAATGCTTTGATGATGACAAAGAATTTGTAGACTGGAATTTCAGATGCAATTACAGCTCTGCCAACACGCTTATTGCCGATTTTAATAACACGCCTTCCTCTGCTATGCAGCTGCAGCCCTATACCTTAAGACTTTTTGACAAGGATATCTGCTGCCGATATGTATCGGGCGTTTCCACGCTGCCTAAGTTCAGAGGCAAGGGACTTGTGCGCAGTCTTTTTACGTATGCCCTTCCTTATATGTATAAAACGGGATGTGTTTTAAGCGTTTTGTTTCCCGAGGTAAAAGGAATGTACGAAAAGTTCGGCTATCGAATTATCGGCGAAAGAACGGAATATATATCGGACGATTTCGGCTTGGGCGTAAATCAAATTTCAGATGAATTATTTGAAAGGCTTGACAAAATATATGTTCGGGAAATGTCAAACAAAAATCTTTATGTAAGCCGCGGACGCTTCGACTGGGAAAGGATTCTCACGGATTTGACCGTTATATCAAAGGGTCGGGCGGTTTTTGATAAGAACGGCTATAAGTTGGTATACCCCAATCCGAAAAAAGCGCATAATTATATAATAGAAGAGATTTGCGGAGCAGACCCGAAAGGACTTGCCTTAAAGCCCGCGCTGCCGTTAATGCTTCGCATTACAAACCTTTATGAGTTTATGAAAATCTGCGCCCCGCATCTTCCCTTTAACAAAACCTATACGGTTGTTGACGGATTTATCCCCCAAAACAATGTTTCGCTGCACGTTCTAAACGGCACCGTCACCTATGCCGACGAAACGGGAATCAAAACCGATATAGGCGAGCTGTGCGCGGAAATATTCAAATATATACCCGATAAATTTATAAACCTTCTTTTTTAATACTTTTGTAAATCATATACTGTTGAATTTTAATAATTCAAGTGATATACTTTTGACAAAGCGTGTAATTTAATATTTCGTGCAGTACGCATATTTATTGCCGCCAATACTTTTTAACGCAGTATATTAAATATGTGCAAATCGGGAGGGTGATTTTATGCACATCTATCATAACTCGCAGGACAGCCGATACAGAAAGCCTTTCGGCGCAGTTCCCTGCAAAGCCGAGGTCACACTTCGTCTCGACGTTAAAGACGAGTGTCCTTCATCGGTATGGCTGAGAACCTGGTGCGGCGACCGCGAAGAGCTTCACGCAATGACGCTCAGCGATTCCTCGGACGCATTTGTCTATACCATAAAAATTAATATGCCCGATACGCCCTGCCTTTTTTGGTATTACTTTATTATCGACACAAACAGCGGCGTCAGATTTCGATATGTTAACAATCAGGAAGGGCTTGGCGGCGAAGGCATATGCGCCTCATCCGAAAGCGATAAAAGCTATCAGATTACCGTCTATGACTCCGATTTTTCAACCCCCGATTGGTTTAAAGGACGGATTATGTATCAAATCTTTCCCGACAGATTCTGCGGCGAACATAAAAACGGTAAAATATCCAAAAGCCGCGAAGAGTATATTATTCACTACAACAGGTACGAGCATATCTCGTTTAACCCTCATCCGTATGAATCCGGGCCTGCCTGCAACGACTTCTACGGTGGAAATTTAAAAGGTATCACCAAGAAACTGCCGTACATTAAATCTCTCGGCGTCGGAGTAATATACCTGAACCCTATTTTTGAGGCGTACTCCAATCATAAATATGATACTGCCGATTATAAAAAAATCGACCCGATGTTCGGAGATGAATCGGATTTTGCGGAGCTTTGCCGCGAAGCCGAGAAACTTGATATACGAATTATCCTTGACGGAGTGTTCAGCCATACGGGTGCGGACAGCATTTATTTTAACAAATACGGATATTACGGAAACGGCGGCGCATACAGAGATGTAAATTCTCCATACCGAAAATGGTATTGCTTTGACGGCAACGGCTCATACGAAAGCTGGTGGGGATGCAGTAATCTGCCGAACGTGAACGAAATGGAGCCGTCGTACCTTGACTATATCCTGCGCGATGACGACTCTGTTATAAAAAAATGGCTGCGGCTCGGCGCGTCGGGCTGGCGGCTTGATGTTGCAGACGAGCTCCCCGACGAATTTATATCAATCCTGCGCAGTGAAGTCAAAAAGGTAAAGCCCGATGCCGTAATAATCGGTGAGGTATGGGAAGATGCCTCCAACAAGGTTGCCTACAGCAAGCAGCGTGAATACCTCTTGGGTCACGAGCTTGACAGCGTTATGAACTATCCTTTTAAAGATGATGTTACGGCTTATATAATGGGCAATATAAGTGCCGGCGATATGAACCGCCGCCTTATGTCTATTATGGAAAACTATCCGAAGCAGGTATTCTATTCGCTGATGAATCTCTTGGGTACTCACGACACAATGCGCATAAAATCACTCTTCGGCGGCTTAAGTTCAGACTGCGGCGACACAAGGCTTGAATCGGGAATGGAAGAGCTCGCAACATATCGGGTTTTGTGTGCCGTATTTATGCAAATGACTATGGTAGGCGTTCCCTCGATTTACTACGGAGACGAAATAGGTATGCAGGGCGGCCGCGACCCGTTCAACCGCGCCCCGTTTACCTGGCATTCTGTCGACCCCACTCTGCTTGAAAATGTCATCAGGCTAAGCAAGCTCCGCAGCGAGCATAAGGTTCTTCAAACAGGCTATTTTAAAACGCTTATAGCCAAGGATGCCGTCTTTGTATTTGCAAGATACTTTAAAAACAAAAAGGATGCCTTTGGCAATGTCCAAGACAACAGCTTTGCAATTTGTGCGGTTAACAGAAGCTTTGAACCGCAATCGGTTCTGGTTGATATATCAGAGTTCCGCGCATCATCTCTTATGTGCGGCATTGACAGCCCTCGCCCCATTTCTGCAAAGGACGGATATATCAACTTTAATATTCCTCCCGTAGGATATGTATATATAGAAGGAAAAATAAAATAATTAAAAAGGCTGTGTCCCGAAGTGAAGTGCCCCCCAAAAGCCAGACGCTTTTGGGGGCATATCATATTACCACAGCTCTTTTTAATTTCCTGTCTTTATGTCCGATATATATGCCTCAAAAACCGAGTCATCAACAATAAGCTGAACCTTCTGCCCTTTAAGATAAAGCGCGTCCCCAACATTTACTCCGTGTTCAAGCCTTGTTCCCTTTATCTCTGCGCCTATTACTGCACGCGCCTTGCCGGGGGTTGCCTGAAACTCTTCAACATTAACCCATTTAACCGTTCCAAGCTCAGTTCCGTTATCCGCGTCCGCGCATTTATCGCCCTCCGCAACGCCGTAGAGCAACTCTGACGGCGCTTCGTCGCATACATATGAAAACTCGTAGCTGCGGTCTCCTTCGCCGCTTCCGACGGCAACCTTATAAAGCAGTGCCGCAAGACTGAAAAGCACCAGCGCAATTAATATTAAATCTATTAAATTAAACTTCCACAAAAGTCTTTTTTCCATTATTTCCACCTGCCATATATATTATAAACCAATTTATTCATAAATACAAGAAAAATTTTTTCGACATTCACGGTCGAATACGGTCTCATATTTTTGACTCAAAATTCATTTAATCGGATTTTATTACTATATGTCGCAAAAGGTATATGGAAATATTTTGCATTTTATCTATATAGTGTGGTATAATATGTAAAAGAACACAATATATTTTAGATTTAAACCGAAAGGGGTATGGAAATGTTGTTAGATTATAAAACCACGGGAACAGTACGCGAAATAAACAGAAGGAATCCGAAAATTGAGGCTTCCGTTCAAAAAACAAGCTTTACAAAGTGCGGCGATGTAAAGACGGTGCCGATTGCGGACATTGCTCCCAATCCAAATCAGCCGCGCCGCGAATTTGACAAGGCGGCTCTTCAGGACCTTGCAATCTCTATTATGGAATACGGACTTATGCAGCCGATTACCATTCGGCAGACAGGGCCTTTCAATTACGAACTGATTGCCGGCGAAAGACGGCTGACCGCCTGCAAAAGCCTTGGAATGACCTACATACCGGCAATAGTTATGCGCGCCGACGACACAGACAGCGCGATACTTGCGCTTGTTGAAAATATTCAGCGTGAAAACCTTAATTATATCGAGGAAGCCGAAGCATTTTGCACTCTTATCACCGAACACGGTTTAACGCAGGAAGAGCTTGCGGACAAGCTTGGCAAAAGCCAGTCAACAATTGCAAACAAAATCAGAATACTCAGGCTTTCGCCCGAGGTGCGTAAAATTTTGCTCGAAAACTCGCTGACCGAAAGACACGCACGCGCTCTGCTCAGATTGTCTGAAGAAAGGCAGCAGCTTCGGGTGCTTAAGCTTATAGTAGACAGAGGCCTTAACGTCTCTAAAACCGAAGAGCTTGTGGACAAGCTTCTCCGCGGGCCCGAGTCCGTATTATGCCAACCGCGTAATATGCGCGTATTTAAGGATATACGAATCTTCACAAATACAATAAAACAAGCTGTTGATATGATGCGCCGCTCGGGAATAGAGGCCAAAGCAAAAAAGCAGGAAAACGATTCAAGCATCGAATATACAATTATTATTCCCAAAAACAAAGGATAGAAATTATTTGCCGCGGCTCAATATAACAAAATTTATTTTACTTCCGATAAATCAAAAGTTAAGATTTTTTTAAAATTTGGTAAAAACACTTGACAATTTTTTTATTATGAAGTACGATTATACTTAGATTTGCACCAAATCGTGATAAATTTCACATATTGTCGCGGCTAATGTTAAACGCTTTTGCCTCGGCTCGTTCAAGGTGCTTCAGGAGGGTTTGATATGAGTAAAGTTTTTATACCCGACGGGTATAAGTCATCGCTTGGAAGATATGACACACAAGCGGCAATCGAATTTATAAAAAGCACATTCGTTCGGCATTTTACAAATGCGCTTAATCTTCGCAGAGTAAGCGCTCCGCTTTTTGTCAGTGAGAGCAGCGGTCTGAATGATAATCTGAACGGCGTCGAGCGCCCGGTTTCGTTTGATATTCCGGATGCCGATAACGCGCAGGCACAGGTTGTTCACTCGCTCGCCAAATGGAAGCGTATGGCGCTTAAAAAGTACGATTTTAAGGTTGGCAAAGGTCTTTACACCGATATGAACGCCATTCGCCGCGATGAAGAGTTAAGCAACGTCCACTCTGTCTATGTTGATCAGTGGGATTGGTGCAAGGTAATTTCAAAGCAGGACCGTAATACGGACTATCTTAAACAGACCGTAAAATTAATCGTAAACGCGCTTTGTGACACTCTCGAAGAGGTTAAGGACAAATACCCGTCACTCGGTACCGAGATTTGCCGCGATGTTAAGTTTATCACAACGCAAGAGCTTGAGGATATGTATCCCGACAAAGCTCCTAAGGAGCGCGAGAATATAATTGCAAAGGAATTTAAAACCGTATTTATAATGCAAATAGGTGATTTACTTAAATCGGGCGAAAAGCACGACGGCCGCGCTCCCGATTATGATGATTGGGCATTAAACGGAGACATTATTATTTGGAACGATGTTTTAAAGTCGGCATTTGAAATTTCATCAATGGGTATCAGGGTAGACGAAAAGTCTCTTGCCGAGCAGCTAAAAAAGGCGGGCTGCGAAGAGCGCAGCGAGCTTCCCTTCCATAAGGCATTACTTGCGGGAGAGCTTCCTTTAACAATAGGCGGCGGCATTGGTCAGTCGCGTGTTTGTATGCTTTTGCTGGGCAAGGCACATATAGGCGAAGTTCAGTGCTCGCTTTGGGACAAAAAGACTCTTGAAGCGTGCGAAAAAGCCGGTGTTCAGATTTTATGAGGATGATTAAATGATTCAGGTTATATTGGTATTAAATAAAATTGAATGTTTGGATACTCTTATTTCGGAATTTATGAAAAACGGCATTTCTGGCGGAACAATTCTTGACAGTCACGGTATGGTCAGGACAGCAAGGGATTTTAATGACAATCCGCTTTTTGATATGCTGCGCGAGATGTTTGACCTTGATTCGGGCAATGCAAGCAAGGTTATCTTTATGATTGCGGAGGAATCTCAGGTGCGTACCATTTCCGAGATTGCGAACAGAGTAACGGGCGGACTTCAAAACCCCAATACCGGTATTCTTTTCTGTACACCCGTAATCTATATTGAAGGATTAAGAAAGAACAAAACCCAAGGCAAGGATGCGGAGGCGTAATAATTGCAGTATCGCAAAGATATAAAACATGGTAACAATTTATCGGCTCTGGGATTTGGCTGTATGAGATTCACCAAAAGATTCGGGACAATTGACCAGGAAAAAGCCGAGAAGGAAATGACTGCCGCCATCAACGGTGGCGTCAATTACTTTGATACAGCGTATGTATATCCCGGAAGCGAAGCATGCCTCGGTAAATTCTTAGCCAAAGGTTACAGGGACAAGGTAAATATTGCAACTAAGCTTCCGCATTATTTAATAAAAAACACAACGGAAGCTGACAAAATATTTGATGAAGAGTTAAAACGCCTGCGGACAGACAGAATAGATTATTATTTAATTCATATGCTTACCGACATAAACAGCTGGAATCGCATTGTTGATATGGGTATAAAAGAATGGATAGCGCGCAGAAAAGCAAGCGGACAGATAATCAGAATAGGTTTTTCATATCACGGCGGCGCAAAGGGGTTTATTGACATATTAAACGCCTACGACTGGGACTTTTGTCAGATACAGTTTAACTATATGGACGAAAACAGCCAGGCGGGGCTATCAGGGCTTAAAGCCGCGTACGAAAAAGGTATTCCCGTGATAATAATGGAACCATTGCGCGGCGGAAGGCTAACAAACGGACTTCCTGCTGATGCGAAAAAAGTTTTTCGGAAACAGCCGCAAAAGATGAGTCCCGCCGAATGGGGATTACGCTGGATATGGAATCACCCCGAGGCAACTGTTATACTTTCGGGAATGAACTCCATCGAGCAGGTTGAGGAAAATATGAGGGTTGCCGATACTGCGCTGCCCGATTCTCTCACAGCTAAAGATTTATTGGTATACGAAGAGGTAAAAAATATAATTAATAAGAATATCAAGGTTCCATGTACAGGCTGCTCTTATTGTATGCCCTGTCCCCAAGGAGTTGATATTCCCACTTGCTTCAGATGTTACAACGTTAAAGCTTCGGATGGTTGGTTTAACGGAATAAGAGAATATCTTATGTGCACAACATTCAGGAAAGAGAAAACCAACGCCTCTCTTTGTAAAAAGTGCGGCAAATGCGAAAATCATTGTCCACAGGCTATTAAAATAAGGGATGAGCTTCAAAATGTTCAAGCTGATATGGAAAGACTTCCTTATAAAATTGCACGAACAATATCAAAATTGGTTAAATTCTAAAACAGGTCTCACTAAAATTAGTGAGACCTTTAAACTTTGTAAAAATAAAGTAA
>ERZ773108.376-NODE-376-length-51388-cov-8.328658_pt1 | contig 51388 bp, 35 predicted proteins | sample MGYA00580570_ERZ773108 | MGnify/ENA primary metagenome ERZ773108 (study PRJEB29015, sample SAMEA2737840) | human gut metagenome | biome: human gut; feature: human-associated habitat; material: faeces | place: China | collected 2012 ...
CCGCCAGAGGCTTTGCCTCTGGACTCCACAAGGGACTTCGTCCCTTGACCCTCTCGCGCGATTCAGTTGGTCGCTTCGTCATACTTTGCCCGCGTGTTTATCTGGGAACGATGGTTCCAATTCCGCATTCCGAATTAAAAAAGAAGGGATATTATGACCCAAGTTCTCTCCCCCACCCCCGAAGCCCTCGCGCTTGCGTCGCAGCTGCTCCACGACGGGCAGCTTGTCGCCTTTCCTACCGAAACGGTGTACGGATTGGGTGCGAACGCCCTCGATGCAAAAGCCGTGCTGAATATCTTCGCCGCGAAGGGGCGTCCGGCGGATAATCCGCTGATTGTCCACGTCTACGACCGCGCGCAGCTGACGCCCCTGTGTGAGGTGTCCCCGCTGGCGGAAAAGCTGATGGACGCTTTCTGGCCGGGGCCGCTGACGCTGATTCTGCCGCGCAAGTCCGCCATTCCGGATGAAGTTGCCGCCAGTCTGCCGACCGTCGCCGTGCGGATGCCGTCGCACCCGGTTGCGGCGGCGCTCCTGCGCGCCTGCAAGCTGCCGATTGCCGCCCCCAGCGCGAATCGCTCCGGCAAGCCCAGCCCGACCACGGCGCATCATGTGCTGGTGGATATGGACGGGCGCATCCCGCTGATTCTTGACGGCGGCAGCTGCGATGTCGGCGTGGAATCCACTGTCTTGGACGTGACGAGCGGTGCGCCGTGCATCCTGCGTCCCGGCGGAATCACGAAGGACATGCTCGAAGGCGTACTGGGGCATGTGGACGTGGCAGGCAGTGTCCTGCGTCCCTTGCAGAAAGGGGAAAAGGCGCTCTCCCCCGGTATGCGCTACAAGCACTACTCCCCCGATGGTCAGGTGACACTGGTCGAGGGGGCGGAGGCGGATGTGGTCGCCGCCATGGCGAAGCTGGCCGCCCATGCCGACGCGCAGGGGCATCGCGCGTGCGTGATGTGCTTCACGGAGCATATGGATGCGCTCAAAGACTGCCATCCGCACGACATCGGCTCGCGCGACAACGCATCCGAGGTCGCGCACAGGCTGTTCGACACCCTCCGCCGCTTGGATGAGGAGCACATGGACGTGATTTTCAGCGAGGTTGTGCCGCCGGAGGGCGTTGGGCTGGCCGTCATGAACCGGCTTGGGCGCGCCGCAGCGTTCCACACCATTCAGGCGCGCGACGTGCTGAAAGATGAAGAAGCGTAACGGAAGCTCTGATGCAATGAGGTGGTCAGATGACGGATGAATTTTTCGTCAGATGCAATTGCGCAAATCGAAGGTTTACTGGAGGTAAATCGAGATTTGCGCAAGCAGCAGATGGCGGAAAAGGCATTCGTCAGATGTGCCGCCGAATAAATCAGAGATTCCGCAGCGCAAGATTTACAATCGGCACATTTACAGACACGGCTTTTTCATGATACAATAGGAGGGAAACCACCCACAGGAGGGCTTGACCATGTTTGATGAAATTCTGCAATGGTTCTCCAGCCATTTGTCGAACCTGACCGACGCGCTGGTGTACTGTGCCATCGCGGGGGTCACGCTGATTGGCGTTTTCAAGTGCCTGATTCCCCTGATTACCACAACCCACGCCCTGCGCCGCGCTATCACCCGCTTGCAGCAGGATGCCGGCACGCGGCAGGGCACACCCGTCTGGCAGGAAAAACGCTTTATGGGCAATCGGCTGAAGAACTGCTGGCTGCGCTTCCTGCAAAACGCCGAGCAGCTTGACCGCCGCGGTCTGCCCTGCAACGTTGAGGACTACATCAACGACGATACCGTCATCCACGGGCCGGGCAATGCGCAGTTGGCCGATCTGATTCCGGGTCTGCTGACCTCTTTGGGCATTTTGGGCACGTTCATGGGCATGATGGACGGTCTGGGCGGCCTCGACTTCTCCAACGCCGACAAGATTATCGAGGGCATCCCGACGCTGCTGACGGGGATGCAGTTCGCCTTCGGCACATCCGTCGCTGGCGTCAGCTGCTCCATCTGCTTCAACATTATCAACCGCATTCTGCAAGGCTCCAGCTATCGCGCGATTGACGACTTCGTGTCGAACTTCACTTCGCTGGCGATGTCGCGCCCGCTGGACAACGATGTGCAGCTCATCTGCCAGAATCAGGACTCCAACCACATGCTTTCCACCCTCACCGACACCCTGCCGGGGCAGCTCGCGGGCGCGATGGAGCACTCCGTCCGCAGCGCGATGCAGCCCGTTTCGCAGGCGATGGACAACTTCCTGATGGGGGCGACGCGCGCGCAGGTGGACGGCGTTGGGCGCATCGTCGGCAGCTTTGTGCAGCAGATGAACGCGTCCCTCTCCGACCAGCTGCTCACCCTTGGGCGCACGATGACCGAGGTGAATCAGCATCAGCAGGCGTCGCTGGAGCAAGTCCGCCAGTCACTGAACGCCGCCGCCGCCATTCAGGTGGATATGCGCCAGCTGCATGACGTGACGAACGATGTGATTGCGCACTTTGAGCAGTACATCAAGGAACTCAGTGCCGCCCGCAGCCGCGACGAGGGCTTCGAGCGTTCCTCTGCGGATTTGCTCACCCGCTTGGGCAAGGTCAGCGATCAGCAGTTGAGCGCGCTGAACCGCATCCGCGCCGGACAGGAGGAGCTCGCCCGCGTGACGGAGCAGTTCACCCGCCAGAGCAGCGAAACGACCGCCGCGATGAAGCAGTCCAGCAACGCCACAACGCAGGAGCTTTCCGGCGTCGCCGATGCCATGAAGCAGTCCGCCGCGGAACTTTCCGCCGGCTGCCAGAACTTCACGCAGAGCGTCGTCAGCGGGCTTAGCCAGTCGCTGGGCATGTTTGACGCAAGTATGCAGGGGCTAATGGCAATGATGGGCGAAACGACGGACAAGCTCTCCGGCACAGACAGTGCCGAAGCGACCCGCCAAGCCGCCGAAACACAGCGTCTGCTGACCGCACTCAAGGAGTCGATTGACGCGGCAACCGCTGCGCTCCGCCAGAAGGAGGGGTAAGCATGGCGCGTATCCGCAACCGGCGCGCCGCCCGCACCAGCAACAGCGGCGCAAGCTGGATCAGCTACTCTGACATGATGGCAGCGCTGCTGCTTGTGTTTGTTCTGATTTTGAGCGTCAGCCTCTACCAGTATTTCACGATGCTGGAGACGAAAACCGCTGAACTGGACGCGCAGAAGGCGCTCGTCAGCCAGCAGCAGGTAACGCTCGACGCGCAGACGTTGCAGCTTGCCTCCCAGCAGGTGACGATGGACAAGCAGGCGACGGAAATCGCCATCATCCAAGTGCAGCTGGATTCACAGGCGAAGGAGCTGGAAAACGCCTACATCGTCCTGAGCGACCAGCAGGCGCAATTGCAGCAGGCGCAGACCGATTTGGCTGACCGCGAGGCGAAGCTCATCATCCTGCAAACTGACCTGAAGAACAAGGAAATGGCGCTGCAAGCCGCGAACGAAGTGCTGGAAAACCAACAGGCGGCAATGGCGGCACAGGCGGAGCAGATCGACGCGCTGATTGGCATTCGCCCGCGCATCATCACGGCGCTGTCCTCTGCCCTGTCCTCCGCGAACCTCAGCGCAACGGTGGATCATTCCACGGGCGACATTGTGCTGGACAGCTCTGTGCTCTTCGACACGGGCAAATCCGAAATCCGCGCAGAAGGCAAGGCGCTGCTTGACCGCTTCGTGCCCGTCTACCTGAACGTGCTGCTGCGCGACGAGTACAGCGCGTACCTCGGCGAAATCATCATCGAGGGCTACACGGACTCCACCGGCGACTACTACAACAACCTGAAGCTCTCGCAAGAGCGCGCGCTGTCCGTCGCCACCTACATCCTGAAAATGCCCGGCCTGACGACCCGCCAGCGCGATTTGCTCAAGAGCGGTCTGCTGACCATCACCGGGCGCGGCGCCACGGGGCTGATTTACGACCAGTACGGCAACGAGGACAAGGAAGCCTCGCGCCGCGTGGAGTTCCATTTCAGCCTGAAGGACTCCGAAATGATTGACCAAATGAACCACCTGCTTCAGCAGACCGAAGGAGATTAAGAAGAAGTTTCATGAAGCGTTTTGCCATTGTGAGCGTCGTTTTGCTGCTGATTGCACTGCTCGGTGTCGGCGCAATGTATATGACGTCGAACGTGACGGTGATTGCGCAGGGCGTTACGGCGCTGGAAGCCTACCGGGACTACGACCTGTTCACTGACCTGAGCGCGCAGGTTCGTGCGGGCGCGGTTGTCGGCACGTCGTTCGTCGCCCCGCAGGAGCTGTCCAGCGCGGAAGATTACGTCTTTTACACCTACACGTTCCGGCTGGAGAACAACACAACCCTGCCCGCCGAGATGATTGAGGTACAGATTACGCCCATGAGCGGCGACATTCTGCAAATCGGCAGCGACCAAGTGCTGACCCTCCCCGCGCACACCATCGGCGACGTGACCGCCACCATCCTGACGAGCAAGGACATGCACGCAATCCGCGAGGCGAACATCACCTACTACATCTGGGGGATTCCCTTCACTATCCGGACGACCATCCAGACCAACAATTGATTTTTCCCACAGCAACGCGCCTCCCTGTCGCTTGACAAGGAGGCGCGCTTTTGGTATGCGGTTGTTTATCCGTTGATGCCGTCGCCCGTCGTGTCCGTCGGAAGCGTGACATTCAGGTTGGAGAGTTCGACAAAGCCGCGAATCTGCTTGCCCTGTGCCGTCGTCGTTTCCACGAACGCCCATTCCAGACCGAGCTGTCCCAAGTACGTCACCTGTTGCCCCTGCTGGAGCGTCATCACCGCGCCGCAGGAATTGAGCGGGTCGTCCGTCAGGCTCGACGTGCGCAGGACTTCCGCCGGGTAATTCGCCCAACTGCCGATTGCGTTCACTTCCGACAAATCCTTCACCGCGTCCGCCGTGATGTAGCCGATGCGGTACTGATGGCGGCTGATGGCGTACTGCACAAGCAGATAGCCGTCCTCCTCAAAGAAAACCTGCACCCAGTCGTTCGTGGACAGCAGCGCCTTGCCGTTCGCCGCGCGGAAACTGGCGTCCGACGGCGCGGAATACACCGCGTACTGCTTGCCTGCCGCAAGTTTGGCGTACTGCGAGGGCTGCGGGAAGCCGTAGGGGTACGTCCAACTCCACGGGGAATCCGGAATCATCGGCGGATTCGTCAGGTGCTCGCGTGCCGCCGCGACCGTCCGCGGGAAGCGATCCATGCTGAACTGCGCCATTGCCGTCTCCACCACACCGGAAACCGTCGTCTTGACCCACTTGCCGTTGTCCGACAGAGTGAGGAAGGTCATGCCGCTGCGGCTCACTTCCACCTGTGTCGTATCACCGAAGGACAGGTTTGTCAGCTGCCAGCCATTCGCTTCATGCGTGAAATACGCGCTGTCGCCGTTCGGGTAGTAGATGGCGAAACGCCCGTCCGCAATCGCCGCCAGCTGCGGCACGTTCGCGTCACCCTGCCCCACCGCGCCCCAGTTGCGCATGGTGATTTTCCAATCCGCCTGTGCGGATGATTTTTCCGCCAGCACCAGCACGTTCGTTTCGCTCTTGGTGTTGCGCATCACCAGCAGCGCCGCTTCGTAGCCGGATTTCTCCTGCATCACCGCGAACGCCTTGTTCTCCGGCATATCTGGCTGGTTCGCGATAGCGTAGTGTGCCCACGCCTTCACGGTGAACAAGTCCTCAACTTCCAACGGCAGTTTGCTTTCCGCCTGCGCCGTCAGCATCGTCAGGCACATCACAAGTGCCAGCAAAAACGTTCCAATCCGCGTGTACTTTCTCATGTCTCTTCCTTCTTTCTGCCGCACTTCCCTGCGGTCTTCACCTATCTAACGCATCAAAAGCGGCATATCTTCCCTCCATTACAAATTTTCTGCACAAAAAAACGCCCAACCATCGCTGATTGGGCGCAGATTTGCTTATTCCGTCACCGTTTCGGACGGCTGCGGTTCAGGCGTGATGACCTCCACCGTGTCCGTCGGCGCGGGTGTTGCTGTCGGGGCTTCCGTCGGCGCGGGCGTAGCCGTAGGGACTTCGGTCGGCACTTCCGTCGGCGCAGGTGTCGCCGTCGGCGCTTCCGTCGGTTCTGGGATTGCCGTCGGCGCATTCGTCGGCGCGGGTGTTGCCGTCGGCACGTTCGTCGGGGTCGGCGTGATGATTACCACCGGGCTGGTCGGCGTCGGCGTCACATTGCCCGGATTCACCGGCGCTTTCTCGTCGAAGAGCAGCATCAATGTGTCCGCATCAGCAACGCCAGTGATTTTCTTCTCCTCATAACCGCAGACGGTCTGGAAGAGCTTGATGGCTTCCGTCGTGCGCTTGCCGTACACGCCATCAACTTCCTTCTCCACGTCGTTAGAAGTGAAATAGCCGAGATCGAACAGGCGCTGCTGCATCAGCTTGACAGGCGTTCCCTTCTTGCCTTCCTTCAGGGGCATGTAGGGATCGTAAACCGGCGCTTTTTTGGAATACAGCTTCTCCTGCATGGCAGCAGAAGCATACCGGTGCTCGGTGTAGCCAATGGCGGACTGGAACAGGTTGACCGCGAACTGCGTGTCGTCACCCCAGACGCCATCCACCTTGCCCACGGGATAGCCCAGCTTGGACAGGCGGTTTTGAAGCTTGCGCACCGCCTTGCCCTTGCTGCCGTAGTTCAGGCGCGTGTACTCGGACGCAGCCGTAGCGGTTGCGGTCGGGCGGGGCGTAGCCGTCGGGCGGACAGTCGCCGTCGGACGCGCGGTTGCGGTCGGCACAACGGTTGCAGGCGCAGGGGTAGCCGTCGCAACGTACGCATTGCCGCGGTCTGTCACAACTTCAATCGCCGGCAGACCCGTGCTGATTTCCACGTTCCAGCCAAAGGACTCCGCGGGCGCATAGCGGAACAGCTCACTGCCGATGGCGGATGCTTTCTCCGTCAGCTCCGACGTCGCCGGATAATTGGTGGTCGTCAGCGCGACGCGGTTGTAAACCGTGACGCTGTGGTCAGATGCGACGATGGTGATGTTCTCGCCGTTCGCCGTCATGCTCAGCACAGGCGCGGTGATGCCCAGAATCGCCAGCGTCCGCGCAGTCGCGACGTTCTCCGTGCGCACCATCAGGGCAGCGGTGTTCGTCGTGTTCTGTTTGAGGTACAGCAGTTCATCCGGCGCGGTCGTGGTCTGCTCGTCCGCCAAATCGCAGAAGGCAAGCACACCCGTATCCACAATCGTGGCGCCATTGCGCAGCACGCCGTCCGTCAGCGTATAACTCGACTTCGCCGTCAGCGCATTCACCTGCTCGTCGGTCGGAGCTTCCGCGATAATCAGCGACTGCGAGCCGTCCAGCGCAATGCTGAGCAGCTTGCCATCCTGCGCGCGGCAGTAGACAACCGTGTCGGTAATCGAAAGAATATCCGCAATCGGATAACGCAGAACGCGCACCGTACCGGTCGGATCCTGCAGATACAGCTCATTGCTGCTGCCAAGATACGCCGTGTAGCCCAGATGCGTTATCGTCGGCTCCGCAAACGCGGTCGACAGCATCAGCAGGCTTACCAGTCCTGCCAGAAACTTCTTCATCCGTTCTTCCTCCTTTTGCGCGGAGCGAACCAGCTTTGGGCTGTTTCCTTCCCCTTGCAAGAATAAAACGCATGACGCTGCTGTTTTGTTCCCAGCGGAATCAAATTTTTCCGAAATAATTTTTTTCCATGCCGGAATCCATAGGAAAAACTTGCATTCCATTGCATATCCTGATATAATAGAAGCTGTCGTGATGGGCAAACCGTCCATCAGGTTTTTGCTATCCGCTTTTTTTCCGCAAGGGCACAGGAATTTCCATGATATGAGGAAAGGAAGAGAACGAATGAAAAAATGGAAGCTGCTCGCAGGGCTGACGCTGCTGCTTCTGCTCCTGCTGAGTGTCACAGCGCAGGCGGATTCCAGCAGTTACGGCGTTGTGTTCGGTGCGGCGAATGTCAACCTGCGCTCCGCCCCTACTACCAGTTCCGCCGTTTTGGGTGCGTACAACAAGGGAACGTGGATGACCGTGCGCGGATACAGCAACGGCTTTTATCAGGTGGAAACACCTGACGGCCGCTATGGCTGGATGCGGCAGGATTACCTGCTCGTTTCGGCGGATGCAACCGGCACAATCGGCTACGTCTCCCATGCGGGCTACCTGAACCTCCGCCGCGAGGCCAGCACATCCGCCAAGGTGCTCGGCAAGTACGACGATGGCACGCCATGCGTCATTCTCGACCGCGCTGGCGACTGGTACTATGTTTCCGTTGGCGGTCAGACCGGCTATTTTCTCACCCGCTTCATCTCCACCCGCAGCGGCGTCTACTCCGACAAGCTCGGCATGGTCATTTCGCCGAATAAGGAGAACGTTCATCTGCGCTCCGGCCCGGGCAAGAACTACGGCAGCCTCGCTTCCATCCCCGGCTGCACCTACGTTATGATTCTCCAGCAAGGCAACGGCTGGTGGAAAATCGCTGTCAACGGCGGCGTCGGGTTTATGTCCGCAGACTATCTGCGCGCGGGGCATATCCGCCGGTCCGAAGGCGAAGCTCTCTGCGCGAAGGCGGCGGGAAGCAGCGCATCAGGCGGTTCTTCCTCCACGGCACAGCAGGCAGCCTATGCAGTCGTCAACAACCCGAATCCGCGCGACAAGCTGAATCTGCGCAGCAGGGCGAGCACCCGCGGCACGAGCTTAGGCAAGTATTCCAACGGCACGGTGGTCACGATGATTTCGCAGGGCGACCAGTGGTGCAAGGTCAAAACGCCCGACGGCAAAACCGGGTATATGATGACCGACTACCTTTCCATTCCCTCTGCCAGCTCATCGAGTTCCACACGCATTGTCCGCCATCCGCAGGGGACGTATGTGAACCTGCGCAGCAGTGGCTCGAAATCCGCGCGCGTGCTGGTGCAAGTGCCGCACGGGTCAACGGTGGTTGTGCTCTCCGCAGGCAAAACGTGGACGAAAGTGCGATACAACGGGTACACAGGATATATGATGACGGCGTATTTGAAGAAGCAGTAAGGAGCTATTAAGGCAAGACGCGGCAGGGGGCTGAAAAAATCAGCCTCCTGCCGCTTGCTTTGTATGAAGTTTATTCCCCGCATTCTCCCCCGCTGCCCTCGCAGACATGCTCCATGCCCTGCCGCAGTAGCGTCGCCACATGGTCATCCGCCAGCGAATAGAACACGGTCTTGCCGTCGCGCCGCGCCTTAATCAGCCTTGCCTGTTTCAGCACACGCAATTGGTGCGATACAGCGGATTGTGTCATGCCCAGCAGCTTCGCGAGGTCGCATACGCACACCTCCGCCGTCAGCAGCACGAACAGGATGCGCACGCGCGTCCCGTCGCCGAACACCTTGAACAAATCTGCCAGCCGCAGCAGCGTTTCCTCCTGCGGCAGCTCGTGCTGCACTTTTTCCACCACTTTCTCATGCACACACAGGAAACCGCAGCCCTCTACCTCCAGCTTCTCTTCTGCCTCCGCCACACATTCCGCCTCCTTGCCTAAATCGCTCTCATTATAGCATGGTTGGCGGAAAAACGCAAATGGTCAGGCGAAAAAAACATGCTGTTCCATTCATATGTTGTGTTTTCTATGCAAATATGCGCATCATTCCTGAAGTTCCAGCGTAAACCCCTTCGCCTCATCCGGATGGCAAGCATCCCACCTCTCTCCCATATTGCGAATCGGTACAAACGTCAGCCGCGTGATGTCCGTCTCCGCCGGGTAGAAATCGAAGCCGACGGTCAGCTGTTCGGGCGTATCCACGCCGTACGCGCCGTTCGTGACCTGCTGGAAATTCGCGTAGGCGTCGTAACCGGCTTCTGTCTGCCCGTTGACATACACGCGCCAAGCGTTCGGCAGGTTCGTCATTTGGCGGATTTCGTCCTCGGTATACGCCGCTGAAAATTCATAGTGCATGGTGATATTCGCGCGCATAAATGACAAGTTCACATTGTCAATCACGAGGTCGTAGTCCCCCATGTCGATGCGTTTGCCGACCAGCTCCGGATGCGCGTATTCATCCGCAAAATCCGTTGTGAACTGCACGATGATTGTGTCCGCGCGCCGGAATCCGCCGCAGGAAAGCAGCTGTTCCGTCCGGCTGCCCGAAAGCGGCTCGGTAATGGTGCCGTCCGCCAGCATCGCCGCCTCCGCCGCATACTGATACTCCACCAGACTGCCATACGTCACGGTGATGATATGCTGCCGCCAGTTGTTCTGCACATAGGCTTCGAGCGTGTCCGCTCCGCCCGCCAAGAGCGCCTGATACTGCTCGTCCGGCAGATATTCCACTTCCCACACGGGCTGAAGCAGTTCGAACGTCATCGTCCACGCAATCGGCACGCCTTCCGGCGGCGACTGCATATCACCATCCCAGAGCACACCGTCGAAGGCAAATGGCGAGTCACTCCAGCTGTCCGTTTCATCCGGCAGGAACATGCCGCTCATGAAATCGCCGCCCCCGCAGCCCTCAATTTCCAGAGCGTACGTCTGCCCTTCGCATTCCGCCGTCACCTGCATGTCCATAAAGACCTGCTTGCCCGCCTTGGGCTGCACGTTCATAGCAACATCGACCGTCGTGCCGTCAAACACAAGGTCATTGACGGACAGCGTGAGCAAATCGCCGTCGTAGGCTTCGTTCAGCGCGACCAAATGTGACATGTATTCCGGCGTCAGACCCGACGGCGGCGGATAGTCCGTCACGCTCGCCAGTTTCGCCGCCGCTACGCCGACCGCCGTGAGCATCATCAGCATGAGGGCAAGCGTGACAATCGTCCGCATTCTTCGGCTCATCCGGACGGGATTGCGCGTTTCCACTCGGTGGTGCGTCAGCGAATGCTCAAAGGCGGCGCGGGTTGCGTCCGGCATGGTTCCGTAGGCGGATTGCAGCTTCTCCCGCAGTTCCCGCTCGGTCATTGCACGTTTGCCCCCTCTCCCTCCGGGGCGTCCAGCTCCACGCGCAGCTTTTTCCGCGCCTGATGCAGCCGGAATTTCACCGTGCCTACCGGAACGCCCAGTGTCTGCGCGGTTTCAGCCACCGTCAGCCCGTCCAGATAGTACAGCACGACCGGCAGGCGCAGCGTATCGGGCAGATTGTCCAGCATCAGGCGGAAGTCCGTATCCCCCTGCGGCGCGGGGATTTCCGGCACGTCGTCAGTGGACATAACGGGCTTGCTCTTCCGGCGGATGTCCTTGCACACGTTGATGCAGATGCGCACCGCCCATGTGCCGAAATATTCCTCCCTGCGCAGCGTCGACTGCTTCTCCCACGCCCGCAGTGCCGTCTCCTGCATCGCATCCCGGCGGTCATACTCCTCGCGCAGCATGGCGCAGGTCACATGGTAGAGTGTTCCCTCAACCGCGCGCATCTTTTCGATCCATGTTGCTTCGTTCATTCCGTCCCCTTCTCTCCCGACAAATTCAGCGTGAAGCCCGCTTCGCCTTCTGGCACGATGCGCAAGCTCGTCAAATCCGCGCACGGCGCAAAGTACAGGCAGATGGACGGCTGATTCACATCCACCACGCCGACCGGCACGCCCGCATAGCCCGACGCGCGCGCCCATCCCGCTTCACCCGCCGGATTCTGCTCGTCGTTGCGGTAGATTCGCCACACGTCCGGCAATGCCGTCCCATTCGGCAGTGCCGTTCCATTCGGCGCTTCGCAGTGCAGCACCACGCACCCGCCGAGGAACGATGCGCGCACATAGTCCACAACCGCCGTGTACCCGTCCAGCGGAATCCGCAAGCCAGCCAATTCCGGGTGGACGTACTGCGTGTTCCCTTCCGTCGCGAACGCCACGGTATATGTTTCCGCGCGCTCGAAGCCGCCGCAGCGCAGGAGCAAATCCGCCTTGGACATCTGTTCTATCTCGTCCCAGCCCGCGCCGCACATTTCCAGCAGGTAGTCCTCCACGCCCGCGTCCGTCAGCGTGATCATGTGCTGCTCCGCCTGCTCACGGATGTACTGCGCCACGTCGTCCTCTTCGCTGAGCGCTTCATACAGGTCATCCGGCATGGTTTCCGTCTGCCAGACAGCTTTCAGCACGTCGATTTCGATTGTCCACGCAATCGGCTTTCCTTCCGGCGGCATCTGTCCGGTTTCATCGAGCAAAATGCCTTCCGCAGCGTACTTTTCTCCATCGAATGTGCCGCCGAGGTCGGGCAGCATCATCAGGCTTTGGAACTCGCCGCCGTAGACATCCAGCGGGTCAAAACGGTACATTTTGCCGTCGCATTCGCCGCATATGCGCACTTCCACCGCCAGCACGTCGTCCGTCTTTGCCGCCATCTCCATCGTGAATGCCAGCACACTGCCGTCGTACACCGCGTCGTTGACTGACACAGACAGCAAATCGCTGTCATACCGCTCCTCCAGCGCGAGATAATGCGCCTGATAGTCCCCTTCCGTGCCGTCCTGCGCGGGGTGGACGTCGGTAACGCTGAAGAACCGCGCCGCCGCCACGCCAACCGCCGTCAGCATCAGCGCCATCAGCACAGCGGTGATAACGATGCGCATCGTCCGGTTCAAGCCGATGTTTCGGTGTGTTTCCGGCGCACGGTGGTGCGTCAGCGAATGCTCAAAAGCTGCGCGGGTTGCATCCGGCATGTTTCCGTAGGCGAATTGGAGCTTCTCGCGAAGCTGCTGTTTGGTCATTGCGGCTACGCCTCCTTTCTGATTTTGGGGTGCGATTCGCGGGAGTGTTCCCTTTATTGTGTTGCGCAGGGGGCGCTCCTGTGGGAGCGAGCAGAGGGGAATGAAAACAGGCGAATCCTGCGATTGCCCTCTGGACTGCTTCGGAGTGCACTCTGCTGTTAGCAGTCTTTCCCGTTGCTTGGGATTCCCCATATTATTAGACGCCGCATCCATCGGTTTGGTTGGCGAAAATCGAAAAAAGAGGAAACGGGCGAAAATGCCGCGCTTCCCCTTGATAGAACAGATTAGCCGGAGATTTTGAGCGTGCCAGCGTCCACAGACGGGCTGCCGATGCTGCTGCCCTCGAAGGTCAGGTCGCTGCCGACGGCGCAGATGCTCTTCAGCAGCTGGTAGAAGTTGCCCGCCACCGTGATTTGCTCCACGGCGCGGCCGCGCTTGCCATTCTCGATGGTGTAGCCCTTGCTGAGCAGGCTGAAATCGCCGCTGGAGGGATTCGCGCCCGCGTGCAGACCCGCCAGTTCAGTAATCACCACGCCGCTGCCCACGTCCGCCATCAGTTCATCCAGCGACTTCTCGCCCGCGGCAATGTACAGGTTCGTCGGCGCAACCATGATGCGTCCGCCCACGCGCGCGGCGTTGCCGGTGGAAGATACGCCCTGCTTGCGCGCCGTCTTGCGGTCGTGCAGGAGGGTCGTCAGCTTGCCGCTGTCTACGACCTTCTTCGTGCGGCTGGCGCTGCCTTCACCGTCGAACGCGCTCGTCGCCAAGCCGCCCTTCATCAGCGGGTCATCGACGATGGTCACGACGTCCGCTGCGACATTTTCCCCTTCCTTGCCCGCGAAGAGGGACAGATTCTGCTGGGCATTTTCCGCCGAGAACACGCCCCAGAACGTCTGCAAGAGGCTCTGCATGGCGTCATAGCGGAAAATCACGCGGTATTCACCCGTCGGCACGGGAGAAGCGTTCAGCTGGGACAGCGTTTCTTTCGCCGCATCCGCAGCAATTTTCTCCGGGTCAATGCCGTCAAAGCGGCTGGACACAGCCACCTTGCCATTGACCGCGGTGGACGCGCCGTCCTTCGCAACCAAGCTGGTGTAGGAGAAGAAGTAGCTGCCCGAATCCTGTAAATTCAGCCCATAGCTGTTGCGCAGGATGACTTCGCTGCTGGAGGATGCGACCACCGCGCTCGGTACGCGAACAATGCGCGGGTCAGCGGCTTTCGCCAAGGCTTCCAGCTTCAGGCATTTCTCAATTTTCGCTTCAGCGCTCGTCGTCGCGACATCGCTTTCTTCCTTCTCGATGGTCGGATAGCGTTCTTCGCCCGCGAAAATCTCGTCCTGCTCGTCGGTTTCCAGCAGGGTGGCGGATTCCTTCACACCGTCAATCAGCTGGCGGACGGCATCAGCGTCGAACGCCTCGGTGGACGCGCTGCCCATCTTGCCGCCAAACATGCCGCGCAGGGACACCCCGCACGAGGATGCCACCTTGTAGTCGCTGATTTCGCCGTCCAGTGCGCTCACGTTGAAGCTGTCGCCGCCGTGATAATATACTTCCGCCGGGTCAATGCCCGCCGCCTTCGCAGCAGCAAGCACCTCATTCAAAAATTCGTTGACTTTCATCTGCTTTTCCTCCTTAGCGGCCGCCCACGGTGATGCTGCTGACGCGAATCATCGGCTGACCGACGTCGGTCGGGACGCTGCCGCTCTTGGAGCCGCACATGCCCTGCGACAGTTCCAGTTCTTTGCCAACGCGGTCAATCTTCATCAGGATTTCGCTGCCGCGCCCAATCAGGGACGCGCCGCGCACCGGGTGGGCAATCTTGCCGTCGCGCACCAGATACGCTTCCGCCACGGAGAAGTTGAATTCGCCCGTCGCCGGGTTGACGGATCCGCCGCCCATCTTGCGTGCGTACAGACCGTCGCCCATGGACGCGATGATTTCCTCGTTGCTGTCATTGCCGGGGGCGATGAAGGTGGAGCGCATACGGCTCGTGGGGGCATAGGCATAGCTTTCGCGGCGGGAGGAGCCGGTAATCGGGTGATTCATCCGGCGGCTGCCGAGGCGGTCCACCATGTAGCTCTTCAAAATGCCGTTCTCAATCAGCACCGTGCGCTGGCTGGGCGTGCCTTCGTCGTCCACATGGATTTGACCCCAGTTGTTGACAAGCGTGCCGTCGTCGATGGCAGTCACGATGGGCGACGCAATCTGCTGGCCGAGCTTGCCGCAGAATTCGCTCACGCCGATGCCCACGCTGGTAGCCTCCAGCGAATGGCCGCACGCTTCGTGGAAGATAACGCCGCCGAAGCCGTTGTCAATCGCGACGGGCATCACACCCGCCGGGCATACCGGTGCATGAAGCATCGTCACGGCCTGCTGGGCAGCAATTTTCCCTGATTCTTCCGCATTCACGCGCGTGTCAAACAGTTCAAAGCCCATAGATGCGCCGGGCGCATCACTGCCGGACTGATTTTCCGTGCCGTTGCTGGCAATCGCACTCACGCGCAGGCGCGTCTGCACACGGCGGTCAGTCACGAACACGCCCTCGGTATTGCAGATGCACACATCCTGCACATGGTCGCCATAATTCGCCATCACCTGCACAATTTCCGGGGAGACACTGCGCGCCGCCGCTTCCGCCGCGCGGAGCTTCTCCGCCTTGAGTGCCGCCTTCACGTCAGTCGGCAGGAGCAGAATTTCTTCCGGGCGGGAGGCATCCCATGGCTTGAACGGTTCCACCACGCAGCCCTTGCCGCCGCGCACCGCCGCTGCTGCCTGACGCGCACAGTTCATCAGCCCTTCCCGGCTGGTATCGTTGGTGTAAACATAAATCGCATTCGTACCGCTGAACACGCGCACGCCCGCGCCGTGCGTCCGGCTGGTCGTCGCGCTTTCCAGCTTATGAGAGCGCATCCCCATCGCGTGGTCAATGCGGTCTTCCATGAAAATTTCAGCGAAATCACCGCCGGTACGTACCGCTTCCTGCAATACTTCCCGTGCAACGTTCTGATCGAGCATTGGTGTTTCATCCTTTCCGAGCCGTTCCTCGCGGCTCATGTTTTATTATACCACATTCTTTCCCATTTGTACATGACCCGCCGGGAAACTTCGCGGCTGCACAATTTTCCACCCGCGATTTTTTCGGTGGCGCGCGTTGTCTTGCGCACACAAATGTGTTATGCTGAGGATGGCAGCGATTTTTCCTATGCCTAATTATAATTGTCGTAGTGGCGAAACCCCTGCGCAATGCAAAAAAACACTATTTATCATCATTGAAAGGAGTCTCCCCCCATGGAAACCATGCAGAACATCCTCACCCGCCGCAGCGTGCGCAAATTTGCCGACAAGCCGATTGAACCCGACAAACTCCACACCATTCTCGAAGCCGCGATGAGCGGGCCGTGCGCCGTCAACGCCCGCGAATGGGCGTTCATTGTCGTAACCGACCGGGAAAAGCTCGCGCAGATGGCGGAGGCGAACGGGCGCGTCGCGCGGATGCTGAATCAGGCAGCGGCGGCGATTCTTGTCTGCGGCGACCTCGACCGCGCTTTTCCGCCCGCGCCGGATTTCTGGGTGATTGACGCCGCGATTGCCGCGCAGAACATGACGTTAGCGGCGAACGACCTCGGCATCGGATCGGTCTGGCTCGGCACTTGGCCGGACGAAAAGCGCGTGAAGCGGCAGGCGGCGATTTTCCAGCTGCCGGAGACGATTGTACCGCACTCGATACTCGCGCTCGGCTATCCAGCGGAGGATATCGACATGTGCGCAGTGCGCCCCAGCCGCTACGAAGAAAACCGCGTACACGTTAACCAGTGGTAAGAATCGACCCGACCGCCGATATTTCCGGCAGCCGGGTCGTCTTTTATTCTTTGGATTCCGCAGGTTTTGCGCCGTCGCCCGGTGCTTTTTCGCGCTTCACGTTAAGCGGAGGCACGTCAAGCTCGCACCGCAGCGTCTCCCGAAGTTCCTTCAGGCACTCAATCAGCAGCGGATTAAACACGCCGCACTCGCCGTTCAGGATCATAGACATTGCCTGTTCGTGGCTGTACGCGGGTTTGTAGACGCGCTCACTGATGAGCGTATCGTACACATCCGCCAGCGAAACGACCTGCGCCGAAATCGGGATTTCGTCCCCCACCAGACCGTCGGGATAGCCGTGCCCATCATAGCGCTCGTGGTGCCAGCGGCAAATGTCGCAGGCCGTGCGCACCAGCTTCTCGTTGTGGTGCGCCGCAAGGTCGTCGAGCATCTTCGCGCCAAGAATCGTGTGCTGCTTCATCTGCTCGAACTCTTCCGGCGTCAGCTTGCCGGGTTTATTCAGAATTTTCGCGTCAATGGCGATTTTACCAATATCGTGCATCGACGACGCGAGGGCAATCAGGTCGCAGTCCTGCGGGGTCAGGCGGTAGCGGTCGGTTTTGGCGCACAGCGTCTCCAGAATTCGCTCCGACAGTTGCCGCATATGCTGCACATGCGAACCGTTTTCGCCGTTCCGGAACTCCACCACATGGCTCAGGATGTTAATCAGCAGCATGTTGTTCTTTTCTTTTTCGAGGATTTGGCTCGTGACCATTGACACCAGGCGACGCTGCTTGGCGTACAGCTTAATGGTGTTGTAGACGCGCCGATAGACTACTTTCGCATCGAACGGGCGGCTGATGTAGTCGCTCACGCCCTGCTCGTAGGCGCGGCGGATAAAAGCATCCGAGTCCTCGCTGGATATCATGATAACCGGCAGATTTTCCAGCATATGGCTGCGGTTCATCGACGCCAGCACCTCGAAGCCGTCCATCACAGGCATCAGCAGATCCAGCAGCATCAGCGAAATTTTCTCGCTGCCCGCGTTCAGGATGTCCATGCACTCCTGCCCATTCGCAGCTTCCAGAATCTCGTAGTCGTCCTCCAGCATTTCCGTCAGCAGCGCGCGGTTCAACTCCGAGTCATCCACAATCAGGATGCGTTCTTTCCGCGCGTGCAGCTCATTCTCCTGCTCCGACGACTGCGCCAGCATCATCTCCGTCATAACCATGTTCGTATGCGTTTTCGCCTGATACATCAGCTGGTCAGCCTGCTCCACGGCAGTTTCCAGCAGGCGGCCATTGCCCATCACGCCGCCGATGCTAATCGAAATTTGCAGATTCGTGTACCCCGGCACAGGCGTATTGTGCACCGCCTCGCTCACTTGCAGCAGGCGGCTGTACAGGCGGTCAGCGGGGATGCCGGGCATAACCAGCAGGAACTCGTCTCCGCCCAGGCGCACCAGCAGATCGCCGCTCGCGGTATGCAGCTTAACGGACTGCGCCATCGTCTCCAGCACAACATCGCCCGCGCGGTGCCCGAAAACATCATTATAAAGTTTGAAGTTATCCACATCAATCATGGCAATGCCCGCCTCATAGACGGTTTTGCACATGTGTTCCTCGTAATAGCGGCGGTTGAGCGTCCCCGTGAGCGCATCGTGGTACAGCTTATCCTCATAACTGGACAGGCGATTGGCAAGCTTCTCGCCCGACTCGGCGTCAATCATCATGTCGTCGTCGAGTTTCTGCACCAGTTCCAGCACATAACGCCCGCCCTCGACATGCAGGTAGCGCGCCGTCACCTGATAAACATTCGGGTCATCGTATTCGAGCTTGATTTTCTTGCATTTCTCCATGTACGCCCGGAGAACGATGCAGTTTCGGCATCCCTGCGATGTCATCCGCCCATCCCGGCAGGGGCAGGCGCGTGAAGCCGGATTGTGCTTGCGCGCTTCAATTGTACGCAAGATATCTGCCTCGCTGATGAGGCGAACCGCGGTAAAGTTCTTGCGGTAAATGGCCAGCTCCTTCTCCATTTCCTGCATGGTAATCATCGGCTTGTCCTACTTTCCATCGGGCGGTGTGAAACCAGAGGTTGCAAAATCGGCAGACAAAATACCCCCCCCCCGATAATTTTGCGTCGGAGGGCATTTCGCATCTGCCAAATTCGGTTCTTAGTGACACTTTAGCCATTCTTATACATTGGCAAGTGGACGAACCGCATCCCCGCAATCAGTCACCTATACCAACGTATATTGTCCATTATACACTACTTTCGGATGGTGTCAAGTAGGTTACTTGTCATCATTACAGCGTTACTTCCCTGTTTTCGGGCGTTTTGTACATTTTTTTCGGCTAAATGCGCCATTTTTTCGTATTTTTTACGAAAGCTTTTGTTGTTTTTCACCAAAAATATCGTTTTTGGAGGATTTTTACCCGTTTTTTGCATTTTTCGTCACATTTCGGTCGAAATAGGCCAGCAGCGATGCATATAGGCATTCGCGTCCCTGCGGAAAGACGTCGCGACTGCGCCGGATGAAGTCCTTCACATCCTGCCGGCGTGTATGCCCATCGGCAGGGCATGGATTCTTGACAACAGGCAGATTCTCCCTCCGTGCGAAGCCAATCACGTCGCGCTCCTTGACCATGAGCATGGGGCGAAGGACTTGCAGGTTCGTGCGGTCAAGGTGCGTCACGGGCGGAAAGCAGTCGTAGTGCCCCTCCAGCATTAGGTTCATCAGGCTCGTTTCAATGAAGTCGTCCTGATGGTGCGCATACGCGATTTTATTGCATCCCAGCGCCATTGCCTTATCGTTGAGCGCGCCGCGTCGGAGCTTGGCGCACAGACTGCACGGGTGCTTCTCCTTGCGGATTTCAAACACAATCTGGTACACCTTTGCATCCACAAAATAGAACGGCACGTCTAATCCTTCGCAGAACTGCCGCATCGTCTCCACGTCTGCCTCGCTGCCCGGCGCACCGCTGCCGACGTGAATCGCGCACAGCCCGTACGGCACGGGATAGAACCGCTGGAGGTGCTTCAGCCCCATCAGCAGCGTCAGGCTATCCTTGCCGCCGGACAGTCCGACCGCGATTTTATCCCCTGCCGACACCATATCGTAGCGCTGCATACACTGGCGCAGTAGACTCATCAGGCGCTGCAAATCCATTGCCATTCAGCATTCCTCCAGCGTCTTTTCGAGTGTCTGGCGCGCCGACACCGCGTTCTGCGGATTTGTGTTTTCCAGCGTCATCGGCAGATTCCGACGCTTCGCGAGCTGCATCAGCGGGCGGTAATCCATCTGCCCCAGCCCCGGCGCAATCGACAGCAGCCCATCAAACATGTTGACATTCGCGATATTCTGTCGCGCCCACGCGCACTCGTCCGTGCCATCAGGCAGGAAATCCTTGATGTGCAGCAACTCGGCGGAATCCCCCAGACGTGCAATCGCATCCGTTACGACTTCTTGCGCCTGATGGACGTTCTCGCGGTCGAGCAGGTTCACCGCATCAAGAATAACCCGCAGGTTTTCGGACTGCACCTCCGCCAGCACCCGCTGGCACCTTTCCGCCGTGCAGACAATGTGCCGCGTGACCGGCTCGATAGCGAATATCATGCCCTCTTCCTCCGCCCAGCGAACGACGGGCTTCACGCGCTCAATAAACAGGCGCAGACTCTCCTCCGTCCGGCACTCCGGGCAGGATTTGTAACCGATATTGGGCGCGCCGGTTTCCGTGCCGACCATCAGCGCGCCGATTTTTTTGCCGAACCGCAAATGCGCACGATAATTCATCAGCGTGCGCTCGTGCGCCGCCAAATCGGGGCTGCACAGGTTCAAATAGCACCCCAGCAGCACGCACCGTTGATTGTACTTCTCCAGCAGCCCGCGCACCTCATCCGCCAGCGCGTCCGTCAGCAGCTCCGGCGCATCCGCCATCTTAAACCCCGGCACGACCTTGCTCATCGCGATATGGACACAGGAAAACCCCTGCTCCTTTGCGTTACGCAGGTGTTCCTCCAAATTACTTCCTGCCGTATCATGCAGCCGAATTCCGATTTCCATGTGGATGCCCCCTTTACAAGGACAGTATACCGCATTTTTCGGGGGAACGCAAGGGGCGAATGAAGCGTGCCGAAGTCCTCCACCTTAGCCCTTACACGCGATTCAGTCGGTGACACTTTCATGCTTCTCCCGCGTGTTTATTGGGCGAACGCGGCGGCTTTCGCAAGGCAATCCTCCACATCGCAGCGCTTCTCCCCGTCCAGCGAATTACGAACGCTTTCCAAGCACGCCCGCATCTCCCGAATCAGCTGCACAGCCGCGTCATAATCTTTCTCCCACGCAATCCGCCGCAAATCCTGCTCCACGCGCATTCGATCGAGCGAACGCTGCAATTGCTCCTTTTCCTCCGCCGCCGACGCGCGCCAAAGCAGCTCCTTCATGCCCTCCAGCATTTTCTGCACGCACGGCTCCGCCATCATCTGGGACGCGGCGCGGTTCTCTGCCTCATCAGGCGGATTCTTCCCCTGCGCGGGCGCAGCAACGCCCTCTGCCAGCAGCTCCTGCCGCACCTGCGCAATCATCTCCGGATGATGCTTCAAAATCGCGCGATACTTATTCTGATAGCGCAGCATCCGGCTGTGGTCGCCGTCTGCCATCCGCATAACACACGCGCGGACGCTCATGCCCTGCCCGCAGCCCGTCAGCACCTGACGCAAGAGATCATGCGTCTCCGCCTCCGTGAAGGGAATGAACGCCTGTACGCGCGGCGTATTCTGCTCCTGATTCCGCAAACAGGCGTAATAGTAGTTGCGAATGCTGTTGGGTTTGCGTCCCAAGTCCACGGATAAGTCCTCGAACACTTGCCGAAGCGGCGCGCCGCTGCCCCGCGCCTCCTGCACAGCGGAAAACAGGCGGGACGTCTCCTGTTCCTGCCAACCGACACATTTGCGTTCTTCCATGCGTCTTTCCTCTCTTTCCTGCATCCTTTCCGGGTGCGTATTCCTATCATATCCCGGCGCATATGCGTTCATGCATAAAAGGTGTACACAAAAAAGGCGCTCCGAGCCATTTTCGCCCGAAGCACCCAATTTCATGATTTGCTTTTCCTTCTCTCCGCCCACTGGAACAGTGCCGGATACAGCACAATCGCGAACAGCATCAGCCCGAACATCTCTGCAAAGCCCAGCCAGTGCGCATCCAGCAGCAGATTACCCGCCGCCTTCAGTCCCTTCCGCACCGCCAGCAGCAGCGCTACGCCAACCACGCCGCGAATCACGCGCGCCTTGCCCGCACCCTTTGCATCAAAACCGACAAAGTGCCTCTCCAGCACCCAGCCAAGGCAGAAGCCCATCATCGCCCCCACCGCCTTGTAGCAGTCCGTCACCATGTCCCACGGGTCAACCAGCAGCGTTCCGTCCGGCAGCACATCCATCGGATACGGCTTCACGCTGGTGTAAATCAGCATCGCGGCAGACAGGATGATGCCGATAGTCGCCAGCAGCCAGTCGCGGTTCTTGCCGCCGTCCGCCCAGTTCAGCAGGTATTTTGACAGCAGCAGCACGACCAGCGCAATCATCATCCCAACCAGCACATCTTGCGGCGTGTGCGCGCCGAGCCAGTTGCGGGCAAACGCCGTCAGCAGCGTCAGCAGCACGCACGGCAGCATCCACCATTTGCTGTACTTTTTCAGGTACGCCGCGATGTTTCCGTAAAAAGACGCTGCCAATGTCGCATGTCCGCTTGGAAACGAGTAGCCTGTTGCCGTTGCCGCCGCTTCCGGAGCGATTTGCAGCCGCGCATCCTGCTTCCACGGGCGATAGACGCACGCGATATTCTTGATGAGCTGCGTCACCATCGTTGCACCCGCGAAGCACAGCCCCATCCGCTGCCCGGTGCGCTTGTCGATGCACCAGTAAAATACGACGATAATGACAACCGGCAGCGACCCGGCGGCAAATTCCGAAATGAAGAGCAGCAAGCTGTTGATGAAGTTCGGCGCTTCCGCCCGGAGGTTCTGCAAAAACAGCAGATATTCAAAGTCCAACGCTATTGACTCCTTTGTTACTTAATGACGCTCATGTCCAGCGCCATCTTCGCCCATGCGTCCGAAGCGCCGCTCGCGCCCGTGACTTCCGTGCCGGGCTGATAATCCGGCGTGGTGTACCAGCCGCAGAAGGTCATGTGCGGGTAGGTCGGGGCATCCGGCAAATCCGCCTGATGAATCGCGCTGCCGTTCACATGGTAGGTCGTCAGCGCCGTCGCCATGCCCTCTACGGTGATGCGGTAAGCGGTAATCTTCCCGTTCGTCGCGATGACATAACAATTTTGCAGCTGTGCAGGGTTATCAACGCCGTTTTTGCGCATTTCCGCCAGCAGGATTTCGCTCGTGAACCACGCGGTTTTCGTGCCGTCCGCGTTCTGTTCGACGCTCGCCGCGTCCACCGGAATCCACCAGACGCTCTTTTCCGCGCTGTCCAGCACGATTTTAGGCGTACCCGCGCCGGAATAGCGAATGCCAATGCGTGCGCCGTCCGCGAACCACTCTATTTTCGCTTCGAGCTGGATGTAGGAGGAATCCCATTCCTTCTGGCTCGTCAAGCCGTCGGCGTTCGCCCAGAGGATGCTCTCGTCCGCCTCCGCGCGCACTTCCGTCAGCGCACTGCCCCATGCCGTGCTGTTCTTGCCTTCCCACAGCGCGTCCAGCACCTGCGGGTACACCACGCTCGTCGCCTGACTGCGCAGCTTCGGATTCACTGCGCGGCGAATCCAGGCGTGGCACTCACCACCGGACGTCTGATTGTTCCCATTGTCCCAGATGACAATCGGCACGCCATAGCGCTGGGCATTCTGCGCGACACAGTACGCCCACTTCGCGCGCTCGTCGTGATTGCCATTCGTGTTCGTCGCACCCGTTTCGCCCATCACGACCGGAATCCCCCGGTCAAGGAAGGTTTCCTTGATGTTCTCGAACACGCGGTTGATTTTCGCGCCATCCTTCTCCGGGTCGAACGTCGTCTGCGTGTCCTGCAGGCAGAAGGTCTGCGGGTCATACGAATGCACGGACACGATGATGTTTGCCGCCGCTTCGCCATCCACCGTCGGCAGGGCAATCGCCGCCGTGCCCGCCGGGGAGCTGGTCGCCGCGTAGCCCGGAATCATCAGGCAGCGCTCGGCGTTGCAGCCCTTGGCGTCCTTGCGGATGGTGTTCACAAACACTTGGTTGAGGTAGTTGACGGCAGCGTAGCACGCCGCGTTGCCGCCCCACTCATAGTTCGTACCCTGCGCGCGCGGCTCGTTCATGCCCTCGAAAATCACATGCTGGTCAAAGTCGGCGAAGGTGACCGCAATCTGCCGCCACATGGCCGTCAGCTGCTCGCCGATTTTCTCCGCGTCCGCCGCGAAATTCGGCTCGTTAATCCACGCTTCGTGGTGCATATTGAGGATGACGAACAAATCCGCCTCGCGCGCCCACTCGACCACTTCGCGGACATGCTGGAGGAAGTCCTCGCGGATGGTGTACGTCCCATCGTCCGAGGTATAGCGGTACCAAGTCACGGGAATGCGGATGGTGTCAAAGCCCGCTTCCTTCACGCGCACCATCAGTTCCGGGGTGATTTTCGCGTTTCCCCACGACTGCTCCTGCGCGGTCACATCCGCGGTATTGCCGCCGGTTGCGTCCAGCGTATTGCCCAGATTCCACCCGAAACCCATCATCTCAACGATTTCCGTCGCTGTTTTGCCTGTCAGCATGGTTGATTCCTCCTCGGCGGCTGCCGGAAGCACCGGCAGCAGCATGGTCAAGAATAGCGCAATCCATTTTCGCATGTTTCGCATGAATTTTCCTCCTATTGCTTATAGGATTGGATTGTTACGCAGGGATTTCGCTCCTTCGGGAGCGACCAAAGGGCTTTCCGATCGCCCTTTGGAAACCTTCGGCGCCCCTTCGGATGTTACAGGTCTGTTATGTTAGTTTTTTAGTTTGTGTGCTTTTGATTGTTGAGAAATTGCCTTACCCTTTCGCCGGCGGACGCATTGTCAGACTAATTCTGTTCGTTTTCGCATCCGCTTCCAGCACCCACACGGTCACGATGTCGCCGACTCGGACGACTTCGCTCGGATGATTCACGCGTCGCTGCGCCATCTGGCTGATATGCACCAACCCATCGCGATGAACGCCGATGTCCACAAACGCGCCGAAGTCGGTTACGTTGCGCACCGTGCCGCGAAGCTCCATGCCGGGCTGCAAGTCCTTCAAATCCATCACGTCGCTGCGCATCAGCACCTGCGGCAGCTCATCACGCGGGTCGCGGCCGGGGCGGGACAGCTCCGCCGCAATGTCGCGCAGGGTCGGTTCACCCACATTCAGCTGCTTCGCCAGCGCCGCGAACCCCTCCGCGTCCGCCAAGGTCAGCAGCTTGCCGACCGCCTCCGCCGGGGTGAGCGAAAAGTGCTTCAAAAGGGCGCGCGCCGCGTCGTAACTCTCCGGGTGAACGCCTGTGTTCTCCATCAAGTCCTTGCCGCCGGGAATGCGCAGGAAGCCTGCGCACTGTTCGAAGGCTTTGGGGCCAAGGCGCGGCACTTTCTTCAGCTGCGCACGGGTCGTAAACGCGCCGTTTTCCTCGCGGTACGCCACGATGTTCTTCGCGACGGTCGTGTTGATGCCCGCGACGTAACTCAGCAGCGACACGCTCGCCGTATTCACATCCACACCGACGCTGTTCACACAGTCCTCGACCACGCCGCCCAGCGCCGCGTCCAGTTCCGCTGCTTTTAGGTCATGCTGATACTGTCCTACGCCAATCGCCTTCGGATCGATTTTGACCAGCTCCGCCAGCGGATCCTGCAGCCGCCGCGCAATCGACACCGCCGAACGCAGACTGACATCAAACTGCGGGAACTCCTCCGCCGCCAGCTTCGACGCGGAATACACCGACGCGCCCGCCTCGCTGACGACCATGTATTTGAGCGCATCGCCCAGCGCCAGCTCCTTCATCACCTCGACGAAGAACTGCTCTGTCTCGCGCCCCGCCGTGCCGTTGCCGATGGCGACGATGCCGACGCGGTGCTTCTGGATCATGCGCTTGACGGTTTCCTTCGCCTGCGCAACCTTACCATGGCTTGGCAGTGGGAAAATGACGCCCGTATCCAGCACGCGCCCGGTTTCGTCCACAACCGCGACCTTGCAGCCCGTGCGGATGCCGGGGTCAAGCCCCATCGCGACCTTCCCGCGCACCGGCGGCTGCATCAGCAGCGGGCGCAGATTCAGCGCGAACACGCGAATCGCCGCTGCACTCGCCTTGTCGGTCAATTCCGCGCGCAGTTCCGTGTCCAGCGACGGCGCAATCAGCCGCGTGTACGCGTCGTCGCACGCCTGCGCGACGTACTTGCACGCCGGACTGCCCGTCTGCTGCACGAAGCCATAGCGCACGAGCTGCTGCGCTTTCTCCTTGTCCACGTCCAGCGCGACTTTGAGGAAGCCCTCCTTCTCCCCGCGGTTCATCGCCAGCACTCGGTGCGACGGCATCAGGCGCAGCGGCTCGCGGTGGTCGTAGTACATGCGGTAGGTGCTGTCCTCGTCTTTCGCCGCGACCGTCGCGACCATCGCCGTTTGATGGTAGTACGTTTTGAGCTTCGTGCGGACGGCGGCATCGTCGCTGACGACCTCGGCGATAATATCCATCGCGCCTTGCAGGGCATCCTCCGCCGTTTCGACGCCCTTTTCCGCGTTCACATAGCGCAGGGCGATGGTTTCCGGCGCCATCATGTTCCGCTGCTGGAGCATCAGCGCGTTCGCGAGCGGCTCCAGCCCCTTCTCCTTGGCAATCGACGCGCGGGTACGGCGCTTCGGGCGGTACGGGCGATAAATATCCTCCAATTGCGCCAATGTCGCGGCAGCATCGAGGTCGCTTTGCAGCTTCTCCGTCCAGACATCTAACTTTTGCAGGCTTTCACTGATTTCCTGCCGACGCGCTTCGAGCGCCCGCAGTGCCGTCAGCCGTTCGCTGATTTCGCGCAGCTTCTGGTCATCCAGCGACCCGTGCTGTTCCTTGCGGTAACGCGCGATAAACGGCAGCGTGCAGCCCTCGTCAAGCAGGCGAATGACGGCGTCGATTTGCCACGGGGCGGTTTGGAACTCCTGACAGAGCGTTTGTGTGATAGTCATGTCCTCACCTCAAATAATGATGCCTTCCAAATGATCCACCTCATGCTGAATCACCTGCGCGGTGAAACCAGAGAACCGCTGCACATGCCGCTGCAGCTGCTCATCCTGATATTCCATCAAAATCTGCTGATACCGCAAACACGGGCGCTCGCCGTCCAGCGACAAGCACCCTTCCTGCGCCGCGAAGGGAATCTGGCGATCCGTGATGACCGGGTTGAGCATCACCAGCACGGTTTTCCCCGCCATCACCGCAATGATGCGCTTGCGGATGCCAATCATGTTCGCCGCCATGCCGACGCACTCATGCGCATGGGCGCGCAAGGTATCCGCGAGGTCACGCGCAACGGGCAGATCCTCCGCCGTCGCCGTCTGGCTCTTGCAGGACAGGAACATCACATCTCTCACAATCGGCTGAATCATTGCTTCTTCACCACCACGCCGCCAGTTTTCCAGATGCTTCTTTCGGGCACTTCACCACGCACGCAGCTCAGCGGGTAGATTTGGCTCTCCCGCCCGATAACCGTGCCGGGGTTCAGCACGCTGTTGCAGCCGATTTCCACATAGTCGCCAAGCATTGCACCCATTTTCTTCAAGCCGGTTGCCATGCTTTCGCCTGCGCCGCGAACCGTCACCAGCGTCTTGTCGCTCTTCACGTTGCTGGTAATCGACCCCGCCCCCATGTGGCTGCAATAACCGAGGATGCTGTCGCCGACGTAGTTGTAGTGCGGCGTCTGCACATGATCGAAAAGAATCACGTTCTTCAGCTCCACAGAGTTGCCGACCACACAGTCTGCCCCCACCAGCGCACTGCCGCGGATGAACGCGCAATGCCGCACTTCCGTCCGCGCGCCGATGATGCAGGGCGCACCCAGATACGCCGTCGGCGCAACCGTCGCGGTTTTGTGCACCCAGACGTGCTCACTGACTTCGGTGTATTCCGCCGGGTCAAGCGCCGCGCCGATGCGCAGGATTTCCGCCTTGATGCCCGCAAGCGCCTCCCACGGATAGGTAAACTGCCGCAGGTAATCCGCCGCCAAAGTGTGGTTAAGGTCGTAAAGCTGTTCGATTGTCAGCATAATCTGCCTCCTATTTATTATGTTGATTGCTTTTTCGCCCTGCGCCGCCGAATCAGCCAGAGCATGAACATCGCCAGCATCAGCCCCGCCAGCGCGCCCGATGAGTCCAGCAGCACATCCTGCCACTTGCCCGTGCGCCCGGCAACGAAAAGCTGATGGATTTCGTCCGTCGCGGCATAGAGCGTACATCCCGCCCATGACAGCCAGTGCCAGCGGGCGCGGTAGCTGTCCAGCAGCAGCGTCAGCAGCATTCCCAAGAGCGTGTACTCCAAGAAATGCGCCGTTTTCCGCACGGCAAAATCCACCTGTGCATACAGCTTCCAGTACGCCTTCCCCGTCAGTCCCTGCCGCTGCGCCAGAGAATCCGTAATTGGGCGGGCAATTTTACCGCTGATGCTGCCGGACTGCACGCCTTCCTGTGCCGAGAAGCCGAACATCACCAGCAGCAGGGACAGCGTAATCAGCCAGAGGATAGCACGATAAAGGTGTATTTTCCAGTTCAAGGTTGCTTTCCCTTCCTGCGGCGAAAGTTACGCCGCGCTTGTTTATTTCGCGCTCCACCCCGTCAATTCCTGCCGTGTTGCATGGATTTCACGAAAAAGGGCTGCCCGTTGCAGACAGTCCTTTTGTTGGATTATTTCACGCGCTCGCAGTACACCGCCACGCGTTTTGTGCCGCTGATGGTGCAGGTCACAAGCGTCAGGTCATAGCCGGAATGGGCAATTTCGTTCGCATCGTTGGGGGAAATCGTGTTTTTCTCCCGCACAACGTAGCGGAAAACGTTATTCTCCATGTCCGTGAAGGTAACGGTTGCGTCCAGCGCCAAGCTGCTCAGCTTGCCAAAGTGGTAGGTATGGGCAATAATGGTGAGGTTGTCCGCGTAGGCACTGCCGGAATAGCGGCACGGCGACACGCTCAGGTTCTCGTACGACCAGTTGCGCTGCACCGGCACTTTCAGCCCCAGCGACGGGATGGACAGCGTGCCGATATATTCGTGCCCATTGACCTTCTCGCCCGGCATTTCGATTCCCGGCACGCGCTCGTAGAGCTTGCCCGTCGGCGCGGGCGTGGGTGTCGACGTGGGTTCGGGGGACGGTGTCGGTTCAGGCGTCTCCGTCGGTTCGGGGGATTCCGTCGGCATGGGCGTTTCGGTGATTTCCGGCGCGCTCGTCGGCTTCGGCGGATTCGTCGCAGTCCCTGCCGTTGGTGCGCTCGTCGGTTTCGGCGGATTCGTTGCAGGATTCACCGTTGGCGCGCTCGTCGGCTTCGGCGGATTCGTCGCAGTCCCTGCTGTCGGCGCATCTGTCGGATTCGGCGGATTCGTCGCAGTCCCTGTCGTCGGCGCGCTCGTCGGCTTCGGCAGGTTCGTCGCAGGATTCGCCGTTGGTGCGCTCGTCGGTTTCGGCAGGTTCGTTGCAGGATTCGCCGTCGGCACGCTCGTCGGCTTCGGCGGATTCGTCGCAGGATTCACCGTTGCGGGCGCACTCGTCGCAGGGGTGTTCGTAGCAGTTACGTCATCACGCGGAATGTCGGTCATCAGTGCGTCAGTTACGGAGGGCGTGGATGCTGCCGGGGTATCCGCCGCAGTGGCATCCGCCGTCGGCGCGTCGGTTATCGGCGCATCCGTCGCGGGTGTGTCTGTCGGCATCATCGTCGCGGTGACTACGGGCGGTGCAGCGGTCTGCTGCGATTCCATCTGCCGCTGAATGCGAATCTGCTCCAGCGCCATCAGCGCATCATCCGACTCCTGCTGCGCGCGGCTGGCATCCCACTGGTTGTAGCCCACCAGCGCCAGTGCCGCCAAAATCAGCACCAGCCCCAGCGTCATCAGCAGATTGCCCTTACGGTTCTTCATGCTCTTGACTCCATTTCCGGTGCAGAATCCAGCCAATGACGAACAGAATCATGCCCGCGCCCGCCAGAATCGGCACCGGCCACCACAATTGCCCCGTTTCGGGAATCGGAGCGGTCGGGGTCGGCGTGACCGTGCGGCGGTTGGTAATCACATACACGCCGTTTTCGATGGAATATTCCGGCTCATAGTACACATCAGCCCCCAGAATCTCGTTGAGGGTGTACACATGGTCAGCCGGCAAATCCTTGAAGATATGATGCCAGTTGTTTTCGCTGTTCAGAATCACCGTGTCGATATGCTGACCGTCCTGCATCAGATGAATTTCAATCTGCACAGGGCGATATGTGCCGCGGTTGTCGTCGTCCCACACCTTGACGCACTCAAGGTCAATCAGCGCGGGCGAGCGTTCCAGCTTGATGGTGGAGAGGACGTCATACTGCCACTCGTCGTCCACATTGCGCGTCGGCACAGAGGTCAGGAAGGACTGGAAACTGTACGCCCAGCCGCCGATGATAACCGGCGTGCCGGAAACAAGGTACAGACCGGGGTTGAGTCCCGCGAAGGCAACTCGACCGTTTTCATCCGTCGTGCCGGTGAAATCAGGCGTTTCGGACGCGGTGAGGGCTTTCATCGCTTCGGACGCGGCTGCCCAGTCCGCCGCGTTCTTCAGCGCGTTAATGTCGATATTCAGGGTGCTGTACGGGCTGCGCAGGGCGAACCGAGCGTCCGCATCCATGTCCGCCACCTGATACAGCTGGAAGGTCACGCCGGGCAGGTGCGCATCATCCTCGTTGTCATCCGCCTGAATGGCGAACGTCAAGGGGTGCGTCAAATCCACCCGTTCAAAGGCAAGCGCGCAGGGCGCAAGCAGAAGGCAGCACAATGCTGTCAGCAGGACAAGCGCCAGCAGGCGCGAGGGTTTGCGGCTCATCACGACCGCTCAGCTCCTTTCCGCTTCTTGTGTTTCGGGCTGGTCGTTACCAGCATGAGAATGAGGAGAATCAGCAGCATCGGCGCGGCGACAATCGGCGCGACGATGTAGGGGTCAATCACGAGTGCGTCCGCGGAGATGCGCACGGATAGCTGCGCAAGCGACGTTTCGACCCGGTGACCACGGACAAGCAGCCGGTGCGAGTTAATGCCGTAGGGTGTGCAGGTGACAAGCGTACACAAATCCATGCCGTCATAGATTTGCAGTGCGCTGACGTCATGCGGCTCGACAATGAGAATTTGGTCGATTTCGTAAGTCAGCACCTTGTCCAGCACGCGGAGGGTGAAGGTATCGCCGTAGGTGAGCTGGTCAAGGTTGGTAAAGAGCTTGGCGGAGGGCAGCCCTCGATGCGCCGAGAAGGCGGAATGCGTCCCCGGTTCGCCGGTCGGCAGGCTTGTGCCCTCAATGTGACCGACGGCGACTTGAAGCACGTTGGCGCTCGTCGAGTGATACAGCGGCAGCGTCACGGCAATCTGCGGAATCTCAATCACCCCGATGATGCCCGAACCGCCGACATTCATCACCGCGTCGTACTCCTCGCGCTCCTCGTCGGTCATGATCAAGCGATCAACGGTAGACTGTGCGCGGAGTTTTTCGTTATAAGCGTTTGCCGCCGCCCAATCCGCTTCGTAATCCTTCTTGGACTCCTGCTCCACCGCCGTGTTGTAGGTGGCTACGGCACGCGACTGGTGGAAGGAATTGTAGAAATCCGACACGGACGGGTACAGAAGGAGCGTCAGACCCACAAACAGCACCACAAACAGCAAAATGGTTGTCATATTGCGCTTCATGAGCCGCCTCCTTTCTGCAAACATGCTTCATTTTCCCATTTGGGAATGCCGGGCGGCGGCATTGCGCGCACCGCCCGGCAGGGGTTTCATCAGAACATGGGGATGTTCAACGAATTGCGGGAGAGAAATCAGATTTCGTCCGCTTCGGCCTTGCGGCGAACGATGAGGATGAGCGCCGCGCCCACGAACATCATGCCGCCCAGCACGTAGAAGATGGTCGTGCCGATGCCGCCGGTCTCAGGCAGGGTCGCGCCGGACTTGTTGACGAGCTTGTTGTTCATCGTAGAAGCCGCCGTGAGTTCCATAGCTGCACTTGCACCGCCAGCAGCTTCCTTGTGGTCTGCCGAAATCGTGATGGTGACAGGATCCAGCGGATTATAGGTAGCAGGAACCGTGGTTTCCTTCAGCGTGTATGTGCCGTGATCCAGACCGATGATGTTGAACGTACCATTGGCTTCCGTAATCATTTCATTGTTTGCGACATCCGTATAGGTATCATTCGGCTTCGTGGTGCCTGCGACAACGTAATTGCCATCGGCATCCTTCCACAGCGGAACAACACGATCATTTTGGTCATAAAGCGTGAAGCCAGCGCCAGCCAGTTCTTTGCCTGCTTCAGCCGTGTTCGCATACTTCGTGTTGTTCACAACATAGGTGAAGAGCCACACATGGTCTTCCGGCGTTTTACCCATGCCATCAGCATTGGGGTTGTTGGAGTATTCCAAATCGACGCTGTTCTTGTTGTTCGTGCTGGTTGCGCTCGCGTTGAAGACCTGCGCTTCTTCGTTCAGATACGCCGTGTAAACAACCTCAACCGTAATCTTGTCCGTAACAAGGATGCTGGTGTTTTCTTTCATCACCTTCTTCAGGTCTTCGATTGTGAGCGTCCAAGACGGCTTATCCTGATTTTCACCAACCTTGCCTGCGCCCTTCTGACCAGGCGTTGCAGTGCAAACATAATCGGTAGCTTTCAGTGCGATGCCGTTCACCTTCACAGAATCAATCTGAACGAAGGTAATGCCCTTGGACATGGTGTCGTTGAAGACCAGCTTGTACGTCGGATAGTCATTATAATCCGCATTGACCGGAATAGTCGCGACCAGACGGAACTTGAAGTTTTCAAACAGCGCGTGGTCGGCACTCTCGCCCCAGCCTTCCGGATTCACTTCTCCGCCGTTCTTTTCAGCATCAGCAACTTCGTCCTGTACCTGCTTGTCCACAGAGGGCTTTTCAGACTTTGCAGTCGCAACGATGTCCTGATCCAGCACCTTTACAATCAGCAGCGTGGCAGCGCCGTCCTTGCCTTCCAGCTTTGCCTGATTGTCCCGCACAAGGTAATAGCCAGGGGTCAGTTTCTGGCTCTTGCCGGGGGCTGCTTTGGTGGAAGAGAACGTATCAACCGGAGCGGATTCAGCGTTCCAGTACTTCGTGATTTCAGCCAGCTTTTCCTGATTCGTGCCCGAAACAGTTTTCAGAGCCTCCAGAACTGCGTCCGGCACAGGATCACCAGTCGTGACCGCAGCAGTGTCGTTCTTGGCGTTTGCGCCCCACTTGACGCTCGTCAGCACTTTCGCACCAGATTCATCTGCTACAACATCAGCAGTGAAAATCTGGTATACCTGGTATTCGTGATCCACATCGTCCTTCGGATTCACCGTAATCGTAAAACCGGTAGCAGTCGGCGTATCGCCTTCCGTCACTTCAGAAGCGCCCGCGACAGTGACCATGCTCAGCACGAGCATCATGGCCAGCAGAATTGCCCAAAACTTTTTCATGGTTTTTCTCCTTTTCGTTGTCGTTCGTCATTCATTGGGAAACGTTTTGCGGGGATTACCGGGGTTGCCTACGTCGGGAGGTCTCCTGACGTATAGCTGCTATGCTTTTTTCATTCCTCCTCCCGTCGTTTTCTTCCCCATGTTTATACAAGGGCTTTCGCCCGCGTATACGGATTGAGAATCCCCCGGAAGGGGGCTGCCGACTGCTCAGCAGCCTTCCCTCCGGCGTTTGATTTCCTGCCCCAGCAGCAATGCCGCCGCTGCCATCAGCAGCAGACCGCCCGCCGTGTACGGCAGTGTGCCGATGCCGCCCGTCTCGGGCAGCGTGTAGGTAATGGGTGTGTTCGTAATCTGGAAGACGCGATTTTCGCTGTTCGCGGGAATCGGCGCGGTGTTCGTGGCGTTCGTGTCGTCCGTCACCAGCTGCCAGCCGCTGCCAACCGGGGTCTTCTCGACGACGTAGTAGCGGTAGATGTTGCCACCCGCGTCATACGCCGGGAGATTGTACCACTTGTAGCCCCACCAGATGTTCTTGCTGCCTTCCGGCGCGGTGTATTCAACCACTTCGCCAAACTGCCAGCCATCCAGATTCTTCGCGACGACCTTCCCCGCTACCGCGTCCCAGCCAAGGGTAACGGTCGCGATGATCTTGTCGCCGTCCGCCGCCGCTTCCGCGGTGGTCTGCTTGAGCGTCAGCGTGATGTCCGGGAGGTTCGCGGGATTCAGCGTGAGCTGATTGTCCAGCGACGTCCAGACCTTGCGGGCGCTGACGTCGGTCAGGGTGTTGGTGACGGTGAGTGTCTTGACGTTCAGGTTGATTTCCGGCCGTTCGCCGTTCGTCGGGGCAGAAGCCGAATGGACTTCGTTGCCTTCCGCGTCCACTTCCTTGACGTAGTAGTACCATTCGCCGCTTGCGCCTGTATCCTTGTCGAACCAGTAGCGCGGCAGACGGGTCAGCGTCAGCGTTGCGGCGTCGGTCGGCGTATTCGTGCCGACCGTCAGCTTCACGGTGCCGTCCGACAAGAGCGTCGCGTCCATGTTCGCTTCCAGCGCGCCCAGCAAGGGTGTGTAGCGTTCGTGTTGGGAAGGACCAGCGCCGTCACGCTTTTCGCGCCAGATTTGCAGGTACACGACGGTATTGCTGACATTCAGCGGCAGTTTGCTTCCGCTGCCTGCGGGGAAATACGCCTGCTTGAACTGCTTGGTGATTTTCAGCTTCGTCGGCGTGTTGGTAATTGTGCCGATTTCGTTGAAGCCCAGCTCCAGCTTGCCGTCCGGCAGGTTGTTCAGGTAGCCCGCCAGCTCCACTTCGCGGATGATGAAGGACGCACTGCCGTAGCCCGGCAGATTCCGGATGGTCACGCGCCACGGTTCATCCGCCTTCGCCAGCCCCGACACATGCAGGTAGGGCGCGCCGTTAATCTGCACCAGCTCCGCCGTGAGCGAACTCGGCGTGCAGATAACGTTCTTCAGGCTGAAGTAGCTCTTTTCCAGCAGGTTTTCCGTTTTCCACTGCGTGGAGTAGACTTCATGATACTTCATCATGACTTCAAGGTAGATGTCCTGCATCATGCCCTCTTCGCCGAACGTGTCCGCGTCCGCCCATTGCTTGACAATGCTGATGCTCTTGGGCACGTTGGTAATGGTCACGTTGTTTTCCGTCGTATCCTTGAAGGTGATGTAGAGAGTCGAGCCGACGAGTTCGCTTTCATCCGCCGTCATCACCGGCGTGTAGCGGTCCAGCGTGTCGTTGCCGACGCTCGTGCTTTCGAGGATGTAATAGCGGTACTTGCGCAGGCTGCCGTCGGGATTGATGGTCGTGTCGTACAACGGCAGGTTGTCGATGGTCAGCTTCCAGCCGTTTTCCGCCGACAGGACGTAATTCTGCTGGAAGGGGGCATAGCACCAGTCGTAGTGCACCACGCCGTCCGAATCCGTCCAGTTTTCGCCCCAGACGTTGCGGAAGAGCGAAATCGACACGTTCTGGATGCCCAGCGGGTTCTGCGCGCCGTCGTACTCCACTTCTTTCGCCCACTGCTTCACAATGTTGAGCTTGCCGGTCTGCACGTTGGTGATGGTCGCGCTGGTGTCGATGATGGTGTACAGCGTTCCGCCGTCCGTGTTCGCCTCAGCCGAATCCTTCTCCGCCTCGTCAACACGGAAACCGTCCTCCGCCTTCAACTTCACACTGATGGGTGCTTTCGTCTTGGAGTCAAGTTCAAAGACATCTTCCGGTCCAGTAATCCAGCTCGTGTAGCTGTAAATCGGCGTGTACTTCGCTCCGTCCGCAATCACTTCGACCAGCTCGTAGGTGCATACGGTCGGTTTCGCCGCCTTGTCACCTGCTGCGATTGTGCCATCCGTGTTGTACTCTACTCTGTACAGCAGCAGCGATTCTGTCGTTTTCCAGCCATTCTCCGCCGTCAGCGTGATGGATTCTTGGTACTTTTCGTCTTCCATGCGGGTGCTGACCCATTCCGTGCCGTTCCAGACGTGCAGCGTCGGAATCAGCTTTACGGTAACAGACGTGGGAGTTTCCTTGATGCTGCTGTCCCACAGCTTCGTCAGTTGAATGCTAACTTTACCCTGTTCGTACAGCGGCACGTTCTTCGCGTGGATTTCCGCCGTTCCGCCGTCCGCAGGCAGTTCTACCTTGCCCCACTCATTGCCGTTCGTCGTTTCCTGCACGTCGCCGCTGAAGATGACCTGATAGCCATAGCCGTGGTAATTGCCGTATTCGTCCCACGCTTCGGCGATGCTGTATTGGTAGGGCATCTTCACCGCTTCGCCCGCCTCGTTGACCGTGAAGTAGTACTTCGGCAGGTTGGTGAACACCCACTCCGGCGCTTCCTCGCCCTTCAGGCTCTGCGTGACGTAGAAGTACTGCGTCTGCTGCGCATCCACAATCTCCTTGCCGTCCGCGTCGTAGCCGACAACCGGCGTCTGAATCAGGCAGAAGGTCAGCTCGTCGCGGTCGATGAAGCGCGCCCACGTCTTGTCTACCTTCACATTGACATATTCAATGTCGTAGTTCTTTTCGGTCACTTCCGGGAGCGTGTCCGTCAGCGGCTGGCGGTAAACCTCCTTGATGTCCTTCAAGTCAGCCGTGAAGTAGTCCTCCGGCTTCTGCGGGAAGTCCGCAGGCAGATGCTGCGTGCCGAAGTAGCCGTCAATCGTCGCTTCCGACACCTCGTAGGTGTACGCCCACGCGGATTTCACCGTGCCGTCGGCGTTGTATTGCGCATAAACCGACTGCGTTTCGTTCCATTCTGCCCAAAGCGCCGTATACGTTGCTGTGGTGTCCAGCTCGATCGTCTTTGCGGTGGGCGTTTCCGCTGTCCAGCCCGTATCCGGGGCATAGACATGGCGGGTGCGCGTCACGGTAATCCTCGCCTTTGTGCCTTCCGGCGTGGGCTTGTCCGTGGGATTGCCGGAAGCGTCCAGCCACTGCTTCGCCACGTTGAAGCGGTACAGACCTTCCTTCTCGCTCGTCAGCTTGTTGTTCGTCACGGTGACGGTGGTGCTGGTGTTCGCATCGCCCTCCGTCGTCACGAAACCGTCCGCCGGGCTATAGCTGACGCTGAACGGGAGGGTGGCTTCGTTTTGGTACTTGACCTCCTCCACCTTGTAGCGGTAGCTTTGCCTGATGGGCTGATTCTGCTCGTCGAAGCCCGTCACAGCGTACTTCGGGAAAGTGCCGAACACGACCTTGCTTGTGTTCAGGCTGCTGATGCTCATGACCCTCGTGACCGCTTGGAAGCTGTCGTCCGCGACCCACGCGCCGTTCTCCTGCTTTTCGCGGGTCAGGCGGAAGGTCAGCGTATCCTGCATGTTTTCAGGCTTCGCGCCTTCACCCCAGCGCTTCTCGGCTTCGATGGTCAGCTTCGCGATCTCGTAGTTCCGCAGCGTCGCCGTGCCGCGTGCGTTCTGCGCGTCCGCCTTCGGATTGGCGGGATTCCCGTCCGTGAAGTACTCGCTCGGTTGCTGCGGGAGACCGCTGTATGCCAGCTGGCAGTAGAAGCCGCTCGGCACGTTCAGTTCCCGGAGGCTGTAGGTGTAGGCGTGGGCGTTTTGGACAACGCCGTTTTCCATGGCGACCGTGTAGGTTTCCAGCCCCTCGAACTTGGCGCTCCATTTGTTCGCTTCTGCCAGCGTGACCGTGTCGCGGCGTTCCGTGCTGCCCATCGTCCACGCACCGTTGACGTAATCCCAGCGCGTCTTGTAGAGCGCGACCTGTACGCCGCCGAATTCCTCGGTAATCGTGTGCTTTGTGCCATCCGGCGCGTACCATTCCTTGGACAAGTCGATGCTGATTTCGCCGTACTTGTCCTCCGGACGGTAGACGTTGGTCAGCGTCGCCGTGACCGTGCCGGTGGTTTTGCTGGCGTTCGGGTCGATGGTGTAGGTGATGCCGGATGTGGTGTAGCTCGGCACTTTGCCCTCGACGATGTAGTAAATGTAGTAGAGCTTGTTGCCGTTCGCGTCCGCGCCGGTGGATTCCAGCTGCGACCACTGGGTGTGCCAGCCGTTCGCCGCCGTCAGCGTAGCCTCGCGGCCACCGTAGGCGTCGTCCGGGTGCTGGCGAATTTTTGCCCACTGCGCGTCGGTGAACTGCGTGACCTGCGTCGGCACTTCGTCAACCGGTGTGCCTTCCGGGGTCATCGTGATGCTCACGCTGTCATCATACCCATAGTCTGCCGACCATTGATTATTCCAGCTTTGCCACCACTGTACACTGAAAGTTACCTTTTTCTGATACGCCATCGTTGTAGTGTAAACGAACTGTTTCTTCGACGTATCCTGCGGCTGCAAAACGATTTGTTTTCCGTCTACGCGAGCCACAATACGCCCGGTGTCACCAAGTCCGTTACCTGACAGGTTCAGCGTTACCGTAACCTCCTGATTTTCCGGGAACTGCCGTGCAATCGTCGCGCTGCTGTTACCCTTCATTTCCGCAGACAGGATGCATTGCGGATTCTGCGTTGCGCCCGTGTTCAGCACGTCGGTGTACTGTTCCTGCGTCAGCACATAGCGGCGAAGCATCACGAGGACGCTGGCAGGGCGCGCATTCTCATGGGCGTCGTCGCCAGCCCAGTTCTTCTGCACCTCCATGTCGTGGCGATCCTTGCTGTTCTTCACCTGAATGTTGATGCTCGCAGAGCCGTTGACGGTGTGTGGGCCATCCACCACGCCTTTGATGCCGGAAGCAGTCATGAGCTCCTGCAGCCGACTCTTCGAAATCGTGCCGAAGTTGCCATTGTTGAGACCGTCCGGGTATCTCGCCGGATGTGCTTCGGTATCGTCCGCTCTCGGAACGATGTGGAAGACGACCAGCGGGCGATCCTCCAGCACGAGGTGGTACGGCTCGACTGCCTTCGTTTCCACCAGCATGTACGCGACGTTCGGGTCGAGCGGACGCTCGTTCAGCTTCGCTGAATTATATTGGTAAGTAATCATACCGTTTTGATCCGTGTAGACCTTACCATTTTCGCCGCCAACCGCCTCGAACTTGTTGGTTGCCGTGTTCCATGCGTAGAGGGTGAACTCCGTTCCCGGCAGCAGCAGCGAGGTGTTCGCGCTGTCCACCTTGCGGATGACCAGATTGTTGTGGATGTAGCCGCCGCCCTGACTGAAGTAGTCGTTATTGCTGTTGTTCAGTTCGGTACTTGAGCTGTCTTTTCCTTCAAGGTTTGCGTGGTTTTTCAACGCCGGACTGATGCCCTTGTGGTTCACGTCGTTGAAGTTGTACTCGTTCGTCACCTCAGGCGGCAGCAGAATGTTCTCCTGCGCCGTGTATTCCAGAATCAGCGCCTTGCCGTCCGGAACGGTGACGGTTATGTTCAGCTTTCGCGTGTTTACCGTCGATCCGCTAAAGCTCGGCGTTCCCTGCGCAGGATACTGGTAGGTTTTATTCCCTTCCTCCGTTTCCGTGAACTCCATCTTCCAGAGATACTTCTCTATCTCTGCGCCGCGCACCAAATGTCCCTTGCCGTTTTCATCAACGTTCAGAATCGGATTGCCGTTTTCATCCTTCAGCGCCTCGTAGAGCCTGAAGGAGCCTTCATCCAGCGTGACGTCTCGCAGATAGATATAATTATTTGGCCAGTTATTGCACCAACCAACAACGTCATACGACAGCGTATCTGTCAGCGTGAGGGTGCTGGAGCTTGGGCTTAGCTCCGCGCCGGCCTGGTTGATGTCGATGGTGTAGGTGATTCGCGCCTGCTGGTCGCCGCCCCTGACGCTGTAGCCCTTCTGGACGTTCACCGCATCGACCGTCTCTTTCTCGTAGGTCAGCTCGGTCTTCTGCTCCTTGTGATAGAGCGCCGCGTCGTATTTCACGTCCAGCTGGTTGTTCAGCACGCCCAGCGCCAAACTGCCGTTCACCGCGTTTTTCAGGAAGTCATCGGCAATCTTGCAGTGAACCTTGACGGTCATATCCGCCTTGCCGTTGAGGATCGTTTCCGAACCGCCGGTATTCTCATTCGGCTTCATGGAGATGTTGATTCTCTGCTGCTGCTGTGCGCCTTCGCCCACCGTCGTCAAATCAGCCTTGATGGAAATGCACTGCTCGCCCCACTCGTTGCTGACCTCATAGCCATCCGGAATCGTACCGGCATTGTCCAGCTTCTTATTGACAACGGTCATCTTCGTGCTGTCCGTTTCGCTAAGAATCAGCCTCGATCTGCCGTATTCAATGTAATCCACCACAATGTGCGGCGGGAGCGTTTCGGTCAGGGTGATTTCGTCGTGCGCCACGCCGTCATTGCGCAGGAGGATCGTCCAGTACAACTCGTTCTCATGGATGATCTGTCCGTTCAAATCACCAACGCCATGGTTGCCGAATTTCTTCTCCACCAGGTCGTTCGGGGCGACCTTGTACTCCGCGTATCCGTTCTTGCCCGCGTTAACAGCTGTGTTCTTGAAGTCAACCCAGCCAGTGCGGGACTTTTCCAGATAGATGGTCGTCTGGTACGGGAGCATGACGCTTGTCGTCGCGTTCGCATCCACATTGGCGTCGTTCAGCACAACGCCTTCGCCCGTCGTTTCAAACCGGAAACCATAGTAGTAGCCTTCCGTCAGCGTCGTTTCCGCAGACACCACCATCGTGCCTTCATTTTTGCCCTGACTGTCGCAGGTCAGCAGCGTAATGGTATACGGCACATTCTGCGCATCATGCTTTTTCACAACATCAAGGTCTTTGATGGCGTTGAGCAATGTCTGCGCCTGAGCCGCCGTCATGTAGTGCTGCATGATTTCTATTTCGTTTTTCCATTTCACCTTCTTGTCAAGCGTATCGCCGAAGTTCAGCTTATACTGAACATCCTTCGTCGCCGGGAAGGTGTACGTCGCGTTCCACGCTACCGGATACAGACCATCGGTGTATTCGCCGTTCTTCGTCGGATCCGCCGGCATACTCGCGTCAACCGACTTCACCACATTGTAACGCTTGTCCTGCCCTACATGCGCGGTGCTTGTCTTTTGTTCGCCGTCGAATTCCGCCGTGTTTGTAATCTGTTGATCCTGCGCGGTTGCTTCCACCGGCGTTTTGTATTGGATTACGATCTTAGCGGTGGTGTCCTTGAATTTCAGCTGCGGTTTGCCGTCCACGCCGGTTTCCACGGTGAAGTAATCCGTGTAGTTTTCAGCGGTGATAGGCGTGTTATTCGCCGTGATTTGCGACACATAGCCCTTGCCGTCCGTCTTCGAAAACAGCAGATTGCCGTTTTCGTCCACAAGCTGGTCGAACATCGTGTCCGTCAGCGTCTTATCCTTGATATTGAAACGGTTTTCGTTGACGGTGAGCGTCCACTGAATGCAACCCTCATTGGTGTTGTACCAGCTGCTCTTTTGCAGCTTTTTAATCTGAACGTCAGTAGGGTTGCTGTTAGAGGAATCCTGGGAATGATCCCATTTTCCGCCGCTCTGCGCATTGAAGGTGTTTGTCAGCCGGTCGAATTCACCGGTCATTCCGTCCTTGTCGAACGTGTATTCATACTTAATTTCGTATGTTTCATTTGCCGAAAGCGGCGGCAGCACATAGTCCGTCGTCATGGTATAGACCTTGCCGCTCTCGTCCGTCGTGTTCGTATAAACGTAGTGAATGTGCGTTCCCGGCGTACCGCAGGCGCATGTACCGTCCGTCTTGATTTCTGTCGAAGCAGAGTCAACAGCCGGCACCTGACTCCAGTTAGCGTTTGTTTTAACCTCCGTGACGGTCATGTTTGTCAGGGCGATTTGCTTATTCACCGCCGTCATGACGTCTCGAGCAGTCGCGTTCTTGCCGTTCGTGCCCTTTGTGGATTCGATTTTGACGGTATACTCAATCGTTCCTTTTTCCCAGTTGACATTAGCCCCGCTTTTCCAAGTTCTCAAATCGCTGAGGAGGGAGTTGTTGCCCCTGTCGATGTCCTCCCACTTCACGGTAGTCGATGCGCCGCCGAACTTGATGGTCAGGTCGTCGTTGCCCAGATCCTTAACATCGTCCTTGCGGATTTCGGCGCTCATCTTCATGGTGCCGGTGCGGTCGTCATGGCTGGGGTTGTTCCGGACAAAGTCCATATACTCGTCGGTGAACCACATTTCAACTTGTTTCGTTGTGGGATTATACTGGAACTTAAACGCCGGCTTTTCATTGCTGAATTTGGCGTCCGTGCCCGACCAGACAGAAGTGCTGTCCGTTTTGATATGCGTATTCTCTGCCGGAATAATAATCTTGTTGCCTTCGCCATGGCGAAGAATAGCTTCATCCGAAATCTTGAAGTCCGCTGCGAAGCTATAGTTGTACGCATTAGCATTTTCCGGAAGTATGATGTTCGATACCGTAATATTGGTAATCTGCATGCCACTCTCGCTGACGGCAGGCGGTTCGTTCGCCATCATCAGGAAGCCCGGGTCGAGTCCAAGCGACGGCATCATCATGTCGTCCGGCTTCACCGCATCAGCGTCCATCGACGGAATCACCGTAAGTGCGGGTGTCGGGGACGGCTCGTCCATCGGGGCAGCAGTTTCGGCGGCGTTTTCCGTCGGCGCAGGCGTTACAGTCGGCGCAAGCGTCGGTTCTTCCGTAGGCGCGGGCGTTGCCGTGGGTGCTTCCGTCGGCGTTGACGTTGCTTCGGGCGCAGCCGTCGGCTCATCCGTCACTTCGGGCGCAGCCGTCGGCTCAGCCGTCACTTCGGGAGCTGCCGTCGGCTCAGCTGTCACTTCGGGCGCTGCCGTCGGCTCAGCTGTCACTTCGGGCGCTGCCGTCGGCTCAGCTGTCGCTTCGGGGGCTGCCGTCGGCTCAGCTGTCGCTTCGGGAGCAACCGTCGGCTCAGCTGTCACTTCGGGGGCTGCCGTCGCATCGGGGTTCGGGGTCGGGTCATAGTAGCAATCCGCCGTGTGCGTGTGCTCTTCTTTGCCGCAGATATAGTGGCGTTCGTAGCAGTCCGCCGTGTGATGATGGCCGGAATCCTCCGCCGTCACTGTCACAATGCATTCATTTGTATGCTGATGCCGCAGCACCTGAATGTAGCCGCAGGTGTAGTAACCGGTTTTCGCATCGACGCAGGACGCGGAATGTGTGTGCACTTTCGCCGGGTCGGGATAGAGCTTGCATTTCAGGTCGCCGCGCACCATCTCGTAGCAGGAATCATCATGCGTGTGTGCGCCTTCGCCCTCAAACAGACCGCAAGTCGGTTCTTCCGTCGTCGGATAGCAGGCATCCGTGTGGTGATGCGCGCCCTCGCCTTCCGTCAGGCCGCAGGTGTACGTCCGGGTCACTTCGTAGCAGCTGTCATCATGGACATGCGGCATGTCGGAGTTCGTCGCAACGTCCTCGGTGCAAATCAGCGTGCGCGTTTCCGTCACGCAATCCGCCGTGTGCTGGTGCCCTTCGCTCTCAAACAGACCGCAAGTCGGTTCTTTCGCCCGATAGCACGCATCCGTGTGGATGTGCCCCTCGCTTTCCGGCAGCGTGCAGGTCAGCTGTTTCTCCCAATTGTAGCAGGCATCCGTGTGCTTGTGCATCGGATGCTCCTCCAGCGTGCAGATAAGAACGCCGTTGCTGTCGTAGCACTTCTCGTCATGCTCGTGGATGTAGCCATCCCAGTAGCCGCAGCTGAGTTCGCCCTGCGCATTGTAGCAATCGGAGGAATGGTGGTGCGGTTCAAAGCTGCATCGCATAATATCGGTAAAGACTGTCTCCGCCTCGCGCTCGGAAATCAGGCAGGTCAGCTCGTCCACATAGCAGTCCGCCGTGTGGGTATGCTCCTCCAGCCCGCAGTACGTTTCCGCCGCCATCGTCAGGCCCGGCATCATCAGCACATAAGACGTGCAGATGGCGACAACGAGTGCCAGCGCCGTGACCGTCTTAAGCAGACGCATCCGGCGCTTCCGCTGCGCAACGTATTTTTCTGCTAATTCCATGAGTTTGCGGTTCATGTCAGCATCCTCCGATTCTGGAACCTGTGTTCCTCTTCTTGCTGTATTGTACTTACGTTATTGCAGGAATCCAATGCGGTTCAGCGGCCAAATGCGGAGCGTTACGCGCCCCATAATCTGCTCTTCGGACACTGGGCCGACCAGTGTGCTTCGGCTGTCGCGCGAGGTGGAGCGGTGATCACCCAGAACAAAATACCGCCCATCCGGCACTTGGTACGGCAGCGTGATGGAGCAGTCGCCCAGCGCGCGGTCGGTGATGTACGGCTCATCAAGCAGTTCGCCATTGATGTAGACGTTGCCGCTTCCGTCGATGTTGACCCACTCGCCCGGCAGGCCGATAACGCGCTTAATCAGCACCTTATTGTTGTAGTAAAAAGCGATAATATCGCCGCGCTGCGGATTTGACCCGCGCACGACCATTGTGATTTCGCCCTGCCCGACCACCGGCGTCATTGACGTGCCGGTGATTTGCAGGATGGGCATGACCATGGTTGCAATCAGCACCGCGACCGCCGCCACCACCAGCAGCGTATAGAGCGTGCTGCGCAGGGCGCGGTTGTAGCTGTGCTTGCGCTTTTCATGCTTCAGTTCCGTTTCCAATTGTGCGGATGTGGGGTTCATTTGCCGCAGCAGTTGGGCGCGTTCCGCCGCTTCCTGCGTGTCGTTGAGCAACTGTTTGCCCGCTTTCTGCTGATTCTTGTCTTCTGACACCTGCGCGCCCTCCCTTCTGCCATGTTTCTTTACTGCTGATTGGCGGCTTTCTTTGCGCGCGCGAGGATTTCCTGCGCTTGGCTTTCTGCCGCGCTGATTTTCTCCTGGCACAGCCGCTCGACGTTCTGCTGATACTGTTCCGCGGCCTTCTGCGCCGCCTCAAACACGCCGTTTAACTTCAGCGACGCTTCCGCGATCGAGCCGCACGTTTCCAGCTGCAGTTGCCGACTTTGCAGCGCCGTTTCTGCCGCATTCAGCCGCTGCTCCAGTGCTTCAAATTCCCGTGCCTGTTCCAGCAGCAGTTCCAGCAGCTCCGCGCGTCCCAGCTTCCGCAGTTCCTTCTCTGTCACAGTTCACGTCTCCTTCACATGTAACACATTTATCGTTTCTCGATATGTAATTCGCCAGATTTCCGGCAAATCACAGTTCGAGTTCTTTCATGGTTTATTATACCATCAAATCTTCAACTGTCAAGACGGAAAAATAACATTTATTATGCTCATTTGGTGCATTTTTGTGTGTTTTGCCATACTTTCGTGTGGCGATTTTGTCATTTCCACCTGTTAACGGCTTGTTAGTTTCCTGAGTATTGTTATTTGCATGTTAAAACTATCGTAATAGGAATATTCTTTTGTCTGTTGCTTTCCTCGATTTTTCGTAATTTTCGTTCAGTGTACGCAAATCTTCGACCGGTTTTTCTTTGTTTCCACGCCATTCGTTCGTCTTTTTCAATGTAACATTCCAAACTTGGTAAACAGAAAACAGCAAAATATTGTTGATTCACAAAAAAAGCAGGAGCAACCCGCAAATCGTGCTGCTCCTGCCAAATATTCTGTTATCCATTCGGGTTTGCGCTGTCGTCATCCTGGCGATACTGATCTGTACGGCGACGATGGCGCGGCGCTTCCTCTGCCGATTTCGCCACCGGGCGCGCATACGGATTCTCCATCGTCGTCGTGCTCTTCGGCGCGGCAGTGGACGGGGTCTCCTGCGGCTTCGTCAGGGGCTGAATCGGCGTGCGATAACCGACTTGCGGTCGGTTTTGCTCATCCTGCGTCTGCGGAACAGGTGTCGCCGGGCGCACCTGCACAGGCGAAACGCCATTGCTCGTCTGCGGACGCTGCTGGGGAGTCGCATACGCGCCGGTGCGCATCTGCTGCGGCTGACCCGCCTGACGCGCAACCGGACGATCCGCATTGCGCGCTGCCTGTGCGCGGCGCTGTGCCGCCTTCATGGCAACTTCACGCTGTTTCTTCTGGTACTGCATGAAGGCGAATCCGCCGCCGCCCAGCAGCAGCACGACCGCAATCACGATGAAGATAACCAGCCCGCTGTTGCCGCTCTCGTTCACCACAGGGTACGTCGCGGCTGCGGTGGGCAGCGGTTCGAGCGTCGGTGTGGGCGAAGCGGAAGGCGTCGGCGTGGCGGTTTCCTGCGTGGGGGCAGTTGTGGGCGAAGTCAGCGGGCCGGGCGTTGAAAAGCCTTGCCACGGCACATAGCTGACCGTTGCGCCGCTGCCCTTCCAGTCGTTGATGGTCTTGTCTTCTTCCGGAATCAGACCGCTGGTCGGTTTTGCAGTAGCATTCCCCGTCGTGTTATTCTGGATGCCCTGAATGTACTCGCTGCTTTGCAGGAACTCTTCCAGCTCCTCCACCGTCATCCAATGGAAGTATTTTCCGTTGACGTAACCTTCTTGGTCATTGTAGCGGATGTGATACCACGTTTCGCCGTCCGTTCCGGTCGTTGTGCCGAGGACGAAGCAGAACGCGTAGTTGTACAGCTTTCTGATACGGCTCGCGTTCATGCTGGGCTGCTGGCGGAAGTTGACCGAGGTCGTCGTGGTCACATAGCCGTAGCTGGAGTAGTTCGTCGGGTCGTAGGGCTGGGGCGTTGTGACAAGCGTGGGTGCGGGCGTGGCGTTCAGGTTGTTCAGGTACGCCTCGATTTCCGCCTGCGTCATGAAGCGGAGCATGTCATAGCGCACATAGCCCCACTGCCCATTATACTGCACGCGGTGCCACGGCATACTGCCCAGATAATCCTGCCCGGAGACGTAGACAACTTCGCCCTGCATCAGGTACGCCTCAATCGCGCTGAAGTCGCCCGCCATCTGCCGCAGCGGCACGTTGTTGCCCACGGCGTAGGCGTAGCCCATCTCCTGTGCGGGAACAGGCGTCAGGTACGGCGTGGGGCTGGGCGTGGGCGTGCTGCGGGACTGATTCCACTGCTGAATGTACACCTGCGCCTGCGCGTCGGTGACGTAGCGGAGGTTCGCGTCCGGCACATAACCAGACGTCCCTTCCAGCGTGGTCACAATGTCCCACGTTTCACCCGCCGTGTTCAGCTGGCTATTCACATACACCAGCACATTCGCCTGCAGCGTCGCCATAACGTAGTTGCCCGTGCCGATGCCGGTGCGCATTTCGGTTTCGCGCGTGGTGACGGCATAGCCCTCGTACGGCACAGCGGTCGGCGTCGGAGCCTCAGTCGGGGTCTGCGTCGGCGCGGCGGTCGCCACCTGACGATACCAGAAGGCAATATCCGCCGCATCCATGCTCAGCGTGCCGTCTTGGAAAACAGTCAGGGTGATTTGCTCGCTGCCGGGAATCAGCTCATAGCCATCCCGCAAATTCGTCGGCGTCGGGCGCAGGGTGTATATGCCGGGCGCGAGCGTCATCGATTGCGCATTCGCCACCGGGCTGCCGTAGCTGTCCAGATACTGGATGATGATGGTCGCGTTCTGTGGCGCGGCAGTCGGGGTTGCCGTCGGCACTTCCGTTGGAATTTCGGTCGGAATTGCCGTCGGGGTCTCGGTCGGAATCGGCGTTGCCGTCGGCACAGGTGTTGCGCCGGTGGATGCGGCATACGCGTCGCTTTCCGCCTGCGTCATGATGGTCAGGAATTCGCTCTTGATGTAGCCGCTCTGTCCATCCACCATGACGACGCTCCACCGCTCGCCCTTGTCATTCAGCATTTCGTTGACGACGTAGACGTTCGAGCCATTCGCCAAGCGCTTGATGACCGTGTTGCTCTTGCTGGTCGAGGGCTCGCTGCGGAACGCCACCTTATTGCCGTTGATGGTCGCGTAGCGGTTGACCGGCTGCCCGACGGGAATCGGCGCTTCGGTGGGCGCAGTGGTCGGCGTTTCGGTCGGAATCGGCGTATTCGTGGGCGCTTCGGTCACGGGAACATCCGTCGCAGCGCTTTGAACCGGGCGGTAATAGAACGCAAGGTCTTCCGCCGTCGCTTCGTCGCCGTTGATGGCAATGGTGCCATCCGCGTAAATCGTCAGGTCGAACGACGTCCAGCTGCTTTCAAGCTCGTAGCCGGGAATGCTGTCATACGCGGGCGTAACGTGGTACGTTCCCGGCATCAGCTCCGCCACGCTTGCGTCGGCAATCTCCTCGCCAAGCGTGTTGTAGTAGCGGATGGTGACGGTCACGAACTGCTGCGCGGGCGCGGGGGTATCGGTCGGCGCGTCCGTCGCCGGAATGTCGGTCGCAGGCACGTCCGTTGCGGGCGCAGGCGTGTCCGTCGGTGCTTCCGTCGCGGGAACTTCCGTCGGAGTCTGCACCGGATGGTAGTAGAATCCGACCGCATCCGCCGGAATTTCTTCGCCATCCATGTACAGCGTGCCGTTCGCATCCACCGTCAGGTCAAACTGCGTCAGGGTGCTGTCCAGCTCGTAACCGGGGATTTCGCGCTCCGGAATCATCGGATACGTCCCCGGCAGCAGTTCCTTCACCACCGGGTCGGCAATTTCCACGCCGCTCATGTCGAAGTAGTGAATCGCCACCGGCATCGTCTGCGGGGCGGGCGTGTCCGTCGGCGCAGGGGTGTCCGTCGGGGCTTCGGTCGCGGGTGCTTCCGTCGTGGGAATATAATAGTAGAAATACACCTCGCTCGGCGTCGCAATACCGCCGGAAACGTTCACTTCCACCGTGCTTTCCGTGCCGGGCATCGGCACATAGCCGTCCGCCATGCCCTGCGGATTCGCCGTCACAAGGTGCGTCCCCTCGCCCAGCGTCAGCGTGTCGTCCATCGCAACAGGCTCGCCTTCGGAATTGAGGTAGTGCACGGGCACGTCCACTTCGGTCGGCTGCGGGTCGGCATAGAAGAAGGACACACTCGCCAAGTCGGTCGTGCCGTCAGGACGCAGCGTGACCGTCTGCGGATTTTCGCTGATGAGGTCGTACCCGCCCACGCGGTCGCTGGCGGTATAGATGTAGTTCACACCCTCGGTCAGCGTCTGCGACTGCTGATCCAGCAGCGTGCCGTTCTCGTGATAGTAGAACACGTCGATGTTGGATGTTACCGGCTGCGGCGTGGCATAGTGGAACACAACGGGATTCACGCTCGCCGTGCCGCCGTTGTCCACCCACACATGCACCGTGTCCTCGCCGACAAGCTGATACCCAGCAGTCATCGCGCTATTGGCGGTGACATAGTTGTCGCCCTGATTCAGCGTCACATACTGCGTGTCCAGAATCGTGCCGTTGTCATCCAGCTGATACAGCACGGTCACTTCCGCCTGAATGACGGGCGGCTCGGTTGGGGCTTCGGTGGGCACTTCCGTCGGCGCTTCGGTCGGCTGCTCCGGCACGGCGTAGACAAAGCGCACCTCGCTCGGCGACGCGTTGCCCATGCTGTCCACAAACACATCCACCACACCGGACGCAGGTTTGACAAGCAGATAATCCCACGACACAACGCTGGAATTGGCGTACACTTGGGTAGTCGCGTTCGTCAGGCAGCTTGCGTACTGGAAATCCAGCTGCTGGCCATCCTCCGTCACATAGTACACCGGCACGTTGACACTCTCCTGCGCGGGCGTTTCGGGCATTCCCTGCGACGAGAGGTACAGCGGGAACATCCCTTCATAGACGCTGTTGCAGTAATAATCCACTTCATACGAATACATCGGGTCAAGGGCGGTCGCATCCTGCGTCCACATGATTTCCGACGCATAATCTTTCAAGTAGAAGGTATACGCCGGGTCAGACGATACAACCTGCACCTGAACCGTGCTGAAAAGGGCGGACGCATCCAGCGTCGCCCAATACGCATGTTCCGCGCTGTCAGGCACGGGGAACGCCTGCGTTGTCTGCTGCTGTCCCTGCGAATCCGTCCAAATGACGGACACGACGACGTCCTCCCAGCGATCCAGCGCCAGCGCCGGAACCATCGCGGTTGTCATCAGCAGCGCCGCCACCATCAGCACAGACAGCAGACGGCCAAGACCTTTGACGCCGGATTTTCTCATGTTGGGTTTCCTCCTTGCTCCTGCCCTTTGCGGGCCTGATGCCATTCTATTATACCGCAGCGGCGCGGTTTGTCAATCTTCCGCACCCTGCCGCATTTTTCCTTGCGATTCGCAGGATTTTTTGCGTCTCTTGTCGAATCACTATGGCGAAAATCATCCTATTGTTTGAGGAGGACTTTGACCATGATAGACGACAAGCAGCTGACGGAAGAGTATTTGGATGGGAAAGTCGTTTTCCCCGGCAAGATTATCCGCGTTGAGCATTGGCATGTGCGCCTGCCCAACGGCGAAACTGCCCTGCGCGAGGTGGCGTGCCATCCGGGCGCGGCAGGCATTGTCGCGCTGGATGATGACGGGAACGTGATTCTCGTCCGCCAGCATCGCATCGCCGTTGGCCGCTTGACGCTGGAAATTCCGGCGGGCAAGCTTGATGGGTTGGATGAAGACCCGTTCGTCTGCGCCCAGCGCGAGCTGAGCGAGGAAACCGGGCTGACCGCCGACCACTGGCGCAAGCTGACCGTGCTGGAGACGACCCCCGGCTTCTGCAACGAGCGCATCCACCTCTACTTGGCGACGGGGCTGCACGCTGGAAAGACGCATCCGGATGAGGATGAGTTCGTCTGCACACTGCGGATGCCGCTTTCCGACGCGGTACAGAAGGTGATGGACGGCACGTTCCGCGACGGCAAGACCGCGCTGGCGCTCCTGATGGTACAGCAGCTGCTGTCCGCACCCTGCAAACAATAAACGTGCGAAACGCGCGTTCTGTTCCATCCACGCTTATTGTAACAAATATTTCATCAAAATGCAATCGTGTGGACGGATTTTTGCGCGTTTTTTCGGAAAATTTCGCTGACGGAGGTGCTTTATGGCTGGAAAAAAGCAGCGTCATCCCCTGTATGTTCTCTTTCTGCTGCTGATGCTGCTCATGCTGGCGCTGGGTGTGTATCTGCTTGTCGTCGGCTGTCAGCAAGGGAATCCCCCTGTGCCGCTTGCGCCGTTTTCGCCGCAAATCATCGGAGGTTTCTTCCGCCATGTATGAAAAGCTGGGGCAATGGCTCTCCCACCGCAATCCGCCGAATGAGCTGATTCCCGCAGCGGATTACTTCGCGTCCCTGCCGCGCCTGACGACCGACCGGCTGCTCCTGCGTCCGCTGACGATGCGCGATGTGGCGGATATGTTCGCTTACTCCCGCGACCCCGAAGTCGCTCGGCATGTTCTCTGGGATGCGCACAAGTCGATGGCGGATACGCGCAGCTGCCTGCGCTACATCATCAGCCAGTACCACAGCGGCGCGCCGTCCAGCTGGGGCATCGTGCTGCGCGAAACGAACCGCGTCGTCGGCACGATTGGCTTCATGAGTTACAGCGACGCGGACAGCGTGGTGGAACTCGGCTATTCGCTCGCCCGCTCCTGCTGGAACGGCGGACTGATGACCGAAGCGCTGGCAGCGGTGCTGCGCGAATGCTTCACCGCGCTGCGCATCCACCGCGTCGAGGCGATGCACGAGTGCGACAACCCTGCCAGCGGGCGCGTGATGGAAAAATGCGGTATGCGCCACGAAGGGACACTGCGCGGCAAGGTGTTCAACAAGGGCAATTTCCACGACGTGGAGCTGTGGGCAATGCTGCGGGAGGACTGGGACGCGCGCCATTGAGCGAGTTTCTTCCTATTTATATGCTGGAGGATACGCTAATGCAGTTTGACATGATTTCTGGGCTGCGGTGGATTCACTCGTCTCGTCCGACGAAGCGGCGGCGCGCGGAATAAGCGCATCAAAAAAGAGGGCTTCCGCCCCCTTTGAATTGGATTTATACTATAGCACTTCTCACAAAAGCGGTCACCCCTTTACAGCAGGTGTATAATAGGCAT
>ERZ773108.378-NODE-378-length-51111-cov-7.016413_pt1 | contig 51111 bp, 53 predicted proteins | sample MGYA00580570_ERZ773108 | MGnify/ENA primary metagenome ERZ773108 (study PRJEB29015, sample SAMEA2737840) | human gut metagenome | biome: human gut; feature: human-associated habitat; material: faeces | place: China | collected 2012 ...
AGTGCAAACGACTGGGCGGAGTGGTACAAATTTAAAGAAATGCTGAAAGGAGACAGCTTAACAATGTCGCAGTATGAAGAACTTAAAAACAGAATAGATGAGATGTCAGCCAATCTGACCAACATCATAAACGATATGGACAGGAAGCTTGAAAGGCTCACAAACCCGATGATATATAACTATATTGACAAAAATATGCCCGAGTGGGCGCGCGAGGCGGTATCGTGGGCGGTCGATAACAAAATCTTAAACGGTGACGAAAACGGCTTAAACCTCGATGATAAGGATTTAAGATATATCACAATGCTGTACAGAATGGGGAATAGGTGAAGGGAAAACGGTGCGGTGTATGTTTGTATACGCCGCTCCTTTTTTTGCCCATAAAACTATATAAAATCGTACACGATTTATACACGATTTTTGAAAAATCGCCGAATTTCGGTCAAGTCGATAAAATAGCCAAAACCTCACAAATGCGATAACGGCGGCATTTGTGGCGATTTAATAAAAATATTAAAATTGATAAAATATGCCTAGCATTCTTCCCCTCATCTCCACCACCAAGACATAATGTATCAATTACTGAGTTAATAAAATAAATTTCCGAGGGATACGGGAAGCTGATACTATGCTGACAATTAAAAAATATCCGAAATGGTTTCTGAGATTGCACAGGAATATGATGTCAAAAGGATAACATTATTCGGCTCATACGCAGACGGCAGAAACACACCTCAAAGCGATATTGATTTGCTTGTTGAGTTTAACAGCGAAAATGTATCGCTTCTGACAATTGCTTCTTTAAAATACAAACTTGAAGAATTGCTTGGTATTGATGTTGATGTTATACACGCACCGCTTGATAAAGGCGCAATTATTGTACCGCAAAGGATGGTTGAAATATATGCGGCATAATATAAGAGAATATATGTACTTTCGGCAAAAAAGCTGCGGCAAACCGACTTTAAAAATCGGTTTGCCGCAGCTTTTTTATATTCGTCTTTGTTTATGTATCAGGTGCAATGTCTGAAGTTCTTATCGGTGCACAGCCTTGCGGCAACCAAGCCGAGGGGAAGCGCCACAACGATTAGCAGTGCCTTTGTAAGCCAAAGAGAACCCGTAGAGATGTCGTTTAAGCCTATGTTATAAATTCCCCTGTACATAAACAGCCCGGGAACCATAATAACAATCGAAGGAACGGTAAGCGAAATCCGCGGGAATCCGATTTTTCTTTTGACAACCGATGCGATACAGCCTGCGCAGAATGCGCCGATAAATGCGGCAACCCCAACGGGAATCCCCATAAAGTCAATTAGTTCAAGGCGAAGCGTATTTGAAACCATACCTATAAGTCCTGCGGTTAAAGCCATTTTTCTCGGGCTGTTAAACATAATCGAGAAGTTGTATACGCCCAAAAAGCTTGCGATAACGCGCAGAATAATCATCATCACGGGCTCAATGCTTAAGTCGCGGAAGTCGGCGGGCTGAAATTTGAAAATCATAGCCGTAACCCAGCCTGTAAGTGTTGCGACCGTGATAATCAAAATGGCGTACATAGTGCGTTCAAGTCCCGAGCGCATATCAAGCTTTGCCATATCGATGCCTCCGGTAATCAGCGGAAATCCCGGGATTACAAACAGCATAGCACATATATAACCTGCCTGATGTACCTCCGATACGTTAAACAGAAGCTGAGAGAGAAGAATGGTAAGTACATATACCACGCACGAGACAGCAACGCTTACGCCGACATTTGCAAACAAAGAGATTTTTCTGCCAATCATTTTGTTTCTGACAAAGTTACCCGCTCCCGCTCCAAAAAAGGCGCATATCATCTCAATAATTCCGCCGCCGAGAAGAAAGGTAAACGCTCCGCAAGCAATTGCGGCGGCAAGACCCTGCTTTACAGCAGTATAGTTGGCGGGTTTATTTTGAATCTGGTCAAGAGCCTCGTGGAACTGATTGACAGAAAAGACTTCGGCAAGTGACGGAAAGTCTTTCATAAACAATTCAAGCTCGTTAAGTTTATCGGTGTTAACACCCGAGGTAGGAAGCGAAAACGATTGGGTATATGTATCATCGCCCTCCACGCACGTCCAGGTAATCGAAAGCAAACCGATGTCCGCAGAACACGAAATGCCGAGACTCCGTGAAATTGAGTTCATAGAGTTCCTGACGCGCCATGCACCCGTTCCGACAGACAGCATCATTATGCCGAATCTGCCGACAAGACTTGCCTTTTCTTTTAATGTTGCCTCAACCGACGGAACGCTGTCGTCAGACATTATAATTTCGTGCCAGTTGATAGCCATATGCTGCTTTCTTATCTTTGCCATCAAATCAATCCTTTCGGAGTTCGCTTCAATATTATTTTAAAGCGCTGAAAATTGTACTGAAAATACAACTTTGATTATATTATCATATTTCGACCGAAATTGCAACCCCCATAATATCAGTTTAATAATAAAAACACGACTGTGCAGCCGTGTTTTTATTTTATCAATATCCGTATTTTGCACGCGTTTCCGCCGCGGTCTTGGCAGCGGCGGACCTGTTTTTGGAAGTAGCCGATTCGTTTTGTGCGATTTCCGATTCAAGAAGCCTGCGGTAATATTCCATATAAACCTCTTTTTGTGCGTTGCTGAGATTAAGCGCGTCGGATTCAAGCTCATTCTGAAGCCTTTTCTGCTCGTTAAAAATCTCGTTCCAGTAGTTTTCGCGGTCTTGGGTGTCATACTTGAGCTTGTTGAGAATATTTTCCCAGTCGGCTTTGGAAGAGCTCAGCTCCCTTTCGTATGCGTCTTTATCGCGCTGAACCACGGAAGAGCTTGAGGCGTTTACGTTTTTCCGCGTTTGATTGTTTGCTGCGGAAGATTTCTGGTATCCGCTGTCATAAGCGTCAAGCATTTGCGCGATAAGATTTAAATCGGTGTTATATTTATCGCTGTATCTTTCATATGCGTCGGACGCAAGCTGCGGAATCACATCCGAAAGCTTCTTGGCATAATACTGATTTGCCTGAGCGCCGGCGGTAACAGCCGCAGAATTTGTATATCCTCCCGTTAGTGCAGAGTAATCGGCAAAGGTATTTTTGCTTGCTCTGTCACCTTCGGTCAGATATTTTTGCTTGTATGATGCATATACGGGGTCAGAGTCGGGGTTATAGCTAAACTCCTTTCGGTTTGAAATTTCGTTCAGCTTATCCCATATTGCCGACAGATATTGTTTGTTGTAGTCGTTTAAAACCGAGTTTGGGGACTTAACGCCCGTACGGTTTACAAGGTCGGCTGTCAGGTTATCAACATCATTCTGCCACGCCCACGCCTTGCCGTAGCCATCGATATAAAGCGTGTTCAGCGGTTTGCCGCCTATCATAACCGTGCCGTTTCCGTAGCTCAGCGAATCAGCAGACAGCCCAAGGTCGCCCGCCTTGGCGGCAAAAGCGTCGCTTACCCTTACCACGGGATTGCCCGAGTTTTTATAAAAATCAACCACACTTTTTTGAATTTCGGACGCGGGCGCGTAAGAGCGCCCCGCGTCTTCGTCCATATATGAAGGTTTCATCAGGTCTCTGCCGTTAAGGGTAACGGTTCCCGTCCTTTCATTATAGCCGATTTTGTCGTTAGAAAATCCCATCTTGTTAAGAGTTGCCCGTATTCCCGTCTGGCCCTCGGGTACGTAATTTTTCTTCTCGGATTTTTTCTCTTTTTCTTTAATTAAAATGTTATCCATAAATTCTTCCTCCGTTGTGACTTGTTATTTCGATATCGTGTATTACGGCGCCGCCCTCGCCCGAAAGCATAATGCGGAAGCTGTCGCATTGCTTGAATCTTACAGGTATACGGCTGACCGAGAAGCCTTTGCCTCCGCAGATTTTTCCGCACGGAACAAAATCGCCGCCGTCATACGAGACCGAGACATCGGCTTTGGTTTCGTTTTTCAAATCAAGCCTCAGCCATATGCAAGACAAACCTTTATAGTCAATGCTGTCATATGTAAACCTTTTTGATACAAAGCGCCATTTAAACGGTTCGTCTCCTCCGCCTATTTTCCACATATGTCCGTCCGCAATGCCATATATGCTTCCGTTAAATGTGCAAAATCCGCAGAAGGGGGTATCGTCCTCGCGGACCCATATATCATAGTCGGGACTGTAGACCAGCACATCGCAGGTGCCGTCATTTCGCTTTGCGGCGGCATAATAATGCCTGCCGTCCGTTCCCGCCGCACAGGAGACATAGTTAAATTTTAACTGCGGCGAAATATCGTACGGCTCTCCGCCGCTGTAGGCGCGAAATCCGTCATGTGCAAGGTAATACAGTACACCGCCGATTTCGCATATGCTTCTGCCGTCTATGCAACCGCCGAAGGTTTGCTTCGGAATTGAGAAATTGACAGGCGAGTCGCCGTAGATATGATGAATGTATCCGCGTTTAAAGGCAACAACCGCTGTGCGGTAGCTGCATATCCCCGTGAATTCGCCGCCCGTTGCGACATAACTGTACCAGCTGTCATCGCCAAGCCCCTGAAAAGAGTTAAAGTTTGTACAGTCGCCAAGCTTTGAAGCGTAAACGTATTCGCCCGATACGGCAGTACCCCACAGACGATTGTTATGGACGCAGATGTTGTCCATATCGGGAATTGCCGATTTGACGGTAACGGTTCCGCTTTCGGTACAGTTTGAAAATGTCTCTCTTCCGCCCTTTTTGTTGTAAAGCAAAAGGTCGATTCTTCCGCTTGAAACTTTGTCTATAACAACACTTACAATATCGTCGTCCGCGGCAAAATCTCTTTTGCTTTGTATGCGTTTGGTGTTGTTGTGCAGGGTTTGACAGCCGTCGATAATAACGCTGTCGCCGACGGTGAATACAGAGTCAAAGCCTCCGTTTGCTTCGATATAGGCAGAGTAGGCGCCGGTCACTTCGTCATAAGACGAGTAGAATTTTGCAGATGTAATACTGACGGTTTTTTCCATAGATTTTAAAGAATCGTCTATGCTTCCCGTGGTTGGGTCGGGCAGATAACAGTAGTATTTTTTATCGGGAAAGATACATATCTTTCCGTTAAAATCCGCAATGGATTTTCGTCCCGAGGTAAGGCTTCCGCTAATTTGAGTTCCGTTATAGAAGAATCTGCCGCCCGCCACACCCGTGAACGAGGTTAAGTCTCCGTCGCTGTATTCGGGCGGACAGATTTTGGAGGCGTTTTCAATATCCGCAATTTTCTTTCTTCCGTCTCTGACTGTAAGCGCGGGAGCGGCATCACAGGACATATTTGTCATATCGGTAAGCGAAGTGTCCGAGATTTTGCTGCGTCTGTCAAGACCGCCGAAAACTTTAAGCAAAACTTTGCTGTTTTCGCGTACGTCCAATTTTGGTAAAATCATTTCTCAATCCTCCCTGCATTCCGTCAGACAATGCTGAAGTTTCTGAAGCCCGCCAGCGTTGTCAGAGGACTGCGTGTTTTATATTCGCGCCGCATAGACTCATATAAGCTGTTATACTGAGTCATATGGGCGTTATAGCTGACATAGTCGTGCTGATAGACAGCAATCTTTGCCAATATGTATTCGATATACATTCTGTCATACGGAGCCTCGTCAATAACCGTCAAATCATCGATGACGCGGTGTATGGCGAGCTTCGCGGCGGTTTGAGCCGGCACGGCGTCGGAGTCAAGTATAATTTTGTCAAGCGCCGCCTCGGTTACATATGCGGATGCCGCATTGTCCCAGTCGGGGTCAGACTTTAAATCGTCAAGCGCCGCTATCTCGATATAATCGCCCTCGCGGAAGGGAGGACAGTCCATCTCAATAGTGTTGTCGCCCGTATTAAACTCACCGCGGATATCGATATGCCTTATCTTTTCGGGCATTTTAAGATACACGGCTTTAAGCCTTTTGGGCTGACATATGACGCTTTCGTTTTCGGCTTTGGTAACAAATGACCTGAAGTCCTGCTTATCCATTGCTCTGTTTCCGAAGTATACAACCTCAACTCTTTCAAATGGGATATCATCGGGCAGGGCAAGCTCGCCGCGGTTATTGATTTCGGTTTCAACCATATCATAAACCTTAAATATATTCCGCCTGATTTCCGCCGATACCTCGTCGCACCACATCAGCTTTTCTTCTAATGTATAGTGATTGGGACACAGCAAATCGGCATTTTCAATAGCCCTTAATATTTCCATAGCATTATCCTTTCAGGCTTTCCATATAAGCCTGGGCTTCAAGCTCCTGTGCGCGGCTGCGCTCAAGTACAAGGGCAACCTTTCGCGGCACGTTGACCTGAACCCCTCTCTGTATCTGATAATTGGTGCCGTTAACGGTTACGGTAACGTCGTCTTTGTACTTGGCGTTGTCCTTGATAAGCATAACCGGAACGGGTTCTTCGTAGTATTTCCTTAAAGCGGCGGTATTTTGCTTTGCCGTTGTTTTGGTCATATTAATTCACTCCTTTTTTGATTTTATTGTGTCGGCGGCAAATCTCCGCCGACACAGATTAATGTTTGTACAGTATGTTTTTTGCTCTGAATTATCAGACGGTATTAATAGCTGCAGGTTGTCTCAACACGAACCATAAATTCGGGCGAGAGTATTTCGGCTGTCTGGGTTGCCTTCCAGCCGACGGTACTTCTCTGGTCAAGCGGGTCGCCTGTTCCGGCGCTGCCCTTCTGCTTAAGAATGGTTTCAAGTCCGCCGCCTGTGATATTTGTTACACCGTAGGCGTTCTGACCGATAAACAATGTAGAGTAGATGTCTCTGCCGTCTTTGCCTGCGCCTGCGGGGTATATAACATCCTCGGCCGTAATAGAGCTGTTTAATGTTTCGTTCACGGTTATCGTAGCCGCTCCGGCATCGCCCGAAGAAGCGGTTTTGATTGAATAGTCAAAGCCCTTAATCTGTATGCTTCTGCCGACAAGTGCGGCAGCATCGGTTGATGACAAGTCTTCTTTAAGGGTAATTGTGCCGCTGCTGATTGATGCGATTGTAAGGGTTTTTGCATCGCCCTTTTCAAGAGAACCCGCGGTTCTGAGGTCTTTTGCGCGGAAGATTTTGGCTTCGGTTGATTCAAAGAATACAACGCCGTGTATCTTACCGATTGAACCTTTGTACCAGTCGTCGGGGTCTACGTTCTGCTTTACGGCCTTCCATTCGGGGTCGTTGGTCAGGTCATTTGCAACATCGGGATGAATTATCGCTACAAAACAGCCGTCTTTAAATGGGCTTGCATTGTTGCGCTTTAATGTTGCAACGGCTCTTTTTACCGCGGCAACAGAAAGATAGTCGTTGTCGGCATAATTTGCAAGACCGCCGACAAGAAGGTTTCTGTCTGCCTTTCCGTTGCCGTACTGAACGTTGGTGCCGGCATTAACTTTTTCGCGGATTACCGTGTCAAGCGTACGTCCCGCCTGGTCACCGAGGACAGCCTGTGTCTCGGATATAATCGAGTCGATTGAAGAGAGAGTAAGCATATCCGACAGAGTGATATAGTCGCCGTACTGCTCAACGGTTGATTCGACGGTTGTTACGTTAAGCGCATTGCCCTTGGGTGTAACGCCCTCGCTCAGCGGAACAAGAGCCTTTTCAAGGGGACTGAACTTTCTGAACTCAATTGTCTTTCCGCTTCCCGACGGGATAGGCTTCTTCTGACCGAACTGAGCGTGAACAAGCTTCGGCGAAGCGAAGTGTATAAGCTCTCTGTCATAGTAGGATTTCATTTCGGGGGAGAGGTTATTGCCCGCGTTGTTGGTTGTGGTTGTTTGAGTATTGTAATCTATGCTCATATTAAAATTTCCTTTCTTTTAAATAAATTAGTTAATAATACAGAAATACATTTTTAGGTTCAGAAACTGATTTTTTCACCGTTTCTTACTCTTTCGATGATTTCATCGATTTCTTTGTCCGACATATCCTTGGGGTTTTTCTTAACCGATGCGGGGCTGTTCTTGCCCGTGCCGTTTTCCTGGATTCTGTCGCGGCGCATTGCTGCGCGGTTCATCGCCTTCATTACCTCGTCTCTGATTAAGTCCTCGCGGTGAACAAGGAAGTACGCGTCCTCAATCGAAAGACCATTTTTAAAAACGTACTCTACAAATTTGGGATTTGTAATCTCGGCTTTCATATCAAAGCCCGGATTCTTCGCCGCAAAGGCAAGACTCTGATTGTTGATTTCGTCTGCCCTTGCGGACGCCGCGGGATTTTGAGTGTATCCCAAATCCTCGGGATTTTGCATCGTGTACGAAGCTTGCGCTCCGTTTGCCTCGGCGGCAAGATTTGCGTCATAACCGCCGTTTGACATTTCGCCGTTTGAAGGAAGCATATCCGCTTCGCTGCGGCGTCTGTTTGTGTTAAAGTTAAACATATGAACTCCTATCCGCTTTTAAAAAAGCAAAATTTATTTTTTGTACCAAGGCTCTTAAGATTTTGTGCACGTCCTCTGTACACCGATATAATACCTCGGATTGAAGTGCCATAGAGTGCCAACGGAAAAATAATTTTAAATTATTTTAAAAAATTTCCGTTTTACTATGGAAATTATTTAATGTTTATGGTAGAATACTAATGTATTGCAGGACAGGACAATGAAAATCAATCGATATAAGAAAGAGGGAGCTGCCCTATGCGGCTTGATAAATTCCTTGCCGACTGCGGCGCAGGAACGCGAAGCGAGATAAAAAAACTGATAAGGTCGGGCGCGGTCAGGGTTGACGGCTTAAGCAAAGTTATGCCCGATACAAAGGTGAACGAGGAAACATCAAAGGTGTATTTAAACGGCGTTCCCGTAAGTTATAAAAAGTTTGTGTATCTTATGCTTAATAAGCCGGACGGCTGCGTTTGCGCAACATATGACAAAAATAAAGCGGTGGTAACCGATTTTGTTCCGCCGCAGTATAAGCATTTTGACGTTTTTTCCGTGGGCAGACTGGATATAGATACGGTGGGGCTTTGTATACTGACAAATGATGGAGACTTGGCGCATCGGCTGCTGAGTCCGTCAAAACACATATCGAAGATATATTCGGCAGAGGTAAGCGGCAGCTTGTCGGACGGTGACATAAAGGCGTTTGAGGGCGGAATGGATTTGGGCGATTTTGTCGCAAAACCGGCAAAGCTTAAGATAATATCATCGTCAGATGACAAAAGCGTTGCCGAGGTCACAATCTGCGAAGGGAAGTTTCATCAGATAAAACGAATGTTTTTAAAGCTTGGGCATGAAGTTACTTATCTTAAACGAATAGCAATGAACCGCCTTATGCTTGATGAAAGCCTTGCTGAGGGGGATATAAAAGAACTGACAACAGATGAATTGGAGTTACTGACATATGGTACAAAATAAATTCGCAAACGAAAATACAAAAATAATACCGCGCGCAGCCGTTGTGCAGGATATGTCGGGCTTCGGCAGGGTTTCGCTGACCGAGGCGATACCGGCAATGTCCGCAATGGGGGTAGAAGTTTGCCCGCTTCCCACGGCGGTTTTATCGACTCATACGTATGAGTTTAAAAATTACACTCTTCTTGACCTCACGGATGAGATGGAGAAGATAATCGCGCATTGGAATGACATAGGGCTTGAATTTGACGCGGTATACAGCGGATATATGAGCTCTTCAAGGCAGATTGATATAACAAAAAGCTTTATGCTTGAACAGAAAAAAAACGGCGCTCTTTTAATAGTTGACCCCGTACTGGGTGATAATGCGCTGCTTGATGTAAAGACGGTGTATTCCGACAGAATGACCGAGCTGATAGGCGGAATGCGCGGACTGTGTGCAATAGCGGACACAATAACGCCAAACCTCACAGAGGCGTGTCTGCTGCTTGAAAGAGAGTACCCCACAGCTCCGCTGAGCGACAGAGAGCTTGCGGATATTCTGACGGGGCTTTCAAAGCTCGGCGCTGATTCGGTGCTGATAACAAGCGTTATGGATTCGCCAGATACAATGTGCGTGGCGGTGTATGACGGAGATGAATTTTATAAGATAGACTGCGGCTATGTTTCAAGGCCGTTTCACGGTACGGGCGACTTGCTTACAAGCGTATTTACCGGAGCAAGGCTTAACGGATACAAAGTGGCGGACGCGGCAAATCTTGCGGTTGACTTTTTGGCAAAGGCGATAGAGCTTACGGTTAAATATCCGCAGATGCCTATTCGCCACGGGGTTTTGTTCGAGCCGATTATAAGGGACGGATATTTTGCAGAGAGCAGCCATACCAATCGGACAAAGCTTTTAAATCGGGGGTGATGCAATAAATGATAACCAAAATAAACAGCGTCGGATTGACGGGAATCGACGGATTTTCTATAGGAGTAGAGACGGATATCAGCAACGGCGTTCCGCAGTGGGACGTGGTGGGTATGCCCGACACGGCTGTGCGCGAGTCGAAGGAACGAATCCGCTCGGCATTGAAAAATTCGGGATTAATGATTCCGGGCAAAAGAATACTGATAAATCTTGCTCCCGCCGATGTTAAAAAAGAGGGAACCTGCCTTGATTTGCCGATAGCTATGGGAATCCTTGCGTCAAGCGAACAGATTCGCATAGATGATATGGAAAGTATGTGCTTCTTCGGCGAGGTTTCGCTTGACGGAGTTCTCCGCGGCGTAAAAGGCGCGCTGCCAATGGCGATTACGGCTTATCAGAATGGGGCAAAACAGCTGTTTGTTCCTATAGACAACGCAAGAGAAGCGGCGGTGGTTGAAGGAATAGAAGTGTACGGAGCGGAAAGCATATCCGCCATTGTCAGACATTTCACGGGAGAAGAGCCAATCTCGCCGACAAGGGTAAACGCGCGTGCGTTATTTGACAGTGCGACAGACAAGCTTCCCGATTTTTCGGATGTAAAGGGGCAGGAAAGCGCAAAGCGAGCGCTTGAAATTGCCGCTGCCGGAGGGCACAATATACTGATGATAGGTCCTCCCGGTTCGGGCAAAACTATGCTGGCGCAAAGGATACCGTCCATTCTGCCGTCGATGACATTTGACGAGGCACTTGAGGTTACAAAGGTTCACAGTATCGCGGGCAGACTGCCGAAGAATATGCCGATGGTAGTAAACCGTCCTTTCAGAAGCCCGCATCATACAGTCTCTGCGGTCGGCCTGACGGGAGGAGGAAACGGAACCCCCAAGCCGGGCGAAATCAGCCTTGCGCATCACGGAATCCTATTTCTTGACGAGCTGCCCGAGTTCAGAAAGGATGCGCTTGAGGTTATGCGTCAGCCGCTTGAAGACGGCACGGTGACCATTACGCGCGCGGGCGGAACGTTTTCGTATCCATGCAACATAATGCTTGTCGCGTCAATGAACCCTTGCCCGTGCGGCTATTACGGTGACAAAAATCATGATTGCTCTTGCTCGCCGAGCAAGATAAGCAGTTATCTTTCAAAAGTCAGCGGACCGCTGCTTGACAGAATAGATTTGCATATCGAGGTTCCCGCGGTGGATTATGATGATTTGGGCAAAAAAAGCACGGCAGAGCCGTCATCGGAGATTAAGCGCCGCGTTGATAAAGCGCGTGAGATTCAGCTTAAAAGGTATGCGGGAACGGGAATATACTCAAACAGCTGCCTGACGGCTGCTATGATTGACGATGTGTGCGAGCTTGACAGCGAAAGCTCAGAGCTTTTAAAAGGCGCGTTTGAGGTGCTGGGCTTAAGTGCGAGAGCGCACAACAGAATATTAAAGGTTGCCAGAACAATAGCGGACTTATCGGGAAATGAGAAAATAGCCAAGGAGAATATAGCCGAGGCAATACGTTACCGTTCGCTTGACCGCAAATTTTGGACATAACAACGGAGGTATAAAAGTGAGATTGCATATAGTATTGGTAGAACCCGAGATTCCCGCAAATACGGGCAATATTTCAAGAACCTGTTCGGTAATCGGTTCGCCTCTTCATCTTGTTCATCCGCTCGGCTTTGATATAAGCGAGAAGCAGGTGCGCAGAGCCGGGCTTGATTACTGGGACGAGCTTGAGCTTTATGAATATAATTCATTTGAAGAAGTCAGAAAAAAGTATCCGGAAGGAAGATTCTTTTACTGTACGACCAAAGCAAAAAATACATATAGTGATATAAACTATACCGAGGATAAAGATTCAGATATATTTTTGGTGTTCGGCAAGGAAACAAAGGGATTGCCCGAGACTCTGCTTGCCGAAAATTATCAAGACTGTATAAGAATACCGATGAAAGAAAATAAAAGGTCGCTTAACTTGTCAAACTCGGTTGCGATAATCGCATACGAGGTGCTGAGACAAGCGGATTTTGAAAATTTAGAGAAAGAAGGTGCGCTGCGTGATACGTATAGTAACTGACAGAGCCGCGGATATACCGAAGGAGATTGCGGAAAAGCTTGATATAAAGGTGATTCCGTTTATGATAAATGTTGACGGAAGGCAGATAGTAGCGGATATGGATATGACTGCAGAGGATTTTTATAAAATCGTTGAAAACTGCAGTGAGATTCCGACAACGGGTCAGATGAGCCCGGTAGAGATAGAGAATGTGTACCGCGAAATCGGGCCGAATGATCAGATTCTTCATATCACAATGTCGGCTAAAGGAAGCGGGATTAACAATACTTCAAATATGGTGGCAAGCCGTCTCAGAGAAGAAGAGGGATATGACATCACGGTTATAGATTCGGGTAAATTTACTATGATTATCGGATACGCCGTAATCATTGCCGCCAAAATGGCGAGAGACGGCAAATCAATGCAGGAGATAACAGATACCGTAACGGAGATTTATGACCGCGATACGGCATATTTTTTGGTTGATGATTTGACATATCTCAGAAAGGGCGGAAGAATCAAGGCAACCGCTATGGTTATAAGCAAGGTTCTTGACATAAAGCCCATTATGATGATAAACGACGGTCTTGTTGAGGCTTTCAGAAAGGTGCGCGGCTTAAAAAAAGCAACGTCAACATTGGTTGATTTTATAGAAGAAAGAATGGAAGACCCAAGTGAAAATGAGGTTATGATACTTGATTCGGACGCTCCGGATAAGGTGGCTATAGTAGAACAAATGATAAAAGAGCGGATCAGGCCCAAAAAGATTACCTATGCAAAAATAGGCCCCGTTATTACGGCGCACGCCGGGACGGGACTTGTCGGAGTTTACTTTAAGCACAAAAAGCCGTATTATGAATACGAGAATTAAACCGATGGTGATTTTATGTTTTTAGAGCACGATGAAATGAAGTTTGCAATACTGTATACGCTGAAAAAGTATGTCGAACCGATTACAATGACAGAGCTTTGCGATATCTTAACGTGGGAGAAGCAGGTAATGAATTACTTTGACCTCGCCCTTATGCTTAACGAGCTGATAGAAGACGGCTTTGTAGACAGCAAGTTTTATCGGAACGAGCGCGCATTTATGCTTAGCGAAAAGGGTGAGGAGACAAACTCGTTTTTCTTTGAGAGGATTCCGCCAAGCATAAGAAGCAAGATAGCCGATGAGATATCACAGCGCAAATATGAAGAGCAGTATAACCCCAACGCGGTTTCGACAGAGGTCATACCTGTCGCTCCGCATCAGTATATGGCGGCGCTTTCTATGCTTGACGCAAACGTACCGATGCTTGAGCTTAAAATTCATACGGGCAGCCGTGCAGAGTCAGAGCAAGCCGCAAAAATACTCAAAAAAGAGGCGGATAACATCTATAAGGATATAATAAAAAGAATCCTTCCCGATGAAGAGTAAAAGAATAACAATTATCCGCACAGCTGTATTTGACTAAAACGGTGTTATGTGATATAATAATTTTATATGTGCAATTCAGAGGCTCGCCTGCGGCGCTGAAACGAATGATTTTTGCAGGTAGAAAGGCTATGAAACAAATATGAAAAAGTTAGGACTTAACGAAATAAGAGAGAAATATCTCTCGTTTTTTGAAAGCAAAGGGCATCTCAGGCTGCCGTCGTTTCCTCTTGTACCGCAGGGCGATGCAAGCCTTTTGCTGATAAATGCCGGTATGGCTCCGCTTAAGCCATACTTTTTGGGCAAGGAGGTTCCTCCGCGCAAACGTGTAACCACCTGCCAAAAGTGTATAAGAACTCCGGATATAGAGTGTGTGGGATTAACCTCGCGTCACGGAACATTTTTTGAAATGCTGGGAAACTTCTCATTCGGGGATTATTTCAAGCATGAGGCAACCGCGTGGGCGTGGGAGTTTATAACAAAGGTTCTTGAAATCCCGACAGACAGACTTTGGGTCAGCGTTTATGAAGAGGATAAAGAGACCGTTAAAATCTGGACGGACGAAGTGGGCGTTTCGCCCGACAGAATTGTGTTCCTCGGCAAGGAAGACAACTTCTGGGAGATTGGCACAGGTCCCTGCGGCCCTTGCTCCGAAATATATTTTGACCGCGGCGAAGAATATGGCTGCGGCAAGCCCGACTGCGCCGTAGGCTGTGACTGTGACAGATATGTCGAGTTCTGGAATCTTGTGTTCACGCAGTTTGATAAGGACGAAAACGGCGTATATAACCGTCTTGAACATCCGAATATAGATACGGGTATGGGGCTTGAGCGTATAGCCTGCATAATGCAGGGGGTTACCTCTATATTTGAAGTTGACACAATACGCCGTATACTTGACAGCGCCGCAAAAATGGCGGGCAAGACATACGGAAAGGACAAAAAGACGGATATCTCGCTCCGCGTAATTACCGATCACGTCAGAAGCACAGTATTTATGGTGTCTGACGGAATCCTTCCGTCAAACGAGGGCAGAGGATATGTCCTCAGGCGTTTGCTTCGCCGCGCGGCAAGACACGGCAGACTTCTGGGGTTAAAAGAGGCGTTTTTATATAAGCTTGCAAGGGTGGTTGCCGACGAATCCAAGACCGCGTATCCCGAGCTTGAAAAGAATTTTGAGTATATAGAAAAAGTTATAAAAACAGAGGAAGAACGTTTCGGCGAAACGGTTGACCAAGGTATAGAAATACTAAATGACTTTACGGAAGAGCTTAAAGAAAGCAAAAAGACAGAGCTTTCGGGCGAGAGCGCATTTAAACTTTACGATACATTTGGATTTCCGATAGACTTAACCAAAGAAATTCTTTCGGAGAGCGGCTTCACAGTTGATGAAGAAGCCTTCAAAAATCTGATGGATGAGCAGAGAGAGCGCGCGCGCTCTGCAAGAGGAGATATGGAAGGCGAGGCGTGGAAGGAAGATATATTCGCGTCAATTACAGCCGCAACCGTATTTGACGGATATGAAAATAACAGTCTTAAAGCCGAGGTGCTTGCAATAGGCAAGGATGGAGAGAGAGCAGAGTCGGCAGCTTCCGGCGATGAAGTCACGCTTGTGCTTGACAGAACTCCGTTTTATGCCGAAAGCGGCGGTCAGGTCGGAGATACGGGATATATCAAAACCGACGGCGCGGCGGTAAAAGTTCTTGATACAAAGAAGAGAAACGGAAAGTTTTTGCACTTGTGCACGGTTGAAAGCGGAAGCGTAAAAGTCGGAGATAAGGTAAGCTGCGAAATAGATGTTTTACGCCGCGAGGCGATAAGACGCAACCATTCGGCGGCACACCTTTTGCAGTCGGCTTTGCGTAAAACCCTCGGAAATCACGTAGCTCAGGCGGGTTCATATGTTGATGAAAACAGAATGAGATTTGATTTTTCGCATTTTGCGGCAATGACCGATGAAGAAATAAAAGAGGTTGAAAGCAGCGTAAACGAGATGATTCTTGCCGATGCTGAAATTGTCTGCGCCGAAAAGAGCCTTGATGAAGCAAAGAAGATGGGCGCAACCGCTCTGTTCAGTGAGAAGTACGGAGACACCGTCCGCGTGGTAAAAATGGGTGATTTCAGTCTTGAGCTTTGCGGCGGAACGCACGCAAGCTCTACGGGCAAGCTCGGATTATTTAAGATAGTAAGCGAAAGCGGCGTTGCGGCAGGGGTGCGCAGAATCGAAGGCGTAACGGGCTTCGGCGTACTGCGGCTGATAGATGAGAAGAATGAACTTATCAGAAGGACAGCCGCCGCTCTTAAAATAAAGGACGAAAACGAGATAGATGTTAAAGCCGAGGCACTAATGTCAGATGTTAAAGAACACGAGAAGGCGCTTGTTGTGTTCCGCGACAGGCTTGCGGCTTTGCGCACAAAGAATATGATGACATCGGTACGTCATCTGGGTGAGGTAAATATTCTTACCGCACAGCTTGACGGAATGGGCGCAAGCGAGCTTAAAGTGCTTGCCGACAACGCAAAAGCACAGATGACGGACGGCGTGGTAGTTCTTGCGGCAAATAAAGACGATAAAATTACATTTGTTGCTATGGCTGCAAAGTCGGCGGTTAAGAAGGGCGTTCACTGCGGAAATATCATCCGCGAGGTTACCTCAATCTGCGGCGGCAGAGGCGGCGGCAAGCCCGATATGGCGCAGGGCGGCGGAACAGATGCAATGAAGATTGACGACGCTCTTGCAAAGGTAGACGAGATTGTTTTGGATATGATTAAATAAAAGGAGAGAGAAAAATGGCAGATTGCCTTTTTTGCAGAATTATAAACGGAGAGATTCCGTCAACAAAGGTGTATGAGGACGAAGATGTCTATGCGTTTAATGATATAGAGCCTCAGGCACCCGTTCATATTATACTTGTCCCAAAGACGCATATCGCGTCGGGAAACGAGTTGAATGACGAAAATTCGGCGGTTGTTGCCCATATATTTGCGGCGGCGGCTAAAATCGCAAAAGAAAAAGGCTTTGCCGAAAACGGTTGGAGAATAGTAAACAACTGCGGCAAAGACGGCGGTCAGACGGTCGGACACCTGCATTTTCATTTGCTTGCGGGCAGAAACCTCGGATGGCCTCCGGGCTGAGTAAAATCAGGCGCATACGGCAAAAGCTGTATGCGCCTTTTTTGAAAATGTGCGAATAACATATTTTTATTTGTTTTAAAGATAAAATTTGTATAATTTTATTCGGGCGTATACTTGACACAAGCCGTCCGTTGCAGTATAATAAAATGAACAAGTTTAAACCGTGGATTTTTAATCGGAAATCGGCAAAACGGTTTAAATAGCTTGTTCTTTTTATATATTGTTCACTTTTCAGGAAGGAGTGTAGCACATTGAAATTGACCGGTGCTGATATTGTAATTGAATGTATGCTTGAACAGGGTGTGGATACCGTCTTTGGTTATCCGGGCGGCTCTATCCTAAACATCTATGACTCGCTATACAGATACTCTGATAAAATTACGCATATCCTCACAGCTCACGAGCAGGGTGCGGCGCACGCCGCAGACGGATACGCGAGGACAAGCGGTAAGGTCGGTGTCGTCTTTGCGACTTCGGGACCGGGGGCTACAAATCTTGTCACGGGAATCGCTACCGCAATGATGGACTCTGTTCCGATTGTTGCGATTACCTGTAATGTAACAAACAACCTTCTCGGCAAGGATTCTTTCCAGGAGATAGATATAGTAGGCGTGACCACTCCGATAACCAAGCATAACTTTTTGGTAAAGAGTGCTGAAGAAATCGCGCCGACCGTCCGCAGGGCGTTCAGCATTGCACGCTCGGGCAGACCGGGTCCCGTTCTTATCGATATAACAAAAGATGCAACAGCCCAAATGTGTGAGTATGCATATGAAACCCAAAACATAACGACAGAGCGCAAGGTTGAAGCATCGGATGATGACTTTAAGGCGGCGGCAGAGCTTATAAATAACTCAAAGCGCCCGCTTATATATGCCGGCGGCGGAGTTATATCTGCCGATGCGTCAGAAGAGCTTAAAGCCTTCCGCGCAAAGATAGACAGCCCCGTTACACTGTCGGTTATGGGCCTCGGTGCCTTCCCCGCATCCGACCCAAACTTTACCGGAATGATAGGAATGCACGGAACAAAAGCAACGTCATTGGCTGTGGGCGAGTGTGACTTGCTTATAGCAATCGGCGCAAGATTCTCTGACAGAGTTACCTGCGATGTAAAAACTTTTGCACCTAACGCAAAAGTTATACATATAGACGCAGACCGTGCCGAAATTGACAAGAATATAAAGACAGACGCAAATATTGTCGGCGATGCAAAGGCTGTGCTTGAAAGACTGACCAAAGAAGTAAATCAGCTTAAGCATACCGAGTGGCTTGACCGAATTTACGCCTGGGAGAAGGAATATCCGATTCACCACCCGTACACGGGCGAGTTTACGCCGCAGGTTGTTATGGAAACAATAAATGCGGCAATCGGCAGAGATTCGATAGCTACCACCGACGTAGGACAGCATCAGATGTGGGCGGCTCAGTATCTTATGGTAGAGCGTCCGCGAAAGTTTATTACCTCGGGTGGTCTCGGAACTATGGGCTTCGGACTGGGCGCGGCAATCGGTGCACAGATGGCAAACCCCGATTATGTTATAGTTAATATTACGGGCGATGGCTGTTTCCATATGAATCTGCAAGAGCTTTCAACCGCGGCAAAGTACGACCTTCCCGTTATAGACGTTATAATCAACAATAATGTTTTGGGAATGGTTCGGCAATGGCAGAATTTGTTCTATGAAAAGCGTTTTTCAAATACGACGCTTGACAAAAAAACCGATTATGAGATGGTTGCAAGAGGCTTCGGAGCATATGCATATACCGCAACAAATAAAGAAGAGCTTGAAGAGGCAATGCGCGAAGCGGTTGCACACCGTGATGCTCCGACGGTTATAAACTGCGTAATTGACCCGGATGACTTTGTTCTTCCGATGGTTCCGGCAGGACATTCGATTGAAGAGCCTATTCTTGAAATAAGCGATAAGTAAGGGGGAGAGCAGATATGGATAACAATACACACGTTTTATCGATTTTGGTTGAAAACCACGCCGGAGTGCTTAACCGTGTTTCGGGTCTGTTTTCACGCAGAACTTATAATATAGAAAGTCTCTCTGTCGGCGTGACTGAAAACCCCGATATTTCGAGAATGACGGTTGTAACAAATACAGACAGCGATACGCTTGTACAGATAGTAAATCAGGTTTCAAAGCTTATTGATGTTTTGGACATAACCATTCTCGATTCCGACAACGCCGTTCTGCGCGAGCACGTTCTGGTTAAGGTAAATGCGTCGGATAAGGCGGGGGTTATGCAGATTTGCAATGTATTCCGCGCCAATATAGTGGATATTTCGCCGGATGTTATGACGGCAGAGCTTACGGGCGCACCGAACAAAATTAACGCATTCATCACATTGATGGAGCAGTATGAGATTAAGGAACTGGTAAGAACGGGTCTTACCGGGCTTTTAAGAGGATAAAAATTAATTATTAATATATAAAAATTAAATGGAGGAATAAAAAATGGCTAAGATTTTTTATGCAGATGATTGTAATTTGGGATTGCTCAGCAACAAAACAGTTGCTGTAATCGGCTACGGAAGTCAGGGACACGCTCACGCGCTTAACCTGAAGGAGAGCGGCGTAAACGTAATTGTCGGCTTGTATAACGGAAGTAAGTCGTGGGCTGTTGCGGAAGCGGCAGGACTTAAAGTGTACACAGCTGCAGAGGCGGCTGCACAGGCAGACATTATTATGATTCTTATAAATGATGAGAAACAGGCTCAGCTTTACAAAGAAAGCATCGAACCGAATCTTTCGGCAGGCAAGGTACTTGCTTTTGCACACGGTTTTAATATTCACTTCCAGCAGATTATTCCTCCTAAGGATGTAGACGTTATTATGATTGCTCCTAAGGGACCGGGTCACACAGTCCGCAGCGAGTATGTTGCAGGCAAGGGTGTTCCCTGTCTTGCGGCTGTATATCAGGATGCTTCGGGCAATGCTATGGATATTGCTCTTGCATACGCGGCAGGCATAGGCGGAAGCCGTGCGGGCGTACTTGAGACAACATTTAAAATGGAGACAGAGACAGACCTCTTCGGCGAGCAGGCAGTTCTTTGCGGCGGCGTTTGCGCATTGATGCAGGCAGGATTTGAAACTTTGGTTGAAGCGGGCTATGACCCTCAAAACGCTTATTTTGAGTGTATCCACGAGATGAAGCTTATCGTTGACCTTATCTATCACGGCGGTTTCACCGAAATGCGTCACTCAATCTCCGATACTGCAGAGTACGGCGATTATGAAGTAGGCAAGAGAATCATAACAGAGGATACAAAGAAGGAAATGAAGAAGGTTCTGAGCGAGATTCAGGACGGTACGTTTGCAAGAAACTGGATTGCAGAGAATGCTGTAAACCGTCCGCACTTTAACGCTATGAGAAGAATCAAGGCAGAACATCAGCTTGAAAAGGTCGGCAAGGAACTTCGTAAGATGTATTCCTGGAACGACGAGAAATAATGAACCTTTTAAAATAAGGGCAGGGCAAAGCCCTGCCCTTTGTTTCAATTTACAGATAAATGAAAGGCGGATTTAAAAAATGAACAGTGATAATATAAAGTCAAGTATAGACAGAACGCCTCACAGGTCGCTTTTAAAGGCACTTGGTATGACAGATGAGGAGATAAGCCGTCCGATAATCGGGGTTGTTAATTCACAGAACGAGATTGTTCCGGGACATATGCACCTTGATAATATAGCAAAGGCGGTAAAGGACGGAATAAGAATCGCGGGCGGTACCCCGGTAGAGGTTCCGGCAATAGCAGTATGCGACGGTATTGCAATGGGTCACGAGGGTATGAAGTACTCTCTTGTCTCGCGTGAGATTATTGCAGATTCGGTTGAGATTATGGCAAAGGCTCATCAGTTTGACGCGCTTGTTCTTATCCCAAACTGCGATAAGGTTGTGCCGGGTATGCTTATGGCGGCGGCAAGGCTTAACATTCCGTCGATTGTTATAAGCGGTGGACCTATGCTCTCTGTTAAATTTAAGGGCTGCTATCGCGATTTTAATACAGGAATGGAAGCGGTGGGCGCATTAAAGGCGGGAAAGATTGACGAGACAGAGCTGCACGAGCTTGAAAATGCGGCTTGTCCGACCTGCGGCTCGTGCTCGGGTATGTTTACGGCTAACTCGATGAACTGCTTAAGCGAGGTTTTGGGTATGGCTCTTCCGGGCAACGGAACGGTTCCGGCAGTATATTCAGAGAGAATACGCCTTGCAAAGACCGCGGGTATGAGAATAATGGAGCTTCTTAAAAATAATATAAGACCAAGGGATATCCTGACTCCCGACGCAATATATAACGCTTTGCGCGTTGATATGGCTCTCGGCTGTTCAACAAACTCAATGCTTCACCTCCCTGCAATAGCGCACGAGGCAGGGGCAGAGTTTACGCTTGATTACGCAAATGAGATAAGCGCCAATACGCCAAACCTTTGTCACCTTGCCCCTGCGGGCGGACATCACGTTCAGGATTTGTATGAGGCGGGCGGAGTAACCGCCCTTATGAACGAGCTTGCAAAAAAGAATTTGCTTAAGCTTGACACAATAACGGTTACGGGTAAAACTCAGGGCGAGAATATAAAAAATCATCCCGTAACAGATTATGAAGTTATCAGACCTATCGACAATCCGTATTCACAAACAGGCGGAATAGCCGTGCTTAAGGGTAACCTTGCTCCCGACGTGTCGGTGGTAAAAAGAAGTGCGGTAGCGGAAGAAATGCTTGTGCACGAAGGCCCCGCAAAGGTGTATGACAGCGAGGAAGAGGCGATTTCGGCAATATACGCGGGCAAAATAGAAAAAGGTGATGTTGTGGTCATCAGATATGAGGGCCCGAAAGGCGGACCGGGAATGAGAGAGATGCTTTCGCCGACATCGGCTATATGCGGAATGGGTCTTGACAAGGATGTTGCGCTTATCACGGACGGACGTTTCAGCGGTGCAACCCGCGGCGCGGCTATCGGTCACGTATCACCTGAGGCGGCAGAGGGCGGCACAATCGGACTTGTTGAAAACGGCGATATAATATCAATTGATATTCCAAACGGTAAGCTTGAACTTAAAGTATCCGATGAAGAGCTTTCAAAGCGCAGAAAGAATTTTGTACCCAAAGAGCCGAATATAAAAGACGGCGTTTTAAGAAAATATTCGCGACTTGTTACATCGGCCTCAACAGGCGCGGTGCTTAACGCATAAGAGAGGAGCAGAATATATGGGAATGACAATGACGCAAAAGATTTTGGCGGCGCACGCAGGGCTTGACTCGGTTAAAGCGGGGCAGCTTATCCGTGCAAAACTGGATATGGTACTTGGCAACGATGTTACCACTCCCGTTGCCATAAATGAGTTTAAGGCAAACGGATTTGACAAGATATTTGATAAAGACAAGATTTCAATCGTGCTTGACCATTTTACACCTAACAAGGACATAAAGTCGGCCGAGCACTGCAAGCAGTGCCGTGAGTTTGCGTGCGCAATGGACGTAACAAACTTTTATGACGTGGGAGAGATGGGCGTAGAACACGCCCTCCTGCCCGAAAAGGGGCTTGTCGCCCCGGGCGAAGCAATAATCGGTGCGGACTCGCACACCTGTACCTACGGCGCGGTAGGTGCGTTTTCAACAGGAGTGGGAAGCACCGATATGGCTGCCGGAATGGCGTCGGGCGAGGCGTGGTTTAAGGTTCCGCAGGCGATTAAGTTTAACCTTACGGGAAAGCCGCAGAAGTGGGTTTGCGGAAAGGATATAATCCTTCATATTATAGGAATGATAGGCGTTGACGGAGCGCTTTATAAGTCGATGGAGTTTACCGGAGACGGACTTAAATATCTGTCGATGGACGACCGCCTCTGTATGGCGAATATGGCGATTGAGGCAGGTGGAAAGAATGGTATATTTGAAGTTGATGAGATAACCGAAGAGTATTTAAAAGATAGGGTAAACCGTCCTTACACGGTTTATACCGCCGATGATGACGCAGAGTATGAGAAGGTTTATGATATAGACTTAAGCCGTATAAAAATGACGGTTGCCTTCCCACATCTGCCCGAGAATACAAGAACAATCGACGAAGCGGGCGAGGTTAAGATAGACCAGTGCGTAATAGGCTCTTGCACAAACGGCAGAATAGAGGATTTAAGAAATGCGGCAAAGGTGTTTAAAGGCAAACACGTGGCAAAGGGCGTAAGAGCGCTGATTATACCCGCGACGCAAAAAATTTACGCACAGGCAATGCACGAGGGACTGTTTGATATCTTCCTGGAGGCGGGCTGCGTAATTTCCACACCCACCTGCGGTCCGTGCCTCGGAGGGCATATGGGAATCCTGGCAAAGGGCGAGCGCGCTGTCTCGACTTCAAACCGTAATTTTGTCGGCAGAATGGGTCACCCGGAGTCAGAGGTTTACCTTGCAAGTCCCGCTGTTGCCGCGGCTTCGGCAATCAAGGGATACATTGCATCACCCGAGGAAGTGTAGAGAGGAGAGTTTATATGAAGGCAAAAGGTACAGTACATAAGTACGGTGACAATGTTGACACAGACGTTATTATCCCGGCAAGATATTTAAATACATCTGTTCCGTCAGAGCTTGCAGAGCATTGTATGGAGGATATAGACAAGGATTTTGTCGGCAATGTTAAGAAAGGCGATATTATGGTCGCTCATAATAATTTCGGCTGCGGCTCTTCAAGAGAGCACGCCCCGATTGCCATAAAGGCGGCAGGTATTTCGTGCGTGATAGCGGCAACCTTTGCGAGAATCTTCTACCGCAATGCAATAAATATCGGCCTTCCCATAATGGAATGCCGCGAAGCATCCGAGAAGATAGAAAACGGCGACGAGGTTGAAATCGATTTTGACAGCGGCATTATCACCAATGTTACAAAAGGCGAAAGCTATAAGGCAGAGCCTTTCCCTGAGTTTATCAAGGAGATCATAAATAAAGGCGGCTTGTTAAATTCGCTTAAATAATTGATAGGAGCAAATGATATGAATGTAAATTTAGCGGTTGTAAAAGGTGACGGAATAGGTCCCGAGATTGTGACCGAAGCAGAAAAGGTTTTAAATAAAATAGGCGAGCTTTACGGGCACAACTTTAACTATACCGATATACTGGCGGGCGGCTGTGCCATAGACGCAACGGGAGTGCCTCTGCCCGAAGAGTCGGTCAGGATTGCAAAAGAGTCTGATTCGGTTCTCCTCGGTGCGGTGGGTGGACCCAAGTGGGATACTCTCCCCGGAAGTCAGAGACCCGAAAAGGCTCTTCTCGGGCTGAGAAGCGAGCTTGGGCTGTTTGCAAATATAAGACCCGCAAAGATGCATAAGGCGCTGTCCGACGCGTGCCCGTTAAAGCCCGAAATTTCGGACGGCGGTCTTGACTTGGTCATAGTACGCGAGCTCACGGGAGGATTGTACTTCGGAGAGAGAGGCAGACGTGACGGCGGAGATATGGGCGAGACAGCGTATGACGAGCTTAAATATTCCGTAAAAGAGATTGAACGTATCGGCAGAGTGGGCTTTGAGCTTGCGATGAAGCGCAAACGCAAAAAGGTGACAAGTGTCGATAAAGCAAATGTAATCGAGACTTCAAGACTTTGGAGAGAGACAATGCACAGACTGTCAAAAGAATATCCCGAGGTAGAGTATGAGGATATGCTGGTCGATAATTGCGCAATGCAGCTTGTCAGAAATCCAAGTCAATTTGATGTAATCATAACAGAGAATATGTTTGGCGATATATTGTCAGATGAGGCAAGTATGACAACGGGTTCAATCGGTATGCTTCCGTCATCATCGCTCGGCAGCACATCGCTTGGAATGTACGAGCCGATTCACGGCAGTGCGCCCGATATAGCGGGGCAGAACAAGGCAAACCCGATAGCTACAATTTTATCTTGCGCAATGATGCTTCGCGACAGCTTTAATTTAAGCGCAGAAGCAGAGTGTATAGAAAAATCGGTGTCAGAGGTTCTTGATGCGGGTTATCGCACGGCGGATATAATGGACGAGGGCGGAAAGCTCCTCGGCACGCGCGAGATGGGCGATAAAGTGGTTGAAATGCTTAAAAAATAGTATATGAAAGGGATTGTACCAATTGTTTGAAATTTTTAAGGCGACACTGTCGCCGATGCTTGTTATGTTTTTATGTATGATTATCGGCTTTGCGGCAAATAAGATGAAGCTTGCGCCCGACAACACCGCGGAGGTTTTGTCAAAGCTTGAAAACTATTTTCTTGTCCCGGCGTTGATTATCAATACTTTTATGAAGTATTGTACAATCAGCTCGGTTACAGAGCAGTATAAGCTGATATTATACTGCCTTGCGGCATTGGTGATTGCGCTTGCAATCGCACTGCCCCTTTCAAAGGTGTTTGCGGGCGATGATGCATACAGAAGGAATATATATAAATATGCGCTTGCCTTCGGAAATTTTTCGTTTATGGGCAACGCAATAGTTCCTGCGATTATGGGCGAGTCAATGCTTTATAATTATATGCTTTATATACTTCCGCTTAATGTGGCGGTGTATACCTGGGGTGTAATTATACTTATTCCCAAGGGCGAGAATAAGCAAAGCGTTCTTAAAAACCTGCTTAATCCTATTTTTGTGTCTATACTTATAGGCGCAGCTCTCGGATTATCGGGGCTTGCAGAGCATATTCCGTCATTTGTCCGTCAGACAATAAGCAGCTGTTCGGCTTGTATGGGCCCGCTTGCAATGATTCTTACGGGCTTTGTTATAGGAAGCTATGACATAGGCGGACTTCTTAAAAACAAAAGGGTATATATTGCCGCGGCTTTAAGGCTGATTGTTTTGCCGACGTTGTTTATAGTTATTTTAAGGCTTCTCGGCGCGGATAAAAACACATTGTATCTGACGCTTTTTGCCTACGGAACACCTCTCGGGCTGAATACGGTGGTATTCCCTGCGGCTTACGGCGGCGACACATCTACTGGCGCGTCAATGGCAATGATTTCACATACACTTTGTATTGTTACAATTCCTATAATGTACGCAATCCTTACAACGGCGTTTTAAAATGCTGAATGCGGGCAGCTGAAATTGCCCGCATTTTTTTGTTGCAAATTATCGTTTAATATGATAAAATAGAACTACATGCAAAAAAGAATGGTGATGATAAAAATGAGAGATGTTGTAAATATTCTCGGGGTAAATATAGATAATATAACCGCGGCGGCGGCGCTTGATAAGGCAGAGCAGCTTGTTAAAAGCGGTGGGGTGTCTGTGATTTACACCCCAAATCCCGAAATCGTGATGGCAGCATATGAAGATTCCGAGTTTTGCGGGGTTTTAAATTCGGCGGATATGTGCGTCCCCGACGGAATCGGCGTGGTGTACGGCTCAAGAATTATAGGCAAGCCCCTGCCCGAGCGCGTTGCGGGCTTTGATTTGTCGATGGGTCTTATGGACAGAATGAGCAAATTCGGCGGCAGAGTGTTTCTCTTCGGCTCAAAGCCGGGGGTTGCGGATGAGGCGGCGGAAAAGCTGACGCAAAAATATCCGGGGATTGAGATAGCGGGCACGCGGAACGGGTACTTCGCGGAAAGCGATGAGGAAGAGATTATAAATGAGATTAATTCATCGAACGCCGATTTGCTTATGGTGTGCCTCGGTGCGCCGAAACAGGAAAAGTGGATAAATAAATATAAAGACAGACTTAATGTTAAGCTGTGTATAGGGGCAGGCGGCTCGCTTGATGTAGTCGCGGGAAATGTTAAACGTGCGCCCGAGATATTTATAAAGCTTAACCTTGAATGGTTTTATCGGCTTTGTAAGCAGCCGAGCCGAATCGGCAGATTTATGGCATTGCCGAAGTTTATACTTACGGTCAAAAAGAAAAATAAATAAAAAGGAGCGTTAAAAATGGTATATGTACTTTTAGCGGACGGATTTGAAGAGGTTGAGGCTCTTGCGCCGACAGACGTACTAAGAAGAGCCGAAATACCCGTGATGACAGCCGGTGTGGGCGGAGATGTTGTCCGCGGCGCACATTCTGTCAATATAATATGCGATACAACCGTGGACGAGATAGAAAAAGACAGCGTAGACGGAATAATTCTCCCGGGAGGAATGCCGGGAACGCTTAACCTTCAGGCGGATAAAAAGGTAAATGAATTGATTGAATACTGCAAGGATAACGAGCTTATGATAGCGGCAATCTGTGCCGCACCTATGATTCTGGGCGAGCTTGGGATACTTGACGGAAAGGCGGCAGTATGCTTCCCGGGGTTTGAAGAGCATCTTCACGGCGCCGAGATATGCGATTGCTATGTCGTGTCCGACGACAATGTTATCACTGCAAGGGGTGCGGGAGCGGCACTTGAATTCGGCGAGGCAATCGTTGATTATTTCGCGGGTCTTGACGGCAGCGGGCGCGAAATACTTGAACAGATGCAGTATCCGCTGATATGAGCGATAAGCGGAATTTAAGAAGGCTTTATAAAAAAATACGCGCTTGTATCGATGACGGCAGACGCGCCGCGGAAGAAAATGAGATTTTTGATATGCTGATAAACTCTGATGAATATAAGTCGGCGTCATCGATATTTGTATATGTGTCGTTCGGCAGCGAGGTTTCAACAATCCGCTTTATAAAAAAAGCTTTATGTGATGCAAAGATTGTGACTGTTCCGCTGTGCGACACAAAAAGCCATACAATGAGTCTTATAAGGATAGATGATATAAGTCGGCTTGAAGCGGGCGCATACGGAATTTCGGAACCGAAGCGGACTCTTGCGGAAAGCGGAGAGCTGAAAGAACTGCAAAGTGACGAGATAGACGTTGCGATTGTTCCGGGGCTTGCATTTGACGGATTTGGGGCAAGGCTCGGCTACGGCGGCGGATATTATGACAGGTTTTTGGCAGGGTTTAAAGGCAGGTCAATAGGGCTTGCGTATACCGAGTGTATGGCAGAAAGCCTGCCGACGGATAAATTTGATTGTAAAGTTGACAAGGTGATTCACCCGGGGAGATGAAGCAAAATGGCAACCGTATATTTAAGAGATAAACAAAAGCTTCGCGGAATACGTTGGATGCTTCTTGCCGTCACGGCGATAAGTATGCTTACTATGTTTGTTCTTCGTATGATAGGAAGCTTTTTTGAGGATTCGGTACCCGTTTATCTTGAGTCGCTGATAACAGGCCTTTTGGCATATGTTGTACCGATTGCCATATATGCAAAGCTTGACGGTATAACCGCTCAGACAGCCGCAGAAAGATTTTGTTTAAAGAAGTGCAGCCGGTATATGATTGTACTCGCGCTGATAATGGGTGTATGCTTTCAGTTTGTTATGATAGCGGTTAATCTGCCGTTTAATATGATTTTCAACAGCGCGGAATCATACACGCCGGGCTCTGCGGCGGAGCTTTGCGCGGCAATGTTTGTTACAGGAATAATCCCGGCAATATTTGAAGAATTTTTGTTCCGCGGCATTGTCCTCGGCTCTATGTCAGAGTTAAACAGCCGCGCGGCGGTCATATTTTCAACGGTGATGTTTGCGCTTATGCACGGCGATTTATACAGCCTTGCGGGATATATACTGATGGGAGTTGTTCTTGCAAGCGTTGTAAACAGAAGCGAGTCGCTTTATGCGGCGATGGTATTTCACTTCGGAAACAATATGGCGGCTCTGCTGCTCGGATATTTTAATTCAGAGCTGATATATGAGCCGACAGCAACAATAAAGCTTTTTGCCGCAGGCATAGTCGGATTTGCCGCTGTGTTTGGCATATTTGTTTCAGTAACCAAAAAAAGACCGAAGAATAACAAAATTAAGGCATCGGTACTGCTCGGTCAGAGCTTTGTGAGCATACCCGTGCTTTTGTGCATTGCGATTACCGCTGCGGCGGAGATACTTATACGTATACTGTAGGGTCAAAGCACAATTTCACTTAAGATGAGGTGAGAGTATGAAAAAAATCATATGTATAGCCGCGGCGGCGATAATATTAATCGGCGCAGGCATTCTTTTTGCGGATGTCCGCGGAATCGGCGGCGGCAACAGAAACGTTGATATAAAAATAACGGAGGGAGAGACCGCCTCAGCAATAATTAAAGAGCTGAAAGAATCGGGGCTGATTTCAAGCAAAACCACTTTTAAAATATATGCCAAAAAAACGGGAGAGCATATATATAAGGCAGGTGTTCATCGGCTTAACTCGTCGATGAGCTACAGAGAGATTTTAAGCGAGCTTGAGAAAATTGCCGACAGCGACGGAGTCTCGGTTACCATACCCGAGGGGTATGAGTTTAGGCAGATTGCGGACTTGCTTGAAAAGCAGGGGCTTATAAACAAGGATGTGTTTATGCGCGAAGCAGAGAGCGGAAGATTTGATTATGCCTTTGTAAACGATATTCCGCAAAGAGAGAATCGCCTCGAGGGATATCTCTTTCCCGATACCTACAGCTTTTCGTCCGATATGACAGAACACGATATAATAGATAAAATGCTCGAAAATTTTAATAATCGGGTTGTAAGCGTTTATGATGAGGCAAAGCCCTCGTATACGCTTGACCAAATTGTAACCCTTGCCTCGGTAATAGAGCGCGAGGCGGCAGGGGATGAAGACAGAGGAAAGGTTGCGTCGGTCTTTGTCAATCGTTTGAACAGGGGAATGAAGCTTGAATCCTGCGCAACGGTTCAATATGTTTTAAAAGAGCGCAAAAGTGTACTCAGCAATGAAGACACGCAGATTGATTCGCCGTACAATACCTACAAAAACAGCGGACTTCCGATAGGACCTATTGCTTCGCCGGGGCTTAAGTCGGTAGAGGCGGCGCTTTATCCCGAAAGCACAAACTATCTGTATTTTATGGCAAGCGCGGACGGAAAAGAGACAATCTTTTCGGAAACGTTTGAGCAGCAGCTTGAAAACCAAAAACAAATTCAGGGCGGAAACTGATAAAAACATAAATATATCGAGAGGGATAAATATTAATGATTGACGATAACATAAATTATGAGTATATAATCAGATATATCCGCAGAACTCTTAAACCGTCCGCGGGATATATCAAAGAGCTTGAGGAATTTGCAAAGGTAAACAGCGTCCCGATATCCCAGCCCGAGACAATAAAGCTTATCGAACTTTTAATAAAAATCGGGAATGTAAAAAATGTTCTTGAGGTAGGCACGGCGATAGGGTATTCGGCAATAAGAATGGCAGAATCGGGGGCAGAACATATAGATACAATAGAGATAAATCCCGATGCCGCGGCATATGCAAAAAAGAGCATATACCATATGAAGCTTGAAGATAAAATCAATGTAATTGAAGGCGACGCAAAAGAGGTTCTTGCCGATATGAGCGGAGAATATGATTTGATTTTTATAGATGCGGCAAAGGCTCAGTATAACGAGTTTTTTAAGCATTGTATGCGGATGCTCAGACGCGGCGGAATACTCTTCTCCGACAATATTTTATATAAGGGTATGACGGCAACCGACGAGCTTGTAAAGCACCGAAAAATTACGATAGTTAAAAGACTGCGGAAGTACGTGGATATGCTTTGCGAAATTCCAGAGCTTGAGACGGACATTCTTCCTCTCGGCGACGGGGTTGCCATAAGCGTAAAAGTCAGATAAATTCCGATTTTTTACTTGAGTGATAGGAGATAAGATAAAAAATGTTTAAACGTTCTAACGGAATACGCGGTTTTATAAAGAATATGGATTTTTGGCTTGCTGTTCTTACCGTTACGGCAGCCGTGTTCGGAATAGTAATGATTTCAAGCGCGGGCGGAGAGGACGGAAGGCGTTATGTGATTGTTCAGTCTGCGGCTATGATAGTCGGAATAGGCGGAATCTGTCTGCTTATGTTTTTGGATTATGAGTATTTAGCAAGAATATCGCTGTATCTTTCGATGTTTGGGCTTATTTTGCTTGTCTTGGTTTTAATCCCGGGGATAGGAAAGGTGCATAACGGCGCAAGAAGCTGGTTTGAGTTCGGACCGATTAATCTTCAGCCGGCTGAAGTCGCAAAGATAATATTTATAATAGCGTTTGCAAAAAGACTTGCCGACTGCGGAGACAGAATAAACGAGCCGAAAAATATTCTCGGGCTTTTATTGTTCGCATTAATTCCTATGGCGCTTATTCTTGTTCAGCCCGACTTCGGAACGGGCTCGGTCTTCGCGGTGGTACTTGCCGCAATGCTTTTTGCGGCAGGCATAAGTATAAAGTATATAATCGCCGGGATAGTGGGGATAGCGGCAATGTGCCCCGTTATGTGGTTTTTTGTCCTTCAGGACTATCAAAAAAGCCGAATTATAACTGTGTTTAACCCTGAGAGCGACCCTGCGGGGGCAGGATATCACGTGCTTCAGTCAGAGCAGGCTGTCGGCTCGGGCAGAATATTCGGCTCGGGACTTTATAAAGGGTCAAGTCAGATAAATAATATACTGCCCGAAAGGCATACGGATTTTATATACTCGGTTGTATGCGAAGAACTTGGTATAATAGGAGCGGTGCTGGTAATCGTTCTTATGTGTGCGATTATAATTCGCTGTCTGTATATAGGAATGAACGCAAGAAATGATTTGGGCAGATATATGTGTGTGGGCGTCGCGGCGATGCTGGCGTTTCAGACATTTGAGAATATAGGAATGTGTATAGGAATTTTCCCTGTTACGGGAATCACGCTTCCGTTTTTCAGCTATGGCGGCTCGTCTCTGCTTACCACTATGCTGGCAATCGGAATTGTGCTGAGTGTAAAGTATAAAAGCAGAATGATTAATTTTTGATTAGGGTGATTATGCGTGCTTAAATTTTTAATAAGTCGCTTTGTTCCAAACAGCGATGATACTTCAAATCCTGAGGTGCGTGAGGCGTACGGAACCCTCGGCGGTGTACTTGGAATAGTGTGTAATCTTATTTTGTTTGCCATAAAGCTGACCGCGGGCTATGCTATAAACAGTATAGCGGTTGTGTCAGATGCATTTAACAATCTTTCGGATATGGGTTCATCGCTTGTTTCGATTATAGGCGCAAGATTAAGCAGTAAAAGAGCGGATGCTGAGCACCCGTACGGTCACGGCAGAGCGGAATATATTTCGGCTTTGATTATAGCGTTTTTTATCCTCTTTTTCGGGGCAGAGCTGTTAAAAAGCTCGGTTATAAAAATTTTTAAGCCCGATGCGGTAGAATTAAGTGCGGTATCGGTCGGAATTTTGATCACCTCCGTTCCCGTTAAGCTTTGGATGTGGCACTATAATCGGGTGATGGGTAAAAAGATTAATTCGGCGATTCTTATGGCGGCGTCAAAAGACAGCCTTAACGATACAATTGCAACGTTGGCGGTTATCATATCCGCGCTTCTTGCCTATGTTGTACCCTTCCCGATAGACGGGATAGCGGGCGTTTGCGTGTCGGGGCTTGTAATATATACGGGAATCCGTATTGCGCATAGTACGACAGACAGACTTATGGGCGTTGCGCCCGACCCCAAGCTGACCGAAAAAATCGAAGATATGATAACGGGCGAAGACTGCGTAATGGGTATGCACGGGCTGCTGATTCACGATTACGGACCCGGACATAAAATTGCCTCGGCTCACGCAGAAATCCCTGCGGATATGAGCCTTACCGAGGCTCACGATATAATAGACAAGGTCGAGCATAAAATAATGAGCGAATTGGGCGTTGATATAGTCATTCACATCGACCCGATTAGAGGAAAAAGCAAAAAGTCAAGTACAGATGCTTGAAATCCGACAATGGGTATTGACTTTTGATTCCGCTTGGATTATTATAATTATAAATAATAAAAAGTGAGGTACAAATGAAATGAATGGTAACAGAAACAGAGTTTTACGGGGTAATGCGGCGCGACATACAAGCCATAAAAGAAAGCCGACCCGCAGATTTGCTTTAATCAGAAGCGCAGTGATTCTTGTTATTATAATTGTTGCTGTGTCGGTTGCGGTTACAAAATGCAAAGGCGGAAAAGAATCGGTTGCCACTCAGCAAACCGGGCAGACAGAGACTCAGCCTCCGGCTAAGGAATACAATGTTCCGCCCGCCTCAGAGGAGAATGATTTGCTTAAAATTGCAAGAAATGCGCAGGGAACAAGCGGAGAAAAGATTTGTTATCTCACATTTGACGATGGCCCCACCAAGGAGGTTACACCCAAGGTTCTGGAGGTGCTTAAAAAGTATAACGTTAAGGCTACGTTTTTCTGCCTCGGCAAGATGCTTGAGGCGAATCGTGATATTGCCGAAACAGAGGTAAAAGAAGGACACCTTCTTGCCAACCACTCTTATTCACACGAATATAAGGATTTGTATGCAACGTCAGAGAGCTTTATGGGCGAAATCGATAAAACAGAGGCGCTTATTGCTGATATCTGCGGCGAAGAGCCGTTTAAGCTTATCCGTTTCCCGGGGGGAAGCTACAACGCGGGTGATCACGCCGCCGAAAAGCAGGTCTATAAGCAAAAGCTTAAAGAAAACGGATATTATTATGCCGATTGGAACTGTTTAAACGGCGATGCGGAATCTGCGCTTAAAAGTGTTGACTCGCTTGTATCAAAGGTAAAAAATACCGCGACTGAGGATAATATAGTTGTTCTTATGCACGATGCCGCGGCAAAGACCACCACACCCGAGGCGTTGGGACAGATTATAGAGTATCTTAAGTCTAAAGGATATTCGTTTAAACGCCTTGACGAGGTTGAGTATTATGACACGGGCGAGGAAAAGACCGACAGCTCTACAATGATATTGTAAAATAAAGCCGAGCGTTTGCGCGTTCGGCTTTTTAAATAGTATACTTACCTTTCGCGGCGGTAGTCCTTCGGGCTTTTTCCCGTTACGGCAGTAAACGCTTTATAAAAGTTTGACGAGCTGTTAAAGCCGCATTGCATAGCGATGTCAAGACTTGTACAATCTGTGGTTTTTAAAAGCTCAACCGCCTTTTCAACTCTCTTGATTGTTATATATCTCCAGGGCGAAAGTCCGTTTATCTTTTTAAACACCGTTGAAAAGTATGCAGAGCTCATTGCCGCGGCAGAAGAAATCTCAGCAAGGGTCAGCGGCCTTTCAAGATTTTCGTTTATGTATCGCAGAGCGCTGCCGATTGAGCCTACACTGCTTATATAATCGCCGTACGGACTTTTGCTTTTTACATAGTCGTAGTCGCGGATAAGCGAAACAAATATCGAAAAAAGCAGATATCTTGCCATAGTTCCGCTGCCCTCGCGGCTTTCGGCAAGCTCACGGGCAATTTCTTTTATTTTGCCGTGAATAGCAGCGGTTGCAGGGTTTTGCGGGTCAATATGATTTTCAAAGCTTTGACTCCGCGAGAAAAATATTTTAAGAAGGTTAAGGTCTCCGCCCTCCGAGACCAAAAGACTCGGCATAAATCTAAGGTTCAGCAGGGTAAAATCATTGGTTATGTCAGTTATGCAATGAACCTCATCTCCGCTGAATACAAAAACCGAGCCTGGAGAAAAATTGTAGCTTTTTTCGGCTGTGGTGTATGTGCCGGTGCCGCTCAGAAAGGCGGATATCTCACATTCGGCGTGATGGTGTTTTCTGAAGTCACGGCGCTGCTTCGGCAGAGCCGTTACGGCAACATACTGTCCCTTCAGACCCGACCTTGACGAGGTGGTAAAGGATATCGGCAGAAGCGAGAACAGAACGGGTACATATAATCAATGGGTTATAGATAATCTTAAAGAAGGAGACGTCCCCGTAATCGATATGTACGATAAGATTTATAAGGGAACGTTTCTCGGAGGAAACCTTACCACCGCTCTGAAGAACAAGACGAAGAACGAAAACGGCGGTGCGGTAATATGGGGCGGCATTAGAGATACAGAGCAGATGAAAAAGGTTGACGACACTCAGGTTTATTACAGAGGCATAGACCCCACGCCGATACGTGACTTTATAATGACGGGATATAATACGGCAACCAGAATAGGCAACGCAATATGTCTGCCCGGCGACATTGTCTTCGGCGCGGGAGGCGGCGTGTTGTTTATACCGAGCCATCTCGTAGAGGAAGTAGTGGGCGGAGCGGCAAAAACTCAGGTTAAGGATTTGTTCGGCTTTGAGATGATAACGCTTAACAAGTTCACCACGGCTCAGATTGACAAAAATACGTGGACAAAGGATATGCTTGACCTTCTTATGGACTTTATAGAAAAGGACGAGCGTGCGGCAGAGTATAGGGGACTTGATTGGTCACACGAATATGATTTGGCAATCAACGGAGACCCGAATGATACCCAATCGGCACTTTAATTAAATAAAAAGTATATGCGCCTTTAAAGGATTTGCCCTTTAAAGGCGTTTTTAAATTGTGGTATAAATCGCCAAAAGTGTGTCAAGAATAATCATATCAATACCCGAGGGAGGAGATTTTTATGATTAATAAAAGCGGAAAAAGAGCGGTGATTATAAATAATATACACTCTGATTCGATTGAGCAGGCAATATTTATATTAAAGGCAGAAAAGCCGTGCCGAAGCGTTGGCAGCGGAATAATATCAGAGGCACAGGAGATAATTAACAGCTATATCAATAAGGTAGAGGGTATTCCTTACAGACCGAGACGCGGCTTCAGACATAAAAAAGCGGTGCTGATTGCATCGGTTGCGGCGGCAGTTTTAACCGTTGCCGTAAGTATTTTGCTGAAGATTTAAAATTTTTTTCGGAAATACTCTGCTTCGACATAAAATATGGAATATTATGGATATAATATTCCATATCGAAACGAAGGACGAGGTGTATATAGTGGAGCAGATAAACAAGTGTGAAAAATCCAAGACTTCCGAGTCGCAAAAAATATCATTCGGCAAAAAAATCAGTATGCAAAGCGTATTGGTGCGTACGGCGGGCTTTTTGCTGGCAAGGGCAATGCCGATATCGGGCGTTGCTCCTTTCGGGCTGTCATTCGTTGCACTTGAGAGACGATTTACGGCAGAGGCGGTAGTAAGCGGAGCAATGGCGGCGGCAGGGTGCCTGACGCTTTTGGACAAAGCCGCGGCAATCCGATATATAACCTGTATAGCGGCATATTTGCTTTTTTTATTTGTAGCCGACAGAGAAAGCGGAGACATTCCGATGCCTGCGGCGGCGGGCGCGTCGGTAACGCTTATAATCCTTTCGGGGTGTGTTCAGCTTATATGGAGCGGAGTTTCAACGGGGGGTATTTTAAGGATTCTTGCGGATGCGGCGCTTGCGGCAGCGGGTATTCTTGTGCTGGAGCGGAACAGAGGTATTTTAAAGGGCAGAAGAAGCAGCGTCTTTGCGATGAACAAAGAAGAAAAGCTTTGTATGATATTAACCGCGGCAATTGCGCTTACAGGGTTTAAAAATCTGCGTGCAGGTGTATGGATAAGTGCGGTAAACATAATAGGCTTTTGGTGTGTGGCACAGTTTGCAATTTGCGGCGGTGCGGGATGCGGAGCGGTAGCGGGACTGATTATCGGTATCCTTGCGGGCTCGTGGGATACGGCGGCAGAGCTTGCGGCGGTATACGCACTCTGCGGAGCAGCGGGAGGGGCGCTGTCGCGCCGCGGAAAGTACGCTGCGGGGGCGGCAATGTTTATAACAGCCGTGGCATCATCACTCTTTTGTATGGATTCATCGGGGGCAATCGGTTATGCGGATATTCCGATAGGTACCGCGGCGGTTATGCTGACCCCGGATATTGCGGCGCGCACCATAGGCAGAATCTCAGGGATAAAGCGCGGCGGCAACGATGATATAAGGTGCAGAGACTATATAAAAACACGGCTCGAAAGCGCGGCGGACTCATTCAGGGTGCTTGCGCAAACATTTCTTGATTTGTCGGATAAAAACAGCGAAGCCGATATGGAGGATATTTCGCTAATGTTTGACGGAGTGGCGGAGAGAGTGTGCAGAGAATGTTCAAAGCTCAGCAAGTGCTGGGTAAATAGTTTTGACCATACATATAAGTCATTGTTTAAAATGCTGAAGATTATGGAGGATAAAGGCGAGCTTAATGAGGGCGAAGCGAACGAGTGCTTTGGCGGCAGCTGCCTGCGTTGCCGCAGACTTGCAAATGAGATGAACCGATTGTTTGAGATATACAAAATTAACTGCGTGTGGAAGAGTAAGCTCTGCGAGAACCGCGAGCTTGCGGGTCAGCAGCTTGCAAGCGTTGCGCAGATTCTGGACGGAATATCGGACGAGCTGTATGAAGAGAGAATTGACAGCGGTGCAGAGGAAGAGATTCGGATGCGGCTTTCCGCAAAGAAAATAGAGGTGACAGAGCTTGACGTAACACTCGGCATAAACGGCAGATATTTTGCATACATAGGGGCAATAGCCGACGAAAACGCCGATGCGGCGCGCCGCGCGGCAGAGAGTGCGCTGCACGCGGTTCTCGGGGCAAAAATGGCTATGGTGGGTGCGTCAAGACGTAACCGCGGCGAAATACTTATGCGTTTTGCCCAGCCCGAGGGGTATATGATAGAAGCGGGAATGGCGGCAGGCGGCGCGTGCGATGTAAGCGGCGATAATTGCGTAATGAGATATTTAAGCGACGGAAAGTATGCGGCGGCACTGAGCGACGGTATGGGCACGGGCAAGCGTGCATCGCGCGACAGCGGAGCAACGGTAAGGGTGTTGGGCGACTTTCTTGAAGCGGGCTTTGACAGAACAATTGCGGTGCGCCTTGTAAATTCAATAATGGTTATGAAGTCGGCAAACGAGGCATTTGCCACGGTGGATATGTGCGTCATTGATTTATACAGCGGCGAGGCAGAGTTTATAAAAAACGGAGCCGAGCCAAGCTATATTAAGCGCGGCAGCACCGCAGAGACGGTGCGTGCCGCATCGCTTCCCGTCGGAGTTATTCAGGATATGGAGATAGAGACGTTTGCACACAGGCTTTGCGGCGGGGATGTGATTGTTATGCTTTCCGACGGGCTTCAGATGAAGAAGGGACACGAAGACTGGATAAAAAATTTTGTCGAAGAGGCAGACCCCGAGATGCCTGCGCAAGAGCTTGCCGACAGAATTATGGATATGGCAAAGACTCTCTGCGGCGAGGATATAAGGGATGATATGACGGTAATGGTTATGAAGCTTCTTGAAAGAAGCGCATAATAAAACTGTAAAAATATTATGCCGTAATAAATCTCATAATTCGGCAAAATTATATAAAAATAAAAAAGTTAAAAAAAACTCTTGACAATTTAAAAAAAAGGGGGTATTATTACTGTAATGTTTGCAAACAAAAATAAATTGAAAGGAACAACGGCTATGAACTGTCTGAAAGATTTAAAAGCAAAAAATTCTTCAAACACAACATATGAATTTAACTTTGTCTTTAGCTTTAGCTTTTACGGCTACGGCTATTTTTGCTACGATAAATCCGAAAGACCTTTGAGCCTGAGTTAATTCATATATCAATTTTTGTATATTAATAAAACTTTAGGGCAGGTTCAAAGGAACCTGCCCTTTTTGTCAGCTAAAAATTTGTAAATAATCTGAAAGGAATGAAATAAAATGGTTGTAATAATGAAAGCGGGAACAAAAAAAGAGGATGTAAACAGCGTTGTTGAATACATAAAAGGTATGGGTCTGGATGTAATACTCAACCAAGGTATTGACTACACAGTGCTTGGATTAATAGGCGAGACGGGAAAGATTGACCCCGATAAGCTTATGCTTAACGAGCATGTAGACCGTGTAATGAGAATTGCAGAGCCCTTCAAAAAGGCAAGCCGCAAGTTCCATCCCGAAAACACAGTAGTAAAAGTAGGCGATGCCGAAATCGGCAGAGACAAGGGCTTCACCGTTATCGCAGGTCCGTGCTCGGTCGAGAGCGAGGCACAGATGACAGAGGTTGCCGCAAACGTTAAAAAAAGCGGAGCCAAGCTTCTCCGCGGCGGCGCATACAAGCCGAGAACCTCGCCGTACTCTTTCCAGGGTCTTGCACTTGAGGGTCTTGAAATTTTAAAAGAGGCAAGAGAGCAGACGGGGCTTCCCATTGTTACCGAAATTATGTCACCGGCTTTGGTTGAAAGGTTCGAGCGTGACGTTGACGTTATTCAGGTAGGCGCAAGAAATATGCAGAACTTCGATTTGCTTAAAGAACTCGGCAAGTGCAGCAAGCCGATATTGTTAAAGAGAGGTTTGTCAGCCACCATCGAAGAATGGCTGATGTCGGCGGAATACATTCTCGCCGGAGGAAACGAGAATGTAATCCTTTGTGAAAGAGGAATCAGAACCTTTGAAACATACACCAGAAACACACTTGATTTAAGTGCGATTCCGGCAGTTAAAAAGCTCAGTCACCTTCCGGTAATAGTAGACCCGTCGCACTCGGCAGGTATGAGCTGGATGGTAGAACCGCTTTCGCTTGCGGCAATGGCAGTCGGCGCCGACGGCTTGATAATAGAGGTTCATAATTGCCCCGAAGAGGCGCTGTGCGACGGCGCGCAGTCTCTTAATATGCCTCAGTTTGACGCGCTGATGAAGAAGATGACGGGTATGGGCAGAAATATAGGACTTGATATATAAGGTGGTTTATAATGGAAAGCGATTTTAAGATAGCTGTTATAGGACTTGGAATAATAGGCGGTTCAATGGCTTATGCGCTTCACGGGTTTCGCGGCGCAAAAATAGCGGGATTTGATACAGATGACGAGACGCTGCGGAATGCCGCGGAGAGCGGCGCAATCGATGAGGCGTGCGGCAGCGCCTCATCCGCGGTAAACGGCGCGGATTTGATTATAATAGCGACCTATCCCGACAGTATAGCCGAAATTGTCCGCGCAAACTCTGCGTTTCTGAAAAAAGGCGCGGTAATAACGGATATATGCGGCGTAAAGGAAAGAATCTCAAAGGAAATAGAAAAGGCATTGCCGAAGGGCATGCATTATGTCGGCTCTCACCCGATGGCAGGCAAAGAGGTGGAAGGCTTTGTCCACGCAGAGGCAAAAATCTTTGATGATTGCGGCTTTATAATCACTCCGTCCGATGCGTCCGATGATGAAAGCGTAAATCTGATTTATGAGATGGCTGAATATATGGGCGCGGGTAAGATAGCGGTCAGCACCCCAAGCGAGCACGATGAGATTATAGCTTACACAAGCGACCTTATGCATATAGCGGCGTGCGGACTTTGCCTTGATTTTAACGAGAAGATGAACCTTGCATATACCGCGGGGGCTTTCAGAGACTGCACAAGAATAGCGCTTATAAACCCAAAGCTGTGGACGGAACTGTTTATGGAAAATCCGAAACAAATCGTAAATGAGATTGACAGATATATGAAGTCGCTGCAAAGCTTTAGAGACGCGATAGACAACAGAGATGAAGAGAAGCTGTTTTCACTTCTGAAGCGTGTGAGAGAAAATAAGCTGGATATTCTCGGCAGAGTGCCGCAGAAGAATACTGAGAAATGGAGTCTGATAAAATGAAAACGCTGAGAGTTAATCTGCCCGGAAGGGAATATGACATACATATAGGACACGGACTTTTAAACCGCGCGGAAGAGCTGATAAACGAGGTCTTCCCCGACGGAAGCAATAAAAAAGAAAAAAGAATAACGGTTGTGACAGACAGCAATGTCGCACCGCTGTACGCTGACAGACTTTTAAACCGTCTTGGCGAATACAACACAAAGCTGATTGTTGTAAAAGCGGGCGAGGAAGCAAAGTCAATCGATAATTTAAAGAGACTTTATGAAGAAATGCTTGATTTTAAGATGACGCGTACGGATTTGATTATTGCTCTCGGCGGCGGCGTGGTAGGAGACCTTACGGGCTTTGCGGCGGCAACAACTCTGCGCGGAATCCCGTACGTGCAGATTCCTACAACGCTGCTTGCGCAGGTAGATTCGTCGGTCGGCGGAAAGACCGCGGTTAATCTTCCGCAGGGTAAAAATCTTGTGGGCGCGTTTTATCAGCCAAAAAAAGTTATTATAGATACAGAGTGTTTAAAAACTCTTCCGCCCGAAACCCTGGCAGACGGTATGGCAGAGGTGATAAAGTATGGGGCGATTGCAGACAAAGATTTGTTTGACAAGTTAAAAATTTTAAATAATCAAAAAAATAATGAAGAATTATTTGCAAAAATTCCCGAAATAGTATATACTTGTTGTAATATTAAAAGAAAAATTGTTGAGGCAGACGAACACGACACCGGTAAGCGAATGATACTTAACTTCGGTCATACATACGGGCATACGATAGAGAAGCATTATAACTTCAGCACGTACACGCACGGTATGGCGGTGGCGGCGGGTATGATTATGGCGTGCCGGCGCGGCGAGGTTTTAAACATAACCCCTGCCGGAACAGCGGATGAGATAGAGGCGGTTGTAAAAAAATATCACCTGCCCGCAACGGCGGACATATCTCACGATGAGCTTGTTTCGGCAGCAGCTGTTGATAAGAAGGGTGACGGAGACAGTATAAATCTGATATTGCTCAGGTGCATCGGTGAGGCAGTTGTCTGCAAGACAAAAAAATCAGACATTTAAAATGCGGATAACTACGGAGGATGCAATGAACAATATTACGATTATACCCCAGATGTTAAGCGGAAGCGTAAAAATCCCGCCGTCAAAAAGCATTGCACATCGGGCGATTATCGCGGCGGCACTTTCCAAGGGAGAGTGTACAATCGATAACGCGGCGATGTCTATGGATATAGAAGCAACGCTTGGCGGCATACGCGCTCTCGGCAGCAAGTATACCTACAGCAAAAAAGACGCAAGGTTAAACATAAGCGCAAAAAAGAGTACCGGCAGGAATATAGAAATAGATTGCGGCGAAAGCGGCTCAACATTAAGATTTTTGATACCGATAGCTTTGCTTACGGGCAAAAAAATCAAGTTTACGGGGCACGGCAGACTTATGCAGCGACCGATGGAACCGTATTTTAAAATGTTTGCAAGACACGGAATAAGCTGTCTGACCGAGGGCGACTGTATGTATCTTGACGGCAAACTGACGGGCGGCGCATATGAGATAGAGGGAAATGTAAGCTCTCAGTTTATAACGGGTCTTTTGTTTGCTCTTCCGCTTGCCGAAGAAGACAGCGAGATAATAATCACAACAACGGCAGAATCAAAAGGGTATATCGATTTAACATTGGATGTGCTTAAAAAGTTTGGAATCAAAATAGAAAATCATAATTATATGAGATATGTTATTCCGGGCGGACAAAAATATAAGGCGCGGAATTTTGTTATAGAGGGAGATTATTCTCAGGCGGCATTTTTCCTTGTTGCGGGTGCAATCGGCGGAAATGTAGAGTGCCTCGGTCTTGATGAAGACAGCCTTCAGGGAGACCGCGCGATTATCGATATAATAAAAAGAACAGGAGCAAAAATCGAAAAGACAAAGGAGGGAATCCGCGCGGTTCAAACCGCAAATATGCACGGTATAACCGTTGATGCACGCGAGGTTCCGGACCTTGTTCCGATAGTATCGGTGCTTCTTGCCCTTTGCAGGGGCGAAAGCAATATAATAAATGCGGGACGGCTGCGTATGAAGGAAAGCGACCGTCTTGAGGCAACGCGAAGCGAGCTGGGTCACCTCGGTGCGGACATAACCGAGGGGGCGGACAGTCTTAAGATTATAGGCAAACAAGTGCTTGAATCAAGTAATGTTTCCTCTCGCAGCGACCACAGAATCGCAATGTCTCTTGCGATTGCGGCACAACGGTGTGAGGGCGGAACCATAACAATTATGGGTGCCGCAGACGCGGTAAAAAAATCGTATCCCGATTTTTTTGATGCCTACGGCAAGCTTTGCGGACAACTGATTTAAGAATTAATATACGGTGGTGATGCAGATGAATCAATGGGGTGAAAAACTGAAGTTAAGTATCTTCGGCGAATCGCACGGCGAGGGAATCGGTATAGTAATAGACGGAATCCCGTCGGGGACGGAATTAAACCTTGATGAAATTTCATTTCAGATGAAGAGGCGCGCTCCGGGCAGAAATTCTATGTCAACCGCGCGCAGAGAACCCGACGAGGTAAAAATACTTTCGGGATTTTATAACGGAAGGACAACGGGAACACCGCTGTGCGGAGTGATTTTCAATACGGATACGCGTTCTCACGATTATACGCCCGAGCTTTTAAGACCGGGACACGCTGATTATACTGCAATATGCAAGTATGGCAAAAGCCGTGATTTTCGCGGCGGCGGACATTTTTCGGGCAGAATAACGGCGCCGCTTGTGTTTGCGGGGGCAATTGCAAAACAGGTTTTAAGCGCAAAAGGTATCGAGGTAGGCGCACATATATACAGTATCGGTGATGTCAAGGACGCGCCGTTTGATATGACGCGGATTGATAAAGAGACGCTGAAAGAGCTGTCGCGGAAAGATTTTTCTGTTATCGATGATTCAAAAAAAGCGGAGATGACAGCGCTTATAGAGAAGTATAAGAGCGAGAAAAATTCAGTCGGCGGAATAGTTGAATGTGCAGTCTGCGGCGCGGACGCGGGCGCAGGGTCACCGTTTTTCGACTCGGTCGAGAGTAAAATCTCTTCAATAGTTTTTTCCGTCCCGGCTGTTAAAGGGATAGAGTTCGGCTTGGGATTTGACTTTGCAAAAACAGACGGCAAAAGCGTCAATGACGGATTTTATACCGATGGCAAAAGCGTTAAAACATATACAAATAACAACGGCGGCATAAACGGCGGCATAACAAACGGAATGCCGATTGTCTTCAGGGCGGCGGTCAAGCCCACTCCGTCCATTGCCGCAAAACAGGATACGGTTGATATAGAAAAAATGCAGAATACACAAATAGAGATAAAGGGCAGACACGACCCGTGCATTGTGCACCGCGCCGTTCCTGTTATAGAAAGCGCTGCCGCAATAGCCGTATTGGATATGATTTTGTAAGAGACGGAGTGAATTATATGAATGAACTTCTTAAGTTAAGAGACAAAATAGATGAGCTTGACGCACAGCTTTTACCGCTCTTCCTTGAAAGAATGGAGGTGTGCGACAGGGTTGCGGAATATAAGCGCAAAATAGGCAAGGCGATTTTTGATGCCGAGCGTGAGAAAAAAGTGCTTGAAAATAAGTTGAAAATGCTGAAAACGGATGATATGAAGACAGAGGTTTACGACTTCTTTAATTCGATTATGACCATAAGCCGTGTGCGGCAGAGCAAGCTTCTTTTTGATACAAAAAACCGTGTTCACAGCGCCGATTTGGTAAAAAAGTCGCAGACGTTTAAGCATAATCCTAAGATTGTGTATTTCGGAAGCGAGGGCGCCTACAGCGAGGAAGCGGCAATCGGATTTTTCGGCGAAGGCAGCGACCGTTTTTATGCGGCAAAGTTCGAGCAGGCGTATACTGCGTTAAACGAGGGCAAAGCCGACTATGCGGTGCTTCCGATAGAAAATTCGTCAACGGGAACAATCTCTGAAGTGATGGAACTGCTTGTAAAATACGGACTTTATATTGTCGGCGAGATTTATGTCCCGATAAGACATTGCCTTATGGGAGTAAAAGGGGCGGATATAAAAGATATTAAAACCGTATACTCGCACGGTCAGGCGTTTTTGCAGTGCAGCAGCTTTTTAAATTCACTTTACGGAGTGACCCACGAAGAATATTACAGCACGGCGCTTTCGGCAAAAATGGTGTCGGAAAGCAATGACAGAACAAAGGCGGCAATCGCGGCGGAGAGAAGCGCAAGACTTTACGGACTTGATATTCTTGCAAGCGGAATAAATGACAGTAACGGCAACACAACAAGATTTGCGGTGATTTCAAAAACGCCGCACATCGATTTAAAATGTGATAAGATAAGCGTTATGTTTACATTAAAGCACGAAAGCGGCGAGCTTGCGCGCGTTCTTGACGCGTTTGCAAGAGGCGGACTTAATTTAATGAAGCTCGAATCACGTCCGATTGCCGACAGAACGGCTAACGGAAAGCCGTTTGAGTACAGATTTTACGCGGATTATACGGGATGCCTTTTAAACGGCGAGGTCTCTTCGATTACCGATATGGTTATAGAAGAAACGCAGGATTTTAGAATTTTGGGTAATTACAAAAGCTTTGCGGACGCATAACCAATATCAGGTTAAGGAGTAATTTATGAAGGTTTTTCTGATAGGTATGCCGGGCTGCGGCAAGACAACGCTCGGCAAAATAGCGGCAAAGAAATTGGGTATGGAATTTGCCGATATGGACAAAGAAATAGAAAAAGCCGAGGGCAGAAGTATCTCGGATATATTTAAGCTGTACGGAGAAGAATATTTCAGAGACGCAGAGACAAAGGCGCTGAGAGAAGAAGCCCGCGGCGGAGAAAATAAAATTGTATCCACAGGCGGCGGAATAGTTGTAAAAGAAGAAAATATCGAAATTTTGCAGAACAGCGGTGCAGAGGTCATATTTATAGATCGTCCGCCCGAGTGTATAGAGGCGGATATTGAATGTTCAAAGCGGCCGCTGATGAAAAACGGGGCAGACGCCGTGTACAAGCTTTATCGTCAGCGATATGCAAGGTATCGGCGTGCCTGTACCGCAAAAATAATAAATAACTCTGATTTCGGGAACGCTGTTTCGGTTTTAATCAGGGTGATAAGGAGCAGATGTTTATGAAGATTATGGTAATAAACGGACCGAATATCAATATGCTTGGGGTAAGAGAGCCCGAGGTGTACGGGCAAAAGACCTACGCGGATCTTGAAAAATATATAGAAGATTATGCCGAATCGATAGAGGCGGAAGTTGTGGTTATGCAAAGCAACAGCGAGGGCGATATAATCGACTATATACATTACGCTCTCGGAACGCAGGACGGAATAGTAATAAACCCCGGTGCGTATACACACTACAGCTACGCCATTGCGGACGCGCTGGCGTCGGTTAATCTGCCTGCGGTTGAGGTGCACCTCAGCAATATTCACAAGCGCGAGGAGTTCAGACATAAGTCAGTTACCGCACCGTCGTGCATAGGTCAGATTTGCGGACTGGGCTTTGACGGATATAAGCTTGCGATAGAGTATCTTGCAGAGAATATAAAACAGGGGTGAGTGCATTGCTTAAGCTTGAGGTAATAGGCGACCCTATCGGGCACAGCCTGTCTCCGATTGTCCACGGCGCCGCGCTTACAGCTATCGGCGTTGAGTATGAATACGCAAAGGTCAAGGTTGTCTCCGGCGGACTTAAGGAATATATAAAGCACGCGATCGCCGATAAGGTTGACGGATTTAATCTGACAATGCCGCATAAAGTGGATATTTTAAAGTATCTTTCGCAGATTTCGGATGAAGCAAAGCTTATCGAATCCGTAAACACGGTATGCGTAAACGGCGGCAGACTTTTGGGATATAATACCGACGGTATAGGATTTGAGATGTCGCTGAACAGAAGCGGATATGATTTTAAAGACAGCAATATTGTTATATTCGGTGCGGGCGGAGTGGTAAGAACCCTTGCCGCAAAAGCGGCTTTGAACGGGGCAAAAGACTTGTGTATAATAAACCGCACAAAAAGCAAGGCAGACGAAATCTGCGCGGCGGTCAGCAAGATTTTTGATATAGAGCCTTATGCCGCTGAAACGGAAAAGTTATCCGAAAAATGCGCAAATGCGGATATTTTTATAAATGCAACGCCTCTCGGAATGAGCGGCTGCCGCGGAGGTTTTGAAGACTTTGGGTTTTTGCGGTACTTGCCGAAGTCGGCGCTTGTTGCCGACTTGATATACAATCCGCCAAAAACCAATCTGCTTGCCGAGGCGGAAGCCCTCGGGCTTAAAACCCAAAACGGTATGGGAATGTTAATATTTCAGGCTCTTGCCGCCGACGAGTATTATCTCGGCAAAAAAATAAATATGCAGGAGATGTATGAAAAGGTATTAAAAAGCCTTAAATTATGATGGCTTTTTAATACCTTTATAAATTTCACGGATGCCTATAAACAAAAGAAATACGCCGAAGAATCTTTGAAGAGAGCGGCTTGAAAGGCGCATTGCAATCAAAGAACCGCCTACAGCACCCAAAATTCCGCATGCACCGATGATTGCGGCGGTTTTTATATCGGCGTTTTTTTTCTTGATATGAATTATAAGAGCGATAACAGCTGTCGGCAAAAAATAAACAAGGTTGATTCCCTGAGCAAGCTTTTGCTCTATTCCATAGGTTAAAATTAAGGCGGGTATCAGAATCGCACCGCCGCCTATGCCCATTCCGCTGATAATTCCGCTTAAAAACCCGATTATGGCAGTAAGCATTTTAAATCCTCCGTTAAAATATCATTTTAAAAGCGGTGATTCCGATAACCGTACCGAATATTATCTTAAGCCACCGCACCGAAATCTTTGAAAGAGCCGCGGCTCCTGCGGCACCACCGACTATTCCGCCGACGGTAACGGGAAGCCATAGCTTGAAGTCGAAATACCCGTTTCGGATATAGAAAAAAGAACTGACAGCCGACATAACAAGAATAACGGCTATCGCTGTTGCATGAGACTTTTTCTCGTCCATATTCAAAAACTTTTCCATCGCGGGGACAACTATGCAGCCCCCGCCCGAACCGAAAAGCCCGTTTAAAACTCCGCTGACAAGACCTATCGCGGCTTGGCGGTAGTATTTTTTAATAAAGTTCATACCAAAACCCTCCGTCCTGCCGAAGGCTTTCGGCATCATTTATCAGTATGTCCGTAAATATCCTCTATTATTCGTGCAATCGCGCCGCGGTCGCAAGAGACGGTTATCCTGTCGGCGGCGGCCTTAAGCTGCGGAATTGCGTTTTCAACCGCATAGCCTATATCCGCTTCGCGCAGCATAGTCAGGTCATTTTCGTTATCACCCGCGGCAATGACGGTCTTTACCTTGTTTTTAAGCAGTTGCCGAAGCATACGTATACACGTGCCCTTGCCCGCGCCATTTGGAAGAATTTCAAGCCCCGTATCCCAGCTTTTGTTAAATTCAAATACGCCGCGGTATTCGCTTTCAAGCCTTTTGCGAAGCTTGGCACAGTTATCCGCGGTATCAAATGCGATAACGGTTTTATTTATTCCTCCGTTCGGAATCTCTCGGTAGTGGTTATATGAAGTTTCAAAGCAATAATATGTTACGGATAATATGCCTTTATAGTCTTTTGCGATTTGCTCAAGATTCGATAAAGCTTCTTTGGGGACAGAGCTTTGCCAAACGATATTTTTATTTATCGGGTCGTATATAACGGTTCCGTTAAGACAAATAATATAGGTGTTTATCAGCAGATTTTCTTTGCCGTAGGTATCAAAAAGAAACGCGGGCGTTCTGCCCGTGGACAGGGTAAAAAGCCCTCCTTCTTTTATATACTGCCTTATTGCCTCTGTATTTTTGTCAATCAGATGACCCTGATGCGTAAGAGTGTTGTCAAGGTCGCTTAAAATTAAGTATCCGTCATATTTGCCCATTTAAGTTATCCCCCATAGATAATATTTAATAATATTATATCCGTATTTTAAAGAAAAGTAAATATTAAAACCAAACAAATAAAAAAATTCGATTGACAAAACAAAGCACGGGTGGTAAGATGTTAAATAACAGATAGGAGATGAAGAGACCGAGATGAAAAAAGAGGCAAAAACAAATGCAATGCGGATTTTGGAAAGAAATAAAATAAAGTATAAAGAGCATTTGTATGAAAGCGACGGCTTTGCGGACGGAGTGACAATTGCAAATAAGCTTAATCAACCGACAGAGCGTGTGTTTAAAACTTTGGTTGCGGTCGGTAAAAGCAAAAACCACTATGTATTTGTTGTGCCGGTCGCCGAAGAGCTTAATCTTAAAGCTGCTGCCGCGGCTGTGGGAGAAAAGTCGGTTGAGATGATTCACGTAAAAGAGATTAATTCTGTCACGGGTTATATAAGAGGCGGATGCAGCCCGATAGGAATGAAGAAGCAGTTTAAAACAGTGATAGATGATTCGGCGCAGGGCTTTGAGAATATAATATTCAGCGGCGGCAGACGCGGCGCACAAATAGAGATGAACCCAAGCGAGCTGGCAGGGCTTATCGGGGCAGAATTTGCTCATATAGTACAAGATTAAAGAATTGTGTCTTAAAGGCTCATTTTTTGGTAAAAATTCTGCTTGACTACGTTATGCGTATATGCTATAATAAGTCCAAACAAATCGTGATGAGCCGCGTGACAGACAAAGGTCTGCATTGTCAGCGGCTATTTTTGTAAATTAGAGAGAGGACGTGTTTTGATGAGAAATGACAAGTTCGGCAAAGAAGGCCTTACATTTGATGATGTGCTGCTGATTCCGCAGGAATCCGACTTTCATCCGAGGGAGACGGATTTATCGACAAGACTTACAAACAAAATAAAGCTTAATATTCCGATTATGACAGCCGCTATGGATACGGTTACCGAGTCATCGATGGCAATCGCGATTGCCAGAGAGGGCGGCATAGGTATTATTCATAAAAATATGTCTATAGAAGAGCAGGCAAGCGAGGTAGATAAGGTTAAGCGCAGCGAGCACGGCGTTATTGTCGATCCGTTCTTTCTGTCACCCGAAAATACACTTCAGGATGCCGAAGATTTAATGGCAAAATACAAAATTTCGGGTGTTCCGATTACAGAAAACGATAAGCTGGTCGGCATACTGACAAACCGTGATTTAAAGTTTGAAGTTGATTTTTCAAAAAAGATTAAAGAATGTATGACCCACGAGAATCTTATTACCGCGCCGGAGGGTACAACTCTTGACGAGGCAAAAGAGATTCTTCGCAGACACAAAATCGAAAAGCTGCCGATAGTCGATAAAAACGGCGGACTTAAGGGTCTTATCACAATCAAGGATATAGAAAAAGCTGTTCAGTACCCGCGCTCGGCGAGGGATAAAAACGGCAGACTTTTGGTCGGTGCGGCACTCGGCGTTACAAATGATGTGTTAGAGCGCGCACAACAGCTTGTTGACGCAAAGGTTGACGTTGTTGTTCTTGATTCGGCTCACGGACACTCTTATAACATAGCAAACTGCTTAAGAAAAATTAAAGAAGCCTTTCCCGAGCTTCAGGTTATAGCGGGAAATATCGCAACAGCCGAGGCGGCAGAGTATCTTATCAAGGCAGGCGCCGATGCGGTTAAGGTTGGTATAGGCCCCGGCTCGATTTGTACAACACGTGTTGTTGCGGGTATCGGCGTTCCGCAGATAACCGCTATTTATGACGTGGCACAGGTTGCGGCAAAGCATAATATACCCGTAATAGCCGATGGCGGCATCAAGTTCTCGGGCGATATCGTCAAGGCAATAGCGGCAGGTGCGGATGTTATAATGGCAGGAAGCATTTTGGCGGGCTGCGAGGAAAGCCCCGGCGACAGTGAGATTTATCAGGGCAGACAGTTTAAAGTATATCGCGGAATGGGTTCTCTCGGCGCGATGAATGACGGCAGTAAAGACAGATACTTCCAGGAGGGCAATAAAAAGCTTGTCCCCGAGGGAGTAGAGGGCAGAGTGCCCTATAAAGGCCCGGTATCCGAGACCGTCTTCCAGCTTCTCGGCGGACTGCGTTCGGGTATGGGATATTGCGGAACCAAAACAATAGAAGACCTTAAAAAGAACGGTAAGTTTGTTAAGATTACGGGCGCGGGTCTTAAAGAAAGTCATCCGCACGATGTATTTATTACAAAAGAAGCGCCAAACTATTCAAATAACAATTTATAAAAAACAAGCGTCTTTCGCATTAACGATTGCGAAAGACGCTTATTTTATGCCTAAGTTAGCGTGATTTAAATGTTACACATTCTGTATCGCAAGAGCTGCAGCAGGTCTTTGAAGAGCCCACTTCAATCTTGTTAGCGGTACATTTTGAACCGTTTTCGTTATAGGTGCATTGCTGAACGCTGCAGAAGATTCCGGGATTTGTTGAATTATCCATATTACTGTCCTCCGTAAATTTATATTTAAGCCTTTATCGGCTACAAGTTTATAATGCCGCAAAACAGTAGATTTTATTCAAAAAACACAATAAAAATCTGATTATCCGCTAAAACACAGTATCTATCAGCATTTTCAAGGAAACAAACACATCAATTTACTACTTATTTACTACTAACGAATGAGCCTTGATACGCAAGTTTTCCTAGATATGCAAAGATATGGTACAACACATCAGTATTGAAACAAGAAAAAATTGAATAACTTATAGACTATGGAACGCCTAACATGACGTTCCTTTTCTATTTCCAGCCGTTCTTATTGGACGGCTATTTTATTACCCAAAATGAAAGGAGCATTAGATTTATGAAAAAGATGTTAAAACGATTGTGT
>ERZ773108.381-NODE-381-length-50562-cov-12.352565_pt1 | contig 50562 bp, 45 predicted proteins | sample MGYA00580570_ERZ773108 | MGnify/ENA primary metagenome ERZ773108 (study PRJEB29015, sample SAMEA2737840) | human gut metagenome | biome: human gut; feature: human-associated habitat; material: faeces | place: China | collected 2012 ...
AATTGACAGTTTATTTAAGAATACCTTGCCGCATATTTATTAACTCCTTGTATAATACTGAATCTAATTATATTCCTTAACCCTTTATTTGTCAAGCTGACAAACTAAAGCAGAAAAAGCGGCAGGATTTCCCCCTGCCACTAATCATCTGTTTATGCAAAAATAATTTCCTTTTCCACAATCTCCCTCGCACAAGCCCTTATGTTATTGAGGCATCCTGTCCATTCTAAGGCGTTTTCTGCCTTTAGCTGTTCCGTTATGCCCTGTGCCTGTTTCATACCCTCTATGAGCCTTTCAAAGCGTTCCTGTGCCTGTCTGTTGATGTCGGCAAGGTAGGCGTTTAGCCTGCCGCTTGTAAGAAGATTGGTGTATGTAACTTTACGGTACTGTTTTAGATAATCTAAATGCCGTTGCCCCCAGATGCCTATTGCCTGTTCTTCTTCGGCGGGTACAGTTAAGCACGGTATCAAATAATCCCCTTGCCTTTCGTATTTGCCGCCCAGTTCCTCAAATAATGATTTTGCCATTGTCTGTTACCTCCACATTCTTTTTTATTTTGAATGTCCGCAAAATCCGTCCTACATCAATCGGATTTGATGGCAGATTCCAATGCACAATTCTTCGGCAATAATTGTGGAAATCCAATCCTTCTTGTCCTATGGAAGTAGATGCTAAAACAAATGGTCTAAATGGAGAATTGAAAGAATTTCTAACGCTCTTTTTTCTGTCTGCGTCCTTTTCTTTTCCATCTCCTTTAGTAAAGGCAACTGCAAAGTGAGAACGAATAGCAGTTGGTTTTTCCTTTGTTCCATTTGCTCTTGCCTTAAACGCATTGAATGTATCAATAGTGTATATTGTGGTTCTCACATCCATAGAACTTGCTATTGTATAGTGTAAGTTATCAACCAAATTATTGTCTGCGTCTAAACCGTTTGTAATTAAATGAGCATATTCATCAAACATAGCCTGAATGTTTCCCTGCTTGCAATAGGTAAGCAGATTTTCCCAATGTGCGTCCTCGCTTTTTTTACCACAAGCAAGCTCGACTGTGGCTGTAGACTCGGCTGTATTCATACGGTTTATAAAGATTTTTGCAATCTGACTTGGCAAATAACTTGGAAAAGTAGTTCCTCGTTTGCAGTAAGATTGATAGGTTCTGTTTATAGTTATTGCAGGAGAAGCTATATGAACTATGCTTCATATAATGGATATATAAAGAAACTGCTGGGACTTATTTTTATCCTGTCCGACGACTTTTCTATGTTCAAAGCAAAAGATAATAGAGACAGCGATTTGTTGATGTGTTTTACTTATCACACGCACAATGTCTATCTGAAAGATAGAGAAATAACTGATTTTGAATAATGTACTTGATGGCTACTCAAACGAGCAGCCATTATTTTTTTATTGACTTTTTTCAAGTAATAGTGTATTATAACAATGTGAAGTGTGCAGTTCACAATTTTAGGAGTAAAAGAGGTGATTAAAAGTGTCGAGAGTATACACCAGTTACAGTGAGGAAGAATTTGCTCTAATATCTAATGAATGCGAGCAATATGGAATGACCCCCTCTGCATTCCAAAAGTATTGTGTACTATTATACTTAGGACAAAATGCCGAGGAAATTAAAAAGATAGATATAGAAGAAATGAAACAAATTATGAATCAAGAACTTAATAACAAAAAAGTTGGAGACAAATTCATTGTAAGTGCTTTGTTACCACCGGAAAAGTGGTCAAATCTAAATCGAAGTCAAAAAATCACATTAAGCCTATATTTAAAGAACATAATAGAAAACTGTTCTGACAGATTTAGAGTATGTGATATTTTACACAATAATATCAAGCAATATGAAAGATACTAAAGTCAAGCGAAAGAAAAAATGTTATGGATTATTTGAAAACGGCAGATGAAATTGTTGATGTCTATTTTGTCACATATATAGAGTCTTGTGATAAGAATAATAATTCACATTCTACATCTTGGAGAAATAGATATATAGGTCAAGACGGTGTTATCTATATTCTTAAGAATGGAAACAGACAATTCTTTGTTTGGCATCCTGTTGACGATGATTTTAAACCAATTACTTCTTTGGGAATTATTAGTTCCCGTGATGATTATTATATTAAAAAGAACAATCTATTAGTAACAACTCAGAATTCCATTTACAAATTCAGGCTTATCAACAAGGAGGTGAACACTGATGATAAAACTTAACAAAATGGAACAAAATGAATATAACGCTTTTATTGTTGCTGTTGTTCCTTCATTATTACCCGGCACATACCACTTTAGAGACTTTTTCACAAATAGAGTTACATCTGCAAGAATCGGTCGTAAATTCTATGAAGATGTTGTCAATGGTATATATCCGCATATTTCTCTTGTTGGGACAAAGGCTTCAGAAGGTTATATTTGTTCTTGAGTAAATACCTGATTTCTCATAATGTACTTGATGGCTACTCAAACGAGCAGCCATCTTTTTAATATGCCGGAATACCGTATCCGTAGATAACAGAGCTTCCGACAGGGTATGTTTTGGTTCTGCAAGTGTCGCCTGAGTTGCCCTCAACGGTATAGACTGTACCGTTTTCGCATTTCTGAACAATACCGGTGTGGTCTGTCACACCGTCGCCCTCCCAGTCAAAGAAAATGATTGTACCGGGCGAAGGCTCATACGAACCGTCTGCCCACTGTCCTCGGTCTCTGAACCATTGTACACCGTTTACACAGCCGGCATACTTTGGAATAATACCGGCGTCGATATATCCGCACTCGTTAGCACACCAAGAGACGAAGCAGGCACACCATTCTACACGGGAGTCAAATCCGTACCAAGACCAGTAAGGCTGACCGCCTACATTACCCACCTGTGACAAGGCAACCGTTACGATTTGGTCGTCGCTGTATCCGATACCGTAAAGCACCTGAGACCATAGTTGATTGTTTTCGTCCTTTAGCAGCTCGGCAAGATACTCTTTCTGCTCCTGATTAAATCCGTACATAGCCGCCATTTCATCAACGGTCTTGTGCGATACCGTGATATACAGGAAAGTTTCTGTTACTGTGGTTTCGGTCTGTACGATGTTGCCGTGTCCGTCGTCGCTTTCTTCGATTTCGGTATGGGTTTTCGTTTCCGTTCGGGAAGAAATATCGTTCATTTCCCAAAAAATATCCGACAGTAGCTGCTTCTTGGTTTCATCAACCGTAGCAACCTCCATCGGATTGTCGGGGTCGGTATTCACTTTAACAGAATAGACCGCAAGAACATCTTTCCAAACAGCTCTGCTTCCGCTCATTTCAAGCACATCATAGCTTACAGAGTTCTTTTCCTGTTCCAATCGGTCATCATATTCCTGATTGATTTCCTGAACGACTGTCTGCATTGACATTCCCGTGCCGGAATCCTCTCCCGAAAAGAAGATACCGAACACAGAACCTGCAATCAAGGCTACAAGACATAGCACAATAATTACTACCACCGCAACCCAACCGCCGGCAGCGATAGCGGCAATAAGACCTTTTACCGCCGCTATGATTGCTTTTACTGCGGCAATGGTGGCTTTGGCTGCGGCTTTAATCGTAGCGGCTGTTGCTTTGGCTGTGGCTTTTGCCGCCTGTGCCGCTTTCTGCGAAGCCTTAACTGTCGCCTGAGCTGTTTTCTGTGCCGCTTTTGCCGCTTGCTGACTGGTTTTTATCGCAGTCTTTGCAGTCTGCTCAGCCGTCTTAACCGATTTCTGTGCGGTCTTTGTTGCTTCTTTTCCGGCAAACTTAATGGTTTTCTTTCCGGAGGAAGTGGCAGACTGCTTTATGGTCTTTTCCGCCTTATCGACAGTCTTAATCGCAGAGCTTGTGTTTTGCGAAGCCTGTTTTCTCAAAGACTGCTCGGCTCGCTGCTGCTTGAAACGCTGAATACCGTCCTTTGCGGTGCGGATATTCTCTTTTGTGGTTTCAAGTCCCTTTCGTCCCGCCTTGTCAAACGCATAGGCACCATCGTGAAACACCTCGTCAATACCGCTTTCCAGTTTATCGGAAGCGTATTCCTCGGCAGAACTGCTGTTGGCATTTACCGACCGCTCCGCCTTTTCTTTTGTTGCGATATACGCCTGCTTCATTCGTTGGGTTGCGACGGCAGCCTTATCTATTGTTCGTATCGTACCTTTTGCATTGTCTTTCGTTTTAATATCAGCCATACAATCCCTCCTTCCTATGCAGGCTGAACTACCTGTTGTATTATTCGTTTATTAGCTTCGCCACTACAACAAGTCTGCCGTTTGTCCGGGAATACTCACAGGTGGAAAGGGTCAGGAGCTTGTCGCCGTATTCGGCGGTTATGCCGGTTTCGTAAAGCGACAGTTTCTTGCACTTCTCAACATAGGCAGTGAAATCCTCGGCGGTGTCCGCATTGACGAACTGATAATATTTGAAGCTGTCGGGACTATCCGTATATACTACGGTTTTGAACACGGCAATTACTTCATAGGTCTGTCTATCGGTCAGCGTATCAAAGGATACTGTTTTGTGCTTTTCCCAAAAGCTCTTGTCCTTGAATTTCATAAGACCGGCGAACATAGAGCCGTCGTTCATATGATGACCGTAGATAATGATATTGTCGCTTGGCAGTTCCATATCGCAGTTTTCCTGAACATAAGGACAGCCGTAGTCGGTGTATGCCTTATCAAAGCCGTGCTTCAGATAGAAGTTCGGGTTGTCCTTTGACTGCATAACGGGATAATTGATTTTTGTGTCCTCAACCTTAATCCAGCCGACCATATCGTTATTTTGCAGATAAAGCTCCTGATACTCCGGGATAAAGGTCTTTTCTTCGGAGTAGTTCATCAGCTCTGTGGTTTCTTCAGGCTCGGTCTCCACAACCTCAATCAGATTGTCGTACATCTCAGCCTGCTTTGCAGAGTCGCAATAGTGCTTGATGAGAAAACCTGAACTGACGGCAAATACAATGCTGAAAGCACAGATTATGGCAATATAGATTTTGTTTTTCATAGGTGTTTCCTTTCTCATTTACAGAATAGGGCAAGGGTTATGCACCCTCGCCCGGTTTGGTTGTCATCAGCTTATACAGCTTCGTATTCTTCGGGAACTTATTTGCAAACGGCACAAGCGAACTGCCGACCTTAATCAATCCGTGTCCTGCGTCAACATTCGTGATATACGAAAGCTGGAGGTCAGAAATGTTAAGGAGCTTTGCAAGCTCAATTCTGTCGGTTGACGCCTGATTGAGCATAATCAAAAACTCGCTGTTTGCAAGCATAGTTCTCGCTGTATGGCTCTGCAAAAGGTCGTCCACATTCTGTGTAATGCCGGTGGCATAAGCGCCGTACTTTCTTACACGCTTCCAAAGCGTAAACAGGAAGTTTGCAGAATACTCGTGCTGGAACAGGAGGTAGATTTCATCAATGAAGATAAAGGTCTGCTTACCTTTAGCACGGTTCTGTGTAATACGGTTCAGAATAGAGTCGAGGACGACAAGCATACCGATAGGCATAAGCTGCTTGCCGAGGTCAAGAATGTCATAACAGATAAGTCGGTTATCCGTATCAACATTGGTTGGCTTTGCAAAGGTATTCAAAGAACCGTGAGTAAACAGCTCGATAGCAAGGGCGATTTCCTTTGCTTCCGGCTCGTCCTGTTTCAAAAGCTCCGCACGAAAATCCTGCAAGGTAGGAACAGTACCGGTATATCCTCTCTGCTGATAGTCTCGGTAAACACTTGCCGTACAACGGTCGATGATAGATTTCTGCTTTGCTCCGAGGTTTGTACCGCCGATAAGCTGTTCGCAAAGGGACATAATGAACTCGGATTTCAGGATAACCGGGTTTGCTCCGTCGCCGTATTCCTTGTTCATATCCATCGCATTGATATGGCTCGGAGAAGTAGCGGAAATATTGATTATTTCGCCGCCGAGAGCTTTTACAAGCTGCGAATACTCTCGCTCAGGGTCTATGATAATAACATCTGCATTGGAGGAAAGAATGATATTTTCAATTTCACCCTTTGCCGCAAAGGATTTTCCGCCGCCGGATACGCCGAGAATAAAAGAGTTGCCGTTGAGTAGCTGTCTGCGGTCGGCAATAATCATATTTTTACTGATGACATTCTGACCGTAGTAAATGCCGTTTTCGTGGTAAATGTCCTGAACCCTGAAGGGAATAAAGACCGCAAGGCTTTCTGTGGTAAGGGTTCTGAATGCGTCAATCTTGCGTGTTCCAAAGGGCATAGCCGTATTCAGTCCGTCCATCTGCTGATACTTGAGAACGGCAAACTGGCACAAATGCTTTCTTGCCGTAGTAAGCAGAGCTTCGGTGTCGTTATCAAGCTGTTCTTTGGAGTCCGCAGTATGAACCATAGTGAGTACAGCGAACATCATTCGCTGATCACGAGTGGTAAGGTCATCAAGGAACTCCTTCATTTCCTTTTTCTGCTGTTCCATATCATACGGAACGGTAGCGGAAAAGTTATTGTTCTGATTCTGCTTTCTCTGCCAGTTGGTTATATTCGTCTCAACCCCAAGCAGTCTGCTCTCTGCTTCTCGCACCGCTTCATCGGTAGGAACAGGTACGATGTCAATGGACATCATCAGGTTGCGGTTCAGGTCGGTAAGCTCGGCTACCATACTGTCCTTGATATAGGAAGCGTACTCACGAAGAAAAAGGACTCTCCCGTAACGGTTTCCCATTTTGAAGTAGTCCTTTTCAAATTCCATTGTATCGGGGCAAACATAATCCTTGAAATCGTGTCCCTTCTTTCTCGTTTCCTTAATATTGAAGTGGTAGGCGGTTTCCTCCCCGACACGGAAGAAATCGTGGACAATTCTCAGTCTCTCATCGGTTTCAAGCTCCACACATTTGCTTCCGAGTCTTGCAAAGTGGGCAATCAGGTCAGCACCGACACGGGCAAAATAGGTTCGTGCGTCCTCCACGCTCTTTTTATTGATGGAGATAGTAACATATTTATCCTGAACGATGGCATTTGCCCCGGTTGCCTTGTCGAGAAGCATTTTGTTATATTCCTCTCGGTAAACATCAAGCTCATCGCCGGTTTCGGGGATAAGAATGGTTTTCTCAAAGTCAAGACGGTTAAGCCGTCTGTTGTTGATAGTCAGCTTTGTAGTAGCTCCGCTGTCAAGAGAGTTGAGAAGCTCGGAGTATTCAAGGAACATTGCTTCCTTATCCTCACGGCTCGCTACGGCATAGTTAATATCCGTGAACTTGAAGCTTTTGGAATACTTGTCCTTGCCTACACGGAAAATGCCGTCATCATAAATAGCGGTAATGGGAATACAATCCTGTACGCCCTTTGGTACTACGAACTTTTCTTTGTCCTGCTTTAACAGGTTTGTAAGAGTTTTAATCATTGTTCTTATAAGCCTCCTTCTGTTTTTGTTCGATTGTCGGTTTCATCAATTCGTAATAGGTGTTGGTGGAATGAAAGACCAGCTTTTTCGGCATAAGGAACTCGGACTTTATCCACGCCCATATAAATTTCTCAGCCGTCATTCCGTTGTATTTCACAAAGCCGAGAGCCGCAAAAGGGGCAGCTCCCAAAATGCACACCCACGATACAGTTTCTGTTCCGAGGTACGGTTTTAGGAGGAAGTAAAGTCCTACCGCTACCGCACAGGCGAGGACAGAAAAAATGAACTGTCTGAGCGACAGTCCAAAAAACATTGACTCTGTGTAATTTCGTATCTCTCGGTTAATTTTGACTTCCATCAAAAGCTCCTTTCTCTGCGATATGCTTGTTTTGCGTGACGGATTTCATCAGAGCAGACGCAGGTGTCCGCAAGGCAAATCACATTGCCGTTTTTCTTTCCTCCGTAATACACACAATATTTGCAGTCGCAGTCGGCAGGCGTATAGCCCTGCCATCTATCGTTATTATTCTTGTTTTTCTTCATCAGAGAACCTCCCGTTATAAGCCCATCATTTCACGGATAATTCGGTCGCTCATCTTAACCGCACCGACAAGCACAAGCATATTGAATACCAGTTCGCCGATATATGCCCATACCTGAGTAACGGCTGCTGCGTCAGGGTTCACTACCGGCGGCGTAGAAGCAAATAGGGAGAAGATGATACAAGCAAGTACAATTACTGCTCCCTCAAGCAAAACGGCACAGTAGCTCTTTATAAAGCTCTTACCCACATTCTGCGACGGTTCTCCGGCAAATGTGGAAAGCGGTATCGGAGCGAGAGCAGTGTACATATACAGCTTGAAAAATCGTCCGTACACCGTCATTATCATAATGAACGACAAGACCGTGATAAACAGTCCGCCGATAAGAGTAACCGCCCACAATGGGATACTTTCAAAAAATCCGCAGCTTTCAATGGTTGTTACCATTTCAGCAGGTAAAGTTGTTTGATTGGGCGTACCGAATCCCGCAGATGTCATAATGGTTGAAATCGTACCTTGTACGATGTCGAACAGGGCAAGCATAAGCTCCAGCCCGTAGGTAATCACACCTTTGGCAATGGCAAAGCGGATAAACAGCTTTAATGCGTGTTCCGGTTTCTTTACATCGGTAAAACTTCCGCAGGTGCGAACCACACCGACAACAAAAAACAGAACAAGCAGGGCAAGACCGATAGCCTGAACTGCTCCGTTGATATTCACCATTACCGACCAAATACTGCCGCCTTTGAACTGTTGCGGCGAAGTGGTTAGCAACTGCCATATTTCCGAAAGCTTGCTGTTCCAAGTTTCAAGGGCATTTTCGAGGTTCTGAACTACCCAGTTATCACTCATCTGTTTGCACCTCCTTTAAGATTAGGGGCATACCTGAAATGCCAGGTATGCCCCGTTTGATAACTGTGTTCTCTTAACCGGTAATAAGGGTAAGGATTTCCTTTGCAAAGGTAATGATGATACCGCCTGCAAGAGTCAGGAAACCGTTGGCTCTCTGAGACGGGTCGTGAGACTTCAAAGAGAGACCGACCTGAACGATACCGAAGCCAAGCAGGATAAGACCGATGGCACGGATAAGACCGAAGATGAAATCGGACAGATTGTTGACTACGGTAATCGGGTCGCTGGCGGCAAAAGCGGTAACGCTCATACCGCAAACAAGAGTTGCTGCTGCGATTACGGCGCAGTAAGCACGGAAGCCTTTCTGAACCTTTCCGGTCATAGGCAGCTTCTGAGTAGTTTTCTTTTCGTTGTTCTTCTTAAAAATGTTCATTGTGTTTTCCTCCGTTAAAATAAGTTTTTATTCACTTCAAAATCCTCATCGGACAGAAGTTCGTAATTGGTTTCTCCGTAGCTTTCCTCCGGAAGTTCTTCCGGGTCAATAGAAAGAACGGAAATTGATGAGTGCTTGATGGTCACTTCGCCGTGTTTATATGCAGAAGCCTTTCCATCGGTTGTAAGTGCCACATTCGGGTGCTTCAAGATGTCGTACTTGAAGTCCATAACGGGGCGTTCTCCACGAATAAACAGAATTGCATATTGGTTATCAAGCATACGAACCTCATCAGGAGTAAGAAGCTCTCGACCGCTAATCTGATAATTTGTGGAGTAGTTGCCGCTTCGACCGGTACTTTTTCCGAAAGTGTTGGTATCAATGGTTTCCTTGCCGAGAAGCTCGGACACATATTTGTGGGTGCTTTGCTCGTTGCCGCCGAGATATAAAAACTCGTCGCAGTTACCTACAATGCTTTCCCATTGCTTTTCAAACAAGGCTTTAAGCTGTGCCAAGTTCTGCAAGATAATACTTACCGATACCCCACGGGAACGCATAACCGAAAGAATTTTGTCGAAGTCATCAGGGAGTGAAACATTCGCAAACTCGTCCATCAAAAAATGAACGGGAACGGGAAGCGAGCCGCCGTGAATATGGTCGGCAGCATAAAACAACTGCTGAAAAAGCTGTGTGTAAAGGATAGATACCAAGAAGTTAAAGCTGGAATCGTTATCCGGTATCAAAGCGAACAGAGCGACCTTTTTCTCTCCGAGTGACGGGAGGTCAAGCTCGTCTGTGGTGGTTAAAGAAGCAAGACTTTCAAGGTTGAACTTTTCCAGTCTTGCCGCAAGGGTTATCTGTATGGACTTTAAGGTTTTCGCCGCACCTGAATGATAGGAACGGTAATACTTCAAAGCAATGTGGTCGGGATTCGACATCTCCAATTCCGCAAACAGTTCATCAAGAGGAGAAGGTCTTGTGTCCTCCTCGTCCTCAATCGCACCGGCTCTGAGCATTTCCATTATCATTGCAAAGTTCTGTTCATCTTCGGGTGCTTCATAATGAAGATAAAATACAAGTGCAAGCAAAAGCATTGAAGCCGAGGTATCCCAAAAAGGGTCTTGTGATTGACTTCCTTTCGGAGTGGTACTCTTAAAAAGGTTCGTCACGAGCTTTTGCACATCGTTGTCATTCTGCAAATAGACAAACGGGTTATAGCAATGGCTTTTCTCCATTGAAATCAAATCGAGAACACGGACTTCATAGCCTTTGCTTTCAAGCAGCTTTCCGGTATCTCGGAGAATTTCGCCCTTTGGGTCAAGAATGACAAATGATGTGTTGCACTGCATAAGATTCGGCTTGCAGTAAAACCTTGTCTTACCGGCTCCCGAACCGCCGCACACAAGGGTGTTTAAGTTTCTTCGGTGTTTCTTCGCATTGAGTCCGATACAGACATTTTGCGTCATCAGCTTATTTGCAGAAGCCGGAGACTGTCTGTATTTTTTGTTTACGGCTCTTGCATTGCCCCATTTTGCAGAACCGTGTTCTTCACGCCTTCGGTAATTCTTCTGTGTTGAGAAGTAAATCCCAATACCCATTGCATAGCAGAGAAGCAAAACGAGGACAGTTTTTAGGCTGTCCTCGCATAGCTCAATATGAAATGGTTCGTTGAACGCTGTTAATAGGCTCGGCAGTATTTCCGGCAATCCTCCTTTTACAGAGGGTGCAATCAGAAGTGCCAGCCATACGACCGGGATAATACCGATGACGGAAAGAATAATAGCAGACTGCCTCTCGTTATCTCGATTCACAGGAGCGTTCCTTTTCGATAACTTTGAACTTTTTCTTTGGGGCAGTTCCGACCTTGATGATAAGGTCGTCCACCGCATCGGTAGATTTGCCCTCGTTCATCAAATCTGTTTTCTCGTCGTTGAGAGAACGGATAATAATGCCGTGTTCATAATCGTCCAATGCGATATGATACATTTCTTCCTTCGCCATAGTCTCACCTTATCTTTCGTAGTCTTTGCTTCGTTCCTGCTTTTTCTTGTAAAGCTCATCGGAAACACGGGAGTGAATATCCGCCATTGCGTTTCTCGTTTTGGAAAGCTCATAGCGAATGTCCTTCGGCTCTTTGCCGGCGAGCTTTTCAGGGATACGGTTGATAGCAAAATTCTGTGTATCGACGCCGTACTTTTTGCAAAGCATATAGCCGATACATACTGCCTGAAAGCCCATATCCGCTCTGCTGTAACTGTCGCTGTTGATAGAGAGCTGTGCGTGGCCAAGCTCCTGTGCTACGCACTGAGCGACCGCTACGCTGTCTCCCACATCACGCTTTACATACAAGGTCTGTTCCTCGTTGTTATAAAACGCCGCCATATTGGGATACGGAAGCTCATTTGTTGCTTCCACTTCAACCGGGGAAGAATCCAGCATAACGGTAATGAGTGCTTTCGGGTCACGGTTGACAGTCGGTGCAGGCGGTCTTTTGCCGTTGGTCTGCGAAACATCAAAGACCTTTTTCACATTGTAGGAAATGCCGGTCGTACCGTCTTTCTTTGCATACTCGACAGGTTCAAGAATGGAAATGCTTTTCGCACCTTTCTGAATTTTCACATTATCTTTGCTCCAGTCATCAAAGTTTTTAAGCTGGCTTGCTTCGGGAAGCTGCTTGAAAATCAGAAGTGCGTTGACCGCAGAGTATCTGTCAAGACGGCTCTGCGTATCAAGGAAGGCTTTGAACTTTTCCGGGTCGGAAACAATCGCCTTTGCGGTGTCGTCCGCCATCTGATATACGGCTTCTTTTTCAGCCTTCATCTTCTCGGCATATTCCTCTTTGGAAAGTCGTTTGCTCTGCTGTCCTGCCTTAGCAGGGGTAAAATTGTTTGTCATTGTGATTACCTCTCTTTCACATTTTTGCTTTTAGGTTTCGGCTGCTGGTGTACGGTCTGTGCCGGGGCGTTCTTGACTTCCGGCTTTGATACCTCCGGCTCTTTGCGTTCTGCTTCTTTCTGCTGCTTGGACTGTGCCTTATATCGGTCAAGCTTTGCTTTTACCGACGGCTTTCTCTGTCTGTCGCTTACAGTACCCTTATCAGTTTGCATATCTACCGGCTCGGAGTCGTGCCTTGACGGAGGGTTTTTGTCCGTTTTGGCGACTGTGGGGTTTGACTGGGAATACCCCTCTTTCTGAATAGGTTTTCTGACGGCTTCCTCAGTGATGATTTCGTTTTTGGTTTTCGTCGGCTTGTCTTTCTCCAAAGCTTCACGCTTTTCGACAGCCTTCTGAGACTCGGTGACAATCGCAGCCTTATCAACTTTACCGAGTTCAAATCTCTCAACGATTCTCTGAATTTTGGAAGCGTCCTCTGCACGGGCAATAATATCAATCGGGACATTATCGCCCTTTGTGTTTTTATCCCTGAGTACGCAGTAGAGAACGCCGTAGCGTTTTGCCTGCTCGGTAAACTTCTTCAAGTCCTTGTTGGGGATAGAAAACACCTTCAGCTCCTTGCCCGACTTAATCATATTAGTAAGTCGAGCCTTGCCTTTTGTTTTCTGTTCCTGTTTGAGAACAGAGACTAAAAGAACGGCAATATTCTTTGCTGCCGCTCCGCTTAATTTTGCGGCTACTTCAAAGCCTTCAAGCGATAGCCTGACGACCTGTTCTGCCGCATCACCTCCGTTTGTCATTACGGTTCTGCTCCTTTCGTTCTTGTTTTTCTTCGTAAACTCTTACCGTTTCAAGGTTGGCTTCAATAACCTTTGACCTTTCGGCTATGTCATCACAAAGACCGACCTCTTTGCGGAGAGTCCACAGCTTGCTCGTGATTGCCGTAATCTGCTCTTTGACATTTGATAGCTCATCGTCACTCAAATTTCTTCTTAACTGTTTTCGCAGGTGCGTTCTATCGTCAGTCAAGGATTTGATTTGCGACAACACGGACTCTTTATATGAGAAAAGCTGCTCGTCGGTAGAAATGTTCTCCCGTCCAAGCAGCCTTGTCTCCTGAGTGATTTTGTCGAGCTTCAGCAAATCTTCTTTCAAAAGATAGTGAAGCCTTGCGGTATTCTGTTTTTTGTACTTCGGCAGATAACCCAGCTTATAGCAGTAATGCAGATACAGCCCATACAGTCCGCCGACCTTTTTGACTTTGTGTTCTCTTGTGGGCATTCGGTACTGCCTGACTCTTACCGTTTCCTTTGCAAAAGGAACGATAAGAACCTTTTGATTTTCCGTCAGCCTACGCTTGATTGCGTCCTCGGTATAATTCTCTCCGAGTGATTTAAGTCGTATCGGCTTCTTGTATCCTTTCGGGACAATCGTCCAATACTTTCGACTGTCGCTGAGACAATGTTCATAGCCCATCTGAGTCAGGATATAATCAAAGGTCTTTAAGTTGGTGCTGTGTGCAATCGCTTCATCAATGGCGTCACGGGTCATTGAATATCGGCTCGGCATACCGGCTTGTTCCTGCTTGTAGTAATAAGAGGATTGCTTACTGCGGTTTGGGTTCGGATTGTAATACAGTCCGTACTTTTCACAAAGGCAGTCGGCAACCAAACGAAACTTGAACCACGCTTTTTCGTCGCCCCATAACCGCTTGCCGTCCACAAAGGAAACGGAGTTTATTACATAATGACAGTGCAGGTGTTTCGTGTTCAGATGAGTAGTAACCACCACCTGAAATCTTTTGCCCCACACTTCGTTTGCAAATTCCATTCCGATTTTCTGTGCAAGCTCCGGGGATATGTCCTGTTCCTTAAAGCTCAGGTATCCGTGATAGGCTTGAATGCCGTCGTCTTTGCCGTATGCTTTTTTTACAGATATAAACTGGTCTCTTGCGGTCGCAGGGTTGCAGTTGATACCCTCTACGAAAAACTCACGCTCGGTTTTTTCTTCGTCCTTTGCATAGCTGAGAACATCACGGAGAGCCTGATACTGTTCCTCGGTGTAAATGTCTGCCGCCGTCTTTTCGGGATTGGCGGCATAGTCGATTACCTGACCGAGCCTTGATGTGACCGACCACAATTTACTTACTGCCATTTCATATCGCTCTTATCGGGTCTTAAAAAAGTACGCTCCACATCAGCCTGAAACTTGTGCCAACGCTCGGCTTCCTTTTTGAGCTGCGGTGCGTCCACAAATCCGAGGGTGTTTGCTTTCGCCGCAAGCTGATTGATGTTGTTGCCGATAGCGGAAAGCTCACGCATAACATCGTAAAATCTTTCATCGGGCTTTTCTCTCGGCTCGTATCCTCTGAGAAGCAAACGGATAAGTCCGCCTTCGGAAAGACACGCCCGCTTTGCTTTTTTCTGCAAATCCTGAGCTTCTGCCTTGTTCATCAGAATGTGCTTTTCAATGTTTCTCTTGCTCATTTTTATCGCTGTCCTTTCTGTAAATATAGTGTCTGTCCCGGTTTATCTGAAACAGGCACATTGTTGTTACTCCGAAAAAGCCGCCGATGAGTAACCCGGCGGCGACCAATACTATCTCCCGCAAAGCTTATGCTCCTTTCTTGCTTGGGGTATTAGGGGCAACCCCTAACGAGTGTACCGTTTTGGACATTCCTGTCCATAAATGGTCTGCTCGCTAAGATTATGCAGACACTCAGGGTTGCCCCATAGATTGACTCTTATCTCTCCATATCCTTTGAGACAGGCTTATACGGCTTTGCTTCAATACCGTCCAAGGACTTATAAAATCTCTCCGGGTATTTGAACTTTTCCTCGTACTTACGAGCCAGTTCTTTCGGCATACTGAGGAACTTTTCCGACTCAATCGGTGCGTATGCAATGAAGAACTTGCCGGCAATAATGTCGAGCATTTCACGGTTGCTGTCGTCTTTCACATAACATTTTTCAATCTTCCAACCATCCTTGCCGCCGTGTTCATCAGCCATATACGCTTCCAGTCGCACACATTTATCCGAGCCGTCAAGGGAAGAAGCATAGATAGAATATCCTCCCATACCCTCAATGAAAGCCTTATTGTTACTGCTGACAACATAGGTTCTTTGTTCCTCTGTGTAAGGCTTGTCAAAGCTGTCATCCGTAAAAACAATATATCCGGTCGTGTGGTTTCTTTCTTTTTCTGCCTGCCGGAAATGAGCTTTCAACTGCGGATAACTCATCTCAACATTCTCAGGCTCGGAATAAACTGCCCTGTTCAACGGCAAGCCGTTCATCTTTCCTTCATCGTTGCAGATGATGGCAACTTCGTCCTCAAAGGGCATATATTCTTCAATATCTCCCTCCACAAGAGACTGCATTGCTTCAAGCGTATCCTCGATTTCAATGAGCTTCGGATACCTGCCCGGCTCAACAAGAATGACGGAAATCTTCTCAGGTGCTTCTACCTTTTCAAAGGTATCCTCGTTAATATTCAAGGCGAGGGAGCTTCCGTTTTCCCAACTCATATGAATCTGTCCGGCGTCGTCAACGAATTTAACCGTTCCTTTCAGACCGTAGGGCATTTGACTTTCGCCAGCCATTTCAGTGAGTACAATCTGCGTTCCCTCCGGGTACATTTCTCTGATTTCTTTTAGTTTCATCGTGCAAAACTCCTTTCGGTTTTATCTTTTATTCCCAAGCGTTTACAAAGAAAGTCGTTGACATCTTTCCCATATTGGGGAGGGTCGTCAACGACTTCATACTTATCTGAAAGAATCGTCTGCAACGCTTTGGTCGCTTTTCTTCCGGCAATATCATTGTCCAAATGAAGAACAATTCGCCTGATTGTTTTGTCCTTTTCAAGCAGCCTGCCGAGTGTAACAGGCACTTTCGAGTCCTCGATTTTCTGCTTTGGGGAATACACTCCCGCAAGAGAAACAAGGTTAAACTGTCGCCAGTCTTTGCCCTCCAGCTTCATCAAAGTTGCATAGGAAAGCAGGTCAATGGCACACTCAAAAAGATGAACCTCTCCGGTGTTCTCGGCAGTCAGGCGGAAAGAATATTGCTTTTTGCTTCCGGTGCAGTCGCCCATAATTCTTGATTGATTTGTTGCTCTGTATGCGGCGTATTTAGGTTCTTTGTTCTCGTCATAGCCGATAAAAACAGCATTATGATATGGGAGCGACTCGATGATTAGCTTCTGTTCCAAGCAGTAGTTGATAATTTCATAATCAATCCCACGCCCGAAAAGATAATCAAATACCACATCGGTAGTGGGGCTTTTTTCAGGCAGAAGCAAAGGCTGGTTCTCATAACTTTTGATGTTTTCACAAGTCGGAAAGCTGACTGAACCGTTTCCCATAATGGTCTGAACCGCCTCCACAAAATCCATTCCACGGACTTTGATAAGGTAATCGAGGGCAGATTTGCCCCCGATACCTCTCGACCACCACATCCATTTGCCGTTGGAAATCTTCAAGCTGTCGTGGGTTCTTGTGGTGTAGGTGTTACTTGAAAATTTAACAAGCTCGCCCGGTTCATACTCTCTAAGATAGGTTAATAAATCCATTCGTTTGGCTTCGGTTATGACTTCCGGTGCAATATACGGCATAATTATCACCGCCGTTCTACATCAGCAAATCGGCAACCGCTTTCTGTATCGGTTCGTTGATACTGAGCTTTGCAATGATAATGAGTATCTTATCAACAGGGCAGCCGATGTCATTCCAAACAGTCCAAGCACCTCCCGCAAGGTCGTCGTTTTCATACAAAGCAATGATTTCTTCCGGCGAAAACACCGTTTCAATGCTCTGTCGAACCAACTCTCCGTAGAAAGAAAGCTTTGCATTTCTAAGGGCAAATTCTGCTTCCTTTGCGGGCGGTTTGCTTCTTTTCAATTCGAGATATGCTTTATCAAGTCTCCTGACCACAACCATCATCATTGCGTCAAAAGGGTTAATGATTGCTTTTCTGCAAGGGCAGTTTTCTCTTTCCTTATCGGGTGTCATTTTATCGTTCATAGGTTTTCTCCTTTCGTGTGTTCGGCACTTCGCCCTCATCGGGTTCGCCGCCGACAATTTCGTTTTCTCGCTTATCCATATTGAGCAAGATATTCAGCTCGTCCAAGCGGGCAAGCTTTGTCTTTAGTTCTTCCTCTTGGATAAACGGTTTTTGGACTTCTTTCTTTGCGGTTTCCAACTGATTTGTGGTGTTCTCAAGGTCATTTTCCGCAAGCGACAAGCTCTCGGCAAATCTCTCAATGCCGTTATCAAGACGGATAATATTGCCGTGTGCGTCATCACCGAGAGGAACATTTCTGCTTGTCGCACCTTTCAGTCGAACCTCATAATTTCGCTCTGCGGTATTAAAAAGCAGTTCCGTTTCAAACCCTCGGTACTTGCCGAGAGGAATAGGGTCGGGGCTGTTCATCTGCTTGCAGGCTTCAATGATTGCTTTACCGGCGTCGGCTTTTTCGGAATAAAAAACACCCTTAACCTCCATACCGACAAATCGGTCGTCCGTTGGTTTCGGGTGCTGTTTCGCAGTTTCTACATCTTGCTTCAATCCTTCAATACGGTTTTCCAAAGCTGTAATTCGCTGCGGATAATATTTGATTATCTTATCTTCCAAAGCGTATTTTTCAGATAGAAAGTTGGATTTTAAGAGCTTCAGCTTTTGAACTTGAATGTCCAAATCCATCTTCTCCTTAATATACGGGTTGCCGGTGGCAAGCATTTTAATCTCTGCATAGGAAAGGGCGGTTTCATCAATATCCTCGGCAGAACGCACCGGGGATTTGCTCGTCATAATCTGACTGGCGAACTTTTGCTTTCCCTCTACAAGCTGATAGAGATATGCGTCAAAGGTCTGCTCCGTTACATAGCGGTAAATATCTACATCAGGATTTGAGTTACCCTGACGGATAATTCGACCGGAACGCTGCTCCAAGTCTGACGGTCTCCACGGGCAATCCACATCGTGAAGTGCGATAAGTCTGTCCTGAACATTCGTGCCGGCTCCCATCTTTTGCGTAGAGCCGAGAAGCACTCTGACCTCGCCTTTACGGGTCTTTTGGAACAGTTCTTTTTTCTTCACATCGGTATCTGCTTCGTGGATAAAGCGGACTTCGCTTTCGGGGACACCACGCTCTATGAGCTTCTTTCTGATGTCGTTATATACCGAGAATGTTCCGTCATTCTTTGGAGTTGAGAGGTCGCAGAACACAAGCTGTGCCGATTTTTTATCGGCTGTTTCCTCCCAAATACGGTAGATGTTATCGACGCAGGCGTTGATTTTACTGCCCTCAAAATCAGGCAGCATATCGTTAAGCATACGCTGGTCAAGTGCTAACTTCCTGCCGTCGTTTGTAATTTTAAGCATATTATCTACACTCGAATCTACACCGCCGCCACGGACTTTCTCGGCTCGTTCCGCAAGGGAAGCAACCATCTCTTTCTGCATTTCCGAAGGCTTGACCGCAACATTGTGGAAGTGTGCTTCCGGCACAGGCAGTTCCAGCATATCCGCCGTCTTGATGTCGGCGACCTCCTTAAACATCGCCATAAGCTCCGGTAGGTTGTAGAATTTCGCAAAGCGGGTTTTCGCTCTGTAACCCGTTCCCTCCGGGGTAAGCTCAACGGCTGTTACAGTCTCTCCAAAGGTACTTGCCCACGAGTCGAAGTGCTGCAAGTTGTTTTTGACAAGCGTGTTGTACTGCAAGTATCGCTGAATGGTATATAGCTCCACCATACTGTTTGAGATAGGAGTACCGGTTGCAAATACCGTTCCTCGACCGCCTGTAAGCTCGTCAAGGTATCGGCACTTCATAAACAGGTCGGAGGATTTCTGTGCTTCCGTTTGAGCGATACCGCCCACATTACGCATTTTGGTGTAAAGATAGAGGTTCTTGTAATAATGACTCTCGTCAATAAAAAGCCTGTCCACACCGAGTTCTTCAAAGGTAACAACATCGTCCTTTCGGCTTTGGTCGTTGAGCTTTTCCAGCTTTTGTTTCACGGACTTTTTAGACTTTTCAAGCTGTTTAATGGAGAAGTTTTCTCCACGGTTTCGCTTCAAATCCATAATACCGTCTGTCAGTTCTTCAAGCTGCTGCTCAAGAATTGCCCTCTGTCTTTCAATGGACATCGGGATTTTCTCAAACTGAGAATGACCGATGATTACGGCGTCATAATCTCCCGTGGCAATTCGACCGCAGAACTTTTTGCGGTTCTTTGTCTCAAAATCTCGCTTTGTCGCTACGAGAATATTCGCCGCCGGATAGAGTTGTAAGAACTCCGCCGCCCATTGCTCGGTTAAGTGATTTGGCACTACGAACAGCGACTTATTGCAAAGTCCCAGTCGTTTGGACTCCATAGCGGCGGCTACCATTTCAAAGGTCTTGCCCGCACCGACTGCGTGTGCTAACAGCGTATTACCGCCGTACAGAATGTGTGCAACCGCATTTTTCTGATGTTCACGGAGTTCGATTTCCGGGTTCATACCGTTGAAAACAATGTGGCTTCCGTCGTACTCACGGGGTCTTATACTGTTGAACTTTTCGTTATACATCTTCGTGAGTTTTTCTCGGCGGGCAGGGTCAGCCCATATCCAGTCCTGAAAGCCCTGCTTTATGAGTTCCTGCTTTGCCTGTGCGATTGCCGTCTCTTTTTTATTGAGAACGGCTTTCTTTCTGCCTTCCTCATCTTCGATATAGTCAAAGATTCGGACATCTTTCAGGTTCAGTGTTTCCTCAATTATCTTATATGCGTTGATGCGGGAAGTACCGTATGTGCTGTACGCTTTTACATTGGAACGGTCGTAGCTCTTTCCCTCAATGTTCCATTCGCCGGTAAACTGAGAGTAGTGAACCTTGATATTCCATTGTGCATAGCGTGGGGTGTCGAGAAACTCAAACATAAACTGTTGGAATATTTCGGGCGGTATCCAAGTCGCACCGAGCCTTACGGAAATCTCGCTTGCCGTCAAATCCTTTGGCTGCACCTTTTCAAGTGCCTGCACATTGACGGTGTAATCTTCGGGATACAGTGCCGCAGACCTTTTGGCTGTCGCCAGCTTCTCACGAACATTGCCCGACAGATATTCGTCTGCCATCAGATACTTCGGCTCATAGGAATTACCGTACTCATAAAGGGGATTTAAGAAGATTACACCCTTTAAGTCAGCGAATAATTCCTCCTCACTTTTGCCGGACAACTCCATCATATATTCCATATCAATGGCTGCTTTTTCGCCCATAGAGACAGCGAGAGCCTCGTCTGCGGTGTCAACCTCCGTTACCGGCTTGTGCGGTTTAATCGTCCTTTTGAAGAACATATCCGCCTTGCGTTCCAGTTCGCCATCTTCATTGATAACCTCAAGAGCGGAGAGCAGAGCATAGGAGCTGTCGTCGGAAAAGGCAGAAGTATTGGCACGGCTGTTAATCAGTCCGTACTTCTTTGTAAAGCTGTCATACAGTGTGTTCAGCTTATCCTGTGCCTGTTTGATTTCGCTGTCCGGGTAATCCTCGGTTTGCAGTTCAATCAAGTTACGGACGCAATCTCTTATCCCAATCATACCCTTAATGCGGTTCTCAGCGGTTGCAGATACCTCCACCGGGGACATACGGGAGTTCTCACGGAAATAGATTTTATCGTCTAAAACAGTGTAAGAGAAGTTCCTTACCATAGGGTCTGCCGGGATAGAATTATCTTCTTCCTCCAGTTCGTCGGCAACCTCGTATTCGGAGATTTCTCCGTGAATGTTTGATACCGCTTCGTTCAAAAGCTCCGAAAGGTCGGCATTTTCAAACGGCTCACAGGTTGCTTCCGGTCCGAAGCGACCGCTTACCATTTTCATTTCGCCGAGTATCATTTCCGGGTGCTGAACAAAATATGAGTTCATCCTTATACCGTTTTCGTCGGTGTCAAGATGAACCCAATCCGGCTCAATGTCTATGAGTCTGTCTCGCTTTTGCAGAAACAGAATATCGGATACGACCTCTGTCCCGGCATTACCTTTGAAGGTGTCGTTCGGAAGTCTGATTGCTCCGAGAAGCTCCGCCCTCTGTGCGATATATTTACGCACATTGGAGTTTTCCTTGTCCATAGTTCCTTTGCTTGTCACAAGAGCCATCACACCGCCGGGGCGTAACTTATCAAGCGATTTTGCAAAGAAATAATCGTGGATTAAGAAATTGTACTTGTCGTATCGTTTATCGGAGACTTTGAAATCTCCGAAAGGCACATTGCCGATAATGCCGTCAAAGAAGCTGTCGGGGACATTTACTTCCTCAAAGCCCTGTGCCGCAATGGAAGATTTCTGATAAAGCTGCTGAGCGATACCGGCTGAAACGGTATCAAGTTCAACGCCGTAAACCTTTGCGTTTTCCATTGACTTAGGCAGCATACCGATGAAGTTACCGATACCGCAGGACGGCTCAAGCAGGTTGCCCTCCTGAAATCCCATCTGTTCCAACACCTTGTAAATGGCGGTAGATACTTCGGGCGGAGTGTAAAATGCAGTCAAGGTGCTTTCTCTTGCCGACGCATATTCCTCCGGTGTCAGGATATTTTTCAGCATTGCATATTCGGTATGCCAAGCTCCGGCTCGTTCGTCAAAGGCTTCGGGAATACCACCCCAGCCGACATATCTCGACAAAATTTTCTGCTCGTCAGGTGTTGCAAAACGGTTTTCGTTTTGACAATCCTTCAAGACCTTAATTGCTGCATAGTTTCTGTGAAAACGCTCTTTCTTGTTCACTTCCTCAACCTGATTATTGGCAAGGTCAAAGTTGTGTCGCTCGGACATCGGAATATCCGGGTGGAGGTCAAAGCTCTTTACCTTTGACTTTTTCTTTTGCTCCCAAGCGGGTACAATCGGTTCAGGTTCTTTGTCGTAACCTTTGCCGATACGGACACCCTCGTTATACATTTCCTCATAGCTGTCAAAGCCGTTCTGAGCTGCAACGATTTCTCTGTAATCCTCAATCGGTACATTCCCGATATTCGTTGCCACCATATCCGCTCTTTCAACATTTTCAATGAGAGCTTCCATTGTGGCAGGGGTACAGTCGGTCAAATCCGGTTTTTCGTTAAACTCTCGCTCTGCGTCCTCAAACCATTCCGTACCTACATCGGCAAGCTCCTGAGTTGCAATGCTGCCGAGGTAATCAAAGAAATCCTCAGCCGAGTCATACTCCCGTGCGGCTTGCTGTATCTCGTCAAAAGAAAGCGTATTTGTAACATACTGACCTCCGGCATTGCTGTCGGGGTTGTAGTACATCCAAGTTACGCTTTCATTGTCCCGGTCGAGAAAGAAGGCGTCGTCATAACCGGTTTTCGGACTGAAATCCTGTACGGTTTCGGTATCGTTTTGAGCCTCATTTTCGCCTGTAACGGCTTTTTCTTCCGCCGGTAATACACCGACCTTCAAGTGGTCGTTCATTGGATTTTCACGCACTTTGCGGTCAAATTCTTCCCTTGAAAGCTCCTTGTTGAATAGGGGCATATCGAAGTCATAGAGCATTACACGGTTTTCATCAAAGGACAAAATCTCATACTGAGAAGCCCCAATATACACGCTGTCGCCGAGATGATATTCATACTGCGCTTCCGGCTCGTCCTCTTTGTTTTCAGGTTCAGGCGGTGCGGTAGAAAGTATCTCACGGTTTTTTCTCTGCTCTGCAAGCTCGGCTCGCCGTTCTTCCTGTTTTTCAAGCCATTCCGGGTACTTTTCTTTTTCCTTTGGATTTAAGTATCTGTCCATACGGATAAGGTCTCCGATACGCTTTTCCACCTGAGACCAAGAAAGCGTAATGTGCGGCTTGTCACTTCCGATACCCTTTGAAATTGTGATACCTTTTCCGTCGTGCTGTTCGTCAATGCCTGCACCGATGATGACAGGGTAAGAGCCGCCCCAACCGTATTCGTTTTTCAAGAAGTCGGCGTTTTCCTTTGCGGAAAGGCTCTTTTCAAACTGCTCATAGATACGCATTTTGCCCTCGGAAACTCCGCTTCCACGGGTCAGTACAGCGTCTATGATTTCCTGAGAAAAAGTAAAGGCAGAGGTTTTTTGTTCCTCTGCCTGATTGCCCATTATGAGAGTCAACTGACCGTCCATAGACGGAAGCGGCTTCATCGTATCGGTCAATTCTCCCAAAAGTCTCATTGCTTCAAAATGCTGTGCGATAACGCCCCAGTCATAGAAACTCTGAGCGATTCTGTTTTCGTATTCGCCCTCCCACAAGTGGAGGACATTCTGAAATGTTTTGTAGCCCACAAGCCTGCCGTCGCTTAAAGTAAGCTGTGTGTAATCGTTGTTGAAGATACCCTTGATATATTCGGTACGGGTCGCATTGTCCGTATTTCTCTCATAGAAGTCTTTAATTTCTTCCTTTGAAGCGGACAAATGCGGGGTAGTACCGAGTATCTCTCGGATAGTATCATCGCCACCGAAAAACGGCAGGCTCTTGTCCTCGTGGTTTCTGTCGTAATACTCTAAGCGAATATTACCTGATTCTTCACGATTTCCTGTGCCGAGTTCCTGATGTTGTTCATCAGGCGAACCCACTTCATCATATCTTCCGCTTTCATCTGTTCTGTCAGCCCGGCTTTCTGTGCCATCTGCTTCACGAGAGTTTCCTCCAGTTCGCTCGCTCTCTGCTGAATCTCCGCCAAGTGGCTGTTCAGAATACCTTTCGTCAGAAGATTGTAGTACAGGATTTTGTGATGTTCCTTCAGATAAGTTCTCCTCATCTGCGACCATCTGCCGAGAGTCACTTCCGTCTGCTCCGGCAGTTTCAGGTTCGGAAGATTGTAATCTCCTACCATCGTGTATGTGATTTCGCTCATCGCTTTGACTCCTTTCGTCTTTGATGTCTTTATTGTATTCGGATTGCTCCTGTTCATCAATTATGCGATTTTCCTTGCTGAGCGTGCTGATTGTTCTGCTGACAGGGAGCAACGCCATTTCTGCAATGTCGCTTGTAGCAATACCCACCGCATTGAGAACTTCCTGTGAATTAAAACTTGAAATACCGGCAAAGTCATCGGGAGAATAAACCTTGTCTGCGTCAAGTCCCAATCGTGCCATAACCATATATGACACGCTGTTTCTGACAAGCTCCAAATACAAGGCATTTGCTTCGTCGGCAGACAAATACTCAATATCGCTTCCTGCACCCAAACTCATAAAGTCGGAGATATAGTCTGCGATGTTATCCTCAACGGCATTGGCAATGCTCTCTTTGACGACATTTTCAATACTCGTTGTATCGTTTACCGCACCGAAAGTATTTTCAAGTGTTTCAATAACTTCTGCTTCATATTCGGGTCTCATCTCCCAAATCGGAACAGGGCGGGAATGTCGACTTTCGTGGGTGTCCGATATATCAAAGTAATGAATCAGCCTTTGACGGCTTCTGTCTGTGTCCTCAAATACGGCAATACCCTTTGCTCCTCGGTTTACCCAGCGACCGAAAGTACCGTTCCATCGTTCGATTTCAAGCACGGCTGTTGCGTCGGGTCTTTGGGCATAAATGAGAAGCTGTTCATCAAATCGGAGCCTGAAATTTCTGCCTGCTGTTTTCAGAAACGATTGCCAGTTTACCGGATTGTCTGTAACTGCAAAACAGGTTCTTTCATACAGCTCTGAAATCAGGTCAAATTTTCTTGCCACCTCGTCTGCACCTCCTTATCGTGTTTTTTCTTTGTCCTTTGCGGATTTCGTGTTTTCTTTTGCGGCTGGTTCTACGGTATGACCGTTTCTCTCGCAAAGCTCGGCAAATTCGCAGATATGGTAGAGATTTGTGCCGACCTCCAAATGGTAGTCGTCGATATATCTGCAAGTTCTCTCCATTGTTTTGCCGTCGCCGAGCTTGATTGAGATTTTTTCTCCGTCCGCAATGCGAAACTGCTCCTGATAGTGCGGGTTGATAAATCGGATACCTCGCTCAGCGTTTTTCAAGTGGGCATTTAGCCACTCTTTCTGATAGCAATAGCAGTACAGATTGTACTCGCCCCTGTTGGGGTTAAATCTCATAAGATAGCTGTACTTTCCCGTATCAAGACGGATGCCGTAGTGGTTGCAGTCATCATTAAAGGAGCTGTCGGGAGTGGAATAACAGTAAGAGGACATAGCCTTTCTGCCGGACAAAACATCGCCGTCACGCAATCCGTTTATGACTTCATCAAATTCAGCCTTAAATTCATCGGTTTTCAAGTCTTTTCTGAAATCGTTCCAAGTCGTCCAAAACTCGTTCCCGTTAGAACCGAAGTCGGCTCTCAAATATCCGATAAGACCGGTCTGCATAGAGAGCTGCTGACTTTGGCTGAAGGTGTATTTACGCTCTGCTTCGGTCAATACTCTGTAATCCATTTTCATCACCTCGCTTGTTCGTTTGTTTGTCTTTGCTTTGGAATAGGAAAACCATAAACTCCGGCAATGTCATCGCCGAGCCTTTTGGTAACTCGTGTGATGTCGGCTCTTGTGGCTTTTCCGTTATAGATTTTATCTTGCAGATTTTCAATCTGCGTATCGGTAACACCGTCTTTGAATACACGGTAAAGATAATGGTTTGTACCGTCGTGATGAACGGCGTCGGCACGAAGGTCGCCGTACTTATCCACATACCATTCGTTGTAATCGGTATCGGAATAAAGGCAGTCCTTAATGTTGCCGGAATCAATCATCTTGTAGCCCGACACTCTGCCGTTCCATCTGCCGAGGTCGCCGATAACAATAATCGGCTGTGAAAGCTGAATATTGAGATTTACTCGTTCATCATAAAGATTTTCGGCATTGGATTTTACCATAATGTCGTAAAGCTCATCATCGGAATATCCGGGATACAGTTCCTCCAAAGACTCTCGCCAATCATCAAGGTCAAGGCTAATGTCGCTCCAAATGATATGGCGGTCATTCTGTTCCTGCCTGCTCATCAGTGCCACCTCCCAAATAAGAGAACAGCTTATTGGCTTTGGTCTGCTTCTGAAACTCGATAATCAGACTCATATCCGGAATAGTGATACCCGGAATTTTCAAAATGCTCTCCATGTCGAGCTGCTGCAATTTCTTTTCGGTATTGCAGCCTGCGTCAAACAGTTTCGTCAGAAGCTTTGTCTTTTGCTGAAAAGTGAAATTTTCCTTCATTGCTTTGTCCTCCTTATCGTTCTTTGTCTTTATTTCGCTTCTTGTTTGAAAGCTCTTGTGCCTTTTCCTTTGCCCATTCAGGCAGACGCTCAGGCTTTATTTCGCCCATAACATCCATTCTTTCATATCGGGTTGATTTGCCGGTGTGAAGATTGGTACAAAACACGGCACTTCCACGGCTGTTTGCCGACGCACCGAAACCACCTGTAACATAGTAGAGCTGTCTGTCGGCTCTCTGAAATTCAGGCTTTAATACCTTGGGGTCAATGGCTATGATTTTGCCGTTGATGTCTTTGGAATAGTGGTCGGGGATACAGTCGGCTTCTGTTATGAGTGTGATTGGAATATCCAGTTTTTCGACCTGTTCCTTGAAAAGCTCCGCTTCATTTGCCACACGGCTTCCGAAAAGGTGTACGATTTCGATATAGTCATCGCTTACCATACATTCCGAACACAGTTCAAACAGGTCGTTTCGCTCTGCAAAGCCGCACATAAATTTATCGCCGTTTGTACTTTGCTCATTGGAAGCCAAGATAACTTCCTTTTCGCCCACATTGACCGAGCAAAGAACAGTGTATTCACCGATTTTTCTTTTTCCCTCGTTCATATCCACACCTCAGCTTACTTCAATCACAATTCTGATGTTTCCGCAGTCGCAGCCACTGCACTGCCTTGACAGTTCGGGAAATAGGGATTGCACTCTCTGTCTTGCTCTGCGGATAGTCTCAAAGCACGGCAAGCCGTAGCCTTTATAGTTGTTGACTATATCCTCAAGCGGTAAATCTCCGACTCTCATATAGCTGTATCGGTTGTAATAGCAAAGGATAAGCTGCATATCGTCATACCTCGTTTCGGGGCATTCTCTGAGTATTGCAAGCACCTTGCTGTCAACCGTCTTTTGCTTATTCATAATGCACCTCCGTAAAAGAACGGTGGGCGAAGTTTTCACTCCGCCCACACAAGCGTTCCTTATTTCTTTCTGTTCTTAATCTGCAAGAAGATAAAGCCGCCGATAATAAAGGCGACTAATACAACTGCTACGATTGTTTTAGCGTCCATTACTCATTGTCCTCCTTCTTCTTTTTTCTGTACGCAACAACGGCTGTGCCGACAATACCGAGGGCAGAAAGTCCCGCAAGTGCCGTCCACAAGCCCACATTGCTGTTATCTCCGGTCTTTGGTGTATCTCTCAGCTCATTGTGCATTTCCACAACGGTAGTAGAACCGACCTTTACGGTTGCAATCTTATCCGCAGGAAGCACATAGGAAGCAGAAACACTATCCTGAACCTCGGAAATGGTGTAATCGCCGATACGAAGTCCCTCGATAATGATTTCGCCGTTCTTATCGGTCGTGAAGCTTCGGTCGTAACCGTTTACTCCTGTAACTCTGAAAGTGAAGCCTTCAACCTTACCGTCAGAGGAAGTTTTAACGATTTTCAGGTTTCCTTTCATAGCTGTGTTAATAAAGCCGACGCCGGCTTTGTTTTCTACCTCGTAGGTGGTTTCATCTTTTTCAATGAAAACAGAGTACACACCCTTATCAAGCTCAAAGCCATCCGGTGCTTTGGTTTCTCTTACAAGGTATTTTCCGTAAAGAAGTTCCTTCATCTCGTAAATACCGGTAGAGGTTTCGGAGAGAGTTCCGATAAGCTCGTCGGCGTCATCCAGTTTACCGTCGCCGTTTACATCTTTGTAAACCTCAAAGGTCGCTCCTGTCAGCTTGTTGTCCGGGTAATCTTCATCGACCTTAGTCAACTTGATATTGCCGTGAACATACTCATTGACGATTTCGACCTCAATGACCTGAGCGACCTCGGAGATTTTAACTTCATAAGAAGTTTCATCAAGCACGAAGCCCTCCGGCTGCTCGATTTCTCTTACAAGCCAGTTGCCATACGGTACTTTCTCAAAAGAAAAGCTACCGTCTTTTTGGGAGGTAGCAGTCATCAAAGCATTTTCTTTTGTAAATTCGGTTTCATCAGCCTTAAACAGACCGATTACAGCACCTCCCAGTGCTTCGCCGTTTTCGGTAATCTTCTTACCGGAAACAGAACCGTAAATGAGCTTGTTTTCAATCGGCTTGCCGTCATTGACCGCAATCTCAACATTTGCGGTATCCTGACCGGCATAGCTGAAAGTGAACGGATACTTGGCGTCGGTAAGGATATAATGCTCATCGGTGGCAAGTTCCTTTACATAGTAGCTTCCGAAAGGAAGGTCGGTTTTGATAACAGCCTTGCCGTTCTCGGAAAGTGAGATAATCTCAATCAGTCCGTCTGCCGGAATAGAAGTACCGCTTGCAGAAACAAGTTCTTCTGCGGCGAAAAGTCCGAAGCTGATATTCTTCATTTCATCGCCGTTGCCGATATTGAAGATGTCGTTCTTTTCAATAGTCTTTTCAAGACTTACCGCTACTTTCTGCCTGTCGTTTACAAAGCTTGTGGCGGTTTCGGTTACAGACACTTCCTGACCGGCATAAGTCAGCTCAACATCGTGAGCTTCTTTGTTGATGACCATACCCTCCGGTGCAGTAATTTCAACCACCGTATATTTTCCGAGATAAAGCTCCTTACTCTTGGCAAGTCCGTTTTCATCTGTGGTAACAGTATCTACTACCTCGCCCTTTGCATAACGGAGTGTACCGTCGGGAGTGATAATATCTTCTGCTGCGCTAATCTCATAAACTGCACCTGCAAGACCTTTCACTTCATAGACAGGCTGATAAATCACATCGGCGTTTTCCACGCCGGAGATATTTACCCCTGAAAACACCTCGCCGGTCTTTTCAATGCTGACTGTACCTTTCTGTGCCATATTAGGCTTATCGACCTTAATCACGGTAATACCACCCTCATCGGAAGAATGTTCCTCTGCCACATCAAAGTACACCGGTGTGCTGTCAAGCACATATCCGTAAGGAGCCTGAACTTCTACAAGAGAATATCCCTTGCCGTATTCCAGTTTTTCCGGTGTCACAAGCTGTCCGTTTGCGTCGGTGTAGAAAGTATCAATCGTTGTCGGAGTAGGATAAGTGAAGGTCATTGTTACCTGATTGCCGTCAGGGTCAAAGATTTTGAAGCCTGCACCGGCATAAGGAATGTTTTTACCGCTTTCTGCGTCCACCTTGACAACCTTGATATAGCTTTCAAAGTTTGCGTTGTTGATAAGATAGCGGTAGGTCTGTCCGTCCTGAGCAATGAACACATCAAAGTTCTTCATCAGCTCACGACCTTCCCAACCGGAGGTCTGATGAACGGTATATACGCCGTAAGGCATATCCTTTGTCTGCCCGAAACCGTTTTCATCACAGACAATGACATCTCTTTCATCTTCTTCTGCTGCGTCAAAACTGCCGGAAGATTTGAGATAGATTTCAAAGGTTGCTCCGTTTTCCGGTGTTTCAATCTGAGTTTCGCCGTCATCGGTGTGCTTGATAATGGCGATATTGCCTTTCATAACCTGTTCGGTAACATCATTTGCTGTCTGATTGTGTTCCACCGTATAAAGCTGCGGTTCAGCACCGACCTTGTGAACAGTCGTATCAAGCAGATAACCCTCGGACGGCGTGATTTCACGGATTGTCCAGTCATTATCACAGACATATTCCTTTGTGGTAAACTGCCCGTTCTTATCCGTCACATACTTGTCCACAAGGGTTTCGCCTTTATAGATACCGTAAACTGCTCCGGCAAGGGTAGCGTCGCCCTGCGGTGTGCCTTCCTCTCGGTCGCTCTTTGTTACGGTTACGCTGAACTTTTTGAGAATGTTCGTGAAGTTTCTTGTGGTTACTTCTTTCCAGTTAATCGGTGCGGTCTGATTTGCAGGCACAACATAACGGATTGCGGTATCCACTTCCTCAATGGTGTATGGGGTAGTGCCGCTGATAAGCACATCATCAAAAGAAGCAACACCGTTCTTATCTGTCACGGCATACTCATCGACAGCAATACCGGAAAGAGATGTGCCGTAAAGATGGAAGGTAACGCCCTCAACCAAGTTATCCTCAGAAGATTTGATGACCTGAAGATTACCTCTTTTGAGAACATTATTGAAATTGACCTTTGACACCTGACCGGCAACAACAGTTACTCTGTGAACCTCCTGCGGAACATATTTGTCGATAGACTGTTCTGTTACCGTGTAAACACCGGGCATAAGGTTATCCAGTTGGAATTTACCGCCGTTTGCGGTTGTTACAGTCTGATTGACACCGTTACCGCTTATGGTAAACTGAATGCCGTCAACCTTTCCGTCCTCACTTGTCTTTACAATCTGACAAGAGCCGTAGCTTACCTTCATTTTGACAAAGCCGCTGACAGGGTCACTGACCTCCTGAGCATAAGTGACCACATCCTGAATGCCGTTTCCGTTCTGATGGATACCGTCAGACCATACGACAACACCTCTGCGGACACCGTTCTTTTTTGCGGCTGTGATGGTAAATTCCTTGCTCGGAGCTTTCTCCATCGAAACAGTCAATTTGTTTCCGCTGACAGAGAAAGAAACCCCGTCAATGTTTGCCGAGAAGTTGTAATTGCCAAGCACACCGTTTGTATCGGTGAGAGTAGCAACATACTTGCTTCCGTTCCATTCAAGCTCGTTTACCTTTGCAGAACCGCTTGACCTTGTGCAGAAGCTCGGCACTTTGGTGTGATTCTGAACACTTGTTACCATACTGTTGTAGTACGACAAGATTTTACTGCGGAGTGGGTGTGCAGTGCTTACACATTCAAGCACGGCATTGTATCCGCTGGTAGAAACGTGATTAAAGCCTGCGTCTCTTTCTCCGACAATCGTTTCCCAAATCAAAATCTGAGTGGCATAAGCGTGTGCGATGCAGTTTGCGTCGCTTTCATTCTGCGACTTCCAGCTTGTCGAAATACCTCCACGGTAGCCGTACTGCAAGATACGACCGATAAGCAGGCGAATGTCATCGCCGGAAATCGTTCCGTTCGGGCTGATGTTATTAAAGAAGTTCTCGTCCTTTTCGGTGAGAGTATCTCCAGTCCGCTGACCTGTACCCGGTTCAATACAGTAGGCAATATTGCCCGAATACGAACCCATTGCACGAAGTCCTGTATATTTTGTGGACAAGCCTTTCCAACCGTTCATATAGTTGAGATTGCCGTGTCCCCATTCGCCGTTGTTATTGGTATCTCCGCTTCGGGGATAATCGACGAGGTACACATCGGCTTTTTCTCCTACGGCTGCAAAGGCTGTCGTTGCCCCAATGCCCGTAAAAGCAGTAAGGCTCATAACCGCCGCCAACATAAGCGAGACGGCTTTCTTGAATTTTGTTTTAACCATTGCGTTTTCCTCCTTGAAATGCAAAAACGCACCGATTTTACTCAGTGCGTCCGCTTAAAATTATTTTGTTTTAGCAGTAGCCGATATAGATGTTGTAATCCGTATCGGATAGCTTTTCTGTCCATATCCACACAGCGGTAAAACCCTCGCTGTTCTTGTATCGGTTCAGTCTGCTTTCAATATCAGACTTGATACCGCTTCGGTTAGGATTTGCGGATATGGGGTTGTCCCAACATTCTGTCGCCGTGATGTCAAGAGAAAGCCCTATGCTTACCGCATACTCTTTTGCGTAACTAACATAAGGGCTGACATCGAATGTCTGCTTGTGCGGCTCTGTCGGTTTCGGTTCTGCCGGCTTTTCAGTCGGTTTTTCAACCGGCTTTTGTTCGGCAGTTGTCTGTTCTTTTGGCTGTTCCGTTTGTTTTTCGGGTTCAGCCTGCGTGGTTGTCTGCTTCGGTGGCTCTGCCTTTGGCTTTTCGGTTGCAGGAGTATCAGCCGTTTTTTCTTCCGCCGGTTTTGTCTGAACAGTCGCAACCGTCTGCCTTTCAGCGGTTGATTGGCTTTCTTCTGCCGTAATCGGTGTTTCTTCCTGAACTGTCGTGCTTTCCGGTTCTTCTGCCGTTTCTTCCTGAGAATCTGTTTCGGTATTACCAGCCGGAAAAGAAGTCTCTGTTTTCGTAATCTCCTGTGCAGCTTCTTTGGCTGTGTTACCGTTACAACCTACGAGGAAAATCATCAGGCAGGCAAGAACACAAGGTATCAGCCTGTTTTTCATATCCATCGCTCCTTTCTGCCTTAATCGTAATCAAAACCGGTCAAAACATCAAAGGTGCGATTGGCTGAACTTTTTATCGTAGCAGACATTTTGCTTTTGCTCCAAATGTGCGAACCCTTTTATAGACAGCTATATGTTATTAGAGATAGATATACTCAAGGGAGATAGAGTATATTTTTCAGCAGGTTAATAGCCGGTATATATAGGGGTTAGAGTGTGAGAAAGGGGGAAGGCTATCGGCTGTCACGGTCGGCTCTGCTTCGCAGAAACTTGTTGTAATGCTCCAATGCCTTGCACACAAAATCCTCCGTTTGGCTTATGGGAATATTCTTCGGGATAAGCTGTCGAACCCTATCGCCCCTCAAAACAATTTTCTCCCTTTGGTTTGGTTTTTCCTCCGACATAATCGCTTGGATTGCTTCGGTTGTGAGCTTGCCCTCCTCAAAGAACTTTCGCATACGGATTGTTTGGTCGTGGGACGGGGTTGCGTCGTTCAGGTCGATTTCATCAACCACATCACGCTGACTGTCCTCATCGAGAAAAGACAATTCAACCGCCGGTCGCATTTTAATTCGCCCCTCATCAACATATTCCAAAAGTTCGGGAACAAGGTTTGTAAGGCGAATATATCTGCGAACTTGGGTTTGACTGTCACCCGACTGCTCTCCAATTAGTTGTGCTGTTTCTTTTCCGCTTGACTTCCAACCCACTGGGTCGGAAGTTAGGTCTGTTCTTTTGCCTTGTCTGCTCAATGCTTCCAAACGCATTTTGTAGGCATAGGCTTTTTCCGAGGGAAGTATCTGCGACCTTTGGTAGTTGCTCTCAACCATTAAAATCGTGGCTTCGTCTCGGTTCAGTTCAACGACCTCACAACGGAGAGTATCAAACCCGGCAAGCTCACAGGCTCGCTTTCGTCTGTGTCCCGATATGAGTTCGTATCTGCCGTCCTCTTTCTGCCTTACCGTCGCCGGAGTGATTACCCCTCGTTCCTTAATACTCTCAATGAGCTGTGCCATATCCTCGTCATCACGCACCTTAAAAGGGTGGTCGGGGAAATCGTCAATCTCAGTCAAGGGAATATCTCGGATTTTTGAAAGTTTTTCTTCATCTCTCTGTTCCTGCGTCGAGAATAAGTCATCGAGCTTCGTGAGAGTGAAGTCGCTCTTTCTTCCTGCCATCGGCTAACACCTCCTTTGTAAATTCGGTGTACGCTTTTGACACCGTGCTGCCCGGTTCGTAGGCAAAAATGCTCTTGCCTTTGGAAGAAGTCTCTGCGGCTTTTACGGCAATCGGGATATATGTTCGATACATCTTGATTTGACTACCGAAGTTCTCTCTCAGAGCTTCTACCGTGCTTTTGGCGAGGTTGGTACGGCTATCCACCAAAGTGAGAAGCATACCGTCAATCTTTAAGCCCGGATTGATACGCTTCTTAACTCGTGAAATGGTCTGAACAAGCTGCGTCATACCTTTTGCCGGTAAATACTGAGCCTGAACAGGAATTATTACGCTGTCTGCCGCAGATAGAGCATTGATTGTTACCATTCCGAGGGAAGGCATACAATCTATTAAGATATAGTCGTATTTCTCCTTCACTTCGCTGAGATAGTTTCTCAATGCCGTCTCTCTGCTCATTGCGTTGACAAGGTTAAACTCCATTGCTGAAAGCTCAAGGTTTGCCGGAATAAGGTCAACACCTTCGTCGTGGTGCAGAATACCGACCGTAGGGTCATTCATCGTTTCATTTATGACATCTGTGAGTTTCGTTGCAAGCGTGATACCCAAGTTGTCTGTATCCTGCCAACCGAGACAAGTGGTTAAGTCGCCCTGTGGGTCTGCGTCTATGAGCAGCACTTTCTTTCCCTGCATTGCAAGACCGACGCCGAGGTTTACCGTAGTGGTCGTCTTTCCAACTCCGCCTTTTTGATTGCATATCGCAATCGTTTTGCAGTTCGACACTTTGTGCGTCCTCCTTTCGTGAAATTCATAGCCATCGCAGTATGGCTATGTACTTGACCGGCTCATTTCCTAACCGGTCGGGCAATATTTGTTCTCAACACCCCTTGCCGAGCAATAAGCTCACGGGAAGTCACTAAGGAACAGACTGCTAATCTGTATCATAGGAATTTCACCTCTGCCGGGTACTCCGCCAGCTCCGTAGAGAAGTATCATTATCCTTCTGACTGTCATCGCCGTAACAGGGGCAACCTGTTACCTATACCGGGAGTTCTCGCTGTTCTGCAATGCAGAAGTCACGGCGTACCCGATAAGGTGGCTAAAATCATCAGAATTAAAGTCTTAGTGAATGGTTTATTCAGTTGTCAAAATACAAGTGAAAGGGCTGACCTTTTCGTGGCTCGGAATTAACCCCTTCACTTGTTTGAAATGGGAGAGCGTTTTTGGGGGGTGTTTTTTCAAAATTTCTTGAAAATTTTTTTGCTAACAAAAAAAGCCACCTACTTTCCTCTTAATTGAGGTCAATAGACGGCGGGTAGAAATATTCATAATTTTGGTGTATAATAGGAAATTAAGAGAAAGACAAATTAGAATTTGACGGGGAGGTCTCATGAGGACAGAATATAAACACAATCCGCCCATTCCATATAGTCTGCATGATATGCGGGTCAAAAAGATTATAATTCAAGATAAAACAATAGTCCTTGAATTCGAGGACGGATATGAAAAACTTACAGAACCTTTTGAACAGGTCGAGGGAAACATCACAATCGAAGGTGTGGATTTTGATTGTACCTGCGTTATGTTGCAGAGCAAATGGGGAAACTATGGAAAATTCAACGGTGAGAAATTAGAACTGGAACGCTTTATAAAGAGATACAAAAACTATAGCTTTGAAATTGTAGATGAATTATACGGGTATAATCAAGTATTGTATTCTGGTTATTTATCTATCTTAGAAACAGAAGATTTAGTTCAAATGGACATTTCAATTTACTTTACGGGCAAAATTATTTACGATACAAAAGAGTAACAAATTCCAGTTTGTCTAACTTACTCTAAATTAGCAAAGACCGCTTACAAAAGTGTAGGCGGTCTTTATTCGTGTTCAGATATATTTGATTTTGAACTTTCTTTTCTTGGCTGAAAGCACCTTGCAAAGAATATCATCTGCTGCGTCCGTGTATCTGCCTTGTGCTATCAGGCTGTTCTTCAAACGGATAAGTGATTGCAGCACTTCGCTGTATTCGTCCTTGGAAAGGTATAAATGATATTTTTGTTCTTTCAAAACAACCACCTCCTGTTACCGCAATTATATAATAAGAAATGGCATAGAAGTAGTGTGCGATTGTCGCTTGACCACCCCTAAATGAACGAATTAACAGGGTAACGAACGCCTTATTCATTAGCAGGAATTTTGCTCGAATTTTTCTGCCATTAGCAGAGAGGGCATTTTCATTAGCAAAATAGCGAAAATCCTGCTAATTTTTATTAGCAAGTCGTTCACCTGAAAGGCGGACGACATTCGTCCTAATTTCCATTAGCTGACGGAGATTTTGCTAATGAAAATCTGTGAATTTTACGATTTTTCACTTTTTCCGTAAAAATGAAAAAACGCCGGAAACCCTTGATTTTACTGGGTTTTCCGGCGGAGTTTTTGGCGTTCCCGAGGTGATTCGAACACCCGACCTACCGCTTAGGAGGCGGTCGCTCTATCCAGCTGAGCTACGGAAACATCTTTAAAATCTATTCAATTATGGACTTAAACTAACTCATTGTCAATCACTTTTGCTCCAAAGGCGGTCGCCATAACATATTCTTAGGAGGCGGACCCTCTATCCTATGCGCAGAAATAATTATATCATATTAAACCGAAAAGTCAAGTTTTTTTGAAAAGCAAAAATCCCCGCTCGGGGGTTGCGCGGTCAGCGAAAATATCGGCTTTTTTCCATATCAACGCAGCCGTTGTAACTATGTTTCCCCCAGTGGCATTACAGCCGACACCTTTTCGGCTGTAACGCCGCCTGGGGAATTTGAGGGGTAAGCGGATTACTGCGGCTCAAGCGGAATAAGCGGCAGTGTGATTGTAAAAACGGTAGGGCTGCGGGGGGATGTGAGCCGCAGCCCGTATTCCTCGCCGAAACGCAGCTTTATTCTTTCGTTTATGTTTTTAAGTCCGTAGCCCGATGTGGCTTTTGTGAGAATGGTATCTGTTTTTTGGGGCGGTATGCCCGCGCCGTTATCCGATACGGTGAACACAAGCGTTCCGCCCTCGGCATATGCCGAAACGACAATTTCCCCGTGCGGCTCTGCAAGGCTCCTTATTCCGTGTTCAATTGCGTTTTCAACAAGCGGCTGGAGTATAAGCGGAATGGCAAGGCAGTTTTTTATGCCCTCATCTATATTATAAGCCACCTTAAAAATATCGCCGTAAATCGCTTTTTCAACGTTTATATAGTATTCAACTATTTTAAGTTCCTTTTCAACCGAAATATCATCATCGCCCTTGTTTAAAACGGCGCGGTAAAAGTTTGAAAGATTTACCACTATCAGGCTGGTTTCGGTATCTCCCTTATCAATAGCGTTCCAGTTTACCGCCTGCAAAACGTTATACAGAAAATGCGGCTTTATTTGTGCCTGCAGGGCTTTCAGCTCTGCTTTTTTCTGTATATGCTCGCTTTCGCGTATATCTTCTATCAGGCGGTTTATGTGGCGTATCATATTATCAAAATTATTGGTGAGGTTTCCTATTTCGTCGGAATAATCGGAATGAACGCTTATATTCAAATCACCTGTTTTAACGCGGTTTATTTCGTTATTCAAAATGGTTATCCTTTTTGTAAGCGTGTTGGAAAACGCCAATGCCAGCAGTGTTGAGAAAAACAGGCATATTAAAAGAAAAATAAGGGTTGTAATAAGTATGCTTTTAATACCCACCAAAAACGTGCCCTGATTTACAAAGGCGGTAAGCACAAAGCCGTTTTCAAGCTTTATGCTTTTAATAAGAAAGTCCTTCCCGCCGAATTTTGTGTTTTCTTCGGTGCCGAACACCTCGTTTATGTCCTTGATAAGCGCCTTATCTTTAGGTAAAATACTGCTGTAAATGCAGCCGCCGTCCTCAGAAAAAAGGGCTATGTTATAATTGAAAAAATTAGGTGATGCGGTGGATTCAAGCAGCTTTTGAGGGTTTATCTGTATGGTAAGGTCGCCTTTATATTCATCTTCCATAACTATGGCACGGGAGAGTATTATCATTTTTTCATTGTAAAACCAGTTAAAATCACCGTTATTGCTTTTCCGAAATTCAGAAATGTTAAACTCCGAGCGCGGGCGAATAATGCTCCTGAACGCCGGGCGCGCCGTGGCGGAATAAAAGGTTATTTCGCGTATGTAGCGGTAATTTTGCTTTGCGTTGTAAATAAAGGGAGAAAGCACGGTTACGGCGTCTATCAGCTTTATTTGCTTGCCATGCCGTTTATGATTCTGTTTTTCCTGTTTGTAATTGTGCCGGTGGTTCTTGCAATACCGCAGTATATTATTCTGAACGCGCTGGGCATTGTAAATACATACTGGGTGTATATACTGCCCTCGCTTGCCTCATCACTCGGGCTGTTTCTTATGGAGCAGTTCATGGAGCAGGTGCCGGGCGCGCTTATAGAGGCGGCAAAAATTGACGGCGCCAGCCACTTAATAAAACCCAGCTTTCAAAAATCGCAAAGAATATTCCGCAGGAATACAGCAGCTTTGATATGGATGCGAATGAGTTTATGTTCACATGCTCAAACAGCGCTACCGAAAGCACCGGCCTGCTTGACCTTATAGCCCTTAAAAAGGTGACGGCGGGCACGAAGGATAAAAACTTTATGTGCGATTTAAACGGTGACGGCAGCGTGACTGCGGCAGACCTGGCAGCTTGCAGAAAGGTTCTTCTGAGCCGATAAAGTAAAAAAATTCGGCGGGTGGGAGCATCTGCCGAAACTAATTTAAAAGGATATTTCGCTATGAAAACATTTGAATTTAAGCCGCTGCACGGCAAGGAAACGGAAATACTGCTTGAAAACCCCGATAGGGGCTTCAGAATGGAAACCAAAATGGAGGTATCGGGTAAAGAAGGGCTTTTCAGCTATGACCCTTATGTGTTTCTTGATGAATGTCTTGAAAAATATAAGGAGGACAGACCCCTTATTACCCAGCATTATTTTTATCTTACCAATTACAAAGAAAAGGATTTAGACGATGTCGCGATAAACAGCATTGAAAGCTTTTTTGATTATTGCCGCAAAAAGGGAATAAAAATATTGCTGCGGTTTGCCTATATTCTTCACGACGATAAAGAGGGCTGGGCAAGAGAGGACGTAGAGGAAGAACAGATAATGCGCCACATTGACCAGCTGGAAAACGTGATTGCGCGCAACCGTGATGTGATTTATGCTTTTCAGGCGGGATATTTGGGACCGTGGGGCGAATGGTCGGGCGGAGCTAAGCAGGACAGAAAAACCATACTCAGCCACCTGCTTGATAATATACCCGAAAATCTGCCGGTGCAGGTGCGCTATGTATGGATAAAGAATGTTCTTGATAAATACGATATGCGCCGCGCAAGGGTAGGGTATCACGATGATTATATACTGGATGAGCCCCACCAGTGGAACTCAGGCGCTAAGGACGACAGCCCGTATTATGAGCAGCTGACCGAGGAAACGCCTTATTTCACGGTGGATGGCGAAATGCCCTGGGTGGACGACCGCTGCAATTTATTGGGCTTTCCTATTGCGAAACGTCTTGCAAAGCATCATTTCACCTCGTTCAGCATAGAGCATAACTATAAGGAAAAGCGGGGCAAGGATAAGGAAAAATGGGCAAGGGAAAATTCCTACTCTATTGAACGGTGGAAAACAGAGCCTGTAACGCCCGAAATGCTTACCGAAAACGGTATGCCCTTTAACCCCGAGTGGTTTGCAGACGCCGACGGCAGGGCGATAGAGCGCAGCTGCTATGAGTACATAAGGGATTTTCTCGGCTACCATATAGCGGCGAAAAATGCGGAAATTTCAAAGGCGGGGCGCTTTACCGAAATTAAGCTGAAGCTTATAAATCACGGTTTTTCGGCGCCGCACTCAATGAAAAGCTGCGATATTGTGCTGCTTGATAAGGATAATAATATTATAGCGGCAAGACCCGCCTGCAAGCTCTCAGAGCTGCAAAGCGGCAATGAAGTGACCTGTGAGACATATTTTGACGGGGATATTTCCGCGGCGGTGCGTTTCGGCTTTTCACTGAAAGATTACGGGAATAAGGGCGCAAGGCTTGCAAACGACTGTGAATTTATAAACGTTGTTAATATTTTAGGGGAATTAGAAATTTAGAAATTTAGACATTAGATTTTAGATATTAGACGTTAGAAAATACCCCTCAGTTACTAATGCGCAGGCTCCCCGCTATGCGGGGAGCCTGTTTAATTCCTGTTAAGTCTGCTAAACAGCGCGGCTATTTCAGCGCGCAGCCCCGCGTTTTCGGGGTCGTGCAGGGTGGGGTCGCGCTTTATAAGCTCCTCTGCCTCTTTACCCGCCAAATGCAGAGTTTCGCGGTCGGCAAAAATATCGGCTATTTTCATATCGGGCAGCCCGTGCTGGCGCGAGCCCAAAAAGTCGCCGGGGCCGCGCAGCTTTAAATCCTCGTCGGCAATTTTAAAGCCGTCGGTGTTGTTTTTAATAACATCTAACCGCCGCTTTGTATCGCCCGATTTAACGTCCGAAATAAGTATACAGGCGGAGCTGTACTCGCCCCTGCCTATTCTGCCGCGCAGCTGGTGCAGCTGCGAAAGCCCGAAACGCTCGGCGTTTTCTATTACCATTAAGGCGGCGTTCGGCACATCTATGCCTACCTCTATTACGGTGGTTGAAATAAGCAGCTGTATTTCCCCCGCGGCAAATCGCCGCATAACGTTTTCTTTATCCTTCGGCTTCATTTTGCCGTGCAGCAGCCCTACGGTATAGCCTTTGAACTGATTTTCGCTTAATTCCTTATAATATTCGCTTGCCGATTTTATACCCAAAGCCTCGTTTTCATCTACGAGAGGGCAGACTATGTACGCCTGCCGCCCCTCGGCGATGAATTTTTTTATATAATTATAAACCCGCGCGTTATATGAGGAGTCAACGCAATAGGTCGCTATTTTCTGCCTGCCTGCGGGGTATTCGTCTATTATGCTTATATCAAGGTCGCCGTAAATTATAAGCCCTAACGTGCGCGGTATGGGCGTGGCGGACATAACAAGCGTGTGCGGGTTATTGCCCTTTGATGAGAGCCTGCCGCGCTGACCCACACCGAAACGATGCTGCTCGTCGGTTACCACAAGCCCTAAATTTTCAAACTCCACACCGTCGGTAAGAAGCGCGTGGGTGCCTACCGCAACCTTTATTTCACCGCTTTTAAGCTCCGCCTTTACCTCGTCCTTTTGCTTTTTGGTAAGCGAGCCTGTTAGCAGCGCGCATTTAATGCCGCTGTTTTCGGTAATTTTGCAAAGCGTTTTAAAGTGCTGCTCGGCAAGCAGCTCAGTGGGCGCCATTAAAGCCGACTGAAAGCCGTTGCCCGCCGATATATACATAAGCGCGGCGGCAACCGCGGTTTTTCCGCTGCCCACGTCCCCTTGAATCAGCCTGTTCATGGGGCGCGGCGACATCATATCCGTAAGGCACTCGTTTATGACTCTTTCCTGCGCGCCCGTCAGCCTAAAGGAGAGGGTCTTTTTAAATTCTTCAAGCAGGTTGTTTTTAACGGTGCAGCCCGCAAGGGCTCTGCGGCGGCGCTTTAAAAACAAAAGTCCTGTTTGCAGAACAAAAAGCTCCTCAAAAACAAGGCGGCGCTTTGCGCTTTCAAGTGCCTGCCGTTCAAGCGGAAAATGTATGCTTTTAAGCGCCGTTTTAAAATCGCAAAGTCCGTTTTTCTCCCTTATGCCTTGGGGTATTACGTCCGCCATACCGTCGGCATAAACAAGCGCGTTTTTCATTATTTTTTCAATCGTTTTGGAGCTTAAGCCCTCGGTTGCGGCATAAACCGGCTCTATGCCCATATATTCCGCGGGCATTATTTCGGGGGAGGACATTTGCCTGAGCGTTATGCCGTAGCCCAATTTGCCGTAAAACAGGTAGCTGCGCCCCTGCCTTAAATTTTCAGCAAGGTATTTCCGGTTGAAAAGGGTTACTTCAATTACGCCGCTGTCGTCAGCGGCGGCGAATTTATAAAGGGTCATACCGCGGCGGATATTCACCGTTTTAACGGGGGAGGTTATCTCTGCCCTTACACACACGTTTTCGCCCTCGGGACATTCCGAAACAGGGGTTATATTCTGCCAGTCAAGATATGCGCGCGGGTAAAAGCGCAAAAGGGCACCGACGGTATCGATGCCCTTTTTCTGCAATAATTCTGCCCGCTTTTCACCCACGCCCTTTAGGAACCTTATGTCGGTGGAAGCCGTCAGCATAATTTTTCTCCTTTATTCAACGGAAATAATATAGTAGTAAACCGGCTGACCGCCCTTTATAAAGGTTATTTCGGTCTTGGCGCCGTATTTATTCCGTATTTCTTCTTCAAGCGCCGCAGCCTGCTCGTCGGTTACGTCCTCGCCGTACATAACGGTAAGGAAAGCGCTGTCGCGTTTTATCATCTGTTTTAAAAGTCTCATAACGCTGCGGTCAAGCTCGGTATCGGTAAAGGCGATTTTTCCGCCTACCATACAAAGCAGCTCGCCCTGCTTTATTTTATGACCGTCAAAATCGGAATCGCGCGCGGCAAAGGTAATCTGACCGGTGGCAACGCGCTCGGTGGCGTTCTGCATTTCAATGGCGTTTGCCTCGTCGTCCGTTTCGGGGTCGTAAGAAAGCATTGCGGTTATGCCCTGCGGAATGGTGCGGGTGTGTATAACTATTACCTTGCGGGTGCTTATCGGAATAGCCTGCTCCGCCGCCATAATAATATTTTTATTGTTGGGCAGCACATAAACCGTCTCGGCGGGGGTGGCTTCAATAGCCTTTAAAATATCATCAGTGCTCGGGTTCATGGTCTGACCGCCCGAAACTATGGTGTCAACGCCTAAATCCTTAAACAAAGCGGCAATGCCCTCGCCCGCGCAAACCGATACAAAGCCTACGGGCTTTGTGGGCTCTACCGGCTCAAAGGTCTCGGTAAGGTCGGCGCTCTTCGGCGGCTTTTTGCGCGCGTTTTCCGCGTCGTGCTTGGCTCTTTCGTGCTGGTCGCGCATATTCTCTATTTTAAGGTGAACAAGCTGACCGAAGGTAAGACCGTTTTCAATAGCGTTGCCGGGGTGGTCGGTGTGAACGTGAACCTTAATAATTTCCTCGTCGTCCACCACCACTACGCAGTCGCCTATCGACTCAAGGTAAGCTCTTAATTCGTGCGGCTCTTTTTCGCACTCGGGGTCGCGGTTTACTATAAATTCGGTGCAGTAGGTGAAGGTTATTTCGGTTTCGTATTCGCCTGCGGCATTTACAGAGCCGCCCTCGTTTGCGGGTTCAGCCTCTGCGGTCACCTCGGAGCGGATCATAACACCGTCCTTAAATACCGAGAGCATACCCTCAAGTATTGTAACAAAGCCCTTACCGCCCGCGTCTACCACGCCCGCCTTTTTAAGCGTGGGCAAAAGCTCGGGGGTTTCGGCAAGCGCCTTTTTTGCACCCTCAATAGCCGTTTCAAAAACGCCTAAGGCGTCCTTCCCGTCCTTCAAAGCATCGGCAGCGTATTCGCTTGCAACGCGCGCCACGGTAAGTATTGTGCCCTCGGTGGGCTTCATAACCGCCTTATAGGCTGCCTCAACGCCCAAAGCAAAGGCAGAGGTAATATTCTCGGCGGTGGCGTATTCAGCACCGTCAAGCCCCTTTGCAAAGCCCCTGAAAAGCAGCGAGGTAATAACGCCCGAGTTGCCGCGCGCACCACGGAGCAGCGCGGACGCATTGACCGAAGCCACCTTTCCCGCAGTAGCGCCGCTGAGCTTTTCAAGCTCTCTTGCGGAATTTGCAAGGGTCATAGACATATTTGTTCCCGTATCGCCGTCAGGCACGGGGAAAACATTCAGATCGTCTATCTGCTTGCGGTTATTTGTGAGATTATTCGCGGCGGAAATTATAGCGTCGCGTAAAGTATCGCCGTTAAACAAAAGTAAACACTCCTTACAAGCCTTAAGGCTTATTCCTTAATGCCGTCTATCTTAATGGTAACGCGGTCAACCGTAATGCCCGCAATTTCCTTAACGGCATATTTTACCTTCTCGGTAATGCTCGCCGCTATTGCGTTGATATTCATACCGTATGTCACAACGATATGCAGCTCAACCGATATTGCGTCGGCGTTTCCGATAACGCGTATTCCGGTATCGGCTCTTCTTACCTTTGAAAGCATTCCCAAAACTTTCTGTCGGCTGTCGCTGGGTATCATACCAACAACGCCGAAGCAGGACGTCACCTCATGACCTATGAGCTTGGAAAGATACGCCTCGGTTATATCTATCTTTCCCAGTCTTGTTTCATAAGCTATCATAACATATCCTCCTATTTTGCTTTAATATTGCGCAGGTTGATTTATTCGCCCACGCTGTATGAGTCAATTGAAAAATAAATATCACTGCATGAAGAATTATTTACGTTTTCAATCTTATCATTGTAAAAAAGTACGCCGGTTCGGTAGCAAAGCGGTATTACCGGCATTTCGGTCTGCAAAACGCTGCTTAAATCGGCAAGGGTGTTTGTGCCTGCGTAAAAGCCGCTTACCAGCTCTGCCGCGGTAAGGCTTTGCTCCTCTGTTTGTTCAGCCTCGCTTGCGGTGCTCTCGGTGCTGCCCGTTTGCTCCGTTTTTTCGTCCGCTTTTTTCCCGTCTTCCTTTTTTTCAGGCTTTTTTATTCCGTAGGCAGCGCTGCCGCCCTCGGTTATAAGGCTTGAAATATCCATATTCGGCGTTATTGCAACCTCTGCCAAATAAAGCTGAAAATTGCCCGACGAGAGCGCCGCGGTGTAATCCGCAAAGCTTTTTTCCGCCACATTAACGGAAATGCCGTACTCTGAAAGCCTGTTAGCAATTATCCTTGCGGCGGTTACGCGCAGGCGGTTTTCCTTATTCACAAGCAGCTCGAATTTAAGCTTTTTGCCCGCGCCGTTTGTGCGCACACCTGCACTATCTAACTTATTATATCCTATTTCTTCTAAATTCTCAACAGTTATTTCTTTATTTGCCTGTAAATTTATATTTTGAACCGATTTTACCGCCTCCCACGCGGGGTTGAAAAAGCCGTTTGCGGGCAAAGCGTTGTTAAAATAACCGTCGCGGCATATTTCCTTTCGGTCAAGCCCCGAGGAAATTGCCTGCCGCAGGGCGTTAAGAGACAATTGCTCGTCGGATAGGTTCGCACCTATATATATTAAGTGATTTAAGTTTATATTCACCTTTTTTCCGCTCATTCGCAGAATATTTCCGTCGGATATATCGCTGTAGTACATATCCGCCGCGCCTATTTCCACATAGTGCCCCACGGCGTCGCTGTCGGGCGCGTTTATAAGCCTTATTTCTTTAATCGCACGGTCTTTGCCGGGGTCGTGCTCGTTTGTTATCAGCTTATCCTCGCTGTCGTTAAGCTTAAACCTGCCGCAGCCTATCGGCGGGTGGGTAACGCCGTCTGCATCGGTTCGGGTATCCGACCCCTTTTTAATAATGGGGAAATCAAGCGTGGTTGCAAAGTATGGGTCGGCGCGGTCAAGCTTTATAACCACCGTTTTGCTGTCTCTTACCGTGGCGGAAAGCGCTTCGTACAGCTTGTAGGCGTACTCGGTATTTGATTTTTTTGCAAGGTTGAAAGAATAAACCACATCGTCTGCGGTAAGGGCGGAGCCGTCGGAAAAATAGCGGCTTTTAAGGGTTACGGTACATTCCTTGCCCTTTACCTCGGCGCTTTGCGCTAATGAGTAGCTTATATTATATGAATTATCGGTTTTTAAAAGCGGCTCGTATAAAAGGCGGCATAACTGTCGGTTAATATCCGTCGCGGCAGTGTAGGGGTTAAAGGTATCCGCCGCGGAGTACAGCATGGTTAAATAATTTCTGCTGCCCGCAGCCGAAACCGCCGTCGGCGGCTCTGCCGATGAAGAGGTGCTGTCGGGCTTTGCGCGGCAGCCGCTTAAGAATATTAAAGCCGATAAAACAATCGCCGTTATTTTAAGCCTTTTCAAGCGCCTCAATTCCTTTCTTCAATATATATTCGCTCTGCTCCTACGGTTTTGCCGCTCGCGCGGTCAATTTCAAAAATGCAGCCGTTAAGCATTTTTCTGCCGTCTGCCTGCTCAAACCGCGCCGCTCCCCCGTTTTTCAGCCTGTCAATAATAATCTCGGTTTTCACCCCTAAGCAGGAGTCGGCGGGCCCCGTCATTCCAAGGTCGGTTATATACCCAGTGCCGTTTTTCAGTATCTGGCTGTCCGCCGTTTGCACATGGGTGTGCGTTCCGAACAGGGCGGAAACTTTACCGTCCAAATAAAAACCGAGCGCCCTTTTTTCGCTGGTCGCCTCGGCGTGAAAATCCACAATAATAATTTTAGCGCCGTCCGCCCGAGCTTTTTGTATCAGCTCGTCTGCCGCAATAAACGGGTTAGAGGCGGCAACGCGGTCAAGGTAGACCCTGCCCAAAAGATTTATAACCGCAACCGAGGTGTAGCCGAGGTCCGCAAGGCAATACCCCTTGCCCGCAGCGTCACCCTCTAAATTTGCGGGGCGCAGCACAAAGTAGTTTTCATCAAGCATACTATACGCCGATTTTCTTCTCATAGAGTGGTTTCCGCCCGTTATAACGTCCGCCCCGCAGGCGAAAAGCATTTCGGCGCTTTCTGGCGTAATGCCGTTGCCGTCGGCGGAGTTTTCGCCGTTTATAACGGTAAAATCAATCTTTTTTTCTTTTTTGAGCGCGGGCAGCCATTTTCTTACCGCCTCACAGCCGAGACTGCCGCAAACATCGCCTATCGCCAGTATTTTCAAGGTAAATTACAGTCCTTTTGTTTTGTTGAAGGCGGCGGTTATCGCGTCCATAACGGTGCCCCTGAACGCTGCCCTTTCAAGCGAATGAACGCCCGCTATTGTAGCGCCTGCGGGGCTGCAAACCTCGTCCTTTAATTTATCGGGGTGCTTCTCGCTGCCCTGCATTAGGCGCGCGGCGCCAATTATAGTCTGCACGGCGTATTCCTCCGCCTTATCGCGCGCAAGCCCGCACTCAACGCCGGCTGAGGCTAACGCATCGGCAAACATATACACAAACGCAGGTCCGCAGCCCGAAAGCGCGCAAACCGCGTCTATCAGCTTTTCGTCGGTTCTATCAACCGTTCCCGCGTGGCGCATACAGTTGCAGAACTCGGTTATTTCATCCATAAACACCCCGTCGGACGCGGCAAAAACCACAACGCCCTCGCCTACAGACACGGGCGTGTTCGGCATTATTCTTATTATGGGGTATTCCTGCCCCAAAAGCTCGGTGTAGCGCGCTATGGGTACGCCCGCCACCATTGTTACTATAACAAAGCGGTCGCGCCGCGCGGCAAGCTCCTCTTTAAGCTCTGCAAGCGCCGCGGGCAAAACCTGCGGCTTTACGCCTAAAACCACATATTGCGCTTCTCGCGCCACGGTTTTTGTGTCGGCTGTGCGGCAGCCGAACTCGGTTGCCAATGACTGCGCCTTACCCTCATTTTTATCCGATAAAAGTATCTCGTGCCCGGGCAGCGATTTTCTTACCGCCCGCGCTATTGCTGAGCCCATATTGCCCGTGCCTATAAATCCGAATTTAACTTCTGACATCTTTATTTTTCCCCCGTTTATCTTATATGACCGTTTCCGTTTATAACATATTTATAAGTGTTAAGCTCGCAAAGCCCCATAGGTCCTCTTGCGTGCAGCTTTTGGGTGGATATTCCCATTTCGCAGCCCAGCCCGAACTCGCCGCCGTCGGTAAACCGAGTGGACGCGTTTACATAAACCGCCGCCGAATCAACCCGCGCGGTAAAGTGCGCCGCTGCCGCCATATCCTCTGTTACAATGCAATCGCTGTGGTGGGTGGAGTGCAGGGCTATGTGCCGCTCGGCGTCTTCAAGACTGTCAACTATACCTACCGCCATTATATAATCCAAAAACTCGGTGTCAAAATCTTCCTCAGCGGCAGGAACGGCGTTTATAATTTTGCAAACCGCTTTATCCCCGCGAATTTCCACACGGTCTTTAAATATTTCCGCCAGTCTCGGCAAAAATTCCGCCGCAATATCCTTATGCACAAGGCAAACTTCAGCCGCGTTGCAAACCGACGGGCGGGAGGTTTTAGCGTTGTTCACTATTTTAAGCGCCTTTTCAATATTTGCCGATTTATCAATGTAAATGTGGCAAATTCCCGTTCCCGTTTCAATGCAGGGCACGGTAGCGTTTTCAACGCAGGCTTTAATAAGCCCCTTGCCGCCGCGCGGAATAAGCAGGTCTACATACCCCTCCGCCGTCATAAGCTCGTTTGCGCTGGCGCGCGTGGTGTCTTCAATCAGGTTTACATAATCCTCGGAAAGTCCGGCGGTTATAAGTCCTTTTTTAAGCGCCGTAACTATTGCGCGGGCGCTGCCGTATGCCTCTTTGCCGCTGCGCAATATGCAAATATTGCCCGATTTAAAACAGAGTGCCGCCGCGTCGGACGTAACGTTCGGGCGGCTCTCGTAAATTATAGCCACCACGCCCATAGGCACCGATATTTTTTTAATATCCAACCCGTCAGCCCGCTTAATATCCTCAAGCACCCTGCCCACGGGGTCGGGCAGCTGCGCCACTGCGCGCATACCGTCCGCCATGGCGGAAATTCGCGTTTCGTCAAGCCTTAGGCGGTCTATCATAACCTCGCTTATTTTGCCGCGGGCGTTTTCAACGTCCTTTGCGTTAGCTTTTAAAATTTCCGCCGCGTTTTCGCACAAAGCGTCGGCGCAAAGCATAATCGCCGTGTTTTTTTGCTCGGTCGTAAGCGGAGCGGAGGAAAGCTCCAATGCCTTTGCTTTTTTAAGTATTTCTATGGTAGTCATTCTTTTTTCACGCCTTTTTTGCCAAAAATTTTGTTCCCACGTTTTTGCCGTCCACAATATCGTAAAGCAGCTTCGGGTTCTTGCCGTTTGCTATTACCATATCTATTCCCGCGGCGTTTGCGGTTGCGGCAGCCTTTAATTTTGTGGTCATTCCGCCCGTGCCGAGCTTTGAGCCCGCACCGCCCGTCATTTTTTCTATTTCGGGCGTTATTTCTTCAACTACGTCTATAAGCCGCGCGTTTTCATCCTTGTGCGGGTCGGCGGTGAAAAGCCCGTCTATATCCGAAAGCAGTATAAACAGGTCGGCGCTTACCGCCTTTGCCACTATCGCGCCCAAGGTATCGTTATCGCCTATAACTATTTCGTCGGTCGAAATGGTGTCGTTCTCGTTTATAATAGGCAGCACGCCCAACTGCAAAAGCCTTAATATTGTGTTTTCAAAATTATGCCTGCGGTTTTCGTGCTCCACGTCGTCGCCGGTTATAAGTATCTGCGCTACGGTGTGGTTGTACTCGGCAAAAAGCTTATCGTAGGTGTACATAAGCTCGCACTGCCCTACCGCCGCCGCTGCCTGACGTGTGGGTATATCGTGCGGCTTCTCATGCAGCGACAGCTTACCCACGCCCATAGCAATGGCGCCCGAGGACACAAGTATTATTTCGTTCCCCGCGTTTTTCAGGTCGCTCATAATTTTGCAAAGCTCTTCAACCCGCTTTATATTAAGCAGCCCCGAGGGGTGCGCCAGCGTTGATGTTCCTATTTTTATTACAATTCGCATTTTTCCGTCTCCGTCTTTTTACATATACTTTTATATTTTTATGTGGTGTTAAATACTTATTTCCAATGTTCTTTTCACACATTTTTATTATATCATCAATATGTATTTTTGCTATATTGTTTGTATTTCCGTAGACTTTCCTTATAGTATATAAAACAATTTTTCTTTTTATTACAACATTTTGTGCATTAAATTTTTTTAAATCTAATATAATTTGATTGTGTTTTTTTTCATTATTAATATTTTCTTCTAATGCCAAATTTCTATATATATTATTGACAAGTTTATTTAAATAATTCTGTTCTTCTGTGGATATTTTAGATAATTTATCTATTGCATCCACAATATTTGGATTAAATTCTTTTTTTAGGTATGGAATAAGCAAGTTTCTAACTTTATTTCTTGTGTATATATTTTCAAAATTTGTTTTATCTATTTTAGGTTCTAATTTATTTTCTTCACAATATTTTTCTATTTCTCTTCTTTCTATTTCTATTAATGGTCTAATATATGTATTTTCTCTAATTGGTTCTATTCCTGTTAATCCATTTGTTCCTGTTCCTCTTATAATGTTCATTAATATTGTTTCTACTTTATCGTTTAAATTATGAGCTATCGCTATTTTGTTAGAACTTGTTTTATTTTTTATTTCTTCAAAAAAACTATATCTTAGCTTTCTTCCTGCTTCTTCTGTTCCTATTTTTTGCTTTTTTGCAATTTTCTCTACATTTTCTTTTTTTACAAAACATTCTATATTATTTTTTACACAAAAATCTTGCACATATTTAGTTTCACTGTCTGCTTCTTTTCTTAATCCATGATTTATATGTGCTACATATATTTTATAATTCATTTTATTTTTTTCTTTTATTTGTATTAATGCCTGTAATAAGCACATAGAATCTGGTCCGCCAGATACGCCAATTACTATGCTGTCGCCAGATTCTATCATTTTATATTTAATTATTGTATTTAAAATTTTTTCTTCTAACATTTTTCTCCTTTTTGCGGGCACAGAGCACCATGCCCCTACAATCTTATTGGAATTTTAGATTAATTTTCTTATTAATGATGGCGGTCTATATTTACAAATTTTGTATATTCTCCCATCCATAATAATCTTTCCGTTCCTGTTGATCCACCTCTGTGTTTTGCAAGTATTACTTCTGCTACATTTCCATCTTCACTTGTTTCATCATAGTATCCATCTCTATATAAAAACATTACTATATCGGCATCTTGCTCTATAGCTCCAGATTCTCTTAAGTCTGAAAGCATTGGTCTTTTATCATCTCTTTTTTCTGCACTACGAGATAATTGAGATAATGCTATAACTGGTACATCAAGCTCTTTTGCTAATATTTTTAAAGAACGGCTTATTTCAGAAATTTCTTGCTCACGACTACTAT
>ERZ773108.383-NODE-383-length-50475-cov-9.850754_pt1 | contig 50475 bp, 50 predicted proteins | sample MGYA00580570_ERZ773108 | MGnify/ENA primary metagenome ERZ773108 (study PRJEB29015, sample SAMEA2737840) | human gut metagenome | biome: human gut; feature: human-associated habitat; material: faeces | place: China | collected 2012 ...
GTCGAGGAATACGCCGTGTTCGCCGTCGCGGAAATCAGGTTGAACTTCCACGAATCCAGCGGAACAGCGGAAACAAGCTGGTCAGCGGCCGTAACCGTAATGCCGCCTGCTTCCAGCGTTGCAATGCGCCGTTCCAGCTTGGCAATGTAGTCGCCGACCGCCTTTGCATCCGCCGCCTTGCCCTCTTTTGTCAGCGTCGCATCCACCTCAATTGCCACTGTTCCACCGCCGGAACTGCCGTCTTGCGGCAAATCGTATCCTGCCCCGCGTCGCACAAACCACCTTCCGGATGCCAGCGTTATCACCTGCGCACCTTGCTTCGCTTGCAGTACGCCGCGCAGCGCGCCGGACACTGCATATACACTCTGCGGCAGTACGACGCTTGCTACATTGCCAGCCGCAGTGCCAAGCACAGGAATCGTTTTCCCATCGGCGCGGTCGAAGGATGCTGAAATCTCATATGCGGGCAAATCCACCGCTGCACCGCCGTCGTACACACTGACGCGCCATTCGTGCGCACGGCTGTCACCCTGCACCATCATCAAGTCAGGCCAGTTTCGCGCCCCGGTCGGATGCTGGAGGTCAATGCGCTCCTCAAACGTCCACTGCATTGTTTTTCTCCTCCTGCTTGCGGATGATAGCGATAGCCTCATTCAGCGCCTGCATACATCCCAGCATGTGCGCCACATTGTCACGCCCTGTGACAGGAATCGTGTCAAGTGTCATCTGAATGCTCAGCAGCTTATTCAGCACTTCTTTCATGCGGTTTCCTCCTATCTTACGATATTACAAAGACCTGCTGTTTCGTCTTGCCGTTGCTTGCCTTTACCACTACGCGCACCCGGCCGGTATCGAGACTAACGCAAGTGATTTCTCCAATGGTTACGTCGCTTGAACCTGCACTGTATCCTGCGCTGTATGCGCTGGACGCATCGACCGACACCAAGTGCTGGCTTGTGTCCTTGTTGCTCAGGGTAATGTCCAAATCTGCTGTGATGGTTTTGCTCGCAGAATAGTAGCTTTCTCCGTATGCTTCCAGCGCCTGCACATATACCGATGATGCTCCTTCTCTCCTCGCGGCATCCAGAGCATCATCGTAGCCCGGCATGTCGCTCAGGTCAAAAGTTGCATCGGCAGGCGCGAAAAAAGAACAGGTTTTCGTGCCAATGGTTAGCGTATGAAGAACACATGCTGTTTTTCCAACAGTCAATGTCCCCGCATCCAGCGTTGTAATAAGTCCCTGTCCTGCAACAAGTTCGTCGAAATCGCCGTATCCTGCTACAACAGATTCACCGCTAATGGTTACGCCTGCGAAGTCCGTTGCCCATGCGCGAATCGTATCAAGTTCCCCGGTTGTCACATACCCCGTCAGCGTGATTGTGCCGCCGCTGATGGTCACGCCATCGCCGCTTAGCTCCACCATTGCGCTGATGTCATCGTCCTTCTTGACGTACATCACAAGGCTGTCACTCAGCTGCTCGATGGCGCTTTCCGTCTTTGTCGTGCGCCCTGCCAGCGCATCCGTCCGCGTCACCAGCGTGCCGATGGAATCATTGTTGACCAGGATTTGCGCCTGGGCCGTCGCGACGCTATCTTCGACCGTTGTCACGCGCCCGGAAAGCAATCCGATGCCGCTGGCTTGGACTTCGATGGCGGATTCAGCTGTATTCATCCGCTGCCCAAGCGCATCGACCGATTCTTTGCTGGCTTTGAGCTGGATTTCATCGGCATTCTGCTTGATGGACGTTTCTGCTTTGCGGATTTCGTCGTGCGCCACATGGCACGCAGCGCCATTCGCCGCGCTTTCGGCTTCAATCGCTTGCAGCTTGCTGACGATGCCGTCCGTCTTCGAAAGCGTGTCCGATGCTTTGCTGGCAATGGTGACGACGATGCTGCCCGGATCGCCGCGCGCGTCCTGCTTTTCGACCGTCACAATCCGCGCAGTTTGCCGAAGACCGTGCGCATCATCCGAGATAATCACTTGCTTCCCCGGCGCGAAGCAATCCCAGTCATAGCCGGTCAACGCGTAGAGGTCAATTGCCGTTGCTGTCAGGCTGATTTGCGGTTGCTGCCTTTCCGCCAACACTTGCTGTCCGCGCACCAGCAGTTCTTCTGGCGTGGTGAATGCATTGTTTTGGTAGATGGCGGCACGGATGCCGTACTGTGAAATGGTGTCCGCATCAATGTATGGCACTGCATCCGCCGTCAGCGATTCCACGGTGACGGTTTTCCCGTCCTTACCAGCGCCGCCAATCAGATAGAGGCGTGTCACCAACTCCGTCGTGTCCATCTGCATCTGGATGCCAGTGAGGTTACGCCCATAGTGGATGCCGCACTTGCTCTCCGCGTCCGCCTTCCGGATGCTCAGCCGGAAGGGAAGGACACTTGTGTCGCATTCCCATGTGTACGCATCCAGCTCTTCGCAGAGCTTCCGAATGCCTTCCAGAATGCTGATGTTGCTCATCGACAGCGCCACCGTCTGCTCGAAGTCACACGCATCCAGCACCCAGCGCGTCACTGTCTGCTGCGCCATCAGCTGCTGAATGGCATCACGGATGCCGATGCCGTCAAACACCATTTCGCCGAAGATAAGGTCATCCAGCAGAAGCGAAAGAACATGCTCCAGCGTATAGCTGCGCGTTCCGCCCGGCAGCACGTCCGATGCAGGCATCCCCGTGATGCGGTACACGCCCAGGTCGCGCACGCCGTCCTGCAAATGCACCCACGGCAGCTTGACACACAGGTCATTCGCCGCATCTTCGCAGGGCAGACGCAATTCCGCTGTGCAGAGGTCATTGTGCTGCAAAGTCCAGCCGAAGCTGGCGTTTTCCAAGATTCCAACCGGGTGCAGTGCGTCATCCAGAAGAAACGGCGCATCGTTCATCGCCACACCCCCTGCGCACTGACCGTCACCGATGCGCCGACTGTCCCTTGCTCTGCTTCATCGTACAGAGGCGTTATTGCAATCGTCGTTGCTCCGACGCCGCGGAGCAGCTCGCAGTGCAGACAGTGTGCAAAGACGGATTCGCGCGTTCCATCAGCGCGCTTGACGGAGACATCCAGCGGATAGCCACTGTCAATCATCAGCGCTTCGCCCGTCGCCAGCGCAAGCCCCGAAACTTCGGTAATTGCCCCGCTGACGTTGATGCGGCATCCGTCCAGCCTACGCGCCCCGGCATTTAGCATCTCGAAGCTGATAGGCGCGGGCATATCGCCGTCGATCAAAATCGACATGAGGTGCGTTCCAGCGGCTTCAAGCGTTTTTTGCGCGGAGTTCGTCCGCAGGCTGTACAAGTGCGGCTGTACCTTGAAAGTCACGCTTAGCCCTTCATCCACCCAGCCGGACGCTTCGCCGACGATGCCCGTCACCTCTGCCACTACATACTTGTCCGGTTCGCTGTCCCAGATAAGCTGGCGGCGACCGCACATCAGCCATGAAACAACCTGCCGCCAGAGCCGCGTTGCTGCTTCCTGCGTCGGCAGCGCATGGTTCGCGTACAGATTCACGGTTTCCGTGTATTCGTCCGCGCTTCGCTGGTCGCCATAGCTCAACGTGCCATCCATCCCACTGATTGCGTAGCTAACAACATCACTGCTTGCGCAGATGGTGCGCTTCTTCGCACGGATCGCAATCAACCCGAAGTCGTAGAGACTGTGCTGTCCGTTGAAAGTAAATCCGTTTTCCAATTGCTCATCTCCCATCAGACAATAACCAGCTTCGCTGTCCTTCCGGCAATGGTATGGTTGCCGCGGTCGGCACTCGACCGGCTGACACTCGGTTCTATCGTCCGAGCGACTATCTGACGATCCATCACCATTGTCGTCTGTCCAATCCCTTCGCGGCGCATTGCGGCGGCGGTTGCATCGCCCATGCGGTCGTAGTCGATGCCCGCAGGCGCAGCACCTTGCCGCGCCGCATAAATGGCAGCATCCGCAAATTGATTGTAGTCAATCGGTGGATTGCTTCGCGTCGTCTGCGTGGTACGCAGGGCAATGTTGCTGAGCGCCTGCGCAGCTTCCACAATGCGCGGTGTCGTGCGCTCAATGCCCAGCGCAAAGCCCTCTGTATACGATTCGCCGATTTCACGCGTTTTCTTCGATGGACTGTTGACGTTCAGTTCCGTTCGCGCAGCATAATACGCCTGACGCGCCGCCGACCGTGCTGCCTGCACAACTGCACCTGTGCCGGATCGGATACCGACGGCAATGCCGCTGCTGATGGCCGTGCCGATGCGGTTGAACGTGCCGCTATCAACCACAGCTTGCAGCGCCGCGAGCATATTGTTGAACACCGTGCCCATTTCATCCTGCACCTTGTGGCCATCTTCGTGGATGCCGTCCGCGACACCCGTCACCCAGTCCTTGCCGAGCGGCTTGCCCGCATCGACAGTCATCAGCTCGTTGGTTGCGTCGATGGCGGCTTGCAGGACGGTTTGCATTGCTTCCCGAACGCCGTCCTCTTCGCCGCTGATGCTGCCGACAAGCTGGCTTAACACTTGGTCGGAGACAACATCCTGCACCACAGTGCTTCCTTGCGCGGTTTCGGGGGATTCTCTACCACCGCTGCCGTGGTCTGCTCCACTTGAAGAGATATGCACACCTGAACCGTGCGTTTCTTCTTCGCCGCCGCCAAAGAGCCCGGTAATCCAATCCCATGCATCTGTGATAGCTGTGCCGATGCCCTCTTTGGCGCTTTCCCAAGCATTCGCAATTGCTCCAGCGACACCATCCCAGATGCCGCTGAACCAGTCAGTCAGACTGCCGAAACTGCCAAGAATTGCGCTCCAAGCGCCGCTGAATACGCTGCCCACACTGTCTTTGACTGTGTTCCATGCGGTCGTTGCCGCTTCTGATACACCGTTCCAGACGCTTCTGAACCACTCAGCCAAGCTGCCGAAGCAATCCAGAATTGCATCCCACGAACCGCCAAACACACTGCTTACACTGTCTTTGACTGTGTTCCATGCGGTCGTTGCCGCTTCTGATACGCCGTTCCAGACATTGCTGAACCACTCCGCCAAGCTGCCGAAGCAATCCAGAATCGCATTCCAAGCGGATTGAAACGCATTGGTTACGCCTTGCTTTACGTTCTCCCACGCATCACTAATGGCTTGACCAAGGTCATCAACACCGAAAATATTGCCGATAATATCAAGCATCGTACCGAAAACGGTGGTGATAGCTGTCCAAATTTGAGTGAAGAAGCCAGCAACAGCCGTTTTTGCGCTTTCCAAGGCTTCACCAATATCAATCTGCCCGGAAAGCAAATCGGTGAGAATCCCGCCAAGCGTCCCGAACACGCCGGTAATGGCATCCCAAATGCTTTTGAAGTATGTTTCTACGGCACTGGTTGCTTTTCCGAGCGTTGCAGTGATGCTCCCTTCTGGCAGATTCAGCACATCTTCCAGAATTTCACCCAGTGTGCCATAGACATTCTTGATTGCATCCCAAATCTGACCGAACAATCCCTCAACCGCAGTCTTTGCGCGCGTCAGGGCTTCCCCTACATCAATTTCACCGGAAAGCAGGTCGCTGAGAATCCCACCGAGCGTGCCGAACGCGCTGGTGATGGCATTCCAAACGCTTGCGAAATAGCCGCCAACTGCGCCAATTGCCTTGTTCAGCGGCTCTGTGATAGTTCCTTCCGGCAAATCCAGCACATCCTCCAAGATGCCGCCGAGCGTGCCGAATGCGCTGGTAATGCCCGCCCAGACTTTGCCCATTGCTTCCCCGACACCATCTTTGACGGCTTCCCAGCACGGCTCAATGGCGGCAAGCAGCCCGGAGAAAAGCCCGCTCACCAGCTGAACCGCTGCACTTGCCAGCGCAGGCAGATTGCTCACAAGGAAAGCGGCCAGCTGCGCGACTAATTGTCCTGCGGCTTGCCCGATGCCCGCCGCGTTCGCGCTCAGCGTGTTCACCAGCGTTTGGAGCAGCTGCGTCACCGCAGGCAGAAGCCGATTGACCATCCCCGGCAGCTTGCTTCCGAGGGAACTCACCAGCTTGCCCACGGCGGTAGTCAGCATCGGCAGCGCGTCCTCGATGATGCTGATGATGTATTCGATTGCACCGTCCATTTCATCCAGCAGGTAGTCCGTCAATTCGCCCATTTCGTCGGGCGTGAGGCCATCTCGAATGGCGTGGTTGACGCGCCCCATTGCTTCGGTTGCGCGGTTCACCAGCGGCTGGAATGCAGGAATCAGCGCCAAGCCAATTGCATTCTTCAAACCGGACACTGCCTGCGAATTGCGCTGCATCGCATCATCGAATCCACCCATTGTGGCGATTTCATCATCGCTGAATACGGTGCCGAGCCGTTCAGCTTCCGCGTTCAGCGCTTCAAAGCCTTCACGTCCGGCTTCGATGAGTGGGTTGAGTTTCTGCGCGCTCTCGCCGAACAGTGCAATCGCAGCAGCGTCGCGCTCAGCGGGGTTCTCAATCTTGCCGAGCGCATCAATCGCATCCCAGAATACATCCTCCGTACTGCGCAGACGGCCGTGAACGTCCGTGATGCTGACACCCAGCGTCGCGAACTTGTCCGAGGCTTCGCTGCTGCCGTTGAGCGCATTGCCCATTGTCTGTGTGAGCTTGGTCATGCTGCTGGCTATCGAATCGACGCTCGTATCAACGAAGTTGCTCGCATACGTCCATTGCTGGAGACTGCTCTGCGAAACGCCGGTTTGCGTGCTGAGTGTCGCAATATCATCCGCGTACTTGCCAGCTTCCTTGGATAGCTCGAAGCCCTCTTTGGTCGCATTGGCAGCCGCTTTGCCGACTTCCAGCAGGGCCTTTGCCGCCGCCTTCGCGCCGGTTACGACAACGTTGCCCAGCGTTTTCGCTGCTCCTGCCATAACCGACAGGAACGTCTGATTCTTGCCCGACGCATCATCAGCGCTGCCACCCAGTTCGTCCAGCGAATCGCCTGTTTCGTCTGCTGCTTCGCCGTATTCATCCAGCGCGTCCCCAGCTTCGCCGACCGTATCGCCAAGGTCGTCTGTTGCGTCCGCGCTTTCCTGCGTTGCTTTCTGCGCCTCCGCAAGCGCCGTCGAAGTTGTGTTGATTTCGTTGGAACACTTGTTGAGGGCTGTCTGCGCGGTTGCCAGCTTGATGCGGTACTGGTCGGCTTCTTCGCTGTTTTCGCCAAACTCCTGCTTTGCGATTTCCAGCATTTCGGATAGAATCTGTACCTTTTCGCGGTGCGCGTCCTGCTGCTTTGTCAGCGCTTCCTGCTTCGCCGAGAGTGCTTCAACGCTGTTCTGATTCGCGCCATAGGCAGACGTTACGGCATCCATCTCAACCTTCTGGACGCGCAGTTCGCGGCTGATGTTTTTCAGCGCCTCGCGATAGGTCTGCTCGCCCGCAACGCCGACGCGCGTTTTCATTTCAACGACCTTCGTGCCATTTGGCATGGTTTCACCTCCCTTCGCGCTACGGGCGCGGAATGTAGTTCAGATGCACCGTCTGCCCGCCGGATCCGCTTGCAGTGTGCTTTTCGCGCGGCTGGTTTGCCCGCATCATTTCGCTCAGCAGGATGCAGATGGCACGCGGTGTCGTCTCCCAAAACGCATCTATGCTGATGCCCAAATCAAGCGCATGATACATCAGCCACGCCCAAGGAAAGTGCTTGGCAGCATCTTCTTTCCTCGCGTGGCTCATCAGTTTCCCAGTTGTTCCGGGTCGGGCAGTGTACTGATGACGGACTTCTGGATAACATCGCGCAGCTGATCGATGCTGTCATAGGTGAACAGGTCGTCGAACGTTTCAAAGTCCATGTCACAGCCGCCCGCACGGAGCGCACCATAGACACACGCCTCGATGGCGCGGTGTTTCTGGCGCTGGAGTTCCGAAAGAATCTCCATGTATTCCGCGTCGCGGCCATACTGCTCTTCGTACACCATTTCCGTATAACGCGCCTGCCGATTGCCCCATTTGAGCGTATAGGTCTGTCCGTCAAGGGTAATTGTCTGCGCTGGTGCAACGAAGTCACGACCGCGCACCACCCTTTCCATCTTCATATTTTCCATGATTCAAGTACGCGCCCGGCAAGCAGAATGCCGACCGGGCGCGATTCCTCCTTACTTTTCCGCCTTTGCAGACGCAGCCTCGTAGACAGCCGTGAACCATCCCGTAATCACGCTTGCAGGAATCGTGTCGTCGTCACTGTCTACTACCATGCCAAGGGCATTGTCATAGATGCGGCGGTCGCAGACTGCTTCCAGCGTCGGGGTCTGATATTCCGTCGAGCCAACCTTGTCGGTCTTGCCGCTGGTTTCGTTCTCGCTGAACTGCCCCTTGTAGAGCCACCAGAGTTCCTTTGCGCCGGTGTCCTTCGTCCGGCAAAGCCCAATCGCAACGCTCGGCGCATCCGTCGATCCGTCAAGAATGGTGACACCGTTCTTGTCCTTCTTGCGGCCGAGAACGTAGTCCTTCATTTCCGGCGACACGGTATCAACATTCGCCTTGATGCTGTAAGCCTTGATGCGCTTGGAGCGCCGCACAACACGGTTGGATGCTTCCAGCGTTGCTTCCGCGTACTGCGGCGTAATGGTCACTTCAATCGACGCGCCAAGCACCTTCGGGGGATCGTAGGTCGGCGCGGCCGCCGTCGTGTCCTCCGTCGCGTACCGTGCGACGTAAACATCCAGCACGCCGGTAAAGACACCAATCGTCTTTTCTGCTTCACTCATGGGTGAATACCTCCTGTTGTTCATTGGTTGTTAGACGCAGGGTAATCTGAATATGCCTGTATCGGGTTTGTGTTTCGTAGGTTTCCGGTCCCCAATCGCTGATGACGCATCCAGCGCGTTTGAGTGCGTAGAGCGTCGCCGCCAGCAGGGCGTCCAGCGGTTCGCGGCTGTACAGGTCAACCTGCATCATGTGGCGCACGCGAATCCAGCGGTTGCTCGCGCTCTCCGGCGTCGCCTTGACCTCAAACCAAGCAATGTAGGTGTCCGGACGCTCATTGAGGGGATAGCGCCCGACCGCAGGCGCAAGCCCTTTCAGCGCATTGCCAAGCATTTCATGGATGGTCATGTTCCGCCTCCTGTCAGGACTTCGGCAATGGCGCTGCTGATTTCATCCGCGCTTTCTTCCATTGCTGGCCGCATCCACGGTTGTGCAGGCATGTTGCTCCGTCCGTACTCCAGCACATAGCCGACGGTTGCGTTCCGTTCGCCATCGGCGCGCTTGCCGGAAGGGTAGACATCGCAGTAGTAGCCATCCGCCACCGTGTGATGCGGGCCGTCAACGGTCATCGAGGCGGCAAGCTGTCCCGTGCGCACGGGCGCGCTTCGCTGGAATGCTGCCGCTGCGACCTTTCCGCCCGCGACTGCCGCTTCCGGCGCGCGCTCTTTGAGGGCATCCGCCGCCAAATCAAGCTGCTTGATTGCCTCATCAAGTCCCGTCACATTAAAGATTGCCATATGCCGCACCTTCTCCCTGAATCATCCGCGCCCGAAGCAGCATATAGCCGCCGCGCCGATTGTTCAAATGGTTGACCTGAATAATGTCGTAGAGCGCCCCGGCATAGCTGATGCGCATTCCGGTTGTCAAGCCCGTGCGCCAGCGGATTTTGAAATTCATCACATTTTCCGCCTGATGATTCGCGTTCGCGAAGAACTCTCGGCCGGACAGGTCGCGCGCCTGTGCCTTCGTTTCCGCGATGAGCGTCCATGTGGTGGTTGCATTGCCCTGCGCATCTTGTCCACGCTGTGCGCGAAGAATCTGTATGGTGTCCTGCAATGCGCCGCAATTATCGTACATAACGCATCACCTCAGAGACGGAGCTGATGGATGATGCTGGTGACGCCAAAGGGAAGCTGCTCCGCCTTGTCACCAAGAGCACCACGGTTATCGTAGTAGTGGACAGCCAGCTGATACACGCACAAATCATACAGCGGATCTTCTTCCGTCGGCACGAGTACGCCTGCGTTGACCAAGTACCGTTCTGCCGCCGCCATGCACTTTCCCAGCACAAAGTCATCTTCCGATGAATCCACCACGGCATAGCGCTTCAGGTCGCTGATGTTTGGCATGATTCAGCCCCCCTCACATTTCCCTGGGAACAGGCAGCCCCGCCGACAAACAGCGCTTCTGCACTTCTGTCAGGAACTCTGCCGCAGCCTTGCGCACAAGCTCATCGTGCTGACTGGCATCGTATGCCTGCGTCAGCTCCATGTTGACGCTTGCGCGCCGTCCTGCCTTGTAGCTGGCGGAGAGGGAAGCGACCGCCACACGTTTCTCCTCATCCGCCGTAACCTGCATCACGATGCTTTCCACCGCATCAAACATCCTGCATCCTCCCCATCAGGCGCGCTGCCAGCGCAATATACGGCGAGCGGGCAATGGTGGAGTTTGCGCCGGTAATCGCGGTCATCCAGTCCGGGCGGCCACCAACACGCCAGGAAAATTTGAACGCCACCTCATCGGTGTCGAAATACATGTGCATGGAAGTCTGCTTGTTGATGCCAGCGCGCTCCACAATCAGGTACTGCGTCGCATCGAGGAAGGCAATGTCGCCGACCGCCCCGACCGCCGCTGCTTGTTCCAGCGGAATCACGTCGCGCCCAAGCAGCTTGCCGTTCTCGTTACCATACGCACCGGCAGGCAACCACAGCGGGCCGCCGAAGCTGACCGTCACGCCGCTGTCGCTGGTTGCCACCGTATCCGTTCCCATCATCAGCTGCATCAGCTGAAGCTCCAAGTCCTGATTGATGTACCACTTCGCGTTCGCACGGCACTGCGCAGGCATACGATTCCACATTTTCAGGATGTTCTGCACATTGACCGTGCCAGCCGCCTGACCGGATTCCTTATCCACCGTGACCAGCGCGGCGTTCGTCGTCGGCATGACCATGCCCAGCGGCATCGAACCGCTGCCAGAGCCATTGAAGATGGCAGCATCCGCCTTCCACGCAAATTCCTGCGCTACTTTGGTGTCCAGCGTGCTTTCGATGGCGGGTTCATCCATCAGCAGCTCTTCCGTCACGGGGCAGATGGCCGTCAGCTTGTCCAGCTGGGTCGTGCGCTCACCGAACGTCGGCTTGCTCGATTTGTACTGCTGAGCCTCGCCCTTCCAGTACGCCAGCACGCCGCCATGACGATGTCCATCGTCGCGCTTGCTTTCCACCAGATACGCCTCAATCAGGCGGTTTCCGGCGATGGTCACGCGGCGCGCCTGCGGCAGCAAAATGGACTGCTCCTGAATCAGGTCGATGACACCCGCCGCGTAGTCCGGCGGCACAAGATAGCCGCCATCCGCGCCGGTCGTTTCATTCGCGCCGGACGCATCATTGCGCACCAGTCGGCTGTCCACCGGGCCGTTGAGCGTACAGGCATTATGCACCGCGCTGGCAAATTCGCCGAGGCTGCGGAAACCGCTGTTCTGACCGGGCTTCTTGCTCTGTTGCGGATTTTCCTTGCCCTCTGCCGTATTCAGCGCCTGCATCAGCAGGGCTTCGCGGATTTGCAGGTCGTCTACCTTGTCGCTCTGGGCTTTGATGGATTCGAGTGTGGTGGCGCGATCCTTCGCCATCTCCATGCCCTTGTCGATTTCCGCAGCGAGTTCCGCGCGGATGTCCTTGATTTCCTGCTTCATCTGAATGATGTTCATAGCTTCCTCCTACTTGATTGTCGGGTAGTTGTTCAGTGTCGCTTTTGCGGTCTGCATTTTCTTGATAAGCATATCCCGCGCTTCCTGATTCGCCGCTTCGGGCTGTTCAGGCGTTTTTGCGGAAATCCGTTTGAGGGTTCGCGCACACGCGGCAATGCTGCCAAATTTGCAATTTCGCAGCACGCTTTGCGCATCAGTTTCCCCGCCGCGCAGCAGCATTGCATCCGCAAAGCCATTGTCGATGGCTGTCTGCGCCGACATCCACGTTTCATCCGCCATCATCTGCCGGATGGTGTCGTGCGGCAGCCCAGTCTTGATTTCGTAGGCCAGCACCAGCCCGTCTGCAATCTCATCCAGCACAGCCGCCGCGTGACGCAGTTCGTCTGCATCGCCATAGCCCATCGACCACGGATTGTGAATCATCAGGAACGCGGTCGGGGCCATCAGCACTTTGTCGCCCGCCATCGCAATGACCGATGCCGCGCTTGCCGCCAAGCCCTCGATCTTGACCGTCACCGCGCCTTTGTGTTCCATCAGCGCCGTATAAATGATGCTGGCGGCAAAGACATCGCCGCCAGGGGAGTTAATCCAGACGGTTACGTCACGCCCGTTGACTGCCGCCAGTTCCTCGCGGAACTGCTTCGGCGTTACTTCATCCCCGTACCACGATTCAGCTGCAATTTCGCCTTCCAGATACAACTCGGCAGGCTTTTCCGCTTCCTCCGGCAGTACGAGATTCCAAAACTTCTGCATGTGCATGTTCCTTTCACTGCGCCGTGCTGGACTGCACAGCTTCCAGCGGCGCAAGGTCTTTGGATACCATCGGCAAGTCACCACCGCTGACAGGTGGTTTGCCTTCTTTCCTGCGAACCTCATTGATGGTCTTGTAGCCATTGCGGATGCCCTTTTGGTTGACCTCCGCTTGGGTGCTTTGGTCGGCGCGCAGCAGCTCATCGAGGTCGAATGCGAAGTAGTATCCTTCGCAGCGCTCGCGCCACGTCAGCAGTTTCAGATTGAGCTGCTGTTCCCACTGCGCCACAATCGGCATGATGGTCAGCGTCAGATACTCCTGCGTGGACTGCTCGTTTGTTGAGTAGCTGCTGTCGGAGTAGTCGCCGAGCATGTGCGGCGGGATGTTGTACACGGTCGCCACGCGGTTTTTCGTGACGCGCTCCACATCCAGTGACTGCGCATCCACCGGGCTTTGCGTCAGCGTTGTGGCAGTCATGCCGCCCTCCAGCACAATGACGCGCCCGCCCGATTTCTTGTAGGCTTCAAGAAACTGCTTGACGGCATTGTCGCGCTTCTCCGGGCCGAGGTTCGTCGAAGGGATGTTCAGCACGACACCGGAGTTGACCCCTTGCAGCTGATTCGCCGCGTATTCGCGGATGGCGTTGGAATACTGCAACGTTCCCATCAGCACATCAATCGGGCGGATGCCCTTGCGCCCATTAGTGGACATATGCCGAAGCACAATCATATTGGATTCATGCACCCGGCAGAGTGTCCCGTCATCCAGCGTGAACTTGTAGTACGTTTCCCGCGTCTCCACTTCACGCTCCACCTGCACCAGCGAAGCATCCAGAACGTCCAGGGATGCAATGCGCTGCCGCATCGGGTCAGTCAAATCAGGAATCATCAACGCGTAGGTGTTGCCCTCGACATTCCGGAATGCCTCCATCGTTTGCTGGAACAGGTATGGTGTCATGGTGGCGTTCGGCTGATAATTTATCAAGCGCTCACGCCAGTCCTCCCGCTGAATCTCATGATTCTTGTAGAGGTGAATCGGCAGCATTGCCATCGTGTTCGCAATTCGCGACACAGCCGAGTAGATGGCTTCACTGCCGGAAAGCGTGTAGTCGCTCCGGGTGCGCGTTGCGGTACGCAGCACGCTCCAATCGGGCGCATCCCGCGTGCCGTTCGCGCGGCGCTTGGCTTTCTTTTCCTTGCTCTTTCCCATTGTGTACCCTCCGTTATAAATCAAGGCTGTAAATGCTGACATCCAGCTCTGGCGCGAAGCCGTCCGGCAGGGGGCTTTCGCCCAGCATCAGCGTGTGCGCATCCAGCAGGGCGGCAAAGCCGTCAATCTTGCGGTATCGCTGACGCTTTGTCGGCACCCAGTTCGCTTTGTCCTCATCGCCATAGCCGGTTCGCAGCTTGACGTTCTGCAAGAACCAGCGGAACAGTGCATTCCGGTTATGCACCAGACGACCATCCAGCAGCACTTCGCGCAGGTCTTTCATGGGCGCATTCAGCGTCAGCGGGCCTTGCCGAACAACCTTGCACGGCAGTCCGCTGGCTTCCAGCATCCGCACAAGCCACGTTGCGTTTGCCGGGTCATAACCGATGGCGCGGATGGCGTAATGTTTCACCTGCGTTTCAAACCACTTGTAGACTTCATCCTGCGCAACGTAATCCCCATCGACGATGGACAGCCAGCCGTTGAGCGCATATTCATGGTACGGTATCTTTTCGAGGTCAAGCTCCACTTTTTTGCGCGTTGTCCATGCGTGACAGAGCCAGAAATAGCGGCCGTCATCCAGCTGGAACTCCAAGCCCGCAGCCGTCATGTCTTCGGACGTTGCAAGGTCGAATCCGCCGAAGCACTCGCGCCCTTCCAGCAGCCCCATCTCAATCCAATCTTCATTCCGCTTGACGACATCGAAGTCTACAAACGGCGCGTCGCTTGCATCCGTGAAGATGTTGAGCTGCTTGTTAATGAAGTCCGCGCGTTCGCTGGGTATCTGTTTGCATCGCGCCCAGTCCGCTTCCAAGTTGCTTTGATTGAGCAGAACGCCCATCGCCGGGTTTGCCTTTACCCAAAGACGGCTGTCCTCTATGTCATCCTCTGCATCCATCTCGCAAATGAATGCAAACATGCGGTCAGCGACATCCGGGCGTAGACTGCCGAGCAGTGCATCCCCGAACAGTCCGTAGTAGTACATCAGCGGTCCGTCCAGTACGCTGCCCATCGTCGTGATGTAAATCATCAGTGGTTGTCTGCGCTTGTTCATGCCGCGCTTGACAACATTGATGAGCTTGAAATCCCGCATCGCATGGATTTCGTCAAAGACAGCGCCGTGCGGATTCAGCCCGTCCAGCTTGCGGCTGTCGGATGCGCGGTGCTGAATCATGCTGTGCGTGCTTGGATAGCGGATAACGTCGCGCCGCACCTCAAAGTGCTTGCACAGCGCAGGACTTGAAGCAATCTGCGTTGCGCATTCCCGGTAGACAATGCTGGCCTGTTCCTTGCTGTTCGCTAACAAATACACATCCGCGCCGCGCTCGCCATCCTTGGAACACAAGTAGGCAGCATTGCCGCTCATCATGGTGGACTTGCCATTGCCGCGCCCCACGCACACCAGCCCTTCGCGGTAGCGCCGCAAGCCCGTCTGCTTGTCCACCCAGCCATATAAGCTGCCCTCGACGAAGCACTGCCACGGCATCAGTTCCATTCGCGTGATTTCACCTTTTGATGGACGCAGGAAACGCTCAAAGAAGCCGATTGCGCGGTCTGCCCTTTCTGCATCAAAGCGATATGGCCAGTCACTCGCTTGACTGCGTTTCAAATCGTCAAGATGGCGCTGACAAGCCATTCGCACTTTTTTGCACGCGATAATCTTTCCATCCAGCACATCACGCACATATTGTTCAAGCCGCTGGCTTCCGGTGGGCAGAGCGGGTTTGTCAGTAGGCAGAGAAGTCGTCGTCCGTCGGCGCGTCAATGCTGCCCTTCCTGCTGGCTGGTGTGAGTTTCAGTTCGGCAAGGTTGCGCCGCTGTGAGCTGACAAGGCGGTTGACCTCGCCGATTGCTCCGTTTGGCTTCCAGTACTCCTGCCGACCGTTCCGAATGTGATCCATCGGGCGGTTTTCGATTTCTTTGAGCAGCTTGCTCTTGATCTGCTCCATCGTCGCAATGTCCGTCAGCAATGCCATGCTGCTGTCCGGAATTTCCTCAACGCCGTGCGTCCGCAAGTATTCCTCGCACAGCGCCGTGTAGAGCCGTTTTGCCTTTTCATCCTGCAAGTTCGCAGGCATGTCCGTGTATTCCATGCTATTCCCCCTGTATTTTCACGATACGCGCGGTGATTTTCGACCGTGTCTGTCCCGGCTTGTCAGCGCCATGCACCCCACCTTTTTCAGGATGCTCCTGATTGTGACAAATTGCACACACGGATTGCAGATTTTGCAGGTCAAGCTCCAAGTCGGGGCGTTCCGTGCGCGGAATCAGGTGATGCACGATGGTTGCACGTCTGGGCTTGCGCATCAGACCGGCTTGGAAGGCACGCAGGCAAATCTGACAGATTTCGTGGTCGCGCAGCAGAGCGTTCTTCCGGACAGCCAGCCATGCGCTACTGTGATAAAAAGGATCTGACTGTTTCCCTCGGTATGCCATGCCTCACCTCCAAAAGCGACAACGTTGTCGTTTTTCGCCTGTATCATAGCACATGCACCTATGGTGCATTCAAGGTGAGGGAATGGGGCATACATGGTGCAGACAGGGTGAGGGAGAGGGGCATAGGTGGGGCATAAAAAAGTAGCAATAGAAAAGCGCCACACCTCTGTGTGAAGTGTGACGCTCCCATTATTCCCGGTTCACCAGCACACCAGCGACGCAAACCATTACCGCCAGCAATGCCAGCAGCGCAACAACAATCATTCGCCAGCACCTCCCTCCATTTCGAGATACCACGCAGGCAGAAGCGCGGTGACGCTGCCGTCATCCAGCTGTTCCACCAGCGCCAGACCGCTGCGTTTTTGCGCCTTATATGTCCGCACCGCGATATGCAGCGCCGTCGAGATGCTGCCTTGATTCTGCCCCATGACATAATAGCGATAGAGGATGCAGCACTCCGGGTCGGGCAGCATGTCCACAATGCGGCAAGCTGCCAGCTTTTCTGCATCCAGCCGCCGCGCACGTTCGTCAAGGGAATGACGGCATTTCAGCACGTCCCGCTCAATCGTTGCCGGGTCAGCACCGCAGGAAAGCAGCCGGTTCAGGCGTTGGTCAAGTTGCTGCACCTCCGCCGCACCCGCACGGCAGCGTTCGAGTACATCCGTAGCTTTCATGATGCATCCTCCTCTCTGTCAATATTCCAGTTCATCCTGTTCCGGAGCATCTTCGCGGCGAGCAGAGCCGCAGAATTCCACGCCGTCCGCATTCAGCTCCATGCTGACGCGCGTCGAGCCGTCCTGCGCCTGATACGTCGATGCCGTAACCGCACCCCAGCAGCAGACGCGGCTTCCTCGCCGCAGGTACTTTGCACAGCTTTCCGCAATGTTTCGCCATACGGTTACGCGGAAGTAGTCGGTCGTTTCATGTTCACCGCGCCCACGGTTGACCGCCACCGAAAAATTGCAGACGTTGATGCCGCTTGGTGTCGTGTTACTGACCGGGTCGCGCGTCAGGTTGCCGATGATGATGAGCTTGTTCATGTTGCTTTCCTCCCTTATCGTTGCCGTAGTTTCCGAATGGTACTGTAACTGTCCCAAGTATTGATGCCTGCAAGCGCTTCCGGCAGCATGGATTCCGGCAAATCATGCAGGTCTTTCACATGCCAGCGGCTGACCGTATCCTGCCGAATTGCCGTGCGCAGCGGCGGAAGCACCGCACTGTCCAGCTGATATTTGCGGGCAAGCTCTGCGGCACGGCGGCGAATCGTGGTCAGCAACTGCCGATACTGCGCACTGCTGATGGTCAGCCGCTTCTGCATCAGCTCTTCCTGCTTCCGCAGGCGCGTGTCCAGCTGCACCAAGTACACACCCAGCTGCTGCACCATTCCCGCCAGCTGCTGAGCAGTAGCTTCATTGCTCTGGCTCAGGTTTATCAATTGGTCAAGCGGCACAATGACATCGTGATTATCGCACATCGCCATCCACCTCCGTCCGCATCGGCTGATTCAAGCGTTCGCACATGACTTGCCCCCACCGCCGAATCAGTTCTGCCCATTGCCACATGGTGGTCAGGTCGGCGCGTTCTTTTCCCGCAAAGAGTGCCGCATCCGAAACGTTCTGATAACGCAGCGCCTCCGCATAAAAGCCAGAACACATCTGGATATAGCCGCGCACATCATCCTGCGCAGCTGTGCCGGATGCCGCACTTGCGTCGAGTTTGGCTTGCAGCTCTCTCACACGCTCTTCCTGCGCATCCGCGTAGTCCTCTGCCTCACGGATTCGCGCCGCCGCCGCCGCATCTCGCTCTTTGAGCGCCTTGTAGTCCTCCGGGACAACCTCGACAACCTCCGGATTATTGATGCGGTCATCCAACTGACGTTCCAATGCCTGCCGGCGTGCATTCGCTTGCTCCAGGGCATCCCGCGCCTGCTGACAGCTCCGCTTCGCATCCTCCGCCGCTTGCTCTGCTTCCTTCGCTCGCTGTTCCGCCGCCAGCTTCTCACGGACAGCCGCGTCCAGCTGGCGAACGCTCAAACGCTGCGCATCGACATCAGCAGCAAAGGCTTCACGTTCCTCCGCAGGCAGTGCCAGCAATGGCGTAATCTTGGAGAAGTCCAAAAGCGTCAACGTTGACGTTTTTGGAATCTCCCGCGCTGCCAGCATTACGCGCTGGGCCGCGCGCACCGTGAAGCCTGTGTTCACGGCAACCCACTCCTGCCAATGCCCGTGCGACACCAGCTTGGCTTCCTTCGCTTCGTTCAGACAGCGCCCAATTTCCAGCAGTGACAGCGTGAAGCGCTCCCGATGGTCACGGATGCGCATTTCAATCTGGTCAAGGTGAAGCTGCTGTTTGTCGTTCAAGCTATGCCGAATGTCGGCGGCTAAGGCTTTCTCCTGCATGGAAATCATGTCATTGCTCATATTTCATCCTCCTGTCATCGCTCTACGTTATCGTTTGCCTCGCGCCTTGCGATTCATATACCAAGTGTGCGTCTTTTCGCGCATCGACGCAGCATAGTCGGGGTTCTCCATCTTCTGCTGATGAAGTGCTCGCCTGTGTGCTCGTTTTGCAAGTTCCTGTTCGTCCGGCTTCGGCCCCGCATGATTGTTGCGCCGTTTGTACTGACCGCTATCGACGGCTCTGTGCATCATGTCCAGCATGTCCTCTGGGTCAATCAGTCCGCCCGTCAACGACACAAACGTTTCTGTGCAGACCCAATTTTCCACCTCATCAATCGTGTTTTCCGCAGTTCGGTCATGCGGACGCTTTTGCAGTTTTGCAACGGCAGCCGCGTATTCATCCATCATTTCGTTGAGGATTGCTTCGATGAGGTTGAGCGCACCGACAAGGCTGTTGACCGGCAGTTTCGGTCGTTCTTCGCTGCCCATAATATTCACCACCTTTCGCCTTATCTCACAGGAATGGATTGTCTGCATCATCCTGTGCCTCCACGATGCTGAGCTGTTCTTCTTCTGCTTTGACCACCTTGCCAGACAGTTTGTCCATGCGCACACGGTCAAGCCAGAGCAGCCGCAGCACGTTCGAGCCAATTCGCTTGGGCTTCGTCGTCTTGTTCGTTGCGCTGTCGCACATCAGAATGCCTTCGTCCTTCAATTGCTTAAACAGCGCACGCTTGCCGAGAGGGAATGTCACGCCTTGGTCGCTGTACAGGCGTGCGACGCGGCTATACGCAACATCCGGCAGCAGGTAGTAGTATTGCGCGTCGCAGTAGCCGATGGTGCTGGGCGGCGTTGCGCCGCTGTCCGTCATCGTTAAATCGCGTACCGTCGCTTGCTTGCTCGCCAGCAGTTCCAGCACAGCAGACAGGAACATCGCGACCGGTCTGTCCTCTTTCGCTTCCTCTGTCTGACGACGGCTGTTGTCCATCACGACATCCCACGCTTGCCGAATCTCATCTTCTACCTGTTCGGGCAGTGCCGCGCCAATGTCCACCATGTACCGCAGCATCATCTCATAGCCGAGCATCACATGCGCGACTGCTTCTGCCGAGCGTCCGTGTGCGCCAGTGCTTGCCTTCATTGCCTGCGCACGAAGCCGCACATAGGCTTCCGGCAGTTCAGATGCCAAGTGGTCAGCGCGTCGGCTGAGCCACTCAATGTATTCGCTCATCGCCTTGCGCAAATATCCTCTTTTCGCCAAGTCTTGCATCACCTCCAATTCCGTCGTAATGGCAATATCATCTTTTTCGACGCTGATGATGTAGTAGCGCGCCACGCCACTTGGCCCGATGTCCGGTGTCTGCTCGCCGGACATGATGGCAAGCCCGCGCGACGGTGTGCTCTCCTCCAGCTTGCGCTCGGCGGTCATGCGCCCGCGGTCGTCGCCGTTGCCGTATGCGCGCGAAAGCGACTGCACAAGGCTTTCCATCTTGCGCCGCTCCTGCATCGACGTTTCCGGATGATAGTCATCCACACATAGCAAGCTGTCTTTGAGGACAAATGCTTTCCGGCGGATGCTGTTGCTTGTGTCGTGGAAGGACGCGGGCAGCGGGTCGGAATAGCCGAACTGCCCGAAGAATGATAGCGTCAGCGCGGTAGCCGTTGACTTCCGAACGCCCGATGAACCCTTAATCCACATCGCGAAGCGCGGCGTATGACCTGCCTGCGCCAGAAATTCGCGCAGCGGCGCAAGAAACGCAATGCCCATCAGCGGAACGGAAACGTGCAGCGCCATTGCATCGCGAAAGTTGTGCGCCAGCGCCATCGTCACGGTTCGGTCATCCGGCAAATCGTTGTCGAACGAGTAGCGTGACAGCGCACTTTCCAGCTCCACGCGTACTCCCTCCGCACCGATTGCGCCTCCGGGATGCAGATACGCCCATTTCCCGTCGATTTTCCGCCAACCGACGTGCGTGTATACCGTTTCGCGCACCGCACTCTGGTTGCCGACTTCGGTCATCACATAGCGCAGCTGTTCTTTGATGGTGTTTCCCGGCATGACATTCGCCGCGAAGTCCCAGTTTTTCAGCACCCACCCCATGCCGCCGAACTCTTCCGCTCGGACAGTCACAGGCGGCAGGGGATGACCCGTTTTTGTCCATCCGCTGATGCCGAAGTACTTTTCGATGTTCACGCCGTCGTCTTTCGTGATGATGTTCGTCGGCAGCGCGACGAAGGTGGACAGCTTGCGCACGCTTTCCTTGCCCATTGCGCAGATGCCGCCGTCGATGATGCAGTACCCCGGCACATCGTCGTAGAGTTCAACTGCCCGTTCATACTGGCTGACCTCCGGCGCGGTTTCCTCCGGCGTTTCTGCCATGAGTTTGTCAAGCAATCGGCGCGTTTCCGACTTGCCAAGCAGCTGCATCATGTCGCTGACATCGCCCTTCGCTGGCAGTTCCGGGCAGACATCCTTGATATGCAGGATGCGGATACTCCGCGCAATGCCGAATAGCTGCTGTGCCACCTTCTGCGCGTGCTGCTCGCCGGGTTCATCGTTGTCCGGGATGATGTATACGTCCGCGCCGCGCAGAAACTCACTGTGTTCCTTGTGCCACTTGCACGCGCCCATTGCGCAGGTTGTGCCGACCAGCCCAATGAGCGCCAGATTGTCCGCGTCCTTCTCGCCCTCGACGACGAAGATGGCTTCACCGGCGGCAATAGCGGCAAGAACGTGCGGCAGATTGTAAATCACCGGGCGCACACCCTTGATGCTCCACCGATACCCGCCACGCTGACTTGCGTCCGGCACACGCTGCCGGAAGTCCTTCGGCTTGTAGCGGACGACCTCAAAGACGGTTTTTCCCTGCTCATCCGTGTAGGTGTAGACCCGATCCACAACGCGCTTGACTGCTTCTTCCGGCTTTTTCGCTTTCGGAAGTTCGGCAGGCTTTGGCGAAGGAATCTTCGGTGCAGTCGGTTTCGTCACACCCTTGCGCGGTTCGTAGAACAGGTCGCTCATTTTCAGCCCAACCGCCGCCAGCACGTCCTCCGTCCGGCAGTTCCGCTGGCATTTGACCTGTACGCCACTTTCGCCCGCCTTGATGAGCAGACTGGGATGCGTGTCCTTATGCGCTGGGCAGAAGCATTCATAGTACCCACTTTCGCCGTTCGGCCCGCTCTTCACCTCGAAGTGTTCAAGCACCTCTTTCAGGTTCATCCGCGCCCCCTCCTCAGCGTTCGTATTTGTCGTTCATCCGCTTTTTGATGGCACTTTGAACTTCCGTCAGGTCAAACCGCATGGAACGTCCGCCCTTTTCGCAGGGCAGCCAGCCATCAGCGACGGCGCGCCGGATGGCGCTTTCGCTCAGCCCGATTCGTTGGGCAAGATCCGCTGTGCTAAGCCCCTTGTCGGAATACTCTGCCATCAGCAGGGGACAAATTGCGTCGAAATCGACCATCACACGGTTGCCCACCAGCATATATGGATATTTTCCGCTTGTGCAGTCCTGGCGGATTCGAGCTGCCGTGATGCGCAGTGCATGTTCTGCCAGCATTGCCTGGCTTGCTTCCCGGCATGTCATCATCTTCATTCCTTCTGCCCTCCCATTGCCGCGTCAATCGCCGTGATTGTCTCCTGCATCAGCTTCGTCAGCTCCACGGCCTTCCGCCGTACATGCAGTGCATCCTCCGCCTCGTCCGGTCGGATGCGCCCGTCCAGGGCAAGCGACACAAAGCGCTGTACCGCGCTGTCCGCATCGTGCAGCTGTACCGCCCAACCGAGCGCAGCTGCGCAAAGCTCACTGCGTTCCGCGATTCCTTCTAACATCAGCGGGCAGATGGTGCGCATATGCGCATTGCGCAGGTCAGGCAGAGCGTATATGCGGCACATACACGCAACAACGTCGCACGGCGGCACAGTCAGCCCAGTTTCGTAGTCCATCAGCGCCTCTGTGCTGACGTGAATCAGGTCGGCAGCGCGTTCGCGGCTGGCAAAAATGCGGTTTTTCCGCGCTGCCTCCATGCGCGCTGCGTAGTAAATCGTCTGTTTCTTGCTCATGTTCCCTCCGTTTCCCGCCATTCTTGGCGGAATGCTGTCGCAATTTCCGGGCATATCAGCGATTCTCTTATTTGCGTTTTACTGATACGATAGAATTGTATATCGCAAAACATGATTTGTCAATACAAAAAATCACGAAAATGCAAAAACACAAACGAAATTGACAGATATTCGATAACGCATTACAATATTTAATGATGGAGGGAAAAACAATGGACTTGTTCTCCAAGCGCTTGCGCACGTTGAGAATGGAGAAGGGCATGAAGCAGTCGGAACTGGCTGAAGCATTGCACTTTTCGCAGGGCATGGCATCCGCCTACGAAAACGGGCGTGAACCGCCCTTTGATGTACTTGTGCAGATTGCTAATTACTTCGATGTTTCAGCGGACTACCTGCTCGGCTTAACGAGTACGCGGAAGCAGGATACTGACGCGCTGATGACAGAAACGAATCGCGCAGCACAGCAGGCAGAATCTGTTGGGATTGTGCCAATTGCACCAGAGGATATCCGGGCGCTGATGGCTGCCATTACAGTATACACAGACGAACGCTGTCCCGTAGGTACTGCACCACTCGTTTTGTCGCGTGACATTATCCTTAAACTGACGGAAATGCTGAAAGCACTCAATAATGAGAGTGCGGCTGGCGTTCTGGATGCGAGCAACGCGCTCATTAAAAGCGTGCTGGACGTGTCGAATATCACTTCGGAATACTTAACGCGAAACGAATGATAGGAGGTTTACCCACATGAAACGATGGATTGCTTCGGTTTTGACTGCCTGCTTCCTGCTGCCGGGCGCAGCAATGGCGGACGGTGTGCTGGCGGATGGCTGGCAGGAGGCCAGCACGGATGCACTTGCGGACGCAAAGACTGCCATCAGTCGGCAGATTGCTGCCAACCTTGCAAGTGCCGCGTGTGGAGAGGAAGGGATGACGCTCTCCGGCAGCGGGCTGGATATTACGGATACTTATACCCTTCCCGCAGGCCTCTGGCGGCGTATAATCACCGCTCCCGCGGCAAACTATGATGACATCGCGACATTTACGGTCAACGGGAAAAACAAAAAAGTGGATATCGGTCGGAAAATTGTTGCCGAACCTGTGGCTTCGTCCTCTTCCACTGTTGTTGAATATGCCTGTGTAGAAACTGATTCTGAGTGGAGCATTAGCTATACACCCATCACAATGGATGGCACAATTGAGTGCAGCGGCAACGGCGGTTATGTAAGCGACTTCTTTGTTTGCACAAAGCCGCAAAAAGTAACCCTTACATTCCAAATCGTTGACACATCTTCCTCGTACATTGGTGTAAAGCTGTACGGAATCAGCAATTCAGGGTATTTTTCTCAGGTTGAGACTGTTGTGAATGATGTGGTTTTCAACAACGACCCGAATACCTACAATGCAATCATAAAGCCAGAGGATAAGTATGCCGCATATCTCTGGGCAATTGAGTGTGACAAAGGTGTCGAGTGGAGCATCACCGCCAAATAACCCTGCCGTAACACAAAAAGACCGGGCGTGTAACGCAAATCAGGCGCATGTTACACGTCCGTTTTTTGACCGACTTAATATAAGAAGCGTAACCGCCGTTACACAAGTAACGCAGAAAAAACACACCTACCCCCTCTATATCTTTTCCAGAGAGGATGAGCAGCATGGGGTCAATCGAAAAGCGCGGTGAAAACACATGGCGCGTCGGGTTTCGGCGCTCGGTTGCGGACGGACGCGGCTGGGTGCGCAAGACGCTCTCGTTCCCGGCAGACATGCCCGAAGTAGAGCAGCGCAAAGCGTGCGAGGTGGAGCTGGCACGGCTGATTGTGCAGGAAGCCGATGGACGGCAGGCAATGACCGCGCCATCCTCAGCAGATGTGCTGTCGCTGATTGAGAAGTACCACATCACGCCGGAGGATGCCGCAAAGCTCGGCGCAGGGAAGGCAAGCGACCGCTGGAGGCTGACCGTGCAGGAACTCTATGACCGGTGGATGGAAATCTACTGCGTCCCCAACCTTGCACCCACGACCGCAAAGACGTATCGTTCACTCATGGAGACACGCGTCCTTCCGCTGATCGGCAATCGGCAAATCACCAGCTTGACCGCTTTCGACGCGCAGCAGCTGATTGCCAGCCTGCGGCAAGCGCCGCGGCGCACGACCGCCATCGACCCGGAACAGCGGAAGCGCAAAGCAGACCGCCAGCGTCAGCCGCAGCCGCCGAAGTCCCTGAGCGCCCGAACTGTTCAGCATCACTTCACGACCATCAGCGGCATGTTTGACATGGGCGTTTCGTGGAAGCTCATCCCGGAAAACCCGTTCAAGGACGTGAAGCGCCCGACCGCACGTCGAAAGAAGCTGAAAGTGCTGGATGATGAACGTGCCGTCGAGCTTCTCCGATGCCTGGCAAAGGAAGATTCGCTGTCCTTCCGCGCAGCAGTGATGCTTGCGCTGACGTGCGGACTTCGGCTTGGCGAGGTCGGCGCATTGTGCTGGGATGATGTAGACTGGAAGCGCTGCACCATCGACATCAGCCGAGGCCTGAACTATGTGCCGGAGCTGGGCAATTACACCTCCGACCCGAAAACCGAAGAAGGCAGCCGCACCATCGACTTGCCCGCAGGCATGATGACCCTGCTCCAAGAGACAAAAGCCTATCAGGACGACATTGCCGCCAAGCTGGGCGACCGCTGGCGCGGGCAAGGCCGCATCGTCTGCGGCTGGGATGGTACACCGCAGCATCACGACACACCCTCCAAGCAGTTCCGCAAGTTCGCCGATAAGCACGGCTTCGAGGGTATCCGCTTCCACGACTTGCGCCATAGCCATGCCACCCTGCTCTTCGCTAACAACATGGATGCCGTCGCCGTCGCGCACCGCCTCGGTCACTCTTCTCCTGAAGTGACGTACCGTTTCTATGCCCACGCCATCAACAGCCGTGATGCCGCCAGCGCCGCTGCCATGCAACACTACCTCGATGCCGCCACCGCTCCGGATACAGTGAACGCCCCCGCCGCGCAGTCCACCGCTGCATCCGCCGATGGCACAGCCGATACAGGCGCAAAAAAATAGCCCTAACCAAACTGGCTGGGGACAATCATTGGGGACACCTGTCCCCAAAACATCGAATGAAGCCAAGAAATATTGAATTTCCGCGTCAGAAAATGATGAAATCACGCAGTTTGAAGCCAAAATGAAAGATAATCAATGCAATCGCCCTGTCCAACGGCTCTTCGGGACCAAAAGGCCGCGGGTTCGAATCCCGCCACTTCGACACCAAAAACGAAGCGACTTGCAATAAAGCAAGCCGCTTTTTTTGTGCGCTTTTCGCAAATATGCATAGGTATGGGACAGGTTGTGGATAGCATGGGTAGAGGAAAATTGGGTAGAGATGGGGTGAGCGGTTTACTGCGCGTCGGGTGAGGGCGCAAAGCCGTCATTTTCAACGGGTTCAGGCGTTTCCGGCTGCGCGGATGCAGCGTCAAGGAAGGACTGCCAGACGCGGGCGGCATCATCATCGCGGCGGCGAAGCGCGTGAGCGTAGACGCGGAGAGTCGTGCTGGCATCCTCATGCCCATGCGGCTGGCAACGGCTACTGCGTCGATGCCGTTGGCAAGCAGCGTGCTGGCGTGCGTGTGCCGCAGGTCGTGAAAGCGTACACCTTCAAAGCCGTGCGCATCCGGAAAGTGGCGAAACCATCGGCTGGGCGTGTCATGATGCAGCTGCGCGCCGTTCCATGCGTGGACAATCCAGCCTTCGCCGACCCAGAGATGCGGGGCGGCGCGCTTGCAATCCTCCTGATAGGCGCGGGTCTGATCCAGCACCGCCATCATGCCGACCGGCAGCGCGATGATTCGCTCCCCAGCTTCGCATTTCGGCGGGCCTTCAAAGCTGCCGGTTTGCGGGGTGTACTTCAAGGCCTGGCTGATGTCGATGGCGCCGCGCTTCCAGTCCACGTCGCCGAGCCGCAGGGCACCGACTTCACCAAGCGACATTTCAATCCGCGCTCCCCGCACGGGAGAGATGATGTCCGAATCCATTTATGAAATTTTTAGGCAATCCAGTACAAAGAAAGAGCAGCAAAAAAGGTCGGGAAAGAGGTATAATAAAGAGGTGAAGAAGCAATTGACGATGAGCCTGATCAGCGACGAGCTGGGGCAGGCAACACTGTCTTTGATGGTGAGAGCAAGGTAAAAGACGTGTTTGCCGATGTGATCATTCAGAAGTTTTTACGAGACAGAGAGAAAAAAACATCTTCACAAACGTGAAGCAATCCTCTATAATGAACATAGCGTTCCGCAGAATCAGGTTTGTCTGGATTGTGCGGTGAAACATACAGAAGCCCCGGAATCGTCAGCGGGTGACGAATGCTGAAGAACTGAGCTTGTTCGCTGGCATCGTGAAGCACATGCATAGAAGAAAGGAGAGCCAGCCATGGAGCTGTTTTCCGTGGAATCTGATTTTACCATCAAAAAAGCGACTCCCTTCAACGAAGATATGTCAGTGGTCCATGGGGAGACACACGTTGCCGCGAAGGAGACGCCAGCGCAAAACGCCTTTTTTCCTCCATCTGCTCCCTCTGTGCCCTATCATCGGGACGAGAAACTGGAATCCTTCCTTCAGACGTATTACAAGGGCAGGGTGCTTTACCGACGATCAGAAAGCGGCCATTCAGGCGCTTTCAGGGGCGCATCTGCTCTATGCCATCCCCGGCAGCGGCAAGACAGCCGTTCTGACCGCGCGTGCCGGCTGGATGATTCACTGCGGGATTCCTGCGGAAAACATCCTGATCATGACCTTTGGCAAGAAAGCTGCCGAACACATGGCGGATGTGTTTCGGGAGCGATTCCCGTCCTTTTCGGTGCCGTTCTTTTGCACTATCCACAGTTTTTGCTATCGGATAATCCGGCAGGCGGAGGCAGAAGGCCTGATCAAGAAGTATAGGCTGATTGTCGACGAGGAAGATGACCCGGTGCCTGAGGCGATGGACGGTGAGACTGCCAACGCGTGGATCGTGGATGAATCCCCGGATGAAGTGCCTTCCGGCAGAACAAAGCGGGAGGACAAGAAAAAGGGAAACCGGTACGCAAATCCGCGCAGTCCAATCTACCTGCTTGAAAAGATTCTGACGAAGCTTGAATACTGCAAAAAACAGTCCGAAGCCCGGACTTTCGCCGAGCAGGCAGCTACTGTCATCGGCTGCCTGAAGAACCGGATGATGACGGATGAGGAAATCTTGCGGCCTTTACTTATAAACATGGGAGTGGACAAGCCGGTCAGCATTTGGCCGGTATACGAAGCTTATCAAAAGGAACTGGCGGAACATCAGCCGCCTGAGATGGATTTTGACGATATGCTGATTCACGCGCTGGAAGTGCTGGATAATCCCAACATGCAGGCTTTCTGGCAGCGGAAGTATCCGTATGTCTGCGTGGACGAGGCACAGGACACCTCTCTGCTTCAGCACGCGATTGTTCAAAAGCTTCACCGGACTGGGGACAGCCTGTTCATGGTGGGAGACGACGACCAGAGCATTTACGCTTTCCGAGGCGCGATGCCGGAAGACATGCTGACCTTTGATCGGCGCTATGAGGATGCCGCTGTCCACCGGATGGGTGTGAATTTCCGCAGTGATCAGCAAATCGTTCTTTCCGGCGATGGCTTGATCCAGCGCAATAAGGTGCGTGCAAAAAAAACAATGGAAGCATTCTCGAAACAGCCTGGAGAGATTCGAATCATCGACATCTCCGCTGCGAGGCAGGGGCAGTTCCTCTTGGATCAGGCACGCCGGTTCTGCAAGAAACAAGAAGGGAAAGAGAATCCGGAGAGCCTTGCCATCCTGTACCGAAACAACGTTTCCGCCTTACTGCCACTGGCTTACTTTTTCAAAAACGACGTTCCCTTCGTCGGCAATAAGGTGTTCGATGTTTTGACCCTACTGTACAGCCGGACTGCCATCAATATTTTGGCGTTTCTCCGCTTTGTCCTGGAGCCAGACAGCTTCCAAGCGTACAGCAGCGCATATCCAGTTTGGAACCACTATCACGGGCTGTTTCTGAACAGAGAAACCGCAGTCGAGAATCTGCGGAAACAGATGGGTGAAGAAAATTCGGGCGGACCCATCCTCCCTAAGCTTCAGGCTCTCCTTCGCTCTTTGGGCGAGATGGATAAGGCACGGCACATCGGTGAAATATGGACAATTCTTCAAAGGATCCAACCGCACGCTGGTATACAGCGGTAAAGTCATCGCAATCGAGCCTGCGGATGAGGAGACGGCTGCTTTCCTCGTCCAGTTGGCCGGTCTGGCTGAAAAAAGTTGTGGATTTGGCGTGATGGAGCCCAAGAGCGCCGCGTGCGACGTATCCGGCATTAGACTTTATCAGGAAGCGGTCGCCTGTGGGCTTCGCCATCCCCTGGAAAAGGATTGCCACTACTTCCACTATACTGTTCTGACCAAGAAGCAGGAGGTATCCCCATGATCCTCAGCGTAAGCCGCCGCACCGATATTCCGGCTTTCTACATGCCCTGGTTCATGAACCGGCTGCGAGAAGGCTATGTCATGGTGCGCAACCCAATGAATTACCATCAGGTAAGCCGCGTGTCCCTGTCACCGGAGGTCATCGACTGCATCGTGTTCTGGACAAAGAACACCATGCCCCTGATGCCGCATCTCGGGGAGATTGCATTGCAGTATCCATTCTACATTCAATATACCTTGAATCCATATGGCAGGGATCTGGAACCGGGGCTGCCGCCGCTGGCACAGCGGCTGGCGAGTGCCTGCGCCATCGCGGAACAGTTCGGCTCAAAGCATGTGGTGTGGCGGTACGATCCCATTATGCTGACGGAGCAATATACAGCGGACTGGCACATCGAACAGTTCGCCGCCATGGCAGATGCCCTGAAAGGCTCCGCCCGTGACTGCGTGTTCAGCTTCGTCGACCTGTATGACAAGGTGCAGGCCAATCTCCGGGGGCTGGGCGTCCGGATCTGCTCGGACGGGGAGATGGATCGGATTGCGGCCGCTTTCGCTGCCATCGCGCGCGAGAATGGCTTCCGCCTGCGCACCTGTGCGGAGAAGGTGGATCTGCAGCGGTATGGCATCGCCCACGGCTGCTGCGTGGACGGGGATTTGATCGCGGAACTGACCGGCTGGACGATGGCAGCGAAGAAGGACCCGAACCAGCGCCCGGAATGCGGCTGCCTGGAGAGCATTGACATCGGCCAGTACAACACCTGCCGGCATGGATGCCGCTACTGCTATGCCACCTTCAATGCAAAGACCGTCGAAAACCTTTCTGCTCGGCACGACCCGGCTTCTCCTTTCCTGATCGGTCAGGCTGAGCCGGGCGACAAAGTCACCGAACGAAAAATGAAATCACGAAAAAAGGCGCCATCCGGACAAATCAGCTTCTTCTGATTGTCCGAAGGGTGTCCTCCGTTGGATTGGCGGGAATGGACAGTCTGCTGTCACAACTGACAGCAAAAAATGCGAAAGAAACCGTAATATCAGGGAAAAACGCACCATAGAGATGCTTAATGCGGCCTCAAAGCCGCTCGTCGCGCACCGCATTCAGCAGGTGCTGAGTGCCCTTCTATACCAAGGATTTTGCGCCCTATGGCTGTTATGGCAGTCACGGGGCGTTTTTGTATGCAGTCATGTGCTGGGAAGGGGATAGCACTCGTTCGGGTGATTTTTTCTGACATTGCCGATGCTTTTGCGGACGTAACACTATTGTATTTCAAGCGACGAGGGCATTCTCCACAATATTCGACATTTCACCTTGCTGAATGTCTGCAAGCGTGGTAAAATACACACGACGTAACGAATTATGCCATTTCAGGCGACGTTATCAGCAAAGGGGGGCGCACCATGATTATCAAGTGCAAGATGTGCGGCGGGGACATTGCCTTTGAGCCGCCCCCGCGATAAGGGGTGACCCCTGAACGGTTCATCCGCCAAATTTAATCATCCATTGCATTCTCATCCAATCAGGAGCGCATCACCCCATGCAACTCCCTGCACCCGCAATTGTATACAACCAAGCAAGCCCGCCGAGCGCCTGTACAAATCACAGGCAGCCGACGGGCTTGCTTCCTTGCTTTATACTATTTCCGGATTCACCTGCGCCATCTGCTTGCGCCTTTTCATCCGGAAATAGTATTATTTCGCTTGATACACCATTTCCGCCTGCTTCTGCGCAATCAGGCACAGTTCCGCCGCCTTGAAGGCGTGTGCCTGCGTCATCGCGTTTTCCGTGCGGTTCAGGCTGTCCAGAATCAAATCACCGAAGAACGGGTAGCCCGTCAAGCCGGTTGCGTTGATGTACTGCTCGCCTTGGTCGTTGACGAGGAACACATGGTTGCCGCCGTCGCGCTCCGTACCGACATCCACATACTTGCGGATTTCAATGTACCCCTTCGTGCCGATGATGATGGTGCGCCCGTCGCCCCACGTCCGCAAGCCATCCGGCGTGAACCAGTCCACGCGGAAGTAGAACGTCGTGCCGTTTGCACCGTTGATGGCGCAGTCGCCGAAGTCGTCCAGCTCCGGATACTGCGGATGCGCGTAGTTGGCAATGCGGCTGCGGGAGACTGTGCCGTCCTCCTCGCCCGCATAGAACAGGTACTGCTCGATTTGGTGGCTGCCGATATCGCAGAGGATGCCGCCGTACTTCTCCTTCTCAAAGAACCACTGCGGCCGCCCTGCCGCGCCCAGCCGATGCGGCCCGAAGCCCTCCACATGGATGACCTTGCCGATAGCGCCCTGCTCAATCAGGTTGCCCGCCAGCACCGCGCCTTCCACATGCAGCCGTTCGCCGTAATAGACCATGTACTTCTTGCCCGTCTGCGCCACCATCTTCTTGGCGCTGTCCAGCTGCTCCAAGGTGGTGAAGGGCGCTTTGTCGGTGAAGTAGTCCTTGCCCGCCTGCATGGCGCGCAGCCCCAGCGCACAGCGCTCGTTTGTAATCGCCGCGCCGCAGACCATGTTCGTTTCTTTGTCGTTAAGCAGTTCTTCCTCGCTCCGGGCGACTTTCACCTGCGGGTACGCCTTTACGAACGCTTCCACCTTCTTCGGGTCGGGGTCGTAGACGTACTTCAGCGTGCCGCCCGCCTCCAGCAGCCCGTTTGTCATGCCGTAGATGTGCCCGTGGTCAAGGTGCGCGGCAGAAAAGATAAATTCACCCGGCTTCACGACGGGCTGCGCCTTGCCTTTGGGCGCATAGTTCATGCCGTCTGATACTTTCATCGTAATGACCTCCAATTATTTCTGCTGATAATCGCTGCCGAGCGTAATCGTGCCGTCAAGCGACGCGGCAGACGTGGTTTTCTCGTAGAAATGCGGCACAGCGCGCATCATGCCTTCCACCGTGTAGAACGGATCGTCCTTTTGCAGCGGCAGCGTGACCGTCTGCTTCGTCGCGCCTGATTTATAGATGGCTGTAATCAGCTCAATCGTCCGGCGGCCATCCTCGCCGCCAATTGCGGGCAGGGTGTCCTTTTCCAGCGCGGAGAGGACGTTTTCCAGTTCGCCCGCGTGCCCCTCGTAGGGAAGCTGCGGCTGCGCATCCACAAAATCGCGGATTTTCTGCTCTAACTCCGTATTTTCAATCGGGAAGCCGTTCGGTTTGGAGATAGATGCGTACACGCTGAACGGCGCGGCGACTTTCGCCTTTTCGCACTGGAAGACCAGCTCCTGCTCTTCGCCGTGATGCACGACGGAGGCCGTCAGCTGCGCCAGCGCGCCCGGATATTGCAGCACGGACAGCGACAAATCCTCCACCTCGGCGTTGTCGTGCGCGACGTTCGCCATCACGCTCGTCACGGCCTGCGGAAGACCCATCATCCAGCACAGCATGTCAATATGGTGGACGGCGTGGTTCAGCGTGCAGCCGCCGCCCTCCTTCTCCCATGTGCCGCGCCACCACAGGTCGTAGTAGCAGTGACCACGCCACCATGCCGATGTGACGGATGCGCACAGCACTTTGCCCGCAAGCCCGCTGTCGAGCAGCTTTTTCAAGTTGCTGATGGGCTGGCGGAAGCGGTTCTGGGCGATAATCGCGAGTTTCTTGCCGCTTTCGTCGCGGGCGCGGAGCATTTCGTCGCATTCTTCCAGCGATGCCGCCATCGGCTTTTCGCAGACGACGTTCTTGCCCGAACGCAGGCTGTTGATGGAAATGCTGGCGTGGACGTACGGCGGCGTGCAGACATCCACCAAATCAATATCCTTGCGTGAAAGGATTTTCTGGTGGTCGTCGTAGACCTCCGCTTCGGTCAGGTGATAATCCTCCTTCATCTTCTGCGCCTTTTCCGGCACAATATCCACCAGCGCCACAATCTTGCAGCGCTCCGGGAAGCGCAGGTAGGCTTCCACATGGGCGTGGGAAATGTTGCCCGTACCCACAATGGCAATCCGAATCATGGCATTCGCTCCTTCCTCAATACTCAACGCTGCGTGATGCGTTATCTGCATGATAGCACATTGACATCAAGATTTCTATGCGAATCTTGTTTTCAATTCGGCGGATTTGGCAGATTGTCGTCCTAATCAGACAAAACAGCAATTAGTGTCCGCCGCTGCGCTGCTTGCGGTAGGCGTTCGGAGCCATGCCCGTCATCCGCCGGAAGCTGCGCAGAAAGCCGGAATAATCGCCGAATCCGCTGCGGTCGGCTACTTCACTCAGGCTCATGTCCGTCAGCAGATTCTCCTTTGCCAGCTGCACGCGGCGGTAGAGAATGTATTCGTAGACGCTGCGCCCGGCGTAGTTTGTAAACTCGTGCGAAAGGTACGATACGCTGATGGCGAAGCGGCGCGCAATGTCCTCCAGCTTCAGCGGTTCGGTGAAGTGGTCGTTGATGTATTGCAGCACATCGAAAATCACATCGTTGACAACGCTTGGCTGAATAGGAGCGGTTGTTCCTTGCACGGCTTGGCAGACGAGACACAGAAAGTCGATGATGCGCCCGTAATTGCGGAACTGCACCATCTCGTCCGGCATGTCCTGCTGCGCGGAGATGTCTATCAGCAGCTGTTTGCACGCCAGCGCATCCGCCTGCGGCAGTTCATAGTAGAATTTTCCGGCCTGCAGGCGGCTGTCGAAGTAACGCTGGAGGTCAATCTGCCCGAAGCCAAGCTTTCGCAGCGTTTCCGGGCGCAGATACAGGAAGCCGCGCTCGTAGTTCTGCAGCGAACTGCCGCCCACCAGCCCGTGCATCCGAAACGGCGGCATGATAATCAGCTGATTGTTTTGCAGCGGAAACACGCTGCCGTCCACATAGTAGACCTTGCCGCCATGATAGTGGATGTAAAATTCGTAGAAATCGTGGCAATGCAGCCCGCCGACGGTGTGGCGCTCTGCTACGGCATAGCACGCTTCGTACTCCGCGTCCTCGCGCCCCATCGCGTTGTAGCCGTTGATAGTTTCCGCAAATTTCATCGCTTCAGCTCCTTTCGGGGTTCGGATGTTTTGATTATACAGCAGGATTCACATATTTTCAAGCAGGATTTACATTGAATTGCGCAACTTATGTCGGCTATAATTAAAGTAACGATACGGAAACGGAGCGTGACGTTTTCGTAACAGGCTGCCTCGTGCAGCGTCTCCCTGTGGTTTCCTGTTGGCAGTGTCGGTCAAATGTCGGCCGATCCTGCTGAAAAAACAGCAGGTGTTTGCGTGGATTCAATTTTGCATCCCGCAAAAGAGCGTTTCTTTTCTACACTCCTGTGGAAACCATAATTCATCAGAAATGGAGGTTTTTGCTTATGGCAAATCCCGCGAAAACCGCTGCATCGGTGCGTCCGCGCCGCAAGCGCGGGAAGCATTGGCTTCAGCGCGACTGGCGGCTGTACCTGATGCTGCTGATTCCAATTGTCTGGTACATTCTGTTCTGCTACAAGCCGATGGCAGGGCTTCAAATTGCTTTCCAGAAGTACAACATGTTCAATCCCGCCAAGAGCAAGTGGATTTGGCTGGACAACTTCAAGTTCGTTTTCGGCATGAGCGACTTTGGCATCGCGCTGAAGAACACACTGATTCTCAACGGGCTGGACTTGCTCTTCGGCTTCCCCGTCCCGATTATCCTCGCCATCCTGCTCAACGAAATGCGAACGCCCATGCTCAAGAAGTTTTCGCAGACGATGCTGTACCTGCCGCATTTTCTCTCGTGGGTCATCATCGGCGGCATGGTGCTGCAGATTTTTGCGCCGACGTCGGGCGTCATCAACTCCACGCTTCTGCGCTGGGGCTGGATTTCCGAGAACATTCCTTTCCTGACGGATGGTCCGACGTGGACGTTCACCTATGTGCTGGTCGGCGTGTGGCAGTCGATGGGCTGGGGCACGATTCTCTACCTTGCGGCGATTACCGGCTTGGACATGAACCTCTTTGAAGCGGCGCGCATTGACGGCGCGAACAAGCTCCAGCAGATTTGGCATGTCACCTTGCCCGGCATCCGTTCGACCATCGTCGTTCTGCTGATTATGAACATCGGGCGTATGATGTCCATCGGCTTTGACCGCCCGTTTATCATCGGCAATACCAAGGTCAAGGACTACTGCGACGTCATTTCCACCTTCGTTTACCGCGCCGGCATTACCAACAGCCAGTTCGCCCGCGCAACCGCCATTGGTCTGTTCCAGTCCATCGTGGGCTTGGTGCTGATTACGGGCGCAAACACCGTTTCCCGCCTGTTCGATGAACAGAGTATTTGGTAAGAGGGGAGGATTTGTCATGACTGCGATTTCCACACAGGCGCATATTTGCCCTGAGAAGAAGAAAAAACTCGGTGCCGGGCAGATTGTCCTCATCATTGTGATGCTGCTCTTCGTGCTGATCTGCACGCTGCCGTTCATCAACGTCATTGCCATGTCGATGTCCTCCAAGTCTGCGATTCTGCGCGGTGCAGTGTCGTTCTGGCCGGTGGAATTCAACCTCGATGCCTACAAGCTCATCGTCAACGACAATTCGATGTGGCACAGCCTGCTCTATACCATCGAACTGACGGTAATCTACACCGTGCTGGCGATGGTAATGACGATTCTGGTAGCGTTTCCGCTGTCCATGCGTCGTCTCAAGGGGCAGCGCGTCATCATGTTCTTCATCGTCTTTACCATGTACTTCTCCGGCGGCACGATTCCGATTTACCTGAACGTGAAGGAATTCCACATGCTTGACAGCATGTGGTCGCTGATTATTCCGGGGCTGATTTCCACGTTCAACGTCATCATCCTGAAGAATTTCTTTTCTTCCCTGCCGTATGAGCTGGTGGAGGCGGCGTCGATTGACGGTGCGACGGATTTCCAAGTCCTCACCCGCATCTTCCTGCCGCTGAGTTTCTCCTCGCTGGCGACGCTTTCCCTGTTTTACGCAGTCGGCAAGTGGAACAGCTTCAATGATGCGCTGTACTACATCACCTCGCGCGACCTCCAGCCCCTGCAGCTCAAGTTGTACAACCTCATCAAGGGCAGCCAGTCGGTGGAAGTCGCCGTCGCGGAGGGCAGCTCGAATGACCTGAGCACCAGCGTGTCCGAATCCATTCAGTCTGCAACCATTATTTTTGCGACGCTCCCCATCCTGATTGTGTACCCGTTTGTGCAGCGCTACTTCGTGGCGGGCGTTACGATGGGCGCAGTCAAGGGCTAATCCCCCCACATCCTCATTGGAACGGGCGGCAAAAGCCGTTCAAGATAGAAAGGAGTACCCTTATGAAAAAGTTTCTGGCTCTGGTTTGCACGCTGTGCCTGCTGCTGACGGCGCTTCCGCTGACGGCACTGGCGGCGGATGACGATTGGGTAACGCTCAATGTCGAAATGTACGACCGCTCCATTGCGGGCTTCAACGTGGAGGACTGCTGGCAGCTGCGCTACATTCAGGAAAACTTTGGCGACCCGAACCATATCAAGATTAACTGGATTCCTGTTTCCCGCTGGGAGGAAGGCACGATCCTCTCCACCCGTCTGGCGGGCGGCACCGCGCCGGACATCTGCATGACCTACGGCACGGATTTGGTGCAGCAGTACATCGACATGGGCGGCATCATGCCGCTGGATGACCTGCTGGCTGAATACGGTCAGGAACTGACGGCATTCCTCGGCGACGAGGTGCTGCAGTACGGTCAGTATGACGTGGGCGACGGCAAAGAGCAGTATTACCTGCCCGCGCGCCGCATCGTCGTCGCGACGCAGAGCATGTTCATCCGCAAGGACTGGCTGGAAAAGCTGGGCATGGAAGTTCCCACGAACGTGGAGCAGCTGTATGCTTACCTGAAGGCGGTGAAGGAGCAGAAGCTGGGCGGCGAGAACACCGTTCCGTATTCCTCCGACCTGTACGCGGCCGACCCCTTCTACGGCTGGATTTACCAGATGGATGCCTTCCTTGATTACAGCAAGATTACCGAGGAAGACTGGGTGGCGAACTTCAAGTTCCACTACATGCTGCCCGGCGCGAAGGAAGCGCTGCGCTGGATGAACAAGTTCTTCAACGAAGGTCTCGTTTCCGATTACTTCGGCATCGAGAACAGCAAGCAGACCGACAGCGACCGTGTGAACGGCTATGACGGCTTCTGGGTTGGCAACTGGGACGCACCGTGGCGCATGGAAAAGTCCTACGCGCAGGATTTGGCGAAGAACGTTCCCGGCGCGAGCTGGATTGCCTGCGACCCCTTCAAGCCCGAAAGCGGCACGACCCCGCATGAATCCTACACCGCCGCTGGTCAGGCGATTTTCATTCCCGCTTCTGTGGATGAAAAGGTTGCGGTCGCCGCGATTAAGTACCTGAACTGGATGTGCAAGCCGGAATCGCTGTACGCGCTGCAGAACGGCGAAAAGGGCTACAACTACACCACCGTCAACGAAAACAACATTCCGACCGACCTGAAGAACATCAACGACACCGACGACGCGCACAAGATGCACGCGACCGACGGCGCACCGATTTGCAACGGCTTCTACTACGGCTCTGACGAGCTGAACTACGCTGCGACCGCTATGGGCTTCCCCGGCTACGAAGACGTTGTGGCGGACAGCCTTGTGATTTCCAATGACGGCGCTTACGAACCTGTCAGCTTCACCCGTACCATTCAGTCCCGCATTGACTATGGCACGACCATCATCTCCAAGGAAGCGGAACTGCTGGTTCAGGTTGTGACCTGCAAACCGGAAGATTTCGACGCAACGTGGGATAAGTACATCAACGAGATTCTTTCCGCCGGCGGTCAGCAGATTATCGACGAGCAGCGTCAGGCATACAAGGATGGCGCATACCGCGGCTTCTATCCCATGAAGCAGGAGTAATAAGCGCACGCAAACTTCACAAAAAAAGGGGGGCTGCGTCTTGGACGCAGTCCCTTTTTTCGGAATAACCCTCCTGATATTTCTGTTTTTCCCTGATTGAAATTGACAAAGAGTCTGCTTGGCTCTATGATGGGAGTGTTTCGGTATGCTTCGACTTGGAATCATTGGTGCGGGCGGCATTGCCAGCCTGCATACCCACAACATCCTGAGCGGCAAATGCCCTGAAGTGCAGCTGACCGCCATGGCAGACCGCAAGGAAAGCCGCCGAGAGTGGATTCGCGCAACCGTGCCGGACGCTGCGGTTTTCTGCGAGGGCAGCGATTTGATTGCGTCCGACACCTGCGACGCAGTGCTGATTGCAACGCCGCACTATCAGCATCCGACGCTGGCGATTGAGGCGTTCCGCCACGGAAAGCATGTGCTGTGCGAAAAGCCGGCGGGCGTGTACACCTTGCAGGTACGGGATATGATCGCGGAGGCGGATAAGCATCCCGAACTGACCTTCGGCATGATGTTCAACCAGCGCACGAACTGCGTCTACCGCAAGGCGAAGGAACTGATTGACAGCGGCGCGCTGGGCGAAATCAAGCGCATGATCTGGGTTGTGACGGACTGGTATCGCACGCAAAGCTACTACGATGCCGGGGCGTGGCGCGCAACGTGGGATGGCGAGGGCGGCGGTGTGCTGCTCAATCAATGTCCGCATCAGCTGGATTTGCTGCAATGGCTCTGTGGGCTGCCCGTGCGGGTGCGCGCCGCCTGCCATGAGGGGAAATGGCACGACATCGAGGTGGAGGACGACGTGACTGCTTACCTGGAATTTGCAAACGGCGCAACGGGCACGTTCATTGCATCCACAGGGGACGCGCTGGGTGAAAACCGGCTGGAAATCATCGGAACGCGCGCGCGAATTCGCATCGAGAACGACCAATTGACGCTGGATACGCTCGGCGTGGATGAGCGCGACTGGTGCCCCGTGTGCAAAGAGCCGTTCGGCGTACCGGATATTCAGCACGAAATCGTGCAGACAGACGGCGAAAATCCGCAGCACGCGGGCGTGTTGAACGCCTTCGCAGCGCACATCCTGCACGGTACGCCGCTTGTTGCCGACGGGCGCGAGGGTATCCGAGGGCTGATGCTGTCCAACGCCATGCACCTTTCTTCGTGGACGAATCAGACCGTTTCGCTGCCTATTGACGAAGAACTGTTCTTGAAGCTGCTGAATGAAAAACGCAGGACATCCCGCCACAAGGACGAAGTGGATGCTGCCATCGACGTTTCCGGCAGCTTTGGAAGCACGAGAAAGTAATACTAATTCTCATCTAAACCATGACATTCGCACAGCATCTTTTCCGCCCCCGGCTTTGCTTCGTTCCGCTCGCGCGTACCTCCAGTACGCCTCGCTTCACTCAGCTTTGCCAGAACGAAAAATCTGCTATGCTCGATGCCATGTTTTAGAATCGAATTAGTATAACCTATTCCAAGGAGGAAATCAGCGTGGAGAAGATTCGCCTCGGTATTATCGGCATTGGCAACATGGGCTCGGAGCACTGCCGGCTCATCCTGTCCGGGCAAACGCCGGAAATTGCGCTGACCTGCGTTGCTGATCCGCGCCAAGACCGCCGTGACTGGGCGCAGCAGACGCTCCCCGCCGGAACGGGCATCTATGCCGACGGCATGTCGCTCATCCGCGCCCATGCGTGCGACGCCGTGCTGATTGCCACGCCGCACGAGCTGCATCCGCCGCTTGCGGAGGCGGCACTCCGGGCAGGGCTGCATGTCCTGAGCGAGAAGCCCGCGGGTGTTTACACGGCGCAGCTGCACCCGGTTATCGCCGCCGCGCAGGAGACGGGCAGGACGTATGCGCTCATGTTCAACCAGCGCACGAACTGCGTCTACCGCCGCCTGAAAGCGCTGCTGGATTCCGGCGAGTTAGGCGCGCTGAAGCGTGTGACGTGGGTGGTGACGGATTGGTATCGTTCACAGGCGTATTACGATTCCGGGGCTTGGCGCGCAACGTGGACGGGCGAGGGCGGCGGCGTGCTGCTCAACCAATGCCCGCATCAGCTGGATTTGCTGCAATGGCTCTGCGGACTGCCGACAACGGTGCGCGCGTTCTGCCACGAGGGCAAATGGCACGACATTGAGGTGGAGGACGACGTGACCGCCTATCTGGAATTTCCGGGCGGCGCGACGGGCGTTTTTATCGCCTCTACCGGGGAGCTGCCCGGCACGAATCGGCTGGAAATCGCCTGTGACCGCGGCAAAGTCGTCTGCGAAAACGGTCAGCTGACGCTATGGCGCTTGCCGCAGAGCGAATCCGCCTATTACCGCCGAAGCGCATCCGCATACCCCCACGCGGAGGTGCAGGTGGAGACTCTGCCGCTGGACGGGGAGAATCCGCAGCACGTCGGTGTGCTGAACGCTTTTGCGGCGCATATCCTGCACGGCGCGCCGCTGGTGGCGGACGGGGCGGAGGGTATCCGCGCGCTGATGCTGTCCAACGCCATGCACCTTTCCTCGTGGACAGGCAAGCCCGTGCACCTGCCGATTGACGAGGGCGAATTTGCGCGGCTTCTGGCGGAAAAACGCCTGCATTCAAGGAAAAAGCAGGTGAAAGAGGTCACGTTCGCGACGGATCACAGCGGGACGGGAAGAGCGGAAGGCTGATAGAGGATAGGCAGCACCGCACAACTCGGCGGCGCGTTGGACGCAAATTTTCTCCGGGCAGGCACATACGCCTGCCCGTTTTTTGCGTCGTTCTTTTTTCGGAATGGCTGTTGAATTGCTTGAAAAAATGGAAATAAAGGTGTATAATGAAAGCAGAATGATGTTCTCCGGTGAACGGCGCGCTGCTTGAAAGAGAAGGCCTGACATCGGACGATAAAAAGGAGGAATTATCATGGCAGTGAATTTGAAGAAGGGTCAGAAGGTTGATTTGACGAAGGGCAACCCCGGCTTGAGCAAAATCATGGTCGGCTTGGGCTGGGACGTGAACCGCTACGACGGCGGACATGACTTTGACTTGGATGCCTCTGCATTTCTGCTGGGCGCAAATGGCAAGGTTGCGAACGATTCGAACTTCGTGTTTTACAGCAATCCGGCTGATCCATCCGGCGCGGTACGGTACGGCGGCGACAACAGAACCGGCGCTGGGGAGGGCGACGACGAGACGATTTTCGTTGACCTCGCCACGGTCCCGGCAAACGTGGAGAAGATTGACTTCACCGTGACCATCTACGACGCCGCCGAGCGCCGCCAGAACTTCGGACAGGTCAGCAATGCGTACGTCCGCGTTGTGGATGAATCCACGGGTATGGAGCTGATTCGCTACGATTTGGAGGAGGATTTCTCCATTGAAACGGCGATTGTTGTTGCGGAAATCTACCGCCACAACGGTGAATGGAAGTTCAATGCCATCGGCAGCGGTTTCCAGGGCGGACTCGAAGCACTCTGCATCAACTTCGGCGTGAATGTATAACGGTGCGGAAATAACCTGACAGAGGAAGAGACGTACCCCGTTTCCTCCTCTTTTTTTCAAAATACAGCGCGTCTGCGGAGGAAAATAGGAGCATGAAGAACAGCAAACGCCTTCGGATTAGTTACAACGCCCCCGCTATCTTGTCCTTTGTCCTGATTTGCTTTGCGGTGCAGCTGCTGAATGTCCTGACAAAAGGGGCAAGCAATCGGGCTGTGTTCAGCGTCTATCGTTCCTCGTTTCTTGATCCGCTGGCGTATCTGCGCTGCGTCTGCCACGTCTTTGGCCACGCAAACTGGAATCACCTGATGGGCAACATGATGTATATCCTGATTCTGGGGCCGATGCTGGAGGAAAAGTACGGCACATCCAACATGGTGTTCATCATGCTGGTGACGGCACTGGCGACGGGGCTTGCGAACCTGATTTTCTTCCCGAACATTCGCCTGCTGGGGGCGAGCGGCATCGTGTTCGCGATGATTCTGCTCTCATCCATTACCATCACGGAAGAGCATACGATTCCGCTTTCGTTCATTCTTGTTGCCGCGATTTACATCGGGCAGCAGGCGTATCAAGGGCTTTTCACGGCGGATAACATCTCGCAGATGGCGCATGTTGTGGGCGGCATGATCGGCTCGGTGCTGGGATTTGTGATGAACAAGTATAAAATGAGCCGTTATGAACGAGGCAGCCATGGCTAACAGAATCAACGCAAGCAATCTTTCTGATTTGCTCCTTCCCATGCGCCAAAGAGGAAATGCGCCGGGGGTATACTTTGTGCGCCTGTGCCAATGGAGTCCGGAAATCAAGGATTTTCTCTGGCGCTACCACGAAGCGGCGCGCGCAAAGGGCGTTATCATTGAGGGGCAAATCGGCAATCCGGATGAGCGGCAGCTGAGTTACCTGACGGAAATGCTGGGCAGTGCGTTTGAACCGAATCCGGCGTTCATTACCCAAGCGCTGCAAAAGTGGATGCCGCGCATGAGTCAGGCAAATCGCGTTTCGTTTGCCGAAGCAATGTGCGCCCAGATGGATGAACTGAAGCGGAAGGGAAAAACAGACAGTATCATCCGGAACATCTACATGAAGGTGATGTGCTGGCTGTACTACAAATTCGAGCGCCTGATGCCCTTTCTGGGCGACGACAATCCGCCCCGCATTCTCTATGAATGCAATGCGGTTACGGCGCATGAGCTGATTCTCCTGCGCATTTTGTCGATGATGGGGACGGACATACTGCTGCTGGAGCCGCAGGGCGACGCGGCGTACTTGAAGCAGGATGCAGCCTCGGCATGGTCGCAGCTGCTGATTGTGCAGGGGATGCCCTTCGCGAAGGATTTCACACTCAAGCAGTTCCGCAAGGAAATGGCGGCGGCAGCGGCGGGAAACATGCGCCAGCCGTCGCAGCCTGCGCCGCGCCCGGTGACATCCGCGCAGCCGATGCGCCAGCCTGCCCCCGCTGTGCCGCGTCCGGCGATAGCGCCGAACCAGCCGATGCGGACAATGCCACCCGCTGTGCCGCAGCGGCGCGACCCCGAAACATACTTCCCGAAGCCGTCGCGGATGGCGTGCACGAATGCGTGGATGAAGGAAGCATCCTATGAGGAAATCCTGACCCCCATTGCGGAACGCGGCGACGACTTCCGCCTGTTCTACCATGCGTTCATCCGCTTAAAAGGCGTGCCGGATAAGCAGACGTACATCAGCGACCTGTTCCAGTTCTACCAGAAGTTCCGCAGCACGGGGCGCAGAATCGCCATTGTCGACGACGGATTATCCCTGCCCGGCCCGGAGGAAGCGGCGCAAATCCGCCGTCACCCGTACCGCTCGCAGGAGGAGCTGATAATCGACATTGCCGGGAATCTGCCCGCGTGTGCGAACGTGGAGCTGCAGCGGCTGATGCAGCAGGCGTTCGTCCGGACGATGATGGCGGCGGCAAAAGCCGAACCGAACCTGAATCGCCTCCTGATTTCCGCCGTGTATCTGCTTTGCTGGATTCGGCAGTATCAGGCGGCGCTGTTTCAGGGCTACAAGGGCAGCGAAATTCCGTGCTTTGTGCTGATGGGCGGGTGCAGAAATCAGCATGACGCGCTGTTTGTGCAGTACCTTGCCCAGCTCCCCGTGGATATCCTGATTCTCGCGTGCGATTTGAGCCGCCCGTGCACCGTGCAGAGCGACCAGCTGCTGGAATTGACGGGCAAGGACTCCATGCCCGTGCCGAAATTCCCGCGTGACGGCGGCAGCGTGCAGATGCGCACAATGGCATCGAACGCCGAGCAGGACTTAACGTCGATTCTCTACACCGATTCGGGCATTTACCGCAATCGTCAATTCTCGCGGGCGGACGCGATTACGCTGCAAACCACCTACGACGAGGTGTTCATCCTCTGGGGTCAGGAACTCAAATACCGCGCGAATTTCAGCACGGTGAATCAAGTGGTCAACATGCCCGTGGTGTATGCAAAGGTTTCCGGCGTGGAGGACGGCAAGGTGGAGGCATACTGGCAGAAAATCAAGCTTCTGCTGGGAGATGACACGATGCTGATTCCCTCGCTGCCCTATGTTGTAACCGGCGCAGCCAACCAGTTTCAGCCGCTGGCGGTGAAAACGCTGCGAAACGGCAGGCTGAAGCGCGAGGAAATCAAGGCAGACCGCCAATATCCGTTCGCTCTGCTGCGCGAAGAACTGCAGGAGCATATGTTTGACAAGGTGCAGCTGATGCTGGATGAGCGGATGATCAAAGGCACGTTCACCAACGGCACGGAATACACGGTGCTGGCGACGGTGCTGAACATGAATCGCGATATCGTCCGGCGGCTGCAAAGTTTCGATTTTACGAAGAAGAATCCCAAGATGGTGGTGCTGTGTACGGGCGAGCAGCCGTGTTCGCTGGAGGATGCAATCCTGATGACCTTCCTGAATCTGGTGGGCTTTGACATTGCGCTCTTTGTCCCGACCGGATATCAGACGATTGAGCGCTACCTCAATGGGAATTATCCGGTGGAGCACCAAATCGGCGAATACGTCTACGATTTGCAAGTGCCGGATTTTAACGCACTGACCCCAGTTAAACGTTCGTGGCTTGAAAACATACTGAAAAGAGGTAACTGACAATGGCAATGAATTTCAACCGTCCCGCAGGCGCACCGACCACGGCCGTCGCCGCCAAGCCGGAAACGGCGCTGATGGAAGTGCAGCCCTATGACATCATTGCGGATCAGCAGGCGACGCAGAAGCAGCTTGCCCATTCGCCTGAAATCGAGTCGCTGACCGCCGCCATCGACGTCAACGACTTGAACACGATTGTTACCTTCGGCAGCCACTCGGCGGAAGAAATCTCCAAGGCATCGGATGTTGTCCTGCGCAGCATGAACATGAGCCAGCTGGATGAATCCAGCAAGATGCTCAATTCGCTGGCGAAAATCATGGATCAGTTTGATATCAACGAGATTCGTGAAAACCCGTCGCTGTTTGGCAAGCTGTTCGGAAACCTGCGCAAGCAGCTGGACAAGATTCTGGCGAAGTACAACACGATGGGCAACGAGGTGGACAAAATCTACGTCCAGCTGAAGCAGTATGAGGGGGAAATCAAGCAGTCGAATCAAAAGCTGGAGACGATGTTCCAAGCCAACGTGGGCTACTTCCACGAGCTGGAGAAGTACATTGTCGCGGGCGATCAGGGCTGTCAGGAAATTCAGAACTACATGACCCAGCTTCAGCAGCAGATGGAAGCAACGGGCGACCAGTCCATCACGTTTGAGCTGCAGTCGCTTCAGCAGGCGCTGGCGATGCTGGAGCAGCGCACGCAGGACCTGCGCACGGCGGAGAGCGTCGCTTTGCAGTCCATCCCCATGATTAAGACGATTCAATTCAGCAACATGAACCTTGTCCGCAAGATTAACTCGGCGTTTATCGTCACGCTGCCTGTCTTTAAGCAGGCGCTTGCGCAGGCGATTATGCTCAAGCGGCAGAAGATTCAGGCGGATGCTATTTCCGCACTGGATGAGCGGACGAACGAAATGCTGCTGAAGAACGCCCGCAACACGGTGGAGCAGGCGAAAATCACCACGCGCCTTGCCTCTGGCAGTTCTATCAAGGCGGATACGCTGGAAACCACTTGGCGCACCATTATGACGGGGCTGGACGAAACGAAGAAGATTCAGGAGAGCGCCCGCACGCAGCGCGCGCAGGATCAGGCGAAGCTGGAAGCCATCAAGAAGGACTTCATGTCCCGCTATAACATGCCCAACAGGTAAGGGATAAAGCAAATGAGAAAACTATTTGCGCTTATCCTGATTTTGGGCGTGCTGGCGTGTGCGCTGGGCTTCTATGCCGCTGATACGTTTGAAACCAGCGACTACTACCGCGTGCTGAACCCCGTTTTCCGCACCGCCATGGGTCACGACATTGACCCTGACACGGTGAAGGATATGATGGCGATTCATGTGGATGGCAACCTGCCCGGTGTCGGTGAATTTAACTTCTCGCTGAATGCCCTAATTGATGGCGGCGTTGATTTGCCGGGATTAGGGCATGTCTCGCTGTCCGATTTGCTGGGGAAGGAACTGAACTTCGGTCAGCGCCTGCAGGCGAAAGCGGTGATTGCCGGATACGGCTGGAGCCACGAGCTCAAGCTGTACGGCGGCATTGCGGCAGGCGTGATGGCGTTCCTGCTGATTGGAACGCACCGCCCGAAGCGCAGAAGGTAAATTAAAAGGTTCTTCACGGAAAGTTGGGGAAGCAAACAAGGGCTTAGGCGAAGCCACCAAAAGCTGCACGCGGAAGGAGCATGAAAGTGTGACCAACCCAATCGCGCGAAGGGGTCAAGGGGGGACTTCGTCCCTTTTCGTCTGCCCCTTGCAGGGTCAAGGGACAGCGTCCCTTGTGGGGTTTGGGGCAACGCCCCAACTGTTCCGCGTCCGACCAATTCCAAGGAAGCCGCCAACAAAGGTGCAGGCAGCGCAGCGTCCCTGCCCCTAACTTTGCGCGTCCGCAGACGCGCCCCCAAGTTGCTCTTCCCCCAAGATTCCGTGAAGAACCAATTAAAAACCCATACGGGGCGCGTAAATGCCCTGTATGGGTTTTCAATTGCATGATATTATTTTAGCCAGTCCGCAAATTCTTCCTGCGACTGCCCGTCAATCGTCAGGAACGTGCACGTCGGATGCCCAGCATCGAGGTACGCCTGGTCACTGCCCGGCAGCGGCGGATCCTGCTTCATTGGGGAGAGCCAGAAGTACGTCTGCTTGCGCGGACTGATGCGCTGCTCGTAGCTGTCGCGGTAGCCGGCGCGGTTCAGCGGGCACAGCACCTGACTTTTCAGCTCCGCGCGGGGAATCGGCGGCGCGTTCAGGTTGCACACCGTCAGTTCCGGCGCGCCGCGCGTGACCAGCTTCTCCGCCATCTCTACGGCCCAGTCGGACAGGTACGCCAGCGTATCGTGCGGCGTCTGCTTCTCGGCGGATACGGCAATGCCCGGCTTATGCAGGAATGTCGCTTCCCGCGCCGCACCGACGGTTCCGGACACATACACCGACATGCCGACGTTGTAGCCCAAATTGATGCCGCTGATGACGGCGTCCGCGTCCGGCGCAAGGTTCATTGCTCCGATGCGGCAGCTGTCCACCGGCGTACCGAAAATTGCCCACGCTTCATCCGCATCGGGCACTTCGCGCTTCTCCGCCAGAATCGGCTGCTCGATGCTGAATGCATGTGCCTTTGCGCTCTGCTGCGTCGCTGGCACGCAGACCGTCACCCGATGCCCGGCACGCTTGACCGCCCGCGTCAGAATCGGCAGAAACGGGCTGTTGATGCCGTCATCGTTCACAATCAAAAAGTGCATGGTTATTCTCCTTCCGCAGGGGTCAGCGCGACCAAGAGCGTCTGCATGTTCTCGCGCATCCGATCCTCATAATAGGTCAGCGGCACGTCGGTTTCCGGGCCGGTCACAACGGGGTCAAGCGTGTAAATCGGCGCGCCCGTCTCGCGGGAAATCGTCTGCGCTGCCATATCATCGTACTGCGGCTCGGTGAACAGCGGCGGATTGTTCAGCTCACGGATAGTGCGCACCAGCTCCGCCAATTGCGCGGGGGACAGCGCGTCGCCCGGCTCGTGGTTGACGACGGCGGCGACTGTCAAGCCATACGCCCGCGCAAAATACGGGAATGCCTCGTGGAAGGTGACGATGTTCTTGTTCGGCACGGCTGCAAGGGTGGCTTTCAGCTCCTCATCCAGCGCCGTCAAGCGCGACACATAATCCGCGCGGTTCTGCTCAATCTGCGCTTCGTACTGCGGCATGGCGCTGATAAGCCCGTCTGCCAGATTGTCCACCATCTGGATGGCATTCTGCGCATCAAGCCAGATATGGGCGTTCGCTTCGCCCGCGTGGTGATGCCCGTGGTCGTCGGCGTCTTCCTCCTCGTGGTCATGGTCATGGTCGTCCACATACTCGTCCATGCCGTCCTCGGTCAGCAGCATGATGCCGGCGGACGCATCCACCACGGGCAGCTTCGGAAACGTGTCCATCACGCGGGCGAGGTAGCTTTCCATGCCCGCGCCGTTGATGAGAAATACATCCGCCTTGTTCAGCACCTTCATATCGCCGGTGGAAAGCTGATAATCATGCAGGCAGCCGGTGTTCGGCGCGGCGAGGTTGCGGATGGTGATGCCGTCGATGCCCTGCGTGAGGTTGAGGGCGAAGAGGTAGATGGGATAGAACGACGTGACGACGGTTTCCGCCGCCGCGAAGGTGGGGGAGAGGAAGATGAGCAGCGTCAAAAGGGCTGCAAGCAGCTTTTTGGCTTTCATGTGATGATGATTCCTTCCTAAAACAGTGGTTGATTGGGGGATGCAGCGGATACCTGCGGCGCATTTTCCCGAAGAATCCGCTCCAGCAGCGCTTTTTCCGCCGATGACAGCGGGTAAAATTGCATCAGCGTCCGCATAGCGCACAGGCTGCCGGAGGTCATGGCGAACGCCATCAGCGTGTCCTTCGGCATTCCGGTTGTGCCAAGGGATTCAAAGAGGACGGCAAGCAGCTCATCCGCCAGCAGGGGAAACTCCTCCATGCGGAAACGGCGGGTTCGTCCGTCTGGCATGGAAACGCGCATCTGCGGGCCGAGAATGGCGTATAAATCGCGGAACAAGCCATCGCGAAGCGCTTCGCACAGGGCGGAAAGGTCGTCGCCCACGCGGTAGTGCCGCAGCCGTTCTGCCGCATGTGTTCCGACCCCGGAATGCGCCAACGCTGTCCCGATTCGCATCGCCAGCACCTGCTGCACCCGGTCAAGCGGAATTGCAATCGCCATAGCCTGTCCTCCTTTGGGGGAGATGCAGAATCCCCGCCCTTTTCATTTCGACATCCAAAGGCAAAATCCCTTGTTTTCAAACTTTTTTTGCACTTTTTTTCGGGCGGTAATTCCCAGAAAAATATGCAGGATTCAGCATAAAATTCGCCGCCGCATGAAATTATCCACAGGAACTTGTGGAGAACATAGCTTCTTTCCACAAGATTTTGTTCCGCCGGGCTGCAAAACGGCATGGGTCATGCACAAAAATGACGGAATCGGAATGCTTGCGATTTTGGCGAACCTGTGGTATGATACAAAAGGATGCGAATGGACATGAATGCAAAAGCATCACAGGCTCACGGCCGCAGGTCGGTCGTGCGCCTTTTTCGCCCCCCTTGCGTCCCCAACGCGGACAAAAAAGCCGGTCGGACAATGCGTCCGCGCAAAGAATACGGAGGAATCCCCTGATGGACATGGAAGAGCTGTGGTCAAAGACACGCGAGGTGCTTCGCGCGGAAGTCAACGCCGTAGTGTACAATTCTCTGCTGGGCAGCAACAACCTCGTTCCGGCGCTGCTTGACGGCGATACGCTTGTGCTTCGCGTGGTGATGGACAATCTGAAGCTGCTGATTACCAACCAGTGGTATTCGACGATTGTCCGCGCGCTCAGCCAGGTGGCGGGCCATCAGATGGATGTGGAAATCCTGACGCAGGAGGAAATCGAGGCGCGTCCGCAGCTGAAGCAGAAGGCGGTGGAGGAGCAGGAGACGGTGCTGGAAAGCTCGGTCGCCCTGAACCCGAAGTATACCTTCGAGACGTTCGTCGTCGGCAGCGGCAACCGTTTTGCCCATGCCGCCGCGCTGTCCGTCGCCACTGACCCGGCTCATTCCTATAACCCGCTGTTTATCTACGGCGGTGTAGGTCTTGGCAAAACGCACCTCATGCACGCCGTCGGCAACTTCATCCGCGAGCATGACCCCAGCAAACGCATCCTCTATATCCCCGGTGAAACCTTCACCAACGAGTTGATTTCCGCTATCCAGCAGGGGCGGAATATTCAGTTCCGCAACCGCTTCCGCAGCGTTGATGTGCTGATGGTGGACGATATTCAGTTCATCGCCGGCAAAGAATCCACACAGGAAGAATTCTTCCACACCTTCAACACTCTGCATACCGCCGGAAAGCAGATTATCCTCACATCCGACCGTCCGCCGCAGGAAATTGCCCGCCTTGAGGATCGCCTGAAGAGCCGCTTTGCGTGGGGGCTGACCTGCGATATCAAGAAACCGGACGTGGAAACACGAATCGCCATCCTGCGCGAAAAGGCACGGCAGGAAAACATCACGATGGATGAGGACGTGTACGAGGCCATTGCGACGCGCGTCGAATCCAACATCCGTGAACTGGAAGGCAGCCTGACCCGCCTTGTCGCCTATGCGCAGCTGACGAATCGTCCGATTACCGTGCAGCTGTGCGAAGAAGCGCTGCACGACATTTTCGCCAAGAAGGTGCGCAAGGAAGTGACGGCGCAGGTTATCATGCAGGCGGTGGCGAACTACTACTCCATCACGGTGGATGACCTGATTCGCCCCACACGCCGCCGCGAAATTGCTGTTCCGCGCCAAATCGCGATGTACATCACGCGCGACCTGACGAACCTCTCCCTGCCGCAGATTGGGCAGGTGTTCGGAAACCGCGACCACACGACGGTGCTGCATGGCTGCAACCAGATTGCCAACGCCATCAAGAACGACCCGTCGATGGCGAGCGTGGTGAATGATTTGAAGGAAATCATTGTGGACAACAAGTAATCGCATCAATATGTATATTCCCCCTCGTGCTGTGTTAATACAGGCGAGGGGGAATTTTTTATGCGGCTTGATTTTTCATGGTGCGGGGGGAAATCGCCTCTGCGGAGGCGACCAAAGGGCATGAAAACAGACGAATGTCTGCGGTC